>Ga0065711_1028688_pt1 | contig 39729 bp, 22 predicted proteins | sample Hoacrofraction12_FD_59098 | JGI IMG/M metagenome (GOLD analysis project Ga0065711, IMG submission 59098) | Hoatzin crop microbial communities from Cojedes, Venezuela - Epithelial fraction 12 v2 (version 2) | ecosystem: Host-associated > Birds > Digestive system > Esophagus > Crop | place... | reverse complement strand
CCCCCTTTTTTTTTTTTTTTTTTTTTCTTCTTTTTCCCTTCCAGGTGCTCAATACTTGCCTGCAGTGCTTACGTGGCTCTGGCTTTGGGTGATAACCTTATGGCGTTGAATCACGCAGATAAACTTCTTCAGCAACCAAAGCTGTCAGGGTCTCTTAAGTAAGTCTGATGTGGTCGTTTCTTCTTTCTCAGCCCTGCTTTTTGCTGGAGAGTTCTGAGTTGAAGCTTCCAATGTCTGTAGCTGCTTGCCAATTCTGTATCTGATGCAAAGAATTGCTTGGCCCGCTCCTGTTCTTGCTGAAGCCCTGACTAAATGTTCATTGACACGCAGGAACGTGAGTCCCCTTGTTTGTGTATGAATTCCATATAATTTGGAACTAATCACTGCTTTTGTTGTTAGTTGTTAATCTCCAGCTGCGGGCCCCATGGAGTGGCAGGACGGTCAGGTCCCTGTCCCGATTCCCTGTGGGGCTGCAGGTGCTCGTGTTGTCACAAGCACAAGGGGCAGGAACGAGCAGCTGGGGGTGGGCGACACCAGCCCCAGCCAGCACCCTGCTGAAAGCTCACTTGTGAGACTGCAGCCTCCGAGGGGAAGGTTTGCTCCGTCAGTAGGCTTCCAGAGCTTGGGTGCACGGGGCTGTCTCTTCACCTGCTGCTGTTGCTTGTATAGGTTCTGTTCTTCAGTTTCTCTTTTTCAGTTCCCATTTGGCGCTGTATTTTTTGGAAGCATATTCAAAGCTGGTTCTGTTTCTGCCCACAACTTCCCACACATCTCTGCAAATTCAAAACAGGCGGCTTTAGCCCCATCCTTCTGACCTTTTTTGTGGTTTAATTCCTATACCATACACAGGATAAAATACAGCAGAGGTTTTTATGGTAGTAATATTTTTCAAAACTGGTAATGTTCTTGCAGAAAGCAAGCTAACTTGTGCTTATTTTTATATGGTGGCAGCATACTCTGAAGTAGTACATGACAGTTAAATTCTTTGGGTCCAGTGCTTCAGACTACTGCAGAAGTTCATCTTTTTGCACAGTCATTGTATAAGCAAGATTTTAGAGGAGTTTGCAAGGTAACACATAATTTTGTGAAGGCGGTGTTACCGTTGTGTAACGCAAGAAATGCTAGATGACAGGTTTTTGCAAAGACAGAGCCATGTATCGTGGTCCCAGGAAACTAGGCTTTTGTGCAGATTGGGAATATTGAAGTGTTCCTGTTTTCTTAAGTGAGATAAACTGTGATTCAGTTCTGATACAGTAGACATAACTTTCTACATGCAAAAGTTATTTTGGGTGATTGACCAATATTTTACCTGATGTTTCATAATTCATTACGACCAGCTATACAGTCAGTTTGAAGCGTACTGCGTACGGCTGCATGGAACAAGCGGGAACTTTTTTGCTCAACTTGTGTCTCTGATGAAATGTTTGCAAACTAGCTGTGCTCTTGATCGATAGGATTCCTTCTGTTCCAAAGCTGAAAAGGAAAGCTGCCAATTAGCTGAGCTGAACTACAAGTGTCAGACCTCGGACTTGCTTAATTCTTTTGCAAAGCCTGCAGCTGGAAAGATGTTTGTGCCCCATGGTGGGGCCTCTATAGTTGCTGTCCTTAGAAATGCAGCTACCTTACAGAACTAGTTTGATTTTTATTGAACGTAAAGACACTCAACACATGGAATTATGGATGTATCCGTATCTTGGGTTGTTTTTGTACGGATTCGTTTTTTAATTCTCTGAGGTAGACCCATACCAAGGTACTGTCTTTCTGGAATGGCAGTTCTGTGCATGAAGGAATTGTCATTACTCCGGTGCAGATTTTTTCACAGCATTAGTGCCTTAAAAGCAGTAAATGGCAGAACTGGGGATTAATGACAATACTTTACAAGCAAGCTAACTTTCTGCAAGTGTTTCAAGTAATAGTTTTCATGTGCTCACATTAAAAGCTGCATTCAGTTTGTCTTGGAGAACAAATTGCGGGGGTTGTTATGCTGACATTTGTACCTAACCCATTGCTGTTGTAGGTTTCTTGGGCATTTGTACGCAGCAGAAGCTCTCATCTCTCTAGACAGAATATCCGATGCCATCACTCACTTGAACCCCGAGAATGTCACTGATGTTTCCCTTGGGATCTCTTCAAATGAGCAGGATCAAGGTTAAGGAATCCAGACTTCATTAGAACTGATATGCTTTCAGCTGCCTTCCTGCTGTGAATTTCTATATACAAATATAATGATGGTTAAGACACCTTGTTTTAAGACCGTAGGTGGTTGGGGGGGGTTTTGTTTGTTTGTGTTTTTGGTGGTGGTGGTGTGTTTTTGTTTTCCTGGAGTTAGTTCCTACTTTGTGTTTGGTTTTTCTCTCACATGTTTGTCATTCTAATTTGGTAACGTAAACAGGACTGTATATTGTAGCATACTGGCTTGTTGGAACGTAACTCTTGAAAGCTGCTTTTGTTAAATATGCAATTATGGTCAAGTTTTGGCTTCGTACCTTCTCTTCCAGCTTTTTAGTCTCTGAATCAGGCTTTGGAGTATCAGTGAAGTCTACTTACTGCATTTAGTGAGAGACAGGGGTAGGGAGAACTTAGTTAATCTGTATCTTAATCTTCTTGCAGTGCTTCCACCTGGGAGCATGTATTCTGTAACAGAAAAATACTTCAGAGCGCATCTGTGTAGTTAAGTCTGCAGCAGCTCTGATTTCAGTGACATGTCTCTAGTTTAAACTTCACTGTACTCATCTGCAAATCTAAAAGCTTTTAGAGAAGCAAACTATTAAAGAGAGGAACTCGTAAGTGGCATAAACTCCTGAGCAAGCTGGTGTATTTTCCCTCTTTAATGTCAGACCATGTAGACAGAAGCAAATTTGTATCTTTTGTATTATTTTTGTAATAAGTTTTAAAAAAGCTTATGGAATGTGATGGTTTTCCTGGGTTTTTTTTCTTTGCAGGGTCTGACAAAGGAGAGAATGAGGCGATGGAATCTTGTAAGTACCAGCCACTGTATTCAGCAGAGTACAGAAATGTGCTTGGCCAGTTCAAAAGAAAAGTGTAAGGAAGAAAAAAAGAATAATTTTTTTTAATTGCAGCTGGCAAGCAGACCCCACAGTGTTACCCTAGTTCGGTCACATCTGCGCGAACAATGATGTTGTTTAACCTTGGCAGTGCTTACTGCTTGAGGAGTGAATATGACAAAGCTCGCAAGTGTCTTCATCAGGTATGGAAAAGAAATCTTAAGACAGCTCTAGGGACAAATGTACTTCCTTCAGAGTGCCATGTAGCTCACAGCAAATCCTGGTGATTTCATAGCTCAGGTTTATTTGCTGACTCTGCTGCAATGGCGGCTCTCTTCTGTCGCTACGAACCAGTCTGTATTAGTGACATAAAATAAAGGAATTCCAAATCTCTTACCTGTGTAAATAGTTCAGTACCACTATGGGAAGTATGTATTTTTTAAAACCATATCAAAACAGTGGAATATAACTAGGAAGCCATTTCACTTTTTCTAAGTTTGTTTTTTTTTTTTTTCATCCAGTAGTAATTCTTGTATTTCAGAGAAGAAAGTTCTTGAGTTTACTTGTCTCTAATCAGTTAATAATGCCATTTAAGCTGTTAACTTTAGGGCTGTGAGAACAAACTGCAGTTGTGCTGAAATTATGTTTCCTGCCTGCCTCTTGTCCCAAGAATTCTCAAGCGCTGCTTTTGAAGCTCCCTGCCTTCACTTGGCCTGTGTCATTCCGTCTTTCTTATGGCTGGGACCGATCTTTCAATGATGATGCGCTTGTCTCTCTGTGCAGCCATTCCTGTCTGCCAGGAAGACTACTCGAATGCGCCACTGAGCTGCAAACTGAAACAGCGGGCTTCCACATCACTTCACAGCAGCTGTATAGGTGAACAGATTCAAATTCTGTGAAGTTCTCAACTGTTTAAGGCCGTTGGCTGGCTTTTTTTTTTTTTTCTCCTGAGGCCTCCTAGGATTGGGCAGGCATCTGTGCTTGAGCTCTGTAGCACGTGTGTAAAGCCCAGAGGAGTGTAAGGCCATCTGTGTGTGTAAAGTGTAGTAGGTCTCTGCATCTACAACGAATTTATTGACTTCATAGCTGAAAAATATTTGTATGTGGAAAGCTAATGAACAATCCTTGTTAACTTTGTGTTCTGAAATTTGGAGCAGTGACGGTTACTTTCTTCACCTGTCATCTCACCAGGAAACCGTGGTAGACTGGCCCAAGAATTACAGACTCGTATTAACATAAGCATACAGCAGATGGTGCTGCTAATTAGCGTGAAACAATCTTGCCATGCAGATAATCTTTCAGTCTCTCCTTGCATGCCTAAACCTGATGGAGTGTATTAGTTTGAGAAAATCATATCTTAGTTTATGAATTGTTATTTGGTTTTGTTGGCCAAGATGATGGTAACAGTCTTGTTAAGGGGTGCTTTCTTTCAACTGGATGTTTCTCTTAAGCACTTTTTCTCCCCCCCTTCTTTTTCCACAAGGCTGCTTCGCTGATCCACCCCAAAGAGATCCCTCCAGAGGCTATTCTGCTGGCTGTCTATCTGGAATTGCAGAATGGTGAGTTTTGAAATACTCTGTCAACCTAGATTTGGGATACAAGGGGAGGAGGGCGGTAGTCATTATTCTTGGTCTTTCTAGAGCTGTGGCAGTATTTTGAATGACACCCTGTTGGCCCTGTCTCCATTTTACGCTGCTATGGGTCTGTGTGTCTGCACCTTCATTTCCACCGTTTATTGCCATCCTCTCCTTATACACTCCAGACTTCCTAAACATTCGTCTTCTGAGCTGAAATCTTCTGTGCATTGTGCAGAAATCAGCAGTCTTGGATAGGCTCAGTAAAACCCTTGATGAGGTTTATCCTGTACAGACGGCTTGGAAGGCTTTTGGTTAAAAGACAGCGGCAACCCAGGTTTCTCAAAGAAGCCACATCAGGGGCTACGTAGCAAGTACTGTAAGAAAGCTTTGTAATATTGGTAACTCTCTCTTCCACACCCTTCCTTTTGAAGGTTCACTGTGTTTGTGTGGGGAAAAAACTCTACGTAATGGGAAACTGGAAGGATGGCACTGGAATTCCGCAGTGTGAGCACGGCTGTCGTGGCTGCGGACCTGTGCCCCGCAGGGCTTCATGTCGCCGGGTTGTAAAACGTCCGGTGTGCTTGTTCCCCTGCAGTTGTCCTGCACGGCAGGCAGGCAGGCAGAGGGCTTGAGCATTTGTATTCAGAGTTGAGACTTCTACAAAGCTTTTCTTTATAAAGATATTTCTAAGTTGGAATTTTGGAAACCTACCTTTCTGCAACAAAGTAGTACAGAGCAGAGGGGAGTAGAAAGTGGGATTTGCATCTCGCCCCCTTCTAGGTGTATAACCAAAAGGAGCTAAAGACATATTTTGTTCTATAACTGGCAACAAAACGGTGCATCTATTCTGAAACTAAAACTTTAGTGAAAGAAAATTTTTTGATAAGGAGAAATGTTCTTTTCAGAACTTCACTGTGTTTCTGCTACCATTTTATAGGTTTAATTTTTAACAAAGAGTAAGTTTTCCATTTATACTGGTGTTTCTTTGATGGGCCACACATACAGGTTTCTATCGAAAACATGTTATATGTACACCCTTGACACTTGCATGACTGTCTGCAATGTCCTGTTGTGAGGGCATTTGGTGTGAGAGCTGGAGTCTCACTCTGTCGATGGCAGAGAAAAGAGGTGCCCTTTGGGAATTTATCGCTCTGAGGCAAAAGCTTGCCCTCTTCAGCTCAGAATAGGCAGAATGAAGCAATACTCTTTTTCCAAATTTACTTTTGTCTAATGTTTTTCATGCCCACATCAGCATTTCAGTGAACAGGAAGGCCACTAGTGTGCGTGGCCTGGGCTGGCTTGTCAGCTCTGCTCTGAGAACAGGGCTTCCCACGTCACAGGTGCTCTTATTAATCAAAGGTTGTCTTGTAGGTAACACACAGCTGGCACTGCAGATCATCAAGAGAAACCAGCTGCTCCCTTCTGTGAAAACGCTCTCCGACATGCGGAAGAAACCTGTTTTCCAGCCCGTCCACTCGATCCAGCCCATTCAGATGCCGGCTTTCACCACTGTGCAAAGGAAGTGAGGTCGTGCTTCAACCTGCTGCTGCCCTGCCCACGAGGGCTTGGGTTTTTGTATATTTTTTTTTAACCTAGGACACCTGCATACCCCAATTGATGAGTGTGTTCATTTATGTAAATTTTTAATAAAAATGTATAAACAAAAATGCATGCTTGAAGGTGTTTGTAAAGGTTATGTTGTAAAGGAAGAGAGGTTGGTATCAGGTTTGAATGTGAGTGGCAGGTTACTTACACACCTGGTTAGCAATTTCTTTTTGGTAATTCTGCACTTAAAAAGGAGAGAGGAGGGAGGTGCCTGGAAGGAGAATACCATTTACCTGAACCGAGGTAGTGCTGAAGGAGCAGCTGTGCTGCTGGCCTGAAGGCATCACCAGGTCACAAGGTCAAAGGGGTTGGGGTGTAAGGATACACTAGGTCCCTTAACAGCCCTCAACACCACGCTGCAGTACCAGTGCAGCAAGGTGGGGGTGCAGGGCAGGGGGGCAGTAGGTGGTGCTGGGGAACACGCCTGCTTTAGCTGGATGGGGGCTGTTGGTGCTGGGGTGTTTGGTGGGGGTGGTTGTGGTTTGGTGGTTTTTTTTGCTTCGCGCTGGTTTTCCTGTGTCCGAAAGGAAGGTGTAATGGTGCAGGTACAGTGGAAGCGTCCCTGGCTGTGAGAAAAAGGCACTTTTAAAATTTTTTTCTGCCTTCTGCCCAAAGCAAGAGCCTGTAAGATGGCATAAGCAAAGTCTCTCTGATTACTTATTGTGAGCACAGAAGAGAGGAGCCATCCTGCCTTGGGACTTAATCCAGGCATAAGATCGCCAGAGCCCAGCATGGTGCACAGCATCTCTCCTTATCCCCTCCCTGGCCGCTTTGTGCCATTTCAGCTGTGCTGAGACTTTGCCCAGCTAATCGCCAGGGTAGCGCTCAGACAACACTTATCTCCCTATGCTGCTGGCACTGGACTTTGCCTCCGGCCACCACTAGGAAGGTCCCTTCTCCCTGCGGCCACCGGGGCTGCAATGTCTGCTGTTGCTGTAGGGGTGCAGCTGTGTACAGGTGAGGAAGGCAGGAGGACAGTCCTCTTCTAGACAGCAGGCTTTGCTACTTCTCAAGGCTTTCTGAGTAACGACCAAGTAGCTGACTTTCAATACCTTTGCTATCACTGCAGGAGATGGCACCAACTCAGCTAGGGGCAAGCAGTTTCACAATACTAGGACTTAAAAAAAAAAAAAAAAATCTGGAAAAAGTGTGTAGAGCTCACCTTTCCGAAAGAAGGGAAAAAGGGAGCCGGCGCATCCATCAAGTCAAAGGAGATGATTGACTGATTAAATACAAAAAGGTTCAAGATGCTCCCTGTGTGGTCCCGGGCCCTGAATGGAGAAGAGTCTCCCGTGCCCCCCCGCAGGAATGCGGGGCATTCACATGCAACACTGCTGCCTTGCTGCAGCAGGGCCGGAGGCACCCCCACCTCCTCCCCTGCAGGTGTTGCCCCCCAGCTCCCGGCTACAGCCGCCTGCCAGCAGCAGCCTTCAGCCCCAGCGCTCCCCTCACGGCCACCGCTCCTCTGCTCCAAGGCCGCTGCACTGACCAGAGCAGCTCCCAGATGTTTTTCCTTCTGGCTGTAACATCGCTGCTGGAAGAGAGGGGGAAGGGTGGTGCCTTCCAGCTCCCCCCTTTCATTGCTTTACCATTACCAGGGGCAGAAATGAGTATCAGAACAGCTTGAGGAAGGGAGCAGTGAAGGACCTGTCTCCCTCTTTGGCTTTGCCATAGACTCATAGTCCACCTCTGCCTTTTCCCTCTGTTCCTTTTAGGCTCTAATCATAAAGAATTCGTCAAGTAAAACTGCAAGCTGTCCTCTGGTAAAAGCAGTAGGAGCAGGAGCAACAATTAATGAACTCAATAATGGTTATGATTTTGGTTTGCAATACTTGCTGAAAGAGAAAGTGCCCATCCCTCTGGTCCTGCCCTCCCCTTGCCTCCAGGAGCCCAGCAAGCCTGGATCTTACCCCTGTGGAGTCATGCACTGGCTCCTGTCTCTACAGCAGGAGAAAGGTCTCCATGGTTGCACTGCCCTTGCCCCAGGAGCACCCCAGGTGCAGGCACCCCCCCCTCGATGCTATCCCAGCCTCTCTGCCCCTGAGATTGACTCAGAGCTAAAGGTTTTCACAAGAAAAGTGGAAGACAGAGTGACCATGGCCATGGTGCAAGAACAGTGCAGCAGTGTTTGGAGCCATCGCATGGAGCTCAGTGAGCTTCCAGGTCCTGATCTTCTTCAGGGAGAGAGCATAGAAAAGCCAAAGGATTGCACACAGAATACCATATAAAGCTGGCCAGGGTTGTAGTCTTGAAACCCTCCTTCACCTGATCTTCTCCATCCATCCTTTCTGCTTCAAGTGATCTCTGCCCTGCTGCCATGGTGCCAGCTGCTCCAGAAGGAAAAAAATGATGGGCAGGTGAAGGACTTTGACGGATAGAGCACAGCATGGTGCCAAGCAGTCCCACAGCTGCACACAGCTGGGGCTAGAAAGCATCTCAGCTTTGAAGATCTACTGTAGTCAGAACTTTCAGAGACTGAAATCCACCTCCACTTCTACCCCTGCTGGGAATTTGGGACCTTACTTGAAGAGCATCTTCCCATGCTCACCATTTCTTTTCAGACCTTTTGGAAAGCAGTAAGGAAAAGAGCACCTTTTCTGCTTACGCAGCTTATGTCGTCAGTCTGCTCTGCAGGATGCCAGACACACCATTACACCTTCCAGTGGCTCTGCTTTACACTGCCACTCTCAGTCTTACTTTCACAGCTGCAAAGGTGAAGACATGAAAACCTAGAAATGGGACCTAACAAGGTTAAACCAGGAACTTTCTGGCAAAAATACTGGAAAAGCTGCATGGAGTTCAGGATCAAAGCCATTTCCTCTACTCCTGACACTGAGGCTGGTTTTTTTAAGAAACCAGCCAACCAAGAGTTTGACACTGCATCAAAACTACTCTTCAAAAAAAAAAAGCACCAAAAAACCCAACAACCCACACCTCTCTCCACAGCACCCCAACACTTCTCTCCTTTCAAAGCAGGTGCCTCTGGTGAAAGTTTTCAAGTTGTCATCATCTGGAGACAGCTAGGTTCAAATTCAGGGAAGTGCTTTTTCTTTTTTGCATGCTGACAGAAGAGAAGGCTTTGGCTGGATAATACAGAAACACACATACACAGGTTTGCCATGAACAAAACTCCTCACGTTTATTTGATTAAACAAAAATAAAATAAACTGCATAGGAACATTTTAAAGTCCAGAGAGACACTGACTTTGTTTTAAGGCTGCCAGTAGCTGATACATCGTCTCCTTGCTACATCCTTCAGCCTTCCCTATGGACCACAAAGATACATTCAGAAGCCTCCATTAACACAAGAGTTCTAACATTTTGCTCACTTATTCTATGTAAATTTTGCACATAACCTGTCATGCCTTCTTCTCTGCAGTACTCAACTCTGACACCTACAAATGCCACTTTTTTTTGTCCAAGTAGAAATGTGATGCCCTTTTTGGAGCATGAAAGTTCTTGTCACAGCCTGTTTCATTATCAATTAGATATAAAAGCTCTGAGCAGCTCATTAAAAGCAGAGCACTGTCTGTCCTGCTGAGACATTTTTATTATTATTAGGAGAGCAGCACGATTAATCACGAGAGAGAAACAACTGCAACAGAAGAAAAAACTACAAAACCAAACAACTCAAGATGCTCAACATCCAAGGACTGACAAAATCCTTCTGGATCCCGATGCAAACCTGCACTGAGGCAATGCTACTTACACACCGGTAACCAAGTTCCATAAGAGGAGGCCACACATCTACAGTCAATTAAATGAGGGGAGAAAAATGCACATTTGTGATAATGGTTTCATGTGGATGACCTCCATTTCGTTCAAGGCTTCCAATTTCTATTTGACTTAAACGGCAGGCATGTGTTCAACACCCTCACTGCTCCAACACGTTACGTTGTACACGAACCAAGCAGCACATGACAGGTAATGCACAGTACAAACAAGAGTCACATACAGCAAGGAACCCCCACCAACTCCAGCGACTAAGCACACCTTACAAACTAGTTAAAAAACTTTTTAGTCATTTTAGAAAGGAAACTAAAAAACAAAACCCAGAAACAGACATCTCTCTGAAGGAAAAAACTACTATGTTGTTTGAAAAGTACGCTACAAACCTATGAAAGGACTTTTTTTTAAACTAGTCTGGTAGTTCAAAAGGAATTTACTTAACTACGTCACTACACAGACACTTAACATTCAGTCAGTAAGGCTCTACGAAAAGAGCTTAAAAAATTAGCTACCTGAGTTTGTAAGTTGATACAATCATTAATAGAAGGTCTAAGACCATGCAGGTACACAAAGCATTTTTAGAACCATTTTTGGTTAAACAATGATGGAAAAAGATGCCAGTCTGGCTTGTTAACCCGTAAGATCACTTAGAGACATCAATGTACATTTTCCACCATAACATTTACCAAACCCAACACAGCCTATCGTTATTAGGGGTCTCCTGTACCCACTTCTGTCACCCCTTAGTATGAGCAGGGGAGGAAAAAAGATATTTCAGTACAATAATCTGGAAGTGTGCTTCTGCAACTTCACTCCACAGGTAAAACAAAGGGCACATTGCATGTCACTATGAAAGTTGCATAAAACCCCAACACACTGGTTTTAAACTGCCTCTCCTGAGAATGTCTGAGCCTAAACCGCCCTCCAGGAATAGGAACTTGGTTGCTTTGTCATGGTGGAAAAAATCCCATTGAGTCAAGAAAGTTACTAATACAATCACCAAGTCAACAAAAATCAGGATCTTATTCCCTTCAAGCATTTGGTATAGAGTTGCATTTACAGCAATCAGAACATCAGTCTTCCCAAACAGGACGTATCTGTAGGCATGCATAAAAGTTTTTCTCTTGTAGAGAGAAGACCTAAGGGTCTTATGGACATAAGAATACTGCAAATGAACATGAAGTACGTCATGTCAGCTAGTAGTGTCATAATACTGAAAAATTTCACATCTCCATACTTCGTAGTGAAAACGGAACAAACTCAAAAGTGTTTCAAGGTATCTCAGTCCAGTTCGCCTGAACATACGAGCATTTGGTTTTATTTACAGTTTCTCTAGCAAGGGCAGCTTAATATTTCCATGGGCAGGCAGCAAAAACAAAAGCAAACAAAAGCAAGAAGTCACCACATTGTACACGCTTTGTATCTCCGCTTCCATTAAAATGCTTGTCCAAAAGGCAGGAGGAATCCCTCCCCCCAGGCATTCTCAATTATCTCTCAAACCTGTCTGATGCTAAATTGAGGTAGACTATTTACTTCTGCAAAGTGAGGTAGAGCTTCAAGAAAAAGATAGTGGCATCTCTAGTTGTGCATTTTGTACCACAGCAAACTGGGTTTCAAACTCCCAAGGACTCAAAGACCGAAGGTACAATATTTGTCTAACGCAAGTACCAGTGTTCATTTTTTATACAGCTCCAAACTGTTTGTCTAAATATCTCTATCTTTAAATATCCCATTACCTTTTGGCACCATTTGGCTTACACTCCTTAAAAAAAAAAAAAAAAGAAAAACAAAGAAACCACTTTGGCACAATATTTTTTTTTTTTTTTAAACCAGAACTGAACAAAGAAATCTTACGAACAAAGTTATGGCAAGATAAGCCTATAAATCTGCTCTCTTCAGAAATTAATTTTGGTTTAACTGCAACATAACAGACTGGGCCCATTTTCCTGCAACTCCAAAGCAATGCCACATCCAAATGCCTCGTTCTTCTTCCTCTCAACTTGGTTACATCTGGTCCCAATACGTATTAGTTTCTAGGTGTCGTCATCCTCCCCTTGCTTTCTTTACAGTTTTACGGTTTATGGGCTTCCTCAAATAAGCTATAGTTAAAAGGTTCTAAATAAAAGGAGTGAATTATCTGAAGGACCTGCATTATCAGTACTGAGTCTGCTTCAGTTTGCTACTGAAGTTCCTGCTTATGTAGTTCTGAGAAAGGGCAAGGTTGCTCCATAGGCTGAACCCACACTGACTGCTGGTAACATGGTCAAGCTTACCGAGCACCACTGGTTTAACCCGGTATAGTGAAATTCCTTTGGGAGTTCCAGCAGACAGGTCTGTCACCCACATCTGTTATGACTCCGACTCCCCAGTGTTGGAGCGGAGAGAAAGAGGCACAAGCTCACCTCACCCTTCTCCAGGCCGTTTCCACTAGTTCAGAGGACTGGTCTGAACGCTCGTTCAGTCTGCAAGCCGGCTTCAAAGCCTTGCTTTTTCCTCTCTGCACCACATACATTACGATACTGGGGCATTAACCTGAGAACACGCATAGCCTGAGAACACGTGTGGAAAAAACAGAGCAAGGTCTGAATCTCGTTGAAGTATTACTTTTTAAAAGCCCCTATGGGGCATCTGATGTTGGCATTGTATATTACTGCTACTTATTTCCATTGCATATAAAACACTCCATTTTATAAGCTACACTACCACTTTTCAATGAGACCAAGTGTGCTTAGCACTATCTATGACAAAGATAAGGAATTATTTTGGGTAGCTAAATAGTAGTGTTTTTAAAACAAAAAAGCTCCCCAACACGTGAGGTCAAACACTTGAGGTCTGGTTTGTAAGCAAATCCCACCGAATTAGAGACAGCAACTGAGAAAAGAGCCCACGTCATTCCTCTTCCCGACAGAGCTGGGCTGGGGGTTTGTGCAACGCCTCCGTACAGAACAGCAAAGGGCACCTTCAGTGTCTGTCACCTTCGAGAGGGGCAAAAAGGTTTCTGCAGCTCAACACATCCCTGAACGCACACCTTTTTTATTTTTAATGACTGGAAAACAACTCCCTTCTAGTCCAAGAGAAGGGGGAACCCAACAAGCATTAAAGTACAAGAGCATTTCTAGCATACTTCAACACTGTCAGCCACCACGGTCAAGGTATCAAGAGACCCGGCATTTTTATTAAGACATGATAGGACAAATGCAAGGACACTGCAAGCTCAACATTAAAGCTTTTTAAACCAGTTTTCTTTGGTATCTAGATGTTGCAGGCTATTAGTTTTCCCAGCCCAAGTTACAAATAATTCTTGGACTGAATGATACAAGACAAACATGGACATCTGTCACAACTGTAAGCCACCCCCAAGAAGCGAGGCACATACACAAGCAGAACCTGAAAAAGTTGAAGGTAAACTAGATTTCTTTCACACCCCTATTTTGAGCAGCCACAGAAATTTAGTGACAGACATCTGTATACAAGATTATCCTTTAAAGACTATTTTTACACTGTGCTATCCTAAGATTAAGCCTAACTGGATCATACTGCTTTGAAGAGTTTGCTTCCTTGAGGCTTTGGCTGAAAGACAGCACAGTTATCTTATTTAATTTAGGTGTTTTTCCTCACCCTTCTTTCAACAGAGGTTTTGCCATCTCATGAGTCAGTCCATCTCTTTCTGGTCCTTTAGTTGAAGCCTACTCTAAGTGGCAGCTATCTGTCTGCACACTTCATCAGGATTTCTACAAAACCCAGAAAGTTAACACTCCTTGGAGGGGAAAAGCAGCAAGAAGGAAAGTGCACCTTGTGATTTCTCACAAACTTGTCTAGAGCCTTTCAATCTCAGGTTGCTTTTGTGCATGGTGGCTGGCAGAGAGATGAACTCTTTCCTTGCAGGATAGTTAAGGCTCTTCAGACTTTTTGATAATGACCACGTTTATGTTTCAGAGATATTCTCTTGCAAAGAGTAAGGCAAATCCCATGGCATTTCCAAGCCTAAGAGTACTCATACATGAATTTCTCCATTGCACAGAGACAGAAAAGCCCTCTGGTTCCGCGCTTTAACCATTGTTGTTTGCCACCAGAGGCCTTATCCAGAGGGTGAAAGCAACAGCTCTGTAGAGACCGTAACTGCATTAACAGCTAAACTGGAATGCAAGAAATTGAATAAAAGCAAATATTTCCAGGGACTCAAAAGTCACATTTTGCTAAAGAGATCTCTGCTCTCCCAAAAAGTTTCTGCTTCTCAAACAAGCTGTTTTTATATCCCTGCAAGAGCTAACTTTCCCTGCCTCCAAGCTTTTAAGGATCATAAACATTTATTTTACACAGAATTCTTTGGTACTGCCCTGGAAAAAAACAGCAAAGTTTCATCTTGATGCAGTTTGCCTCATGCTGGTACTGGTTAACTTTTCACTTGGATCTGTAGCAAGAGATACACGGAGATACAGGGCCACGCCACCCTGCCCTGAAAACTACAGTAGACCTTCCTGAATTTTTCAGTCCAGCTCTTTGGGAAAGCCAGAAGATGAAAAAAAAATGTACTTTTCTCACCAATAGTTATTGCAATCTTCTTAAACACAAAAACCTGTTGACTTCTCCAAAACGCACCCTGAATCTCCAAAGCTGTGCTTATTTCTTACTTTTGGAAAGAGGTACCACTTCTGCTCTAACAAATCCATCAAATGTTATTCCCTTAAAGTCTCTCTATGGGGAAGGGGAAAAAAAAAAGCTAGTCATTTCACAAGAAAATAAATCAAAAGGGTTTGATTTTCCCTGTTTCAATCCTCCTTGTAACCTCTTCTGTTATCCAGATCAGGTGCACTGATAAAAGAAACAGTAACTTTTTTAAAACTGATTTAGCTTGCAGGTGAAAAAGGTAAAAAGAAATACTCAATGACAGGATACATTAAAGGAAGCCTTGCTTTTTATCTAAACATTACAACGACTGCACTAAGCCACTAAAATGAACAATTTGGTTTAAACGTAAAGAATTTTTGTGCATTTTCATCAGCTTCACTTTGTGCTGTTGGATTACTGTGTTTCAGAAAAAAATACACAGAAATGCCAAAAAGATGCAAACTTGCTCTTCCCAGTGAGCAAATCCCACTCACTTTCACAAAACGTTCAAAGTCATCTGGGAACAAGACGCTGTGCTCACCAGTAAATCAAACACACTGAGGTATAAAAAAGGAGAACAGGAAAAAGTTCTCTGCTGCAGCAGCAATTCAAAAAACAAAGAGTCCCCCCTCCCCTGTCCCCACCCACAGAACTGCAGTATGGTCAAGAACACAAACTCTCTACTAAACACCTACTACCATTTTCTCCATTAAAAAAGTTATAGAGCCTTTTTTTGGCTTAGTCTACAGAATTCACCACACAAACCACCTAATGTGCACAGCAACACTTGTTTGTGCATGAAACCCCAACTGGGGGGAGAGGTAAAACGTTCTGAACTGTGAGTGTGTGGGGATGGGGAGGGGGCGAGAAACCGGGGAGGGAAGGGAGGGCGATGAGGTAGATAGACTTTAACTTTACAGGCTCACTCCCTGCAGAAAAGATAAGTACATTCATCTGTAAAAAAATTAAAGATGAGGTAGGTTTGAATTAACGTTGTATTTTTTTTCATTTTCTCTTAGAAGAATTTCCCTGAGACAGTTTCTTCCTAATTCAAACACAGATTAGAAGACGAGAATTCGATTGTTTCCAAAGTCGACCACAACAATCATGCCGTCAGGGGTGACGGCTATACCTGAAGGACGGTCCATCTGACCAAAGCCGCTTCCCTGAGTGCCAAACTTGCATAAAAAGCTACCATTCGACTCAAATATCTGCACCCGGTGGTTCCTGGAATCAGCCACGATGATGCGCCCCTCTTGATCCACCGCCACCCCCTGCGGGCGCAGGAACTGGCCGTTCCCAGTGCCCTCCGAGCCCAGAAAGCGCGCTGACTGGCAATCGGGATGGATGACCAGAAGGCGATGGTTGTTGAAGTCAGTCACTACCAAGTGGCCCTCGTGATTGAAAGTCACACCTCTGGGGGAATCAAAGTGCTTCCAGAGTGCCCCTTCGAAGCCGTACTTGTTAAGAAACACGCCGTCGGGCCCAAACAGCTGGACGCGATGGTTCCTTGTGTCGGAGACCAGGATCTTGCCCTCCGCGTTGACGGCGACATCCCAGGGGTAATTGAATTGCCCGTTCTTTGTTCCTTTCTCTCCAAACTTCAGAATGAACTGCCCCTCAAACGTGAAGATCTGGATGCGATGATTGTCCTTGTCAGCCACAACGATCCTACGCGAGATGTCACAGGCCACGCCAGCAGGTCGATCGAACTGGCCCGGCCGGGACCCCAGCGTGCCAAACTTGTGGTGGAAGGTCCCGCATGGTTTGAACACCTGGATGCGGTTATTGCTGCGGTCGGCAACAATGATGTAGCCTTCTTTGTCTACACTAACCCCCCAGGGGCGGCAGAGTTTGCCGTCGCTATCTCCCTCGCTGCCGAAGGAGAGCCCTGGCAGCCCAATGCCTATGTAGCTGCGCCCAGACTTCACCACAACTTTGAAGGGGCTGTTCTCGATGTGTTGGTTGCACATCATCACAGATACCAGGTGCTCTCCCTCTAGCTGTGGACGGTAGCTGACCAGGTAGGTCCCGTTCTGCTGATCACTGACGTCTGCCCCAAAAAGGTTTCCATCCGGGCCCATCACCACTGCAGAGATCATGTCACCTCCTGAAAGGCGAGGCTCGCCATCATGGTCATAGCCTATCACTGTGAAAGAGGCCACTTTGCCCTGCAGTGCACGCTTGAGGCCTTCCCCGGTGGCTTTGGTCAGAGGAGCAAAAGCCCCGCTGCTGACAAAGCCCATTGATTTAATGGCCATATACAATGCCTGGTCAGGGGGAGTGAACATGATCCTGTCATCTTCCTGCGGCTGGAGAAGGCCTCTCACATTCTTCAGCTCCTGCACCTGAGCCAGCATGCGGTCCCGAGCCAGAAGAATATCCATGGTACGACCCTCCTCCAGGACCTGCTGAACAGCGCTAATGGTGTTGTCCAGCTTATTTAGGTTCTGACGTAACTTTTCAACTTGCAAGTAGAGTGACTTAGCCTTGACTTGACGAATCTTTTCCACCTTGCAGGGGACAGGGGGGAGAGAAAAAGCACACTTACATCAGGAAAGACAACCCGTAACACTAAAACATTTCCTAATGCCACTCTTCCGCACAAAAAACCACTTGTGTGGTTGTTGCAGGATGTTGACACAGAACTGCAGAACAAGCCTCTAAAAGTTGCAATGTAGAGAAGCAGAAATGAGGAAAAGTAGCCATCCATCCGAATTCAGGATTACTGTTCTCTCCCGTCCTCCAGCCAAAACCATACGTTCTTACTCTGCAGACCAGCTGCATCAGAGTGCCATTTGAAAGCAAGGGTCACTTGCTTACTAATAATGATTTGCTTCCTCAAATGCTATTCTATTTTCTAGTTGCAAGGTAGTTGACAGATCATCAGAAGATACACCTTATTTAGACTCCAGGGAGGACAGAGGCTACTGCAGGCTCTCAAAAAAGAGCAGAGGCTGAGGCTTCTCTAGCCTGAATTGAGACCAATTTCAGAAGACAGGCTGTCATCACACAAGGCTGAGGCTGGGAGTCAGCACCAACCAATGCTCAGCTAATGCACATGGGCTCTTGTCATTCCTCTGCCTGCCAGAACTATTTTCATGTGACTCGATAATACCAGACATCTGTCTCCAGGGATTTTTAGGGTCCAATTACTTTAATATTTTCTTGCAAATACTGGCAGTCATGCCGAGCTAGTGCTTTACAACAAGATGCTTTATAATGTCACTCCAAATGACACAGAAGATTGTTGCCAGTCCCTGCTTGGAGGACTGAAGCTCAAGATAAAATGGTTTCTTTGTAACTATTTTATATAAGCCTGTGTTTATCTTTACTTGTGAAAAACCACTTTACACCATCTGGCAAAGACACCTGCCTTGTAAAACTAATGAAACATATAATTGCTTTGTTGCTGCAAAAATACATTTCCTTATGTCTGAATACCTGCTTGGCTGCAGAATAATAGCAGCAATGTATTTTAATGAGGGACACATCACTGTCTCAAGATTCCTTGGTTATACACTGACTAGATAACAAATGTACAAACATGCTATTTCATTTAAAGTTGAGCCATCCAGGTTTTACCAGGCTGTTAAAAAAAAAAGACTCAGAGATGCTTCCTAACAAATTTCCAAAAGAGATTACTAATCTTAGGTCTCAGCTTAGTCCTTGGCCTCAGCTTTGGTACCCAAAATTATTCACTAATACTCTCCACATGTGGGCTTAATACACTCAGCTTTTTTTGCTTGAATTATTTCCCACCACCAAGTTTCCTTCTTAAAATAATGTTTTATAACCTGAAGAGAACTTGCTCTCAATGCAGACACTTCAATGAAGTGTATGTACGCAGCCTCTTGGGATACCAATATCTTAAGGGCAGCTCTTACTTCTCCTGTACTAGGAGCACCTCAAAAGAGAAAGGAGACTTCCAAGCTTCTTGGAGGAGGCTAACAGCGGAAAGTGAAATCACCTCCCTCAATCCAAACACCTCAGAAAAAGCAGCATTAGAATTACAGTACCTACATGAAGCGCCACTGGCACTTATAGAAGAACTACAGAAAACCAAACTTCTCTTTTAGGAGATTAGTCTCCCTGCAGCTAGAGTAGTTCCACACAATAAACTCTGGTAAGAGCGGTCATTTTGCTGGCAACAAGTATGAAACCAGAGAGTTATGCTGAGTCAGTATTGATGAAGGGGCAGGGGACAGATAAGCAGTTTAGCAGGATGGCACTGCTTCTTGGTAGCATGTGCCTCACCAACCACACGTACATGCTGTCCTGCCTGGCTCTGCTAGCGTAGGCAGCAGCCACACAGCACCAGGTTCCCTACCACACTATCTGGTGTGACTGCGTATTACAGGAGCATTCCTATTTTACTCCTAAACTTTTCCCATCTTGACCACACATTTTTGCTTCCCTATACCAGTATCAATAATCATGTGGTCACAGAACAAGTCAGTTTGACTTACTGATCTGAAAGACCTAATCCAACACCAGAGAGTATGTTTCTGCTCAGTTCTACAAGTGGGACCCAAAGGGCCAATCCAAACTTATCTGTGCTAAACAAGCAGAGAAGAGCCATGACCACTAAGCTGCCGCTCTGGAATAAGAAACATTACTGTTACCTTCTTTCCTCCTCTCAAAATGCCACACAGGCATCACAGCTGAAGTGAGTGCAGGAGTTTGGGATTGTGCAGATAGTCTTGCTGGAGAGTATTCTTCTAACTAGCAGTAAAAAAACCCCCAAAAAAACAGAGGGACACCCTCTTGATTGAGTAAGCTTTTAGGTGTGGGGACCATGAAAGTTAATCTTGCAGAATTTCTACCAGTCTTTCTAAAGATAGGACACAGGATATATAGCTTTGCTCCTTCCCTTTGTTTGAGAAGTGGATCATGTAAGAAAACCATACACTACATCCCCAATTCTACAGCAATACATTGAAGAGGTTGTAAAGATGATTATTTTTTTTTTTTTTAAAACAAGCTGTTTAAAGTTCTCCAGTTGGTACTGAAACATGAGGCACAGCTGCGGAGCCAGCAGCAGGGGGAGTGCCCACCTTACTTGTGGGGCTCAGTTTGGGTGACGACACTGTAGTCCCTACAAAAACCCAACCAGTTTCTCAGAGTGAGAGAACTTCAGCATGTAACCAACTAGGGCCAGAATCCAACATCCTGCTACTATAAAAAAAGTGAGTTCACAGTAAACTGTAGTGATTCAACTCAGTGTTCCTTGGGAGGATATCGGAATTTGGCCACATACCAGTTAAAAAGCATGTTTTCAGTTTGAAAAGGCACTTGCCAGCAGTTCAAACCACAAATGTAAGGTGCATACCTTCCAGAGCAGCTCACACTCCCGCTCTTCCAAGGCCTTCTTATGTCTAGTAGTCACTGCTTTGACTTCAGACTGTACCACCTTCGCTTTCATCTCAACCTGCTCTGCCACAGCCTGGGCCTGTTCAATACTCAGCTGGGGAAAAGAGAAAAAAAAAAGAAAAAAAAAGACAGCACACTTAGGGCTCAGCCAAACCAGTAAGAAGTGCGTCAGAGGACTGCTGCTTACATTTCACTGTGCCTTCTGGTGAAGGCATAAAGCAACGACTCTTGGTTTTTTTACCAGGCCTTCACCCATTTCATACATCAGAGTCTGAAAACTGACAGTTTTTAAAATACATCTATTAGATGGAGTTTACACCTTCATTGTACCATGTACCAATACCACAGGACTAAATATCCTGCGCAGCTCCAGCAAGCAGCTAGTACGAACTCAAACAAGAGACTCACACAGAAATTCATACTCTTGTTTGCCTACATATAGAGAACCCAGTTTGTCTTGTCCCTCAGAATGTTTCAGACTGTTGTTGTGTGATGGTTCTGCTTCTGGTAAGAAACGGCACTGTTGGGAACACACGTTTTATCTATGCAGCTGAGCTGCACAGAAATACTCCTGACAGAATGTGAAGTTAAACAATTTCAAAGGAAAAAACAAAGATTAGTTAGTTATCATCAAAAAGCATTCATATGTAGTTATTCACATCTTGGATAGAAACCAAATTTTTTCTAATATAACCTTGTAGCATCAGTATTTTGAAAACTTTCTGTAGTAGTATTCTGCAAATATGCAGAATGCATCTGGAAGGAACATGCCTCTGGTCCCCTCAAAGAAAAAACCGGTTCCTTGAAAAATCCTTCCCAAACTGCTCCCAGCTTCACAAAGTGTTACAGAAAAGCGCGTAAAACCAAGTAAGATAAAGAGCAGGCAAATCTGAAGGATCAGGTTTCCCAATGCAAAAGGTTCAACCGCATCATTAACTGAATCTTTTCAACACCTTTGTCATACAGTGACCCAGCATTAACATGCAGATGAGGTTGTGAACCTCTAAGAGGTTAAAAAAACGCCAGTATATTAGTTACAAAATTCTAGAACAAAATGATGGCATGTGCAGTTATTTAGCCTAGAAAAGAGAAGGCTCAGGGGGCATCTTATCAGTTTATATAAATACCTGAAGGGAGGGTGCAAAGAGGATGGAGACAGATTCTTTCCAGTGCTGCCCAGTGACACAGGAGGTTCCTCCTGAACATCAGGAAACACTTTTTCACTGTGAGGGTGACTGAGGACTGGCACAGGTTGCTCAGGGAGGTTGTGAAGTCTCCATCTTTGGAGGTATTCAAAAGCCATCTGGAGACAGTCCTGGGCAACTGGCTCTAAGTTGCAGCGGTGGAATGGACAAGATCTCCAGAGGTCCCTTGCAACCTCAACCATACTGTGATTCTGTGACTGTACTATCAGGCTTTTTTTTTTTTCCTCTTTTCATAAGCTTGGCACACCACAGTCTTTTACTTCGAGAATTTTACTATAAGCAACTTACAGAAGACATATAAAACCCCTACCAACACTACACATGACTGTAGCAGCTTGACAAGTTGTTGACAGCTGAGAACGTAACTCAAATTCACCTTCATTTCCCACATCACATACTTACAGCCAAGGAAATAGCCATGGGTATTTGTTTTTAAATACAGCATTTTAGATAGACTTTGCAGCACCCTTCCCTCACTCCTGTCTGAAGAACCGGTCCATTTCAGAACTTGAGCTGTTTCAGACTAGGTAGCCAGGGAATGCTCTGGCAGAAAACACCTTTAATCTTCAGAAATGCAGGCTTGATGAACTGGGCAAAAGTGTAATTTAAAGGCCTTACAGTACATTCAGGGCCTTATGGAAAACACCCTCAGTTTAATTCTGTATACGAGTATGTACCAACCTAAGAACCACCATATGCAACAATCTCTGAACTACCCAATGTGATCCAGCTTTGTCTAGAAAGTCAGACAGGGCTTTTTGTTATCTTTCATGGAACTGGTTGTTAGCATTTCAAAGCCTGATCTGGCAAGTTCAACAGCGTCTAGTTTATGCCAACAATGGGAATGCTAAAACATAAACAAGAAGTGTACTGTTACTTGGACATTTTCATTCCAGGTAAGTATTTTAAGTCAAATAGTTTGAATTAGATGTATTCTTCCAGGTCACATAAGAGTACAGAACTGAAAGGAAAAGGAAGGAAGACTAACTTTGTGAGGTGACTAGTCTCTGGAGGCAAGATGAAGACAACCCTGAGAAAATAAGACAAGGCAAAGTTTCTGGATCTTTAATCCAAAGAAGTCTCTTGCAAAATGGCAGAGGAAAGTAGCAATGCTACTTGACAGCCCTTCTGCAGCACAGGGCTCAGTAAGAGGAGCATGCCTTTCAGCTATTCCTCCTTCATGCAACTCCCAGTTCAGAGTCACCTTCACTGCCTTTTTAAACAGGGAATGTCTTCAAACTCATGGACTCCGCCTAAATATCCCAGTCCCACTGGAGGCAGACCTGACCTGCCTTGACACAAAGCTTCTGGCAGACAAATTTCACTCAACACTTCACATTGACAGAAAGTGAAAATCTCATGACAACACAGACATGAAGTCACAACTGGACACAGATTAAAGCTCCATAAAGGCTGATGAATCCTAGCTGGAAGAGTCCACATGTAAGACTGCTGTGCCTCCATCATCTCCACTTTTCTACTCAAACACAGAACCAGCTCCTACTGCATGGAAAAGGTATGTATTTCTTCCAAAACAGACCTACAACCTCATCAAGCAGAGCAAAACACCCTCCTCCTCTCGCAAAAAAGAAACGGGTATCTGCAAATAGTGTTAGGGAAACTAATGCTACCCACTCATATTCCAGTTCTAGAGAGCATGTCCGTGAAAGCAGGAAAGTCTTGGTTTACTTGTTCGAGCTTTTTGTGCAGCAGGACCCATTAGGACTGATCTGTGCATATGCTTTCCTCATACTTTATGGCTAAAAGCAATCTCACAATTCTCTCACAATTCTTCACTAAAACAAGAGTCCACCTTGCAAAAACTCCATCTTACCAGGAGGGGTATTAATTCCCTGTGGATGCTGTGACCTTTCATCTGTAGGAACAAGTTATGGTAGGGCAAGTAACCATACTCAATAGTACAAGGTTGTCTACCAACAACTCCTGTTGTCATATGGATTTATTTTTACTTGCCTGAGTCTGAACAGCTCAGACTGGTGAAGGATGCCCAAAACACTGAGGCTCTAATGTTGTCCAGGATATTGGTAAAGTTTTGGTAAAATTCACATGATGCTGCATTCTGCCAAAACAGGCTAGAACAGCCTAGGAAGGGTGACCAGCATCAAACGCACCGCAGCAGGCAGTGGTACAGTGCAGAGGGGACAGCAACAGGCAAGTTATCTATCTGAAGCAAAAGTCAAGAGCTGGAAGTGCAACTTTTGGGATTCTTCTTTACATGGAAATCTCTTGTTCTCTGATTACTGTAAGATATCACAGCTCTGTCAGGATAACTCTCTCCTGCTGTTCTGCAGGCATTTCCTGCGCAGAACGTGTCTCAGAAGGGTCAACTTTTTAGGAAATATGTTAAGCAGCAGCATTTCTTTTTCTGGTCAGACACCACACACACCACCTTTTAAAAACTAATTCCTTTTAAAGAAAAGCAGCTTTCAAGATGCACTCTCCTCATGGTAAGTCATAATTATTCCAGTGCTAGTGATTGACATGGTCAGCCAGTTCGCAAAAGACAAGGCTTGTGTTTAGCAAAGAATCATGCTGGGTTACTGAATTTGAGATGGAGAACAACTATTTTGTTGCCTGCTGTTGGCCAATACAGCAAATTGCCTATATGCAGCCTTGTCTATTCACTTGTGACTTCTCAAGGGCCCAAAGATGGCAAACACCACTCCCCATTCTATTAGAGATGTCACCAGTGCCTTGTGTTAAAGAAAATAAAGGACTTTGCAATATATCCTGCAGACTTCAGGGTTCAAACTGGTACTTCCAGTTCCTCAGAGTAAAATTTAAGTAACAGTGTTTATGCAGCTGATATGTCCCAGAGGGCCACAACAAAAGTAAACCTTGCACAGAGAGCTTCCAGGGAGGCAGATGAGCACGTTTTCATGAAGGAAAGTAATACAGACACCCATCACTATTGCTACCAGCACATTTCAGAATTTCTTGCTTTTGTCTGTGAAACTACCCAAACAGCAACAAACAACATTCAAAACATGCACTGTAGCAGAAGAGAATAATAGCAGGCGGCATTGACTGTACTTTCAGATTTCAATGCATTTAATGAGGATTATTAGATGCACAGGTCTCAAAAGTTTTTATTCTCTGGACATTTCGTACAAACAGAAATGTCTACCTTGTTAACAGCTCAAGGTAGCTCCTCTTAGAACTCATACAGCATTTTACATCTTATTAGATCTAGCTCTGCACAATCACACGCCTATGCTATGTAAAAAGCCTACATACAACATGCTAAACCAAACACTCCTTTCCAGGACAAAACAGCAGACCAGGTGTGTCTGGCCAGTTCCTACAGGCTCCAGCCAGTTTGGAGTAAAAGGTGAAGAGCAAAGTCACACAGGTGTCCTTTGCGAGCCCCTTTTAGGTGGGCACCTCTGCGAGGTCCCCTTTAGCTACATTTAACCACCCAGGGAAAAAACTGGTAATGAGCTTGCTACAGTGGCTCTGAGATTGCAACTGATGCTACAACACAAAGGTATAAAGAAACCAACTGCAACAGCCAGAAGCAGCAAAGTGGTATCACAGAACTCAGCTGCACTTCTGGATACCTGGGCTGACTACAGAGGGGCCCAAATCAGGATTTGCCATTTTGTAGAACAGCAGTTTTCAGCCATTTTTCACATTTCCTGTCTTCTACTGGACATTAGGAACTGGAGCCTCAAGTTAACAAAAACTTTTCTACGGTTTAATCTTAACTGACAAATTGCTACAGAATATTTAAATGTAATGTTCTAGAAATATCATTACTCCATGTCTTTACTTGTGCTGCTTTTTTAAATGAAAAATTAGGATCAGAAGCATACAACACTCTAGGAGAAAGCAAAGCCATTACAAAGCATGTGTTCCGACGGACTACAAACCAGAAATCCAGAGCTACTGTAAAGGTGTTGATGCCCTCGTTGCATGGTTTCCACAGTCCCATGCTCAAATTAAATCAGCACGTCCACAGTTACGTCCACACAGCACACAATTATTTAGAGAGGCTAACTTAGGTCTCTGAAACAGCAGAGCCTGTTAATCCAGATGCTGAGCCATGATGTTTGATTATATTAATTCAGTTCAGAAAATTCTCCATTTGAACAAACTGCAGTACAACATGCCACTGTGGCAACACTGTAACATGTAAAGGCTGCTTATAGTAACCAAACTGCAACTCACCAGTGCGGCTTGCACAAGCATGTTTTAAAGGTCCTTAGGATTTTTAATTCCACCCATCCAAAGACAGGAGCGAGGTGTAACTTTTCAGGCATTAATCACAATGCTTAAGTTTGCTAGTCTAAGTTTTCCAATGAAGATACAAACCTCTGGAAAAAAAATTCAAACTTGAAAGCGAACTTCATTTTCTTCAGAGGAATCCTTCAGTATTTCAGGGGTGAACGGACCCCAGGTAACAGCTAAAGCACCTTAAATGCACCCTTCCCTACCTCAGTATGGAGGATTTACTAAGGAATTTAAGAGAAAGTTAATCCTACTTAGAGAGAAAAAAAAACCCAACAACTTTGAGATACATATTCTCTGGCAAACCACTCTCTAGGTTTCAAAAGCATATTAAATAGAAAAAAAAAAAAATCCATATATCTCAAGTCAGCCCTCTTCCAGCAAATAAGCTGTTTATCAATGCAACACCTTTCCAGTTCCTTATGGTAACAAAAGTATTCAGAGGGCTTGTTTCACAGAACTTTTCCAATTACTTACCACTGTTTCAGAGCAGGATAAAATCACCAGGGCATAACAGCCAGCTTTCTCCAGCATCAAGAACTGGATACAAACTTCCTACTGTTCTTATACTAGAAAAACTAATTGGATGATCCTATACAAAGCATAGTTGCAGTACAGATACTAGGATTAGTAGACTTAGCAGTGGCTTTGCAGTAATGCTGGTGCAGCTATAGCACAAATCATGGTAGTTAAACCAATTTAAAGGTTTCAGACTAAAAAGTGTAAAACATTAAAATCCTCATTTAGAGAAAAATACTCACATAAGAGAATTTTAAAAGAAGGTTTGATTTAGGGAAGGCTAGAGGCCAGGTTAACTCATGGCAGAAACCGACAATCACTTACTTTGGTTAGTACTGCAAGAACAGGCAGAACAGTAGCTTGGACAGTGACATATGTCAAATCCATCTTTCCCAATAACCATCTGCTCGTATGCTACACTAAAGAACTCACTAATACAAAACACAAGAACAGCTCTAAGTACAAAGAAATTCAGCCTCTGTTGATAGAAATCCCAGATTTAGAATAGCACAGTTGACTCCATTTTGTTTACAAAGCTTCATTTCAGTTTCTCAAACCTGCAAGCCTGACTTCAAAGCCATATACAAGGGTGCCTGAGCTAACTCAAGGTGACAACCCCAGAACAATCCTGTGCAGCACAGCGGTGCCATCCTTCTCAGGTGTCAACCTCTCTGCAGCACAGATCCACACAGCAATGCACAGGGAAGCTTCCACTGAAGGGCAGAGGCTCAAGGCAACAGATCAGCTTCCTCCTGTGGCTTGCCAAGTTTCTTACAGTACCTTCCTCCCCTTTCCTTCGCATAAAATTGCTAGTCTACTTCAAAACACCTCCCCCACAACTTGGGAGAGAAGAGCCATTGCCTTAATGGCTGACCCGCCTTACCACCAACTCCTAAGCCTTTCATGCTGGTAGATAAGAAACTGGCTCCCTCTACACTCTGCACACAACCAGTCTCACTGCATTAACTCTAATCTGAAAGCCTGCACTGTCAAACAGCCCAGCAAAAACAGCTATAGGCTCAGCTATGAAAGAATTTGTTTGTTTTCCAATAAAACCACTTCTAAGACAACTGACATGAAGAGATCAAATTGTATTTTAACATCTTCACCTGGAAATTTACCCTAAATGGGAATAACCACTCAAAGCTTTACTGTTATGCAAGTGCATTAGATTACACACATACACACATATATATACAATTACACACGTATAGATGTATTTTAAGAACATGACATTTTGAAGAAGCCATCTATCTTTCATCATAACAGATTTATGTTCAGTTTGTGGCCCGATCCTTGGAAAAAATTCTGAAAGATGACAGCTAACTGTGCACTTTCACAAGGTAAAACAAGGCAGCAGCCCTGCTTCCACCCATCCCGTTAATCCAGTGTCAACTTTGGCTTTCATAACATCCTGTGAATCTATTCAAGTCTCTGAAAAGGCCAGAAAAACACCCCAGCAAGGAAGATAGCTTTCCACTGAGACAAGAAAGAGGCCCTAAAAAGGCACTGGGTGTTTCTGCTCCGTTCTCTGGCACCATCAACAGTCCGTGTGGCACTGCAGTGAGTCAGCCATGGGGCTGACCCAGCCAAAACCTAATCCCCAGAAAGGTTACCCTTTCCACTGGGTCAGCTCACCCATCAGGAACACAAGCACAAGTTCCTGTCTTAGGGACAGGCTTCGAAATACATGATCCAGGCCAGGACCAGCATAGCACAAGGAAGCAGGGGAAGCGCAGAACCTCACCAAGGGAAAAAGCAAGCTGCTCCCACTGCCAGGCTTACTGTTTTTTACAGAGAACTTCAACTCCTTTGAAAAGTGAGGTTTGGATTGACAGACTAGATCAGGCTTCAGTGGATCAAGAGACTGAAACATATCCCAACTCACAGCAGTGTTTCTTTTTTTAAAGTCTGAAAAACAATCTTTCCTCCAAAGCCACAGGAAGAGTTTAAATAAACATTTCTTACTAAAAGCCTTCAACTTTGGTTAACCAGATACTCTCCAGTCAGTTTACTCATGGCTTGATTTCCTCTCTCCTGCAACATCCTTCAAATTCCACTTTTCCCCCCCCTCCACTGTCAACTACCCCTCCTTATCCACCCTCAGCATCTCATGTCAGAGAGCTATCACTTTCAGAGCCTATTAAGCAAGAGTTACTAGTACAGCAGTATGAATCAGTCCCACTAAGTATTATTATTGCACCATATTACTCTCGAAGTCTCTTAGAGTTCCAGTCTATGTTCCTTAGCGTTTAGTTCTGTTGACCATTTCCAAACTTCAGGAAAAGCCCTCAAGCCAATTTTGTTTAATTTAGAGTCTAGTTACTTCAGAGTTTGTTTTAAATTCATGCTGACATGCTGTCTCCTCCCTAGGATAAATATATAGCTTCACAGCTCTATTGTCCCAAAAACAAGGAAAGCTCTGCTCCATGAAAACTTTCTTACACAGCAGGCGCACTGCATCAACCTTTGAGTCAGGCACCTCTGCTTTCAGCCGCACCACATGCAGTTGTTGCCGATACTGCTTAGGTAGCAGCTGTCTTAAGCTGTGCAGTCTTCCCATTCCTGCATACACACACACAGATTACCACCTCCTTGACTTTATCATGGATCTGCTCTCTCATTACCTTTTTTCTGTATAGTGGTCCAGATTAAAAAGCCCACTAAACTAATAAAACAACTCATTTCCTGAAAAGCATGGTGGTTCTTACAGAATCTTTACAAGCTGCCCAGTCAACACTTCCAAGAAGCCCCTTATCCTGGATGGGCTGTAGCTAGGCCTCAGCAAAACTGTACAACCCTAGTTCAGCTGAGCTACTTGTTTGAATTACACAAACATAGCCAGTACCACCCACACTTCACCTGTACCATCATAAAGTAGTCGGCTCACCGCAATGGCAGGAGCCTCCAACATAAAAGCCAGAAGAAAATGGAGGGGAATAAGCCCAGTAGGAAGCAAACAGGCACAAAAGCATTTATGCAATAGTAGTAGAGTGGTACTCAATGATATTCTCCTAGTTTCTACTCCAAGAGACAGTCCCTTCTTTGATGATTTATCCACTCCAGTTAGATCATTAAGAGCCTTGGTGGTCAAAAGCAGTAATTTAATTACTAACAGACAAGTCCTTGTATTGGACAGCCTCAAGAAATTCAGAACACTGCACCAGGGAGGTTCCTGAGTATAATCCCGTCCTTCTTGCCCATTTTGGGGACATGTTAAATGTTTCAGTATGAATAGTGCTGAAGAGCCTTATGATCCAATTTAAAACAAATCTTGAAAGAAGCTACAGTTTGCAGGGTTCTGTCTTAAGACAGAGTTTTAAATTAGCCATTCAGCTCCAAAAACTTGGTGTTTGCTGTTCTGCCGTTACAATCTAACATCATAAGCTAACGGGAGACATCAACAACAGTCTGATATCTATACCATCATAATAGTTATTATTTCATTCCACAGGTGCAGAGACTTAAGGAGAGAAAAGAGAAAAGTTAGCTGCTCCTGTCCCACTGAACAAGCTTACTTAAGAGTTATAACTATCTGACAGGCTAGAACTTCTGGCTTCTTCTCTCTAATCAGTGAGGCAGAAAAATTTTCACATCACAGAAAGGGACCCAACTTCAAAATGGCCAGTCCCCAAAACACACAAGTGCTACACCTAGTAACCTGCTCAGAGTACAGAAGAACTCCACAGCACCGCAGAAAAGCTAGCTAGGAGAGAATGAAGGAGTGGTCACTGCAAACAACAATGGAAGAAGAGATTTTGCAGATTTTATTTACTAGTAAAATGTAAGAGACTGACTCAAATCCTCATCTACTAGAAACAAGCAATGATGGGTGGACAACAAGTTTGTTTGGGTTTTTTTAATTATTCTTTCTACCACGCATTTGCCAGGAAAGCACACCCAATTCAGAAAGTAAGTTTACTTCCTATACATGGCATTCTACCAATGCTTACTCAAAAAAGAAGTCTTTTTAGTTAAATCACATAGAAGTGTGAGTTTCAGAATAACTAGCTCAAATGGAGAGCATTTGAGGCTAACAAAACTAGAAGACAGTGGTGTGGAGTGTAGCCTCCCACATCACTTCCCCATCAAAAATCTCTTTATACAGGCAAAACTATTGCTAATACCATGTAACAGCTACTACTAGATATTTCTCAGCCAAAGTAAGTTTCTACATATCCCTGCAGGTTAATTCACTATGTTAATTTCTTCTGCAGTTTGAAGTACTGTACTACCTTCCTTCCAGTCCTTGCCCAGTATTTAAATGTGTATTATAAACCATAGCCGAGGTAGAATGCAATAATAGGCAGTTACAGCATGCACCTGTGTGTGCAGAATAATCCTTGTATGGAGATAGCTCCAGATTCTTTGCACAGGCAGGTTAGAAGTTTCACACTAATTCAATAGCTGTTTAGGATTTTATATTTGGTGGCAACACTGAAGATATAACCAGAGTCGCAGGTAGTTACAGCTCTAGATGCTGTACAGGCATGAAAGACAGCTGAAAATAATAGTTGTAAAAACAAAACCAGGCTTGGCACTGCTATACAAGATCAGAACTTTCTTCAAAATGCTTTCAGGCTCAAGTGCGTTTGTGCAGAACTTCATATATATTGTGAATTACATGACAGAAATATGCTGCAAGAATACAAAATTCAAATAACAGCACTTTGTTTTCAGCTCCACAGCCACTTCTGTCAGAGATTTAAGAGAACAGAAGGGGTGAGAAGACTAACAGCAGAAACAGAGCGCTTTTTGCCTTGACACTTCACCCTGTAACAGACAAGCTGTGGGAGAAAGAAGCAGGGGGAAAATAACGTGCTCAAGAGTATCTTACTTGAATAGCCTGTCGTCCTTGCTGAGCATCTGCCAGGAGCTGAATGGTGAGAGTCCTGGAGTCCTGGAGGGCATCTTGGAGGTAGATAAAGCTGTGACCCACATGTCGTCCCATGGTACATTCCCGACATATGGGGACAGAACAGGTGTCACAGTAGAAATGCAGTACCTAGACAAAAATAAAGACAAAAATCTGTATCATCACCTAATGAAGAATTAGAGAAAGTGGTACCAGGATGAAAAAAAAAATCCAGCAGCTCAACTATAAAGGAGATGGTTAGAGGTAGCAGCAGAAGGCAAACACTTCACAATAGCTTCTCCACAGAGGAAGAGCTACCCCTTCCAGTAAGCTCCAAATCATACTCTAACAGTTAGATGGAAGTGTCATTGTTTTCTTTGCTATACAATACTAGGAAGAGTGTCCACATCAGCTCCTCATAAGAGCGGAAGCCATCTGCCAACACTTCAGATTGAAGATGTCATCCATGGCATGTTTCAGGTGAAGACTTTTCCTGCATACATAAACACCACATTCTCTTAAGTGAGTTATTTAATAATCACTGCACTGGAGAACTGCAGCACTAGCACACCCGCCCCCCAGAAGAAGAAAATAAAATATGCATACCTGAGAAGCATCCTCTTTTTTTTTTCCCCCCAAAATATGCAAGTCCCTTATGTATAGGGTGGTGACAATATTAGGTAAGACTACCTCCTGCCACTCCCAAAAGTAACGTAAAAACACCTTCGCTATGACATAGTGTTTCTATGCTAGTGATACTTAGCAGTGCTTGAGTTGGAGGAGAACAAGACTGGTACATTAGCATGTCCAACCGAGCATTTGAATGCTACAGTGAATTGTGGGTAACCACTAAAATCCCATTCTATTCACAAGCACTTAAAACCCCTGTATTCAAATCACAAAGAAACTCTTACACAAGATGCTAGCCTAGGAAGTTGGATCCATTCATCAGCCACAGCTGTTCCCATTCCACCCAGTAGAGGGAAGTAGCACCCAGAAATAGCATCTTCCATGGAAGCATGTTTTCTTAGAAGCAAGCAGAAAACAGCTGTTTTGTTTGCAAACATGCAAGTGAAGGAGCACAACACTTCAAAACAGGAAAGTTCTGTATTCAAAATCTTGCTCTTAACGACATAGACTATTTTTGTTGGAGTGTAATGTTAGAAAATTTAGATTACCATGGAAGACTCAAAAATCCACTACACAGTGGCAAACAAGGTTTCATACTACAAGCCATTTTTTATCATCAGCTATTTGAAATCTACCTCACAGAAAGGAGCAAGAGCAGAACAAAGACTGGACAAGTGTTTGATATGCCTGTCTTCTCCCAGTTGTCATCCAGCTACTCCTGATTCCAGCTAACAGTCTGTGATACGGTACATAACATCCCCCTTTCCCTTCTCCCCCAAAAGGAATGGGGAGAAGAGGACAGGTGACTCCCTCAGATTGCCTGTGCTGCATAAAGTGACATTTTAAGCTCCTCTGAGCACAACAGCTGAAGTGGTATATGGATTAATTTCTCAAAGTGGTATGTGTCTGTTTGTGCTCACATGTCAGATTTTATTAAAAACCCTTTTTTTAAAACAAGTTTTGCTGTAGAGAAACTGGAACAGACTGTTATGTTTTGCTTCTGTTCAAATACTAAACCATCAAACACTGTCTCAAATCCTCCATTTTTTTAAGCAAAAAGCTGCCTTGCCTTTGAAATACATTATTCAAAATCATAGTCTTCCTCAACTAGAGGGTTCATTGTCTTTGTGCTGTGGTTGTCTAAATCTGTATACACAATGTTCCCTTGCTTGTGCAGTTCTGCAATTTTGCCGTTGAAATTATAGGGAATGTTTATTGCATGTTGCTGAATGATGCCACTTAAACAACTGAGAAGTTGAGAGCGAATGAAAACCAAGACAGCGTATCAAGTTAAGGCATATGAATCTGATATACTTTAAAAACATACAGCAGGGATTTGGGGCCTCAATCAAGCAGAGCAGCTGAAAGTAAAATGGTGACCATATGAACAGAAGTCCAGAAGCAAGTTAAAACTGTTGTTATTAGCCCTCCAAAGTACTCAACACTAGAAGCAAAAACTTGGTAAAACACCACAGATCAGTCCTGTCGCCCAGGCACTCCTGCTACAAGGTAACAGCACCCAGTGCTAAAGCATCATCCAGCAGTTCCAGCCAAAGAGAAACTAAATTTAAGCTTTTGGTTGCCTCTTGTCACCCACCAAAATGTGGTGGAAAACACCACTCTTGAATTTAGAGTGAAGAGAGACAAGAGCCATATTCTCCTTTCAGAAATATGCAGATTATGTAGGACATGGTAGGGCAAAGTTTTGGGTAGGTACCACAGAGCCATTGATAAAGCTTAATACTTCTTTCTTACTAAAGAAGATGGTGAAAACAACCTAGAGTTAAATCTGAGAGCAAAAGAGTTAACAGGCTCAGGTGAAAAGTAGGCAGTGATGGACTGACCTCCATCATTACAATGTTATTTAAAACAGGTACCTTAAATAAACATGAGAAAGCACAAATGCATCACCCCTACCGCTCTCAGCGTGTAAAGAAGCTAGTCACCAGAAGTGAACTGGAGGAGTCAGACAGCTCCAAGATGAACTAGGAACCCCCCCAGAAACTCCCTTCCGGACACAAAGACTACAACTGAAACCCTGAACTTGGCAGAGGTACAAGAAGGGCAATTCTTCTGTGGTCAGCCCCACACACTCACTGGCAGGAGCGCCCAACAGGCTGCACACCAGCTCCACCCAGCAGCAGGGCCACACTCCCAGAGAATTAAACTGGAGAGCACCCAGCTGTGCAGAGTCCAGCAGCAAGGGGGGATTTCTGCCAGCTGAGCTATCGGAGCATGGAGCATGGCATCCAGCTCGCCTGTGTGTGCCTGCAACCACAACCAGGCGTTTATTGTTAAGCTCAAGCCTGCTCACATCCCAGTCCCTAGGTCATGGCCACAAAGGTCACGTACTGCTAGATTAAGTTTCTATGCCTGTTTCTGAATAGAACGGGGAGAAAATAAGCCAAATCCCCATTTCCACCAAGCAATCCCCTGCAAAAAATTCATACCAACAATGAAAGTAGGACAATACATGAATGTGTTCTCAATTCAGTTTTGACGCACTCGCAGTGTACCTGAAATGCTGGCAGAGCCTCCCCTTCCAATTTCAGCAGTGTGAAAATGCCAGCCCACATTTCAGTCGCACCGTCAATATAGAAACATACTGCTCCTTCCGTGCTCATTACATGACAAATAACAAGACTGGTCTTGAAACGCGGATGGGCAGTGGTAATGGAAAGGAAGGGAAAAGTAATACTAAGTCTTCCATAACAGAGATCAACTTATGACACCCAGATTAAAAACAAACAAACAAAACAAAAACACAATACTTAGAGGAAAGTCCTAAAACTTCTCCCCCTCCGCCTTATCTGAAGGGGCAGAGATAATACAGTCAAAAGATCCATCAATTAACTATCGTCCTGTTAATTTCATGTTCTTCCCAAGTGTATGAAGGACTGTTTTCACAAGCAAAAACTTCTAAACAGAATGTTTTTCCAGACCACACAAATGTTCCGACTGGCAGCAAGGAAAGAGAGAAATGAGAAGAAAGCAGACAGATTTATCCTTTCAAAGAAATTCAGAATTGTGTGAGTTGCATTTAATGAATTGTTTCTTTCTGTAGTAATTATTACATAATCAAGTAAAAATATAATTATTAAGATAGAAACTGGTGCGTTTCCAATACCCATTTAGGTAACTATCTAGTAGGGGAAAAAAGATTCTTAAGCAAGTTCAGCAGATTTTTTTATTTTTTTTTTAAAGAACTGCTTCACTACATTAGTGTTTTAGAATTTCCACCTAAATTAAATGAAGAGACAAGTCAGAAGCAAGAGGGGAACAGTTTTAGAAATAGTTAAAAGTGATTTATTTTAAAATAAATCAGCTATGGGTTGATTATTTCCCAAACAGGAAATATTTCCTGAATTGGTGGCATACAATTTTAGACACAAAACAATAAAGGGAGCCTACTTCAATTTAAACAGAATCAGTGAACCATATTACAGGGCTATTCATCTTTTACAGCCACAGCAGCCCAAGAAATACAACAGTAAGGCCATAAACGTGATTGCTTCAGGAAAGGCTGTACAGTGCACCGTAAAAACATTTTACAACAGCAGGAATTCCTGGGTGTCGCTCTCCCCATTTTTTGGTCCATCTGCTTTCAAAGGGGGCAGGGGGATGGGCGGAGATGTTGTTAAACGTCCCCTGGGACTGCACAGCAATCAATCATCATCTGATGAATGGCCACTAAAGTTAAACCCTGACCCCACTCCACAATTCCCACACCAGCCCTGCTCTCCTTACTGCTGACCAGCTTCCAGCGTGCCCACCCCCCTCTTCCAGCCCTCTCCAAAATTTCCCAAATACCAAGCCCAGACAAAAGCAATGGAATGTAGTAGGCACCATGACAGAGGAGAATTCAGCAGAAACAGCATCGGAGGAGGCTTATCCTTAACCTGTGTTTAAATAAATGTTCTTTCAGCAATACTCAGAGTGCCCTTCTCCTCCCAGCTTGCAAACACTTGGCTTCTCTCATTTCAGAGTACATCTAAGAGCATATATTAAGGCATTTGTCAATAAAGCATGGGGAATCTAGCCACGTTTAAGCGTTTTTTTTGTCGTGACATTTCAGTGTCTTGCAATTAATTTAAGCCTACAGTGTTAAGAATTTGTACAAGGCTACAACGCATGAGGTCACATTGCTCAAAAATATAAATCTCATGCTCTAAAAGCTACCCTGTAATCTTAACGAACAACAATAAAAAAAATACGCAGACAAAACAGTAGCCTCTTGGTTTCTACTTCTGGAAAAGTTTCAGTATGTTATTTGTAAGTTAACTTAATTTGAGTTTATGACAAAAAAAAAAATCATACTTACCATAGTAAGTCTGAAGTTTTCCATTACTAAAGGTGTTTTATTATCTAGTTCCCTTGACAATAACTCAAACACCAGTGGCTTTGTTAGGTAGCGTGCAAGGCTTAGATGACCGCATTCAGTATAAACCAATTTTCCAGTGAATTTTGGTCCTCCTCCCTCAGGACTGTGTTAAGGTCCTGTCCTGCACACCACCCCTCCTCACCCCAACTGGAGAAAAAGCTGCTTCCCTGCACCACACATGTAGCAATTGCTTCTTTTTTTTTTAAGCAACATATAAATACAGCACCCAGCATGTCTGGTTCAGAGTTTGGTGCAGATAATTGTTGCAAGTTTAAGTGGAGAGGTAATACTTTAATTCTTTAGGAAGTTCGTCCTTAGTTTCTATTTTAATAGGAATTAGTGACAATTAACTTGCCTCTTACCACGATCGGAGTAGCATTTTGGGAACCTTAACTTCCGCACTGATATAGCTCTTGAAATTTAAATACTAATTATAAAGACTGAAGATATGAGCAAGCCAGGCGATCACACACCAGAACCACAGGCTATTTCCCAGTATACCTGAAACATTTTGCTTTCAGAGATACTTAAAACCCTCATGTTTTTGTGTACCAGTTAATGATCAAATTACTCTTAGAATTTGTATTTTGACTTCATGCTCTGGTGTAGAGGAGACTGGCTTAACACCAATTTTCCTTGCTGCATCCAGTGGTAACGGGAAATGGTACACCAACTCCAGAAGGCCTCCACAGCAGACAAAAGAGTTAATTCTCAAATTCAGGTCAATATTGTAATAATAAAATTTCTACAAGAATACGGGCACCTTGAAGCATTACAGCCCTATACTACACGGGGCATGCAGCACGCACAAACAGTTGTACCAAGTGGGATTAGTGAAACCAGCTCACTATTTATTACCTTTGCCACTTGGATGAACAAAGATCGGTTTTGGTCCATTTCCAAGTTCATCAAGCACAAGAGGATCATACAGCCCTTCTGTTAAACTCAGCTTGGTTTCCTTACCCCACCTGGAGTAATAAAAGCCCAGCTAACAGGTGACAGATTCATGCAAGTCTGTAGGAAACAAAGCTGTAATTCCACATGCATTTTTTCCAGCACTAGTGTTAATACTCTTCTTTCCCCAGATGTTCCAGTGGGTTCTGTTCCTTGCTCCAGCACAGGTATCTCCTGGCCCAGCACATGAGTGGGAACGAACACACTAATAAAACCCCTGATCTAACCAGCACTGCTCCCAGTGTGAAACCACACACAGCTCAAAGGCTGTCATTTCACTCCACAGTTAAACTGACAGCTACTCTACAAAGAAGCCCTATACCTCCTGCGTCCCTCCTTTCCTCCCCTTTGCTGCTCCTCCAGTCTCAGAAGAGATTTGGTATCCTTACCAACAGCAGAAAACTAATTTTATAAAATAGCTCATTCAATCCGCTGACCCTGGGATCAGAGTAACAGTAGAGCCAATGCAAGGTAGGAAGAAGAACCCACAACTAAGGACATGGAGACATCTGATGACAAGTACCTATTAAATATCAGCTGAGGTACAGTACTAAGTGACATGGTTCAGCTCTGGTGCTTCACCAGCCTCACAGCTGGAAATCAGTGTAAATCTTCTCATCAATAGCATTCATCTCAAGTTCTAACTGAAGAACAGGATTTAACCCGAGCTGAGTCTGATAAGCCTAAAAGGCTGTTAAACCAAACAGACTACCATACTCTTAAAATTCTTGATGTTTCCCTTCTTCAATTCTACCGTGATGTCATGAAGCCAGTAAAAACAGCTACATACTTTAGAGAGTGGTGACATGACAACATTGGGTCAGTCAAGTCATCCAGGTTAAAAGCCAAATTTTTTTGGAAGTCACATTGTTCCTTTAATGAAGTTTAGAAAACCCAGCAGGTATTAACAGTCAGCTGGGAGTGGAGCAGAGACCATTGAAGTTGTCTCTGCCAGTGCAAACAGCATTTGCAAATTCAAAAGGTCTTGGGTTAGAAGTGACAATCAAGATCCACTTTCCTCTGAATGCCACATCATCACTGTAAGGGTGCGACAACAGGCTGCAAACTGGGGCTAGCAGACACAAAGTCACACCTTTGACAAGCTCGTTTAAGGATCTGCTGGCTTCAGCACACTATAACATTTCATCCTCTGTGTTTTGAGTTAAAAATCTTATAAACAGAACCTCACGTGATGACTGTAGCTCCTGGTCATAGCCACCCACCTCGATCTGCAGCATCCCAAGCGTTTCTGCCAGCAGCACCTCTGCCAGCTGCAGTACTCCCCTGTTCATCCACCCTAAATATGGAGGGGAGCACTATGCCACTCACTTGGCCTTTACCCAGCGTTTGTGGATTAACATCTCAGCTAACTTTCTAAAAAGCTCTTCGTAGCAAGGTAACTTGGCCAGCTGATCTGATGCACTACCTCAGAGGTTCCAGTTATTGATGGACCAGAAATAACATCTCACATCCATCTTAACTCATTCCTCCCATTCTTCCCATATAGGGATAAGCAAGGCTTAATATTCTTCTAATGTCAATACTGAGGTGGCACAGGTATAATTATCCCATGGTGGGCTATCACTTAATTACTGCATAACAGTAAGTCTATGTGGCACAATTTTCTTTTAAAGAAATCGCTCAGGGTAAGAAAATCTGTATTTATTTTGTTTTAGAAAAAGTCACAGCATTTGCTTCAACACTAAAGCAGGTACAGCAGCCAGTCTATGGAAAGGTGCAATAGTATCACTAGCTAGTACATTACTCACCCAGTGATAAACCAGCTCTTTTACAGATTTCAATAGGGGAGACCAGCCCGTGCTTTAACATGCAACTCATTAGCTGTTTAAATGCAGCTTCTGTGCCAAATCTACATGACACGAGTAGCAGCAGGGTGGTCTTGGCACAGGGGACAGTGGGTGGGTCTAAATATTCAACAGTTCAAGCAAGCAAGCCAGCTAATAGCCTGCTGTGGAAGCAGACATTAGAGTGGGTCAGGACCTAGTTCTGCTTTCAAGCTCATCTGTCCAAGTCACTGCAAAACCTTCACTGAGCCTTGCTAACTCTTCAGCTCTCTGAAAGCTAGAGTGTCTGAAAGTTCTCAGCCAAAGCTTGGTCATGATTTCAATGATGCTGTAAGTCATAATAGGCTGACAATTGCTTTGCTATTGCACATGGTATGGGAGGGTTTTTGTGTGTGTTGTTTGTTCGTTTATTCTAAAGAACCAACCAACTTCAGCATCTCTACAAACTCCTTACCATAACACATTTTCCATTTTCCTGCACAGCTCAGCACTAGAGCTTTTGAAATTTTTCCTTCTATGTAGAGGAAGGGTTAGACTACGAGTCAGGGTACACTCAAGGCTCCTGCATCCTGCTCTGTAACCAACATCAGCACAGGCCTCGCCTCTCAAAAATGTATATTCCCCAACTCTGTGCTGTTCCTACACCACTGCAGAGCACACTACCTCCATTCAGGTCCTTGGCAACTTTTGACCTTCAAATGGAAAGCTGACAGCAAGGATGCTATTATATGCCTTGCAAACAAATACTAGAAAACATTTTTGTCTCTTAATACACTGGAGACAAACCTTATTCTTTTTTATTTGATGAGGGAAGGGAACAGGAAAAGAAACAAACCACCCTAAAGTTCCCGGATTTCACTCAAAGGCCAGCTAGCCCTTACACCAAAGACAATTGTGAAACATCTTAAGCAGATGGGCTGTGTCCAGTTTGCCAGAGAGGTTTCCAGAACCCAGCTCAAACAGGTCTTTTACAGGATTAATTTTCTTGTAGAGCTAGTCTGTAGTCAAACCACCACTACCTAAGAAAATGGTGCAACAGATACCCATTAATAACTTTAGAAGGTTTCTCTGGGGGGTCAGAAAGCCTATCAGGCTAGACATCTTATATTCATAATGTTCAATTATTAGGGGGAGAAAAATGCGTATGAGAAAAAACACATTTACCCAGAGAAGCTGTAGCTTTACCTATTTTAACTTTGAGATAGGTTCTAGCCCAGTTTGAGGGGGGGGGG
>Ga0065711_1028689_pt1 | contig 39732 bp, 16 predicted proteins | sample Hoacrofraction12_FD_59098 | JGI IMG/M metagenome (GOLD analysis project Ga0065711, IMG submission 59098) | Hoatzin crop microbial communities from Cojedes, Venezuela - Epithelial fraction 12 v2 (version 2) | ecosystem: Host-associated > Birds > Digestive system > Esophagus > Crop | place... | reverse complement strand
CCCTCTGAGGGTGCCAGAGCACTGGAACAGGCTGCCCAGGGAGGTTGTGGAGTCTCCTTCTCTGGAGATATTCAAGACCCGCCTGGACAAGGTCCTGTGCAGCCTGCTTGGGCAGGAGGGTTGGACTAGATGACCCACAGAGGTCCCTTCCAACCCCTACTATTCTGTGATTCTGTGATTCTGTGATTAGACTTTGTGTTGATCAAGTTCCGTTTGTGGCACCTGCCAGAGACCACAATCATAGGGGTTGAGGTAGCATGGCTGGAGCTCTTATTTATGGTTGTTCCTTTTTGTTAGCTTTGGATCTTGTGGAGGTTTTTATCCTGGTATATAAACCTGGTTTATGCCCTGGTTTCATACTTCTGCTCCAAAACAAAGCCACACCTTCTAAGAAAGGCAGGTTTGGGTAGAAATGACATTACTTTGTGCCTATCAGGACCCAGTCTGAAAGCAAAAGGATGTCCAATTGCTTTAATTGTTACAGAGTACTGTCCATTATAGAAGCTTGAAAAGGGTGGCCTTTGTTTCCTAGATTTGATAGTTCTTCCACAGTGATGGGTTTACCTGAGTAACTTATTCCTTCTTATCTTTGTATGTTAATTTGGATTTGCAATGGAAAGTGCACTTTGTGTTTATCTCATCTAGCACCTGCATGATCTTATATACAGCCTGATTTTTCAAATATTGCCATCTTGAACTTTAAAATCAGATGTTTCTTTAACCATAGCTCCAAGAACAAACTAAGAATAAATTTTGTTTGTGTTTGTTCTTTTGCCTAATAGTTTTGCTATTGGTTTCTGTATGTTTGCATGGGATATTTTTTTTTTTAATAAATGTAGCTCATGAAAATATGTTTCAACTTACCAGCTATGGTAGCTGTAGCTGTGGGCTGTGGATTTGCTTTTTTACATTACAGTAAGTGAGTTTAAACCCCTTTGTAAACAGGTAAATTTCTACTTAAAGCAGAGTTTGCAGTCCAGAAAGTTTACAGAAATAGCAAACTTATTTGAGAACTGATAGATCAGACCAACAATCCTGAAAAAATGGACTGCAGAGACTCAGTCACAATGGCCTTCCCCAGTAGTGTGTGTGAGACCAGCTTGTCTGGTCCAGTATCGCAGTTTGCTGCCACCAAAGAAGTTGGTGCTCTTGCTTCTCTCAGCCACACACTGCCAGTCTTATCTTTATGCTGGTTGTGGTCATGACTCAACTCCTGTGTGACCAGGATACAATGCACGAAGCTAGCAGAAAACAAGAAGTGAATAGCTTTCCACCACCACATAGAGATGAACTGGCTAAGCTGGAATCATTTGGGCTAGCAGGAATGGGATCATCCAAAAGGAAGCAGAAGCAAGGGCTTAGAACCACTCTTCTTGGTGAGAGAGAGTTGGATCAGCTCCTTTTATCATCCCTGATCACTCCAAAAGGCTCATTTTTTGCTGGCACACTGAGCAAGCAGCTGTATGTTGCTTTTTCATAGAATCGTAGAATGGTTGGGGTTGGAGGGGACCTTAAAGATCATCTAGTTCCAACCCCCCTGCCATGGATAGAGACACCTTCCACTAGAACAGGTTGCTCAGAGCCCCATCCAACCTGTCCTTGAATACTTCTAGGGAGGGGGCAGCCACAGCTTCTCTGGGCAACCAGCTCTAGTGCCTCACCACCCTCATAGTAAATTTCTTCCTTATGTCTAATCTAAACCTACCATCTTTCAGTTTGAAGCCATCACCCCTTGTCCTATCACTGCATGCCCTTGTCAAAAGTCCCTCTCCAGCTTTCTTGTAGGTCCCTTCTGGAAGGCTGCTATAAGGTCTCCCCACAGCCTTCTCTTCTCCAGGCTGAACAGCCCCAGCTCTCTTAGCCTTTCCTCATATCAGAGGGCTGGAACACCTCTCCTGATTTTTGTGGCTCTTCTCTGGACCTACTCCAACAGGTCCATGTCCTTCGTGCGTTGAGAGTTCCAGAGCTGGACGCAGTACTCCAGGTGAGGTCTCACCAGAGCAGAGGGGCAGAGTCACCTTCCTCGACCTGCTGGCCACACTTCTTTTGATGCAGCCCAGGATACAGTTGGCCTTCTGGGCTGCAAGCGCACATTGGTGGGTCATGCTGAGCTTTTCATCCACCAGCACCCCCAAGTCCTTCTCTTCAGGGCTGCTCTCAATCCATTATCCAGCCAGCCTGTGTTTGTGCTTGGGATTGCCCTGACTCGTGTGCAGGACCTTGCACTTGGCCTTGTTGAACTTCATGAGGTTCGCATGGGGCCACCTCTCCAGCCTGTCAAGGTCCCTCTGAATGGCATCCCTTCCCTCCAGCATGCTGACTGCACCACGTGGCTTGGTGTTGTCGGCAGACTTGCTGAGGGTGCGCTCAATCCCACTATCCATGTCTCTGACAAAGATGTTAACAGGACCGGTCCCAGTACCAACCCCTGAGGAACAGCACTTGTTACTGGTCTCCAAATTGGACATCGAGCCATTGATTGCAACTCTTTGAGTGTAAGCATCCAGCCAATTCCTTATCCACTGAGTGGTCCATCCATCAAATCCATGTCTCTACAACTTAAAGACAAGGATGTTGTGCGGGACAGAGTCAAATGCTTTGCTGAAGTCCAGGTACATGATATCAGTTGCTCTTCCTTATCAACCAACTCAGTAACCCCGTTGTGGAAGGCCACCAAATTTGTCAGGCACAATTTGCCCTTAGTGAAGCCATGTTGGTTGTCACCAATGACTCCTTATTTTCTATGTGCCTTTAGCGTACTTTTCAGGAGGATCTGCTCCATGATCTTGCCAGGCACAGGAAATTGACTGGCCTGTAGTTCCCTGGGTTTTCCTTTTTTCTCTTTTTAAAAATGGGCGTTAGGTTTCCCCTTTTCCAGTTAGCGGGAACTTTACCAGACTGCCATGACTTCTCAAATATGTTGGCTAGTGGTGTAGCAACTTCATCCGCCAGTTCCCTCAGGACATGTGGATGCACCTCATCAGGTCCCATGGACTTGTGCACCTTTAGGTTCCTTAGATGGTCTCGAATCTGATCTTCTACAGTGGGCAGTTGTTCATTCTCCCAGTCCCTGCCTTATTTTCCTGGCTTTTCTGCAGTTAGGTTACTCTGGTTACCTCTGATAAGTGGTTGTCTCCAGTGCACACTGGTAACAATTAACTTGGTGTCCACTGCTCTGCCTGTTTACAAAGCTGGTAGTTGTCTGTGTCCTTAATGTGGTTAATCAAGGATACTCTGAGGTGGGCACAGTTAGTTCACTCTTTCTCACACGCAGATCTTTATACATGTTGGTTTGCATACCTCAGTGAACAATGTTATGGATTAACCCTTACCTAGCCCATGCTGTTGATATTTTGGAGAAGACAGTAGAAATGCAATTTTGGAAGGGAAAACTGTAACTATAAAATCTGTTTTTTCTGTTTCTGTGCCAGCCACTTCTGTTTCAGGAGAAGCAGTAGCCTCTCTATTCCCAGTGCTGCTTTTGTCTCCCATCCAAAGAAACCTTGCCAACAACCTGGTATCTCAGTAAGCACAGCCTGGGTGCCTGCCTTCAGGAGGCTTCTGCCAGCTGCTCAGCATAAGAAACTTGCAGACTGCTCTCAGTGTTGCTCAGGATGGCATGGGGCTTTCCAGAGAAACTGGCTGGGCCTATTCACTTTTCCCTACATGCGCCTTTTCACCCAGGTGCCCCAAGGAACAGTGCGGATATGGAGCAAAGAAGGGATTTAATTCAGCAGTGCCATGATTATGCAAAGCACTCTCTGACGTGGATGGGAACTGTACAGAAAGATTGCAGGGGGGTGTTCTGGCAAAATGAGAAATTTATTGATCTAAAACCTATATTAACATTTATTTTAAGAAAATAAGCAAAGAAAAAAAGACCACAATGTGCAACCTTCCTGCTCCAAGTTTATGACTTGTATGCGTAGCTATTTCACAGAAGGTTCATTTTAGATGTTGGCACCTTCCTTGGACTGTTCTCTGTAGTGTAATTGTATAGTATCTGAGTGCTTCAAAAACAACAAAATCGCCTTCCCTGGTGATGCCGAAAACCGCTGTTACTGCTTTTTGCAGATTGGAACATTGTGACTTGCTCAGGGAAAATAGTATCTTGAGGACAATGGAAACCAGAAGTGCTCAGTGGTGGGCCAGTACCTTTACTGTACAGATCTTTCTGCCCAGAGCTTTTTAATGTGGAAACGCTGTCATTTTCTTCTGTTAAAGCAACCTTCTCGTAGGTATTCCAAAGCCCTTAGTTGTTTTCCTGTGGAGTGGTCAGTTATCTCTTCTTCAATTCCTCTAGAAGATAGTACACTTTATGGTCAGATCACAGAAAACAAGAGTTAGTTAGGGTCTTGGATAAGGATGAAGAGCATTTTAAACAAAACAATTATCCTTAGCATGTTAAGACTGCTCTGGCAACAAACTGGGTACAGGAAGATGGGAAGTGGGACTTTGACTCACAATTTGACAGTCCGGTTGTAACTGTGCAAAAGTGATGTTTCTATCACATCGCATTGTCTGTTAACTCTTTTGGCAAGTTGTATTTCCTATGGGAGTCAGCTACAATGAGTGGCGTCCAGGGATAGTGTTTCTTCTCAAGCATCTTCCATGGTATGCAGCTTCATTTCCAACGTGCAAGTCGTGCATGCTGACAAGAATCAGATGCACCTGTTCCTTGACCATAACCCACTCCACAGATGCAGATTTATATAGCCTAAAAAGAAAGGGCTGGAGGGTGTGTACCAGTTGAGCTGGGTAATTTCACTGCTGGAGATACGTTTAGTATAAATTGTGTACTTGCATCTAAGTTTAGAGTGATTGTAGTTATGTCGGAAGTTTTGTTATACAATAATAAACAGCTGCTAAAGACTGAGGGCAACTAGGGACCACAAAGCATTGAATGCACTGGTTCGTATGTGGTAACACTTTTTCTAATGTGCCTGTTGGGATTTCTTGCCTAAACTCTACCTTTGCTGCTTACTTCAGGAAAGCATCTTGCTCTTCATCAATCTTAACAGAGCTTCTTGAGTTATTTTTCTGCTTTTCTTGTTCACTGGACTGAGAGAGGTGCTCTTTCATCTTGTTTTCCTCAACAACATTTGCACTTTGATTATAAGCTCCAGATTTTTCCTTGCGAAACAACACCATGCAGTATTCTATGTGTATACTGTGTGTATGTCCTTCACATTTCCTTGGGCTTGTCTCTAAAATCTCAGAAGATTTATAAAGATACCAGAAATTCGTTTATTATATGTATGCAGAAAATGTGATCTGCAGAAGTACAGCATGCACTTTATTGTGCTTACCAAGAAAGGAGCAAAGGGGTTTGCTAGCCAAGGGCAAAGAACTCTTTTCTTTAAGCTTTCAGTCAAAAAACGGTCTAGACGTTTTTATCGCATTAAATAGTCTGGAGCATTTAGTAGGTATGTGACAGAAAGAAAAGCAGTCTGAAATATCTGACCAGTTTTCTTACGGGAAAAGCCTGCTGGGCCCAATATTTTATTCTTTGCAATGGTAATTATTATGCTGGAAATCCTTAAATGGTGATATATGAAGTAAAGCTCATTTTAGACAAGTGAAAATGTTACCCTCACTTCCTGTGGGGTCTGCGATGCTTTTGCGTGTGACACTGCTCTTTTGATGCGCACTGTACTTGATGAGTGTGTGTGCCACTTGTTACTAAGCTGTAGGAGGCCAGAATGGATAGTGGGAGCATTAGTAAAGCACCACAGAACATTTCAGTGTGTGCAGCCAGTGTAAAATGCGAAACATATTCTTTCTGTCTCTGCCAGAGTCCCTTTATCAATTTTTATGGTGTAACAGGTTGCATCTGTTGATTTCCATTGCATTTGATGGCTTCCAAATAGACTCCTCTGCCTTTGACCTCCACCCTCTTGTATAGTATCAGTTCTTGCCCCTTCCTAGACATTTCACCCACGTGTCCCTTGGTTTGTCTGCAGCATAGGGGAATGCTGAACTCCTCGTCTCTGGGATCCCTGCCATCCCCACTCCCGAGCTGTCATAATAAATAACGCCACTCTGCTATTGCCTGGAATGTTGGCACTGTTCTTGCCACTTCTTTCTTCTTTACCCCACCCACACAGACACCAGCATCTTGTTTTGTTGGTCTTCCTTAGTGTGTATTCCACCCTATTCCTTCCTTTCCAGCCTTATTGCAGAAAACCAGCTTCATACTTGGAATAATCTCTAAAAATAGCCTTGCTTGTTCTATCCCAAACCGTTTCCATTTCAGCTAGTCCAGGATACCGACTGTTCTTTTCTAGTACTGTGAAAATGCTGCCACCTTCCCTTTTCATTTTAGCTGTATTGGCCTGCTTGGGTACTTCATCATTCTCTCAAATCCCACATCAGTGTCAGACATTCCATCCTTGCTTTCTGTGTATTTTTCTGTTACTAGTTCCTGCCTCCTCTTTTCAATACTTGTGCTCTTCCCCACACATCTGTTTCATTTCTTGCTCCCCTAATGGTTGTCCAGAATCAAGAATGTCTTCATATTTCAGCATGATGTGCATACTCTCACCTTGCCAGGGAAAGAGAAGGTGCTGCTTACCTTCCTGCCTACGTGAGCATGTTCCATTATGTACCTGTCTTGGCATGAGGGTGAAGGTATCCTCTGCTTTTGCTACAAGTGTCCCTTTCCACCGCTGTAGAAGTGGGTCCCAGCAGCAGGTGACAATAAAGAACAGTGATCAGGAGACTTGGAGAGGTAACAGCTCGCCCTTTTGTTTCCTGCTGTTCAACATTGAGTTGCATCTTAATGTTAGGAATTTAGAGAAAGCAAGTCCCCTGGCTCTGGTGTCTCCAGTTGGTCCAGAAAAATCTGAATAAATAGAACCTCTCCGCATGCTGTAAAGCCTGCTGTTTATTATGAGATGTCAAAGACGCGTTCAAAATGGGCCGTGTATGCCAGCATGCCATACCAGCACTCCTGACTGGCAGACTGGCTCTCATTTTTGTCTCCATAGTGGGCAAATAGGTTACATACCAACACTTTTATTTTTATCCCTTTTGGAATACTGTGTCAAATCATCTATCTGGAGCAATACAAAAATTGAAATGCTTTTCCTCCAGAAAATTGCATATATATGATGAATAGTTCAACAAGCCAGAATGCATCCAGCAGGAAGATTTGGAGAGGCTGCTGGCTTGGAACACTCTCCCACCCCTCTCTTTAATAGTTGGTATGCCTGGTTTTCATCCATTTTTTAAACAAGCAATACATTGATATTCGGAAAGACATTTTAGGGATCTTGTTCTCAAGTAATGCGAACAACTGAATACTTCAATAATGAGTGTATTAGCACTCTGAACTGTTTTATCAGAAAAACTTACCTCAGATGTCTCACGCAGTCTCATTTTACCCCGAAGAGACAACAACTGTCAATTTGATAATGACTGATGTGACAGGAAACATAGCACAATGTCAAGAGAGTTGTTTCAATATTTGATTAGTAGAAACATATATGCAGACTGCACTGTTACTATGAGGCAGGGATTAGTGAGAGAGACTGATGCTATCTTTTATGCATCGCTGTCTTCCATCTATAGCTAACTATGAACTTATCAGCTAAAGGATCGGTGACTTTTTTTTTATCATCCTTGGTCCCATTACCTGCACAATCTTTCTTAAGAATGTCTCCATTGCTTTTAGAGCTTCTGGGCAGTGGCACAACAGCCATTTAAAAAGAAATCTGGCTGGAACAAATTTACAAGAAATGCTTACTCTGCCACCTACCTATGATAATGAAGTAACAGTAATAATAAAGTTCAGAAGCAATTGCTTTTCCTCTTGAATCCCTAGGAAATTAACGCCATAAATAGCTGATAACCTGCTATATCTCAAACATGACTGTCCATATTTGGATAGCTGTCCTGCTGGAAAGAGGGCTTATAGATTTCCAGATTCTAGGCAGCATTTTGTTTTTAGCTTTGCCTAGTTGTGATACATTGTGTTTAGAACTGTGGCAATCTCATCTTCAGAAAAATGACCAGTTATTTATTAATGAGTTACAACTGAGTGTTACTGGTGATTAAAGGTGTTTAACATTAATAACTTCTAGCTCTGGGACACCTTGCTGTCAGTGCTTTCAAACTCTCTGTATAGATAAATGACTAGCATCACTAAGTGTGTAATTAAGACAAGTCTTGCTCGCCTCGTTTTTTAGAGTAGGAAAAAGGAAAATGGGAAATGGCAAAGTGTCCTTCCAGGATTCCAGAGAAGTCTGGCTGTAACTGTAATACAGATCCCTTGACTCTCAGCTAGCCCAAAGGGGCTGTGTTTTTCCTGAGTAGTTGGTAATAAACGTTCTTCTGCGTGCAACAGGTAGAGTGTTTGAGAGTGAGGTAAGTAGACAAGTTGAGCCTGTACAACAGTGTTTAGGCCAGGCTGTTCATGATTATTATTTCCCCATCCGTTAAGCGTCCTCCCGATTCATAGATCTGCTTTTTGCACAGTGATGTTGAAGTGCACACCATGAGCACCACATGTGTTTCTTTTCCTGCTGCTGACTGGAAGGAATCAGAGAAAGAGCATTTAATAAAGATGATTAGTATGTTCTGTTTCTTTCTGTTGGTTGTTTGTTTTTTTTTTTTTCCTGGGAGTTGACTGAGATCTTGGCAGAAAAATAACATGAAACCAAACAGCCATTAACACTAAAGCTCTGAGGGAGCTGCAGTCTGCTCCAGCTGCAGATTAGCTAGGGCAGGTTACAGCTACTCTGCTGCTGCTCTTTCTTGAGCTCAAGTTGTGTCACAGAACTGAAGAAGGAAGAAAGGCTATGCCTACAAATATCTGCTACCCAGGCTTTAGATTTACTGCAGCCATTTGGGGCTGGGTGGTCAGAAGGGTGATGGATAATTTCCATTCCAAGCAGCTGATAATGCTGTGCCTACATTCCCCTGCCTCCTAGCTCAGACTTGATACACAGCATGAGCCAAAATGCGAGTGAACAGGGTAACAGGGGAAGTGAAGGGTGATGAAAACAAGCAAAAGGATATCAGGTGCAAGGAAGGAGAGAGTGTGCTGATCGAAGGCAGATACTAGGTCTGTGTTTCATGCTTTTCATTCCATCATATCTTCTTTTGTTTAAAGAAAGGGATGCAAAACCTGCTAGCTATAGGGTGTAAGGTGGGTGCCAAGATGAAATCTGAGCAGCATTATGGCTTCTAAGATAGATAAAATTTTCTGGCCAGTGCCATGGGTTAAATTGCACAATGACAATCTCACCTAAAAAGTGTAAAGCCCCCTGTGTTTTCGTGGTGACTGTAGTTTGTAGGCTTTATCCACGGTACCAAGAAATTTGTGATTAATTTAAACTTTCATCAAATACCTACTTTTAACACACGCCCAACTGTCAAGTAGTGAATGCGGCTTTTTGACATTAATGCATTTTAGACCACTGGAATGATTTCAAAAGAAGATTACCTCAGCTTTGTCTGAAATTTTAAGCCAGCAATGTAGCTCACTCCTGTTTTCTCAGAAATCATCTAGAAAACCGATCAGAATTGAACCCTGCAAGTTATGTCACTTTCTTAATTTTAGACTTTTAAGTAACATCTGTGTTCCTCACAGCTTATTATTTTTTAACATGTCTGTGTATTTTGAACAAACTCATATTTAAGTCATGTCAAAACCTTAACAAAGCTTGGGTTGAACTGAAGTACCTGACCATAGAAGGGATTATTTCAAACACACAGAGATTTAGAAGTTATTACAAAAATGTGGGCTTGACCTTTCATTACATTTTATTAATACAAGTTCTGAGTCTGTGTCATTGTTTGGAAACAGAGAACTGTGTCCTCAGAATGTGCTCATGGAGCAGCTGATATTTGTAGTTTGTTTTATTTTTGTTTGAGGTACTAGCTTGTGTTATTTCCAAAACTTTTCCTTGCACTTAAAAGTGAAAGACTCCCAGTATTAATCTGATTTGGAAATTTGTCTTGCCTTTTCTATTATATTTGTAGTTAATAATTTGATCTTAGAGTTTTGCGGTTGTTTTGTGTCCTGGGATCTCTGAGTTCTTGCATTCGTAACAGGAATGATGCTCATTTAAGATTATTTGGTGTTCTTCTTTACTCTCATGCGAATTCTTCATAGAATTTTAATTTCAAACATTTATTATGTTTACCTGTCACATTAGAGGAATCACTTCTGCGTGAGGTCTTTTAGAGCACTAAGCCCCAGAAGGAGGCTAAAAAGAAGAAATGGAAGTTCTCAATGTCAAAATAATAATAATTGACACAGATACTTCCTACAGGTGTACCTAAAAGTGTACCTGCTAATTGATTCAAAAGTTGTGTTACCTGTCAGTTACAGATTAGACAACAACATTAGAAACTAAGTACGGTATTAATTGCCTAAAGAGCATATTGAAGACTCATTTAAAAAAAAAAATAAATCCGAGAAGTCCCTTTCATTTAGGGCTCATTGCTGTAATTATACAATGTGTCAGATTTTACAAGAATGTAAAGAGATAATTTGGACTTAAGTAATTCGGATAATACTTGAGATGTTTTGCAAGTGCTACATATTTGTATGTTTGTTTTTCTATTCCGTGAAGTAGCCTTTGTTTTAACACTGTCTTCAGTTGAAAGCCACAGAGCGAAGTAATTAAACTTAGTAAAAGTCACTGCTGGTTGAATCAAGATACATTGTGTACATACATCAGATGCTATAGCATTTCAGAAAGATGTTGATGACTATTACACAAACCATTGCTTTCATCAAACTCCAGTTCATTCTTTATGACTACCTGAGGTGGAGATGGCTTCATGCTTAACATTAAGCTAAAAATAAATCTTGAGCACCTCCAACACTTTTGCTTAACTAGAGATAAAACTGTAGTATCATCCACATTTTTAGACAATTTTATATATGATTAGTCTTTATTATTGGAATGAGACAAAGCTGAGAGTTCTTCATCATATGCTCATGTTATGTAATGAAGTTCACTTGACAGGTCAAAAGCAGGAAGTTACTGTTAGATACTGAATAATACGTGTAAGTGAAAATAAATTGTCATTTATTGTATCTTTTGATAAGTCGTGTTGATAAATTCTCTGTACAATTGACAGCATAATGAGTGTGTCTCCTCCTAAAATCATCCTTTGGGAAGATCTGTGCCTTTCCCCTTGCCTTTGGCCTTTACTGTTACAAAATTGAAAATGTGAACACCAAATTTTCTGTCACCAGAATGAAGGAACAACAATAAAAATAACTTTACTTATTCAGTAAAGTTTATGATTGTATATGTATGGTTCATTACTTTTCAACACTTCAGTTTTTACTGACTTCTAGTTATGATAGCTCTGCATTTTGGTTTACGATTCAAATCATACATTTTCTAGGAAATGTGTATAGATGAGCTTCTGTTATTGCTGTAGGAGGCTCATTGTGGACTACAAGTGAAAATGTACCTTTTTATTTTAACACTTTGCTGTTGAAATTGCCAAGTTGTTGTTGTTTTTCTAGGCATTTCAAGTGGCACCTATCTAAAGGCTCATTTTGGTCATCAAGTAAAGCCAATAGTGCTAGTTTACAGTGGTGGCAGGCAAAGACAGATCCCAGTCCTTTCAGAAGCTATGTGACAAGTCCATATGACTTTGGTGATTGATTTGGATCCATTCAAAAGGGAAAATCTGCTCCAGTGACTCTGTGTTGCTGCTGAGTGTAGAAATAATGTGCCTTTTCAGGACTACAGGTAATTGTTCTGAGGATGAGATGGGTTAATTGTCTTTCTGGTTTTCAGCGGAGTGATATTCATGCCATCAAATTTAGGCTACTTAATGGAGTGGAAAGAAAGGCCCTTAATTTGAGTTCAGATGATTCAACTCCATTGATTGGAGAGGCAACCATGATCAGTGGGATTAGCATTTGAGCAGGTGACAAAATTAGGTGGGTTTGTTGCTACTAGTATTGTTTTGTTTTTGGGGCGCGGGAGGGGGGTGGGGTGTTGGAATTTGGTAGGTACTCCGTTACATATAAGCATTTCTCGTATTGGATTTTTCTGCTGATTCTGTGGTAGTGTTAGTCTGATTAAGCTGTCTTTTAACATTATGACCATAATCAATGGGTTTTATTTTTTATGTACAACATAAATATATATAATTTTTAAGACGTAGTCTGTTTCTTGCATTGAATTTATTGAATATGTAATGTCTGTTGTATCCCATTTTTTTCTGAGAAGGAACTCTGAGTTTGTAACAACTTCTATGGGAGTTAGTTCAATCAGAGAATTTGGAAATTTTCTTTCTTCTGAAATATTCCTGATGCTGCTGTAAACACTTGTTTAGGACTACTTTGTGTGAAGTTTCTGTGTGTGTGCAGGGTTAAATTGTTGGTCTGCACTGTGTAAGCCAAGCTGACACCACCACCCCCCCACCCCGCCCCCGCATGGGTAGTAAGTACTTATGGCAGATAATGAGAATTTTAGAATGAATGGGAAGGCTTGGAAAAACTGTAGATACTAACAAATTGGGAAGGCCTTAGGACAAAAATAAAAACATGAAGGAAGCTGGGAGGTCACGTTTGGGTCCTATAGTCTATCCTAGGAATTCTGCTTGTTAGAGGTATAATGGCTGTCATCAGAGATGATGACTGAACCACAGTTTGGACCTTAAGTTAAGGCAGAATTGTCTCATTTTCAGCACTACTGTGTAAGCAATTGTTGTTTTCTGCTGTCAGCAACAGATACACCCATTTCCTATTCTGAAGCAGATCTCTGCAGTGGGGCAGCCTCACTGAACTTGTGTGAAATGCTGAAGAAGAGGTTAGTTAAGAACAGGCCACTGCTTATTTCGGTTTAACCTCTTAGCTGCCTCTGCATGCCAATGCATTCCAGCAATTAAAATGAAATGCAAAATGATACAAAATAGAAATTGAGACCATTACTAGATAATAAGTGTTCAGGCACCGGAGTTCTGTTGTATGTCTTTTGTTGCTTCTGGACCTTGTTTTTGGGAGAACTGTTTTAAGTTGCTTGCCTTAGCTGTGGGAATAATGTGTTTAAAAATAACCTGCTGAAAAAGCAGTCTTCTTAAAAAAGAAAAAGCCCACAGAATTTGACCGTGGAAGAGTCCGGAGAGCTGTGAAATCTTGGAATTGCTTTACAGTATAGTGTGGATACTGCAGAAATTCAGCAGTGTGGCTCTCACATTACATTTTACATAGGACTCACAGTGTAGTGGCTTTTATTGTCTAAATTTTCTTAAAACTTACTCTGAGTTTTGAGTTCTAGTGTAGAAACCAAAGTTTTGTGTTTAAAAACAACCCTGTCTCTGCATTTTGCATGTGATAATGCTGGTACGTTTATGAGCAAATAAATTCAATGCTGAGGGGTAAATGCATGAAGATTTGTGTTTGCTTTTTGTAAAGCTCTAGAAACAATTGTAGTGTTTGAATAGGAAAGTACTTCAGAGCCTTGCTAAAAAATCAAGGGGGCATTTTAGTAAGAACTTCAGTGTTGCACTGCCTGTTTAGGCTTGGACAGCTAGTTTCTCACTCTAGTACACAAAACTGCAGGTAGACTTTCTGGACTGGGATGAACTCCATAAAAAATCAAAACGTTACAAGGTCTGCTGATGTAGGTCTGGTTGTCTTCATCAGGAAGAATCTTGTTTACCAAAGAGGAGTGGTGGTTAAGGGTATATGTACTTCAGGGGGTGAAAGAATGGGAAATACATCATTTTTACTTTTTAAAAAATTACTTCCTTGCATCTGTAAGAAAAATATTTATATGCCTAGGCAAGATTACTAAACTCAGCATAGTGTTCTGTGGGTGCTTCTACTTCGCCCTTGAAACACACTCAGACAGTAATTTGTGCAGGTTTAGGTAGTGTGATTCGAAGACGTAAGTGGTGAAATGGCAAACAGAGAGTGTGGAGCCTCCTCACTTTTCACTCAGCAAATAGTGTTTCATTCCAGAGGCAAAAATAATAATTACAAAAAAAAATTTACAAGTATTGTTTCAATATTTGGGGCGAAGCCAACTGCGGAAATTGTGAATGACTCTGTTTTAGAGTGGGGGGGATCAGCTCTAAGGAATACCGCTGTCCTTTCCGACAGTGTCTCAACATTGACAGGATGTTTATGGGATCCAAGGAGTATCCTATCCATCATGCTAGCCAGCCCTGTGGGTTAGTTTAGAGTATCACCTCTTTCCCCAAACATTTGTCTGCTTTGTGTTAACAGAACCCTTTCCTCCTCCTGTTCAGCCACACCTTGTCCTTCTTTTGGTGAAAGAATGAAAAAACCCAGGATTTATAGTCCCTCCACCCCCCAAACCCCAGATTTAGCTTAGTCCAGCCAAGCTTACAAAAGAGGAGGACTTCTGTATTAAATAATGCTATTCTGGATGTGGTTTATTTTGTGTCCTCACTCTTTGGTTACTGCAGGTGAATCAAAAGGTGGTTTTTTTTCATGTGATCCAAATCACATCTTCAGGCATAAATCAGTGTTGAAAGTAAGGGAGATAGCTCAAAAGGCGTTTAACTACTGCACTTGAGAGACTTCACTTACTTTCCCTTGTGGTCATTGATTAAGTCCCGAGGTGTGTTTTATATGAGTGTTCTTTCTGCTTTTGTGAACGGTATGTATTCAGAAGCATTTTTATACTTTAAGAACCCTAAATCAGTGAGCAGTTTTTAATTTTTAAAGGCTGTTTAAAAGTTTTGAAATTAAAATTTTGCTGTCTTTAAATTTAGTTCCTAAATTTTCTCTCTCCCAGTTGAATTTTCACACATTACACTGCTATTAAATTTCTTTAAAGAGAGTAATTCTTGATTCTTATATAGTGAGGGTATATACATGCATATTTTTGCAACCATATGAATGCTAGAATGTCATGTTTGTTTGGGTTTGGTGGGTGGGGTTCTTTTTGGTTTTTACTTTCTCTGACGTGCTTAAAAATTGATGAAGATTAACAGAGTTCCAAAGAGTGACAAGGGAATATTTTGTATTTTATTTTGGGGATCTTAAAAGCCAACAGGGTTATGGAGGAATGGATTTTTCAGAGGAGTGTAGGAAATGTGAGAGACTGAAAAGAGCTTTTTTAAAGGCAGGGAGAATTTTCTTCACCTTCTGCACAGCTGCCAAAACATATGGCTTAAAAATCTTGTTTGTTACAATTCATCTGACTCCTTGCAACATGTACTCAAGCCATCTTTCCCTCACACTTCATCTGTCTCTGTTCATCTGTAAACTGTATTGACCTGTGAGAGAGCAGACCTAGCGAGGAGATTGGTAAGATGGTAAATAACAAATGAGCTTGAGTCCCTGAGACAGAAATTTATTGCTTGATAAATTATGAGCAATCAAGCGTGTTTTCTTGCAGCTAAATGCAAGGTTATGCAAATAAGAAGACAGGCTGTAATTCTGGTTTGTATGACAGAGGGCTGTGCTAGGCTACTGTGTCCTAGTCCAGACCCCTGACTTCAGAAGGGCAGCTGGAAAAGTGGAGAGGGCTCAGGCTGATTCCAGGATCTGAAAAATGTGCATTGGAGTGGAAACTGAAGAGCTCGATCTATTTAATTTGCCAGCGATGAAGTAATGAGACAACTTCATCATACTGTGTGAGTACCCAAAAAAGGAGAAGGTATCTGGACAGGGGGGGTTTTTAGAGAGCTCTGTTTCTGTGACTGGATGATGAACTCAGCGAAGTTCAAATTGGTAATAAAGTGCATGTTTGTAGTGCTGAAGTAATTAGTCTTTCTGAAAGAGAAGTGTCTGTTCAAGCACTCTTTACATCGAGGGTTCAGAGTGCCAGATGCTGGATGGAATGTTATGAAGTGTCTTATGCAGGAGTTCAGAGCAGTTGCTTGTAGGTTTTTGAAGTCTGTGTCTGTACAGCATTCAATATCATTAAAAAAGGGTAAAGGCCGTGTATATAGGCTAGGGACTGTGGAATAGTATTCTTCACAGTCTTAAAAGTGTTATCACATTTGTTATGATTTAGCACAGAATGCATCTACTTTTCCCAGAAGGACTTCACTTGCTGGCAGCATCTATTGGTGCATGAACTACCTGCCGTATTTAAAGTAACTTTTCTTCTTGGGAACATTTTGATAGTGAAAGTCATTTAGACAGATAAGGGAATGGTCCATGTGCTGTAAAAATTGAGTGTATAACACTTCAGGTGTAAATGTTTTAAGTTTCCTATAAGGGGTACTTTTCCAAGACCTTTGAGGATTTGTTGCATAGTATGGGGTTTGTTGGTTCTGGTTTCGACTTTGCTGTTAACAAAGTCTGTGAAGTCAGAAAACAGCTTGCTGAAGCTGCATTTCTCTAAATGTAGCTTTGCTCTAAGAACAAGCACTAATTTTTCAAGGTGTTGTGGTTATACTGAGCAACTGTGTGAAGCCTGTGAGCCATACAGAACAAAATGCCATCGTGCTACTACAATGGGTCAGCTGTCCTATTGTGCAGCTGCCTCCATGGAATGAGGAAAGAGCAACTCTGTGCTGATCTAAAGTGGAAGAGACCCTAAAATTTTAAGTGTATTTTAAAAAAATAATAAAAATTTAATAATTTGGTGTATTCCCTGAAAGGATCTGAAAACATCTCATGGTCCTCACGAGGAAGGTATTATTACTCTTTCACCGAGTGGTAGAAGCCAAGTGCACAGGGCTGGCAAAAAGAAAAGGGAGCTTTTGATGAGATACTAAATGTAGCTGACCATTTCTTGGCCCTAGTTCCCTGCCCTCTATTTTGTTCAAAGCGTCTCTTCATCAGGGAAAAAAAAAGTACAGATGAGTAGTCTTAAATATTGTTTAGCCTCTTTTTTTTAATTGGAGAGTACAGCTACGTTGTTTTGACTTTCCATCCCATTTTCAACGAAAGTGAACACTTAATGGTTATATATATAAAACTGTCAAGTTGTATTTTTGATAGTTATGGAGAAGGAATTAATTTATCTTATTCCCAAGACTTTGGAAACGTAGTATGTATTTTTTATTTTCCTGTATCAGTGACCAAAAAAGGGCAAGAGATAGAGATGGGCAGCATCAAGATGTATTTTTTCAGCAGAAAAATATCAAAAGTAAGCTGGTGTTGGACATTCTTTTAACAGTATTTTCTGAGTTCCTTTGTTCTTGTTCTTTTTCTTGTTAGAACGTTTTTGATAGGAATGAACACAAGAGAGAAGGAGGATATTACAAATTTTTTTTTTTTTTAACACTTGCATTTGTTCTGGGCTTAAAGTTCAGTCAAAGTTGACATTTCTGCCTAAACATTGTTGAAGCATTGTAACCTAAATGATAAAATTTTAGTCTGCTATTCAGAGTTTTGGCGGACACAAACACTGCAAAGATGGCTTGCATAGCATAGATTACACAGGCTGTCATGCTCTCCCTTGAATTTTGTGTATGCTTTTTATTCTTCGCACTTAGACAAACTTTGCTTGGGCTGAGTGCCTGCATTGTAACAGAGTAAGAACTATGCTGGTTACACTTAGCACTGTATTGTGCTGCTGGAGGCGGTCAATAGTAAATGATCATTGTCAGTTGTCAGAGGAGGGCTAGGGCAAGCAGACAAGAACAGGGTAAGGCGGTGTTTGCCTGTGAGACAGGCAGTAGTGTGTGAAGTCAAGAGTATTGTGACCCTGTGCAGTATTCATTCTCAATATAGCATTTCAGAGAACGATTTGCTGACATCTGTTGAGTCAGTCTTACTTGCTGCAGCCAAGCGTATTACCTCTCATGCAGGACTTTCTGGTCCAGTGTATAAAGGAATAACCAAGATACTGTATGTCCTAGGTGGCATTAGTAAGCAGGAACAATGCAGAGGCACTTTACTTCAGATAAAATGAACTTCAGGATTTCAGAGTACATAGTAGAGACATTTTCTGGTGTAAAGCAGCATAACCTAGAAGGCACCAACGTGTTGGAAAGGATATTGAATAATTAGGTACTCTTTATTGTCAGATCCAAAAGTTATTACTTCTGTATTATATTCTAAATTAACAGTTTTGTTCACATTCCTTAACTTGCAGAAATGCACAATGCTGATTTTATTTAGAGTTCTATATCCCTAAACAGTTTTTTTTCTATGAATTTTGACCTATATATTATCCGTATCTTGAGTTATCTATAAAATACCACTGAAAATACTCCGGACTTCATTTAATACCAATGGATTTTGAAGTACAAAACACCGAGAAAAGATGTGTTTTGCCTATGTCATATACAATTTAGAATTTAAAAAAAAACCAAAATCTGTCTATGTAGGATCTGATGTTTTCCTGTAAAAAAGAAGCATTCATATGTTTTACAGGTTTTGCTATTCTGTGTCACCTAGGGCTGCATTAATTCCAGCCTCATTATATTCTAGAAGTGATGTAGCAGATGTTTAAGCTAAAGCAAAGTGTTTTTTCAAATAATTAAATTGACACACATTTTACAAGTATTTTTCACTTTAAAGTTATGAAACAAAAATACTTTTCAAAAGAAAACTCTTGATTTGGAAATACACTGTGATTTTTTTTTTTTACGACTTCTGTGAAAGGAAAAGCTAAAAGTCACTTTTTTCCTGCTTAGACTTTGAAATACCCATTTTAAAAGACAGTAATTAAACTCTGCTTTTTCATTCAATTTCAGGTTTTTCTTCTATAATCATGGCAAAACCTTATGAATTTAACTGGCAGAAGCCAGTTCCCTCTTTTATGCAAGATGGAGCTGTGTTTGATAGATATGAAGAGGTAAGAGGCCAGCTGCATTTCATTTGCTATTCTGTTTTAAATACGTAGATGTTACAGAAGATTTCGTGTTTTGCTTTCATTGTACACAAATAAGCTTTCAAATAACTCTGGAAATACCAACACACTTTATTGCTGTACAGATTTTTGCTTTTAAAAGAAATAACTTTAAAATGTATATAATCCCTCTGATTTGAAATAAGCCCAGAGGAAGGGAGATTTGGATCAAAATATGCATAACATGCATAAAGCTCTCATCTTTGCAGATTCATAAAGCATATTATTAAACAAAGTGAATCTTTCTGCTCTTTGTACATTTATCAAATGGAGAGAGGGAGAATGTCTTTTTTTTAATATATACACTGAGGACCTGCGTTTCACAAGGCAAAGTAAGAGAACACAAAACATTTAAATTCTGATTCAAATGTATCATTTGAGATCTGGAGTGGTTTTATCTACTTTAGAAATCAACCTGTACTCTTATCTGAAATGTGATTACTGTGATCCCACTGTCAGCTGTACTTTAATCCAAATTTATTAATAGAATGCAAACCAGGGCATTTTAAACAGACAGTCAAAATAAAGTGCTGAGACATTTACCTTATACGCAGCATTGATATGCCTGTGACAATAATTTTATCAGGGTCTGTTTTTAATGTTGCTTGGACAGGAAATTTCTAAAAGTTGAAGGTATCTCAGTAAGTGCCTTCAGGGATGTTAGTTTTTTCCTCTTATCTTTTGAAATGTAAGTAAAAGGTATTTTTTATCATGAGGTCTGCCAAGATAGGGATAGTTGGTTTACCCTGTATTTTCAGTTTTGGGGACAGATAAACTAAGAAGATACTAGTGGACATTGAATTCCTTAGAAAGAAGGTTCATAAAAGCTTTATTCTTCTTCAGCAAATAGGGCTCCAGAAATTCAGCCTGTGAGGATCCAAGTAAGTGATATGGCCCATGGTTGTTCTCTTGCACCTTAGAGGAGAAACAGAGAATGGGCAGATACAGAAAGGAGTATAAGTGCTCAAATTTTGGTGTGAGATCAGAATCATTGCTTGGTGAGGCACCTGGGTCCTTAATGTAGTGATAGGGAGAATGAGACATCTCAAAAAGTAATACTTCTTCTCTGTAAGTTGGTGTACCCAGCAGGCACCTATGTGAGACTCGGTAATGCTGGGCAGACGTGGGGTGGGGTGAGATGGGAGCACCAGAGGCCTTGCTCCTAGCAGCTGAATTTACTGCCTTCCAAAACACTGTAGAAAGGGGTTCCTGCTTGCCACCTGTGGAGCAAAGTGTTTGTCCACCCATGTCATACTCTTCAGCTGCGTTGCTTGCTGCAAGGTTTGCTTCAATTTACTCCAGGTTTGCTGTGGTGCAGTTGGAAGCCTCATTTGTTTTCTTGAAGGGGACTCTTTTGGAAACATTAAAAGGCTTTCACTTAGGTAACTGTGTATTTTATCTGCAATTTTACAGGAATCATCAAGGGCTGTAAAAAAACAATGACTCAGAAGTTAAGATCTGTAGCCTGTAAACAGTGAGCGCTTGATGGTGTAGCTGTTTGATATTATCAGACTTATGACATACATAGGCTATTATTTAATTGTGTTATGGTAGTAACTAGATATCCTGCCCAAGAGAGAGGCCATTGTTTTAGAAATGCTATGCAAACATAGCAAGATCCAATCCTTATACTATAGGGTTTGCAATTTTCAAGAAAAGCGTTTCAGCTCTAGGCTTCTAATTTTCATGGAAATTCTGCCCTGAATTCCCCACCCTAACAGAAAGGTCATGCTGCGGGAAAGAGAAATGTTAAGTGAACTAAGGTTCATACAGCAGGTCAGTGCAGAACTGGGGCTCAGGCATCCTGGTACAGGGTCTCGGTGACTGAACAGCTCTTGCACAGCATGAGAGGTCTTTTATGTGTCCCAGTTTCATTGACTGGCTAGAAAAGTCTGGGTCATTGTCATGTGGAGCGGTATCTTGATCCATCTTTTGCTGATAGAAGAGTCCCTTAACCAGAAGGATTACAAAATTATGGAAATATATTTTTAGCAAAACATCATCATGTTCGGCTGCGGAAAAGTCTGAGTCTAGAACAGGTTTATCTCAGCAGAATCTGGGAAATAAAAATCAGCCATGATTAGGAATCTTACTGGTCATATTGCATCTACATGGTCTGATGGTAGGTGCATTTTTTACCACACAAGAAGACAAATTGCAGAAAAAGTAGTTTGGTGAATAGAGTCACGGCGGGGGTGGAACATCAACATGAGTGCAGTTACGTAGACACTTTTGTGAAAACAAGATTTTTGGTATATCAAGAGCTTTTTGGTAGATGGGGGAGCGCAATAAATGACAAAAAATTGCCTTTGAGTAGTCTTTCCAGGAAACACAAGAGACACTCATTTTGATTGGTAGCTAAGTGTATTTTTATATGAAACAGGACTGCAAAGGCTGTAAAGCTAGTAAATCTGAGGTGTCTGGCAACAAGTAGGTTTCAAGAGGGACGAGTGCTACGGTGAAGGCAGGAAAAGAGAAATTACGGTGAAGACAGATGGGCAGAGGAGTGCATGTGGGGAAAATTGTGCATGGTGATGTTGGCTCAGACTGAGCTGCAGCAACTTTATACTTTCTATCTCAGCTCCCCTGCCTGTAAAATTAACAGTTATTTGCTGCTTGGATGGAAAACTGCAGTTTGTCGGTCCTTAAAACCTGTAAATCTCATTTGATGTCCTAAGATGTTGTCCAGAAGCGGTATACACCATTCAATAATTGATGTGTCCAGGGAAAAGGAGCAATAATCCCAAACACAGCATATCCCCTTTGGCAGTGCCTATCTAGGAGGGTTCAAGGACATTACCCAATCGTGGATCCAGGAACTTGCTTGTCTTCATTCCCAGTGTGAAGTCAGGCAAATACCTGACTGGAATGTGACCATTCCTTATCCCACTCAATGCCCTTGTTCCATGGCAGAGGTCAAAAAGGCACCTGTGGCTGCCCCGCAGTGTCCTGCATCCTGGGTTAGGCTGTGGGGCTGCCTCAGAGTAACCGAGTGAGAACAAACTGTACTGGGTAGACTTAACTGACCTAAGACCATGCTCCAAGAATTGAGGGCGTTGGAGTTTTTACCTGTTTTGTTACCTAAATTCAAATTCTCCTGTATGCAAGACTCTGAAAGCAGCTGTGTATATTCATGTGCGTGCTGCCCTTGCTATATGCACGGGAGAGGACATGGAATTTCAGAAAGGTACCTCAGTCTTTAACATAGAACAAAGCACTGATCTCTGAAACAGTTAAGCGGTGCTGTAGCCTGTGCATGTGCTTGTTGGTTTTCAGTTAAGGAAGTCAGAAAGTCCTGGATCCTTTTTTCTTCTAAGGAGTGATTGATTCTACAGTGTTATCCTACATTTTAGCTTAATTTGTGAAGCATTAATTGAGGCTGGAGGTGTGTGGAGGAAATTTCTTTTTTAATTCAGCTGATCTGATTTTTTTGCCTTCTGTAGTCTGTTTGATATGCCATTCTTTCTTGATTTCTCTACAGATCAATATCCTTCAAACTCTGCTTGCCAGATACTGTAGCTACAAAATGCTCACAGCATGCATACTGTCATTGTCTAACAGAAAAATGCACCCCGAATTCTGAATGTTAAAATGAAATGGGGTTGTTTGATCCTGAGCATAGTATTGGCAGATGATGTATATTTAACCTTTATGTAGTTTGTAGCATTCAATTTTCAATAATTTTTCTGAAGTTCCATTTCACTGAGGTTTTTGATTAGGTGAGAATCACTGCTTTTAACAAACAAAACAAATCTTCATACTGCAAAGTATTAGGAAAATGTTAATTAAGTGCATCCCAAAGTCTCACATGGCAGCAAAAAGACAAAACAGTAAAAATTATTATTTTTTAAAAGGCTGCCTCCCTCATTTCTTACTGCTTTCGGAACAGCAAATTCTCCAGGAAGGTATTTAGGGAAAAATGTAACAATCTTTTATTTTTGAACAAATAATACATTTATGACTTTTGTCAAACTGACTGAAATAACGGTCTGTATTTTCTTTTCTCCAGGAATCTTTTGTCTTTGAAAGCAACTGTCTCTTCCAGGTGGATGAATTTGGCTTTTTTCTGAGCTGGAAAAGTGAAGGAAAGGTATATTACAATTATGTCAGGAATATATATGAGCTTTTATTGCACTTGGTTTATATTCTGGCTAGTTTTTAAAAAACTGAAATACTGTGTTAGTTTATTTACAAAACTAGCCTTAGTCCTATTCTTTTAGAATTAACAGAAGTGAAATATTTAAGAGGGAATTAACTGATACAAACGGGAAATATACTGTTTAGTGTTAATTAACAGTGTTTGCAAATAAGATTAATTGTTTATTTTTTCTGCAATTCCTAAGGGAGCCATGTGTCAACAGACCTTTGAATTTGTACATTTTTTTTGCCGTTTCAGGAAGGACAGGTATTAGAATGCTCCCTGATCAACAGTGTTCGTTTTGGAGCTGTACCAAAGGTACTCTGTAGTTGGTTTATACTCTTCATTTAAACAAAGAATATTTAACCAGAAGGTGAAATGCAGGATGAAGTTAATTTCTTTAAAAAATACCAGCAACACAGCTTTTATTTTGCAATCACAGTGTAAGATTTTAAGTTTCAAAGTCAAGTAATTTGGTTTGATTGCAGTAGGAGGGTTCTGTCATCTGGTCTTTCTGATGTAGTACAGTGCTCAGCTTTCAGGATGCAGTGAAAGCTGAACAGACCTTAAAAGCATGTATCAGGAGCTTTTAACTGTTTTGTAATGGTGTATTGTGATACTTGTTTTAGGGATCTGGAAAAAAATGTTTCATATTCCACATTTTATTCCTGTCTCTTTAAAACTTGTGTATCTTCTTGCTCCGTTGACATAAAATGTAGAAAGTTTTGTTTGCATCCCTCTATGCAGTTGGATGGTCAGATAGGGCAGCTGGTCACTGTCTGCCATTTTGAAGAATATCAACAGAAGTACTAGCCAGGAGTTCTGGAAAAATTTAAAACTTTGGAAATATTTTCAATGGTATTTTTCAGAATGAATATGTAGAATTTTCTGAAGTGGATTGTGGGCCTCCCTCCGTCTGGCCTTTAGTTTAGAAGATTTTTTGTGAAGCAAGATACCTGTTAACACCTGTGCATTTCCACTTTCATGTGTTAAGTGTTTCTGTGTCAACTGTAGATTTCACCTCTGTCTTTACATAGATAATTTGTTCTTTATGCCCATTGTATCTATAGCCCTTGACCCTCGGCAGAGGTACCAGCTTATACAACATGACGTTAAGAAACAGCCAAAAAGTCACACAGATCATAACTCTCAGTAACTATGGCCATAACTAGATTGGAATAATTTACTTAGAGATTAATACAGTTCCTCTGTTTCCAGTCCTTGGAGTGATTAGTTTCTCATGATGAAAATATATGTAATTTCTAATTTAGCTTTCTAAAATAAATTTAATGTATTTCATTTACTTTTGCGTTCTCACAATCATGTTCCTAATAGTTAGTATATGTTGTTCTTCAGGTTTACACACAATAATTCTAAGTGAAAGCACTCGTTTAAGATGATTGATAAAGTTTTAAAGGTGTTAATGTATATGGAGATGGAAATGCATCTTTACCATAGTACATTACATAAGTATTGCAAATGTAACAAGTTATTTATTCTGTTTAACAGGATCCCAAAATACTAACTGCACTTGAGGCTGTTGGAAAATCAGAAAATGAGTTGGAAGGACGGGTAGTATGTGTTTGCAGTGGCACAGATCTGGTGAACATCAGCTTCACTTTCATGGTGGCGGAAAACACAGAAATAGCTAAGGTATTTCACAATTAAACATTGTGTGGGAGGAAAAAAAAGAAGAGCTCCTCGATTGTTTTTCCTGAGTAAGTCAGCCTGCTTGGCTGACTCAAATACCTGTTCTAATGTCTGCTGCCACACTCTCCAAAAGGACAGCAGACATCCATTTGGAGCATTCTGTAACATGTCTGTGTGCCATGGTGAAAGGAAATAGTAACTTTATCAGCCCGTGTGTGCATGGTGATTTATCAAAAGTAGACACTGAGACCATTAACTACAGACACAGCATCCCTCAAATGTTTAGTATCTCTGTGTGGAGCTTGTACAGCAGACTGTGACGATTGTGCAGTGGATCTGTAACACCCAGGGATGCTGAAGGGAAGTGCCATTACTTTCATTTTCCTGGTACGGGGAGCTCAACCCTCCAATATTTTGTTCAGCGATAACCTAATTGTATTGTATGGTTCATATTGTTTGGAAAGACAAAAGCAGGAAAGAAAATTCTCTACAGTTAAGGGGATTCCAGTGTACCCAGGTTCTTTTCCGTTTCCCCTTGACTTGGAACAGTCTTAGGAAAACAATGGTGCTTTTTCACACGTCATCTTTCCTGAGAGCTTAAGATTGCAGTTCACAGTGCAAGTTCTGTGGCTGCACCAAGGCCTGGTACTGGATCTATCAGCTGGAAACTTCTCTGAGAAACTTGATCCAGAGTACTGATAGTATGCCACTAGCTTAGATCCAGAGATTCAAAGGATTTTAAAAACATGCCTTTTTTTGCGTTTTTTGGTAGTGTGTACTTATGGTGTATTATAATCTGTTTTGCCTGTGAGAGAGATAAAATAGTGATCACTAACACACCAGCTAAATCCCCTCCTTTAAAAGTCTTTAAAACTGAGAATCTGTTTGCTGAATGCAGCATCACTAAATCCCTTGACAGGTCTGGTTGATTTTTTCATTGCTTTGGATCCGTACCTCTTTAAACACTGGCAGTACTGAATAAACTCCATGATAGGAGAAATACTTGTATATCTTACATAGGTACACAAAATATATTTTACTGCATGTATTTTCAGCAGGATTTCAGGCAAATAACGTGCCATAGTTATGTTTTGAAAATATTTAAAAGCAAAAAAAAAAAAAAGGAGATCCTGGCAGCATTCACTTTTGTACTTAACCCAACAGTGTCTCTCATTTATTTTGAAAACAGAAAGTTTAAGTTTCTTAGCCATCTTAGATCTCAATAAACAATGTTTGACTAATTGCTTTGTGAGGGGTATGTTGGCCAGTTACATAGACTGTCACAACAGGTGAGCTAATTACACTGTCTGAAAGATCTACTGCTTTATTAACTGCCAAGATGCTTACCGAAAACGGTGTGTTATGCTGCAGTCAGCTTGTGGGTAGGCTCCGAGAGTCCCAAAAAAGTCAGAGTCCTGCATCTGGGAGTCTTTCCAGCAAAATGTATGTCCAGAACATGTCAACAGTGGTGATCCACCTGATCTGATATGTTTGAGGCACAAGGGAGAGGGTAAAGTAGATCAAGCCAAAAACAATGTAGAGCTATCTAAGTTACCTTCACTGAGGGTATGGACCTATGAGAAGTAATTTGGCCTGTACTGTATTGGCTTTTCGTTTATAGTGAGTACATCAACTTGCTACTATGATTTGTGTTAAAGTAAAATTTTCTAGGAGTTATCTGCACATAGAGCTGTTCCTGCTTAATTCTTCCTGTTTTGTTCATGAGAAGACATTTCTTCTGGGACATAGTAAATCTCCTCTGTAAGAAGTGAGTATATGTGTAATGTTAAGTAGCTATGCAGCTACTGGCTGCAGTTTAAAATAGGCCTTGACTTAATCCATGTTCAAAAGGAAGCACCCCTTGTGAAATGACAGAGGCAGGAGTTTGGAGAAAAAGGGGCAGTGACTGTAACTTAAACAACCCAGGAATGTGTAAGGGATGCAACTGTAGTGGTTTCTGCTTTTTCCCCTCCTTGTTGCTGTGAGGAAGGCGAGCGTTACTTGCTGTAGATCTTTTGTCCCTTGCTCAGATAAACCGAGGTCAGGATTGCTTGGCACCTGACTGGGATGCTTTACAACAAGGGAGTTTAGTGACAGATCCAGATACAAAAGCCCAGAACCTTTTGGCCCAGAAAGAGGGCAAAAAGGTATTCTGCTTTTGTAGATAATAATTTACAATAGGAAAAGAAGTAATTCTTACTCACTGAAGCCTGAGTTATAATGGGACTGAGTAACCACAACAAAGAAGAAAACTAATGCAAGTTCCTGACTTCTTTGGGCTGCCCATGTCGTGAGTGGTATCAGTGGGACGCAGATTCTGCTGGTCCCGCTGGACAGGGTGGCAGAGTGCAGGCACAGTCCCATAGAGGTGCCCCAGCTGTGGCAGGTGGGCATCCGAAGCGCTGCTGCATGCTGTGGACAGTGGTGTACCCTGCACTCCAGGCAGGACTCGTCACAGGCTATCCAATGGGATCTGTCGTTCCCTCTGCACTGGGGCAGCCCCACATTTCTCTGCCTCTTGTGGTGATGTGCTCTGCAGGTCTGGCCAAGTCATCGCTGAGCTCCAAGTACAGCTGTTCCAACAACAAAAGTCTGCTTATTATCTCTCCACTTGCTTCCATGTTCCAACTCTGGTATTTACATTCTATCTACTTAAATTTTATTGGTGTTTTCAGCTGAGAAATTGGTTTTCATTTCGACTCTTAAAACAAAACAGCCACAAAATAGAGTATACTCTGTCTCTGATTGCAAGCAGCTGGCATGGTCCACTCCTAAAGCAACTCCACTGTGGTAGCAGAAAGTGACTGTAAAAGGTGGAATTTAATGTTTGGAATCCTGATTAAATCAGGTTATATAAATTACTGTGAGCTAAAATTAAAACACACACACATATTAGAGGTGTGAGTGTATGTGTGTATTTTTCTTTTTTGCTTCCTAGATGGACTTTCTGTGACCTAGAAATCTGATAATCTGCTTTCCCCAGTCTAGGACATTTGAAAAGGCCAGTGGGTATTTGAGTGCGAATTTGCTTAGTGCAGAAGCGATGTAGTACTATTGTAGTTCAGCAACCCAGAATCTGGGCTTCATGTCTTCTTTGCTCATCCACTTTGGCAATGCATTAAGGAGTTTAACGTAAAAGATTAACCTTAAGATTAAGTCAAGTCAGGTCTTTTTACATTCTTCAATGTTACTGCATACCAGGGGTAAATTTTTTCTGACAGTTGTTCATTCCCAGATCCAGCTGTGTTGTTGGGAAAAGGACCATCTCTCCAGGTGGTAGTTTCTGCCCTTCTGCCAGAAAGTACTGTTCCCACTGCCCTCCAGCCAGAGGATTTTATGTGAACACTCCTAATTCACTTCAACGAAGAGCCATATCATTAAGCTCATGCTGCCTTTTTAGGGGCAAATCTCACACCAGTGTTTAAGATAGCCTGACTCTGGGAAGTGCTGATGCACACCATTGCTCTGGCACTAGGTAGGGATGGGAGCAGCCACAGGGGAGACAAGATGGGAAGGAGAGTGTAGTAACCTTTTACACTGGCATAACTGGATTTGATAGAAAATAGATATTTTCTACACGGGTGTTACTCACAGAGATAGTGAATCACAGATTGATGGCTAACCTGTGAGGCAGCAGAATGAATAGCATGTGCTGAAATACTTTGTTACTCATACGCTGACAAACAACATAAAGGTACAATGCAAGCTTTATCATACAGCTAATAAGGTTACGGTATTGAAGATGACTGCAGCTGAGAGCCTTTCACTTTGACATTCTTAAACTTTTCAGCTTTTCAGCTGGAATAGTATTTTTAATTTTTAAATGGATTTCCCTTTGTTTAAAATAGTTAAATGGACCACCATGTTTTTAGTAAGATGAAGCACTTCAGGCTGATTGGGTTTTTTGCTGTTTCTACTATATGGCTCTTTTTGACTTATAAAAAAGTTCTGTTCCAGTTGACCCTGATTTATTTTCCATAAAACAATCTATAAAATATTTGCCCGAATCATATTGCTAGGAGGACAATTAGAAGGTAGCAGAAGATTCCCACAGAATATCCCACAGTCACATTAGAGAAAAGTTCTGGTTTTCCCATAGCTTTTGTTTGTTTTGATGTTTCAAAACAAAACTTTCCAAGAAACCTGCAGAATATACTTGAAAAGAACTCTTGAAGTGTACTGCTGTTCTCGGTGTCCCATTATGTTAGTACATGGCTTATGTCTCATAGCCTATGTGATAAACATTTCTAAACTATGACTGCCTTAAATATATGAACACTGTTTACATGCTCAGGTAGCCCTGTGCCAAGTATGTAATACCGTGTTCCCTAGAGAGATCTTCATGTCCTAGCCAGTGGGAGGTTAAGTGTCTATGATTTCAATGCACTTGCTTTTCTGTTTTTTTGTGTTCTTGCTTGGCTACACCACTGCGGAATTATCAGCAAGTTGAGAACTTCAGCCCTGGTTCTCTTTAGCCAGGAGGTGGATTTCACTGTGTAAAGCTCCCCTATGTTTGTCTTGGTTTGTATATAAAAGCAGCCAAAGTGAGTTTTCCAACTGCTTTCAGAGTAGACCCTTCCAATGCTGGAAAAGTCATTCCGGGGTGGAAGGCTTTGTTGAGGAGTGGTAGCAGTCTGGACACATCAAGCAACTCCCAACACAGAGTGTTTGTGTGAGCCTCAGATTTCCTGATGAAATACTTGGAAGTCAGAGGAGTGCCTTTTGTCTTTGTGACCGAATTTTCACAGCAACGTCCTGCAAGTCTGTGCTGCAGTTGGTCAGGTCAGGGGATAGGTTTTACACCGTCCCTAGTCTAGTCTACTTGCTTTTGCTGTCTTAGGTTTATGTGAAGTAATTTTTACAGAACAGAAATGACTTCTGAGACGTGTGCGTTGGGGGAAGGGGGACATCTACTGGTCACGGCATCCATGAGCGAGGGCAGAGTCCCAGGGAGTCCTGTCAGGCCACGTCTGTCTTGGTCAGAGTTGGGAAACATGGTTCTAGTCTCTGTGGGTTTCCTAAACCTTTCCTGCTGTCAAGCCCTTGACTCTGACAGCCAGTCACAGGCAGTGAATACCAAAATCGGAGGGCAGTGCCTCCTTGCCTCCCCAGCTTTCCTGAATGCTTGAATTAAGTAGAGTACGACTGTGGGGAGACTGCACAGAAAAAGTGAAGGTAAAATCTCAAGAGGTCTGGGTAATACTGACCTCATCTGTAAATAAACTATGGATGACCTCGTTGAGAATTTCATGAGCGGTAGGTTACAGTGGTTTTTAGCTTTTCATAATCTTTGCCCTTTTTAACCCTCCTAAATGAGAGGTTGATGGCTAAAAGAGAGCCGAGAGGTCAAACTTATCTGTGCACTCTGCCACTGCTGCCTGTGTTTCATCGATGAACCCCAGTAAATGCAAGGTCACCAAGTGCCTCAGAAGCATTTGGGTACTACAGCAAAAGCTGAGAGAGTGCTGCTTCTATCAGTTTTTCTTGCACCTTCTCCTTATAGAGATATTTGACTATGCTGGAGCTTGAAAAAAATAACACAGTCTGCTTATTCCAGCCTGCAGGATGCTTAGATTTTGGCCTCTTGTGTCAGCCTAAGGGTCTGTGTTTAAGGTGTACTTGTCTTTGGTTTAGTTTCTTTTCATGGTGGTTGTTTCTCTAATATTAGACAGCCTGGCCCAGATTCCTCTTTTATATGTGTCTGGAATAATTCTTGGTATATAGAGAGCCATTCAGGTGTTACATTGACAGTTAAAGGTACTGAGACAGAATTTGAAAATATTTAGCATTAGCATTAGTAAAAGTTGAACATATGCTGTATTTCTATCAACAACATTTTGTAACTCTGCTTTCTGTAAGACCGAAGTGAAGTGTCTTCTATCTACCTCATTGAAGAATTTCATCTTACAGGATATTCCGTCTTTGGAGAGTTGGTAATTTACTAATGCTGGGCACAAAAGAAGAGAGTTGAGGATCTTTGTCCCTGTTAACTAGGCTTACAGGTCTTTCAGATTTGTCTGTAGAATGCGGGGTGCTCTCATAGCACACAAGCAAGGCTGCTGCATAGCAGCATGTTAGCTGAGAAAAATCTGAGCTCTTCTTTTATCTCTCCCACAAGGTCATTACAGAAGTGTACATTAAATCTAGGAACGGTTTGTTTTCAGGAGAGCAATATATTGCCAGCTTGACATTTGTCAGAGTATTCAGGCTCCGGATATTCTGTGAATATCTGTGCACTGGATCACAGTGCCTTAAAAGTGATTATGAAGGTAGTTGTTATTTGCAGACTATTCTGACTCAGAAGGGCAAAGAGTTTGAATGTGTTGCACTGAGCCTGTATATTAATCTATGGATGAGGAGATTCTTTCATCTTATGTCATTTTCCTTCTGTACAGTATGTTCACAGTCCAGAAGCATTTTGTTTCCCTCAGCTCTCTTATTCCTAGTTAATTTGGGGCCAGCTGGTAACTGTGGGGAATATCTGATAAACGCTCTGAAACTGCTTTAGCCCTAAACTGGCGTAGAAGCAGCCAGATGTGACATTGTAGTGCAGCTGTGTGGTATGGAACAGATAGGCAAATGTGTGTGTCAACCTGACATCATGGCCCAGGGGACATCATGCCAATATAAAGATGATTTATAGATGGACAGAGACTCTTAGTTTACTCTCTTGCTTGGTGCCAGCAGAGGTATGATGCTTTTGTGGTTTATCAGTGTTTGGCTGTAGTTCTGTGCTCTTTTGGTGTAAGAGAGTGCAGTTCCAGATTTGGCATCTCTATCAGGAAAGGGCATTATCATTGAAAAACAGTTTGGGAGTCTTCTAAAGTGGGAATCACCAGCACAACTCCTGCAATGAAATTACTTGATAAGTGGTTAGTGTATTGATTTCTCTCTATACTTGTTTTCTTTTTTTCTAGCAGTGTTCCTTTTTGGCAGCTGTTCTTGATGTACAGAAGTAACTTCAGAACTGAGTGCTGGGTACCCTTACTTTTAAATGTTAGATTTTGTTATGTTGGGTGTAGTTGCAATCTGTTGCCTTCAAATCAGAATGGATCTCTGTGTGTTTATTTCCTGTTGAAATGGTCACATTGCTAGTACTGCACCAGTGTCGGTTTTTAGCAGGAAAAATGGGAGTTTTGAAAGACTAAAGCTTATTCACAACATGCATTTTGCGTAATTTAATTTTGCAAGGGTTTTTTGTTTGCAGTGCATATGCCATTTTACTTTGTGGATCAGTGTTGAAACGTTGAGGAGCTCTTAAGGAACTACAGACTCATCCAGATCATACAGGAGAAGTTTTTGTGTAGCTGCGACAGTGTTAATGCAGCACTAATGTTACATTTTACTGTTTAGAAAAAACAAAACAAACAAACAAGAAACGAAAAAATACCACAAAACCCCACAAAAACCCAAATGTAGATGGTTGAATGATGGTAATTGAATTTCAGCAGTTCTAGGAGATTTAGATATATGTGAGTCTTGTTCAGGCATTTATCCTGAAATTATCACAAGCACTGCTCTCATCTTAGGTGAGGGAACATTTGTGGGAATAGATAAGGGTTCCATAAGTCTGTCAATGGCTTACAGTTATATCAGGTCTAAGAAATAATATTATCTCTCCCCGTGAACTTTGCTTGAGTTATATCCCTAGACAGTATTCCATGCTATGACTACTAAGTCGCCTTCATGCAGTTTGCAATAGAGAAAAGGGAGGACAGACTGTTACTGGTGGGTTGTTTTCAAGCACAAAAACACACCTGAGACACCCAAATGCTAGCTTTTCTCAGGAATCAGACCTCTATTTTTGAATGATTCTTAGATACACATGTATTCTATTTGTGTGCATATTTTATGCAGTAACTCTTAAAAAGGATAATTTGAAGAGAAGTGTTTAAATATTAATAAATGTCTCAATAAAACGCTACTTTTCCTAAAGCAAAATAGACTTATAAGGTCCATTTTAAGGGAGTCTGATTAACAATTTCTTGTTTAAAAAGAAGTTTGTGATATGCTTGTAATGTGTCATGAGTACAAGGATCTGCTTAAGTGTGTTTATGTGCTAAATTGGCACCTTAGACCTTGGTTTAGCCCAGAGGATTTACTGCCTGCAGTTTACAATATGCTATTTTCCAGAGACGTTAGTATTCTTCCTATATAAATGGTAAGTTTTTCGTCTGTTTTGCAGATGTACAGCACTCATTCATGAAAAGAAAAATATACTCATCTGTATCTATTTATAAAGTGTCAAATTCTGGATCCTGCCCAAGTCAGTTCAAGCTGCATGAACAGAATTTGGCCGGAAGCAAGAAGCTTCTTTATTCATAAGGTTAATGTTAAGCAGTGGACCACATCCCATCTCAGTTCCACTAGTGTAAATTATCTGTTGAGTAATCCTAGCATTACAATGGCATAACTGAGATAGAACTTGGCTTGTAGTGCTGTCATTTTTTCTCTTCCCATAGCTTTATCCTGCCAGGATTCTTGCTGAAATCAATGAGTGTTCATGTTAAGGCCTAATCCTTACACTTCTCCTATACAGTACTGCAAAGTCTAGGTACAAGCTATAGTAGAAAAATATATCCATAAAAAGGAATTACATAAGTGCTGTAATGCTGGTGTTGGCTGAAAGTCATCTCAGTGATTACTGGAATGTTTTGCTTTTTAATGATGAAAGGCAGAAAGCAAGCAGGGCTTGAATATGTACTAGGGTGTTAGATGAGGTCAGCATCACAGAACAGTGGTTGTGCCTCCCTGTGGTTTGCTCTAGCTTATTAATATTTTGTTTCATTTCTTTTCTAAAACTGGACCAGTTAAATATGTCATCACGTATTGTGTAATGTTGCTTAGTAATAGCTAATATTGCCAGCCACAACTGAAAAGGAGGCATATGTTTACATAAGCTATAAATAGAAGGCTTAATAAATGGACCACTTGCCTTTGCTAGCAATAAACTGTTTTAGTAGCACCGCTGATGCTACATGTATTACTTGGAAGAATGGAGAGCACAATCACTTTGTTTAGTGAAGGATGAAATAGTAATGGGGAAAATGTGGCTGGACTTTTCCATGGTGTTATAGGCTGTGAAGTGGGCAGGTTTTTTTTCCCCAACTCAGGTTATTAACGTTATCCATAGCTGCAAGGAACCTTCCCTCAAGGCAAACTTTGCTACTTTTTCCCTCTTCAGTTTTCCTAATTTGGTGCTTCTGTATTCTTGTGTTTTTCAGCAATGGGTAGAAGGGCTTGGATCCATTATACATAATTTTAGAGCTAACAATGTCAGTCCGATGACATGTCTCAAGAAACAGTAAGTTTCTTGCTTTCTTCCCCTTTCTCCTTTATTTTTGTTTTTCATAGTTCAACATTTGCAATCACAAAACAGTATAATAGAGAAAATGGTGATAAATTACTTTAGGGTTTATCTTTAATTGTGACCAGAAGAGGTCTCAAGTCTGTATCTGGCAGCTGCCCAGGAGAAATGATAAGAGAATTTATAACTGTTCATTTGATTTATTGATACTGCATGTTTTAGTTATTGTCTGGTTTGTACTTTCATTGATGCATATGCAAACAAAACCCCAAGAGTGTTTCTTGTCCTCACGCCCCTGTTAATTGATGTACTGATTTTTTGGGCTGCTTTTTGCCTTTACAGTTACAGAACTGCTCTGCCTCAAGCGCTAAAACGTTACAGAAAAATGTTTTTATTACAGAACAAATATTTGTGCTCATTTCACAGACATGGCAATAATCTTCATCTAAATATAAGTATCTAGGTCCCAATTATAATAAATAGTATTTTAAAAATATTTCATTCTTAATTTCAGCTGGATGAAGCTGGCCTTTCTAACAAACACAAATGGGAAAATTCCAGTTCGGAGGTAAGCACCATTGGGAATTCAAGTTTTTATCAGGTACTGGTTGTATAATGTTAATAAAATTCTGTAACTCATTAATGAAATACAATATTGATTTTGTTACTAATACATACATAAAAGTAAGCACAGAACTAGACATACTTAGCTGAGTTCAGTACTTCCTTGGTAAACTAGGCAGGACTTATCAGCCTAGAAATTTTCTTGTTAATCCATTGTAATGAAAATGAAAATATAACTGCTTGTAATTGTTTTCAAAGTCACTTAGAGCTAAGAGCATCAGTTTTCTCAGCCTAAAACTCCTCAAGCTCTGGGATGCGTTTTTCAGTTGTAAAACTACATAAAATACTTAGCAAAAGAACCATAAAAACTTGCAGGTAAGTTAAGTAGAGGACAAAAAGGTACATTTTACAATGTTGTTCCTTGTAAAAGAGACAGGTACAGCTCTGCCAAAAATACTTTTGCTTTTATAGGAACCCCCAGGATAATAATATTTGGTTTTCTCCACATGGCAAATGAATCACTGAGTTAGTTGTCAGTAACAGAACAGTGTGTTTCTTTCTGTACAGCTGTTAACTACTACGAGTTACTGATTTTCAGTCCTCTCTGGCTAGGCAGTAGTTCTCCCCCCTCGTGCTCTAGAAGTTAATTGTTGCTGGTACATTGAGCTTTTTTTCTCTTCTAGCTGTATGTGAAAACCACACTTTCAAGGCATGCTGTTTTTTCATAAATAGCAACTCAGACAGGGGAGTAAAAAGGAGGACTTTGTAAGATAGCCCTCACAGAACATGTTTTTCAAGGGAGAAGGGGAGGATTTTCCATCTATAGAATGTGGAATGAGACAAAGAGCCTGCCGTACTGCCTTCCAGGTCTCTCTACTTTAGTGACTCAAGTGACATCTTGACAGTGTAGAGGTTGCTTCAGTGTATTAATCTTTCAGCTTTCACATTGCCAAGCCCCTGCTTATTTCTTAAATTTGAATTAAACTGCCATGAGGCACCTTATGTGCAGAAGTCCCACGAGGAATATCAACGGAAGGGTAAAGGCGAGGGAATAATGCTACAGGGGCAAATTCATTTTCCAAACTTTAGAACTTTATGCCTGTGTTTGAACATAGAGCTTTATTCCTCAGTATGAATTGATAGTGCGCTAGCTTGTCTGAAACTTTTTCTGCTGTGAAATATTTTACATTTAGCCAGGCATAGATTCTCTCCATTGTGCTACAGCACACTGATTTGCATGGGCAGACGAGCCCACATGTTGCTGAAGAGAGCCAGTCCACTGGTTCCAGTGTATTAAATCTTCCTGCCAGATCTGCAGTTTTCAGTTTTAGCTCTGCTTCATCAAACCTCCACCTCCTCTTGCTGCTCAGGGACCCCTGTAGCAATTGCTGTAGTTTTGGAGATACAAGTAGGAAGGCTGTTCTCTCAGGACGAGACTACCTGGCAGATCTATTAAGCTGCAGGTGTGTGTATCACAAGATCACCTTTAGTTCATTTTTACACAGAAGTGCAGTAAAACACTGGGGGGGAAAAAAAATCTCACCTGAGAAATCAGAGCTCCTTCCATGTGTTTTCAGGTTTAAGACAGATTTTTGCAGCTAGCACATGGCCATAGGTAATGATGAGCCTTGAGTAGGTGAAACTCATTAGGCTGTTGCTGGTAAATGTCATAAATATTCTTGACTCCTCACTAGTACATTTTAGGGTTGCAGAGTTATGAAGATTCTTCTCAACTACTTTTGGATTTTACTGTACTCTGGGGCATATATCTATTACTATCAACCTACTTTGTTTGGGAGGGAAGAAATTCTGGCAGTTAGTAGTGTGAAAACCTTATGAGAGCACCAGATTTGTCTTTTGGGCTTTAATAAATTTCAGCAGTCTGAGTCTAGAACTACATCCACAGATCTTACAAAGACAGGGCATTTAGTAAGATACGTTGTATATTCAGATTTAGCACTACTGTAAATGAAGATGCGAAAAGGTCAATGTCTTTAAAAAAAAAAATCCTACTTGGTTTCTGCAGCTTTCTGTTAGCAGAAAATGGATTTTCTAAATGTGCAAGTTGCACCTGTTCAGCTAGAGCCTGTTGAAAAATTAGCTTTGCTCAATCTATGCTTGTCCCTTGTACAACTACATTTAAAATTATTAAGCTAACTTAGCTTGTAACTATGAAAATACCTAAAAAAAAGCTAAACTATTATAAATAAGGCTTATATCTATTTTGCAGTAGTTTAATTAAGTTAATTTGAAATTATACTTTTTTACTAAATATGCTTTGTATTGACTACTCTAGAGTGCCTGGAAGAAATCTGTTTTAATAGTTAGATGGTTGTTGGAAATCATAGTTTTAGGTAATTTCTTGTGCAGTGTAGGCAGTGGTGCTTCCAGTTCTAGCCAAACTGATAAATTCAGTGCAGCCATGATAAAAGATTGATTTGAACAGTTTATGTGTTGGCTTGGTTTGTGAATTAACGGTTGGAAAGTGGTGAAGGTCTGAAGTAACCAAGTCATTTAATCCATCAACAAGCACAATAGATTCATACTCCTCAATCCCAGATTTGGGAGCTATTTTAAATATTTATGAGGAAGTATATTGACATGTTACTTTAAAAAGCCCCAAACCACTGTAGAACATGGCTCACAGTTTCTGATTAGTTACTTGCGCTAATAGTGCACATTTTACATGGCATTTATGATTGGGGCCTAATTCATTAGAACAGACATTAAATTTTTACAGGCCTGGAGATACGTTGTAAATTGTAGAGCTAACATTACTCTGTGTTTTAGAATTAGTAGAAAAATAGACATCTGAGGTTTTCTTAAGAAACAAGTGCCTAAAGTTAAACTCAGTCTGTATTTTAGTGAAAACATCTTGGTACTTACCAGCTTTGGAAAATCAAATAACTTATTTAGATACTTAAATAGGGACATAGATTTTATTTACAGTATCCTTTGCAAATTGAAATTATCATGCTGTGTTTTTACAATCTTTTTTGATTCATGCAGTCTTTTCAAGACTGCTGCAGGAACCCAGTAAAAAAAAATTTGCAAAGATTTGTTAAAATATTTTATCATTTAGATCTTTCGCTTCATCATCTTATTTTTATTAATATGAAAATATTTACATAGGCAGTTTAGAGTGTTTTGGAGAGTAAAACAACTGTGAATTGCTATGGCAATGAATAACAGCAACAGTTTGTTTTACATCCTTCACCATGTGAAAATAATTAGTATGCATGAGATTAACAAAAAGTTTCAGCAAATGTTTGTCTTACTTGATGATAGAGCACCATATTCTGATCAGGCAGCTAGAGTCTTTCCCAATGTCCATTTTTTGTTGCATTAGAAATAGGTACTGGATACAGACTTCAGTTCTTTCCAGACTGAAACACCAAAATGAAGGGGTGGTGGGACACATCAGTTTAGCTTAGCTGCTAAACAGAAGGAAGGAGAGCTGTGAAGTTTGGATCTCGTTTTCCAGCGTTAGAGGTTATTCAAATTTGTCTCAAATGGAAACAGAAATAGACAAGTGCTTTCACATTAATCATAGCAATTAGCTGAGCTTTAATTGGATTTATTTAATTTCAAGTGAAATCAGTTTGTCAGTCGCGTGCACGGTGAAATCACCCCTGTTTTGCGGAAAGAAGAGGATGTTAATCAGTTTGGTGGAAATATTTCAGTGGCAGCTGAGACCTACGTAAATGAGTTGTGCATAATGTGCCTAGAACAGGGATATTCGTAATGGCTGTAAGGAGAGAGAGTGTTCAGAGGGAGGAGTGAGCACTGCAGCTGGTGAGGGAGCAGGGGATGAAATTTAGGATGCAGCTGGGAGTTGCTTGCTAGCAGTGGCTGCTTCAAAAGGAGAGGAAGGATGCTGCAGCTGGAATGGTTCATGCCTTATGGGTGACCTGGGAGGCATAGGTTAATGCTTGGAAAGGAAGGGAAGTCACCACAACCAGGCAAGGCTGGAGATACAAGTCTCCTCACTTGTAGAGTCTGCTGCTTTCTAAACACAGTCATTTATCTATGCATAGAGTTTAAAAGAGACAACAGAATAATGCTTTGCATGGCTCTGTATCCCAGTATATTGGAAAAAAAACCCCTAATTTGTTCTTTTTGCAGTTCATTATTTTGAAATATTTTCTAATGGATAGCTTGCAGGCAGAGCAGTGCTGCTCTGTGAAGCTTAGAGCACTTTTTCAACTGTGCTATTACTTGGAAGATGCTCACATTCATCAGTTGAAGCCAGAGGAAAATGTCGGCACTAAAAGCAAGAAAGTGAGAATGGATTGTTTAAAAAGTGACTAACATTTCTCCTTTTTTCCTCCCCTGTTTTCTGTTTTAGCATTACCAGAACCTTTGCATCAGGTAAAACAGAAAAAGTGATCTTTCAGGCACTTAAGGAATTAGGTCTTCCCAGTGGAAAGGTATTTAGTGGTTTTGAGTAACTTTTTTGTGTACTAATAAATTGATGAATCATTGACATTTGTAGCTGTGATCTAAAACATTTGCATCACATAAAGACATGCCTGTTGTTCATGAGTAACTTATTAATCACTGTTACTAAAACCAAAGTGTGATTAAATCTGCATGACTTAGTAGTACTTCAACCTCTTAGATGAGGCTTCGCTTCTTTTCTCTAACAGACTATGTTTCATTCACTTATATGAAGTATATGAGCACAGAATATGCACATGATACTTTTTTTTGTTGCATGTTGTCCTCTCTGTTGTGTTTCTTGAACTCTTCCTGCTCTTTGCTCCCTTCCGTTGGAGAACTGCTGTCCAGCTCTGTCCCACTCGCAGCGGAAGCCCCTGCCAGGAGCCCCAGAGAGGTGATGGCTGGCTACAGTTGCAGCTAGTTTTTTTCAGCTTTATTCCCTGTGCAGTTCCTTTCTTCCGTTTTGGAGACTCCAGCCCTTGGTTCTTGGCCTGACTGCAGCAAGCACCTGGTGGGGCTGGCGAGGGGCAGCCCTGCAGGCTCAGCAGCTTACTGTCTCCAGCTGGGGAGACGGGGTGTAGAGAGACATGAATCCCCAGCCACAGCAGTGCCTGGCACCTGAGATGAAATTTTTCCTCACTGCTGCAGTTCTGATCTTGTTCAGAGGAGGACATGACACTAGATCACAGAATCACAGAATGGTAGGGGTTGGAAGGGACCTCTGTGGGTCATCTAGTCCAACCCCCCTGCGCAAGCAGGGTCGCCTACAGCAGGCTGCACAGGACCTTGTCCAGGCAGGTCTTGAATATCTCCAGAGAAGGAGACTCCACAACCTCCCTGGGCAGCCTGTTCCAGTGCTCCGT
>Ga0065711_1003961_pt1 | contig 39735 bp, 19 predicted proteins | sample Hoacrofraction12_FD_59098 | JGI IMG/M metagenome (GOLD analysis project Ga0065711, IMG submission 59098) | Hoatzin crop microbial communities from Cojedes, Venezuela - Epithelial fraction 12 v2 (version 2) | ecosystem: Host-associated > Birds > Digestive system > Esophagus > Crop | place... | reverse complement strand
ACAGAATCACAGAATAGTAGGGGTTGGAAGGGACCTCTGTGGGTCATCTAGTCCAACCCCCCCGCCGAAGCAGGCTGCTGTGCGCCCAGCTCTGCTATTCCACCAGTCTGACAGACCTCCTTGGACTGGCGGAAAGTCCCCAGCCAGAGACTGGCTCGGATGTTCCCCAGCAGCTGCCATGTTGTGAAGCTGAAAGCCCAGCTCTCAAACTGCCAGGACTCGGCAAACAGCCCCGCGTGGCCAAGCGGGAAGGTGGCTGTAAGAACAGATCAGCAGGGCTGCACGGCCTCGCACCCACATCAAAATTCCTGTTGTGAACAAACAGTACGTTCCTCTAAAGTGCAAAGTTTCAGGCTCAAAACTGTTTGAAACACTTTGAAATCCCTTTTGAGAGCTGGACTTACGCTAACCAAAATCCACTCCCAGTCCCCAACACCAGGCTGTCCATTATTTACTGTTGAGCATTCAGTAGGTTTTAGCAGCTACTCGAAGACTGAAAACTCAGTTCTGCTCCGGTCTTGCACCCAGAAGAAAGGAAATAACATATTTAGTACATTTGCTTTTTTTTTAAACAGAGAATAGAAACTTGTTCCAGAGCTGGGGGAAGGGGAAAACAGCAAAGAAAAAAATGTATTTCTGTATTAACCATAGAAACCAAACTACCTGCCTGAGTCACTAGTTACAGTTCCCCATTAGGTGACCCACCGCATCATATTGTCCCTTCCATAAAACTGTCACAGCATCACCTTCCAACCAGCAAGACTCCTTTCCCCTCCGCCTCCACCGCAGCTGCTCAAGCAGCACCTCGTGTTTCTAATGGGCAGAAGTTTTCCTGCTGCTCCCGGCTCCCATTTACTCAGAACTTCTCTTTAAATGAAAATTTAAATTTATATCCTTTGGATCCTACTCTTCATTCCCCTCCCGGCCTTAATTTTGATGGATGAAGTCAGATGCCATTTTTTGGGTTTCTGTTGCAAAAGAGACTTATCATTCTCCTGAGCATCTTCACTGCTGTACACCTCTTCTTCCAACTGAATCCAACTTTTTAGGGACAGAATTTTACACAGCACTCCATAGTCTAATCAAAGCTACGGAGACAGGCATACATTTTCTCTCATTTCTTCCAGAAATAACTAACCCAAAATATTTTAGAGGTAACAGCACCAGAATTGAGGAGAGTTAGGAATTAAAGAAATAGTATTTCTCAGGTTTTGTACCTCGGATGCAATGACAAGATTTGCATAAATGTGATCCCAGTACCACTACGACAAACGGAATAAACTTTTCTTTTAACAGAGCACAAGCAGAAGAAAGATACGGGAAAGAGCTGATTCAAATTGCCCGGAAAGCAGGAGGACAAACAGAAATCAAGTAAGGAATTATTTTACTGTTAGTGCAAACAAAAGCATTCTGGAAGCAATACCAGACTCCTGTGTTTTGCCTATGAATGGGGTCATAAGCTGCTCACATCAGTGCGTTGCACAGCACTTGACAACGTATGGGAAAAATTGGGAAACACCATGGTCCTTCAAAGCAGGACTCACAAAATGGCTATTTGGGAATTACCAGTAGGTCTTTACCGAGAAAATTTTTAATTTCAAGATTGCTAACAATGTTTAATATTTGCTTCCAAAAACAAACTGAGTGGTGGGAAAAAAAGGGAAAGGAAAAGGTTGTGAAATATTTAGGATGGTGGCTTAGTAATTCTGGGAAGCTGGGTGGACACGGAGAGGCCGTGACAGAGCAAACCCAAAGCACAAAGACACCAAAAATTAGCTTCTGCAGCAGGAAAAAGGCTTAGCTTAGGAATACAAACTTCAAAGCCCTTTGAAGGGACTTGATTTGAGACAAATCAATGGAACTACTGAAATACACTAAAATGACACATATTTTTCTCTGTCACCTCTACTACTGTCTTAGATCATGTATAAATTGTGTTGGGAGGGGAAGATATATGTTGGCGTGGAATTTAACTTCATAAACACAGCTGATAAACTGCTGCTATTCTTGATGGCAGTAGCAATAATGTGACATTTTTTCATTATTGTAACAAATAATAATACAGTAATAAGGTGGCAGAGGATGAAGATTTGGGGTCACGGAAGACAAGTCTGAAAGAGAAGACCTCAGTCTAAACACCAAACAGCTCTATCGATCCCTGGGGCCTGCTACCCTCATCCATCCCACATCTCATTTCTTAAGTGCAGTCTCCTTTTTATGTTGATCTATCACTCTCAGTGTGAGTGCGGTTTTCCGTTTGTGTTTTATTGGAAATCTTGACCTCAAACCCTTGCACCACCACGGCGTGCAAGTGCCAGGCAATCCCCCGCAGCACTTGCTGTCAATTTGGTGCTGGCACATCCAGGCTGACAGGGAAACCTTTGCATTAACCCAAGTGCCCAGTAGTGTGGAGAGCACCGAGGCTCAGTCCGGAGAGAGTGCAAGCCTCCCCTCCCCTAGTGCTCCATCTCCCCCTTGCCCTTGAGCAATGCAGTAAGGTAGAGCAAGGTTCCTAGAAAAGGCTGCCAGGGATGGTTTCTACCTTCCCAGTGTCTCAATTCACAGACCTAACTGGAGAAAAAGAAGTAGAAGAAAAATTCTTTGGAAATTAAAATAGCAGATTAAGGATGGATGGTTTCTTCCCAAACCAAAGGCTAAGATCATGGTTAGACTTGATCTTAGAAGTCTTTTCCAATCTTAATGATTCTATGATTCTATCAGTGTTCCATAATTAACGAAAGGCTCCACCAAAATTTCTTTACTGGCAATGCAGGGCAAGCAGAGCAAATGTGTTCAGAAACAGACAGCTTTGGATGCCTTTCTGTGACTTAGTGGATAATTCATGGGTCTGGCTTTTCCTAAGAGATTATCAGAGCTTGATTTAGAGGCAGAGGCAAGTCCCAGAGTCAGGATATGGATCCAAGTTCCCCCTCAAGTTGGGGGAAGTTTGGACTCAGGCCCAGCTCCACTTTGATCCAGCAATTTTATAGCTTGGCATAGAGGGAAGGCTGAATATACCAACAAAGCATGCTGCAGAGTTGATTTACTATGTTTGCATAAACCCACGCCTGGTCTGGGCAGTAACCGGCTTTGTGCTGATATTTTTATCAGAGCAAATGCCTCACTGTATCTGTTCTGAAGCAGAGAGCGCACACTTTGCTTTCTGTCATTGAGCATCCCCTGGTTGTTTCAGGAGTTACAAAGATAGGCAGTGCAGGGCATTTGTCCAGAGTAAACACTTTAAAGTCAGGGAAAACTAGGGTCTACTCAGGGCTGGAACAACTCCTGGAAATGAAATATTTGGGTTTAACACCTTAAAATTTTTGTCATAGAGTGAAGTTCCTCTTTGTTTATATGACATTAATTGCTGACAGCAGTTCTGCTTCCAAGGTCAGTCCTTCAGGGAGACCGGAGGGAGGGAACCTACATACTACCTATAAGAAAAGCTTGAAATGACTACGCTACAGCTATCGCCATGCATTACTCCAAGTGCTTCTTCTTAATAGGACTCCCTGTTATTGACTAGCACACTGCGTCCTAAGAGTATTACAAGCACTTGACAGGCTGAACAGGGCTGTGCACATCTTTGAATGCAGCTTCGGGTAGCAGTATTTCTCAAACAAAATCTAATGAGGTCATTGTGCAGGTATTTGTACCTATATCTTGCATTTGACAATTACCAGGAAAAAAGTATCTTCCGGGCTTTTTTGCAGAACACCTTACAGAACTCCCTGTGCCATGCTATGTATTGCAGAGGAGCAGGAATTACTAATTTTAGATCACACTCTCATTTTCTTGCTAACGCAAAATTATTAACCTCTAGCCTTAAATTCAGTTATCTTTTGAACATCCCAGATACTGAGGCTTTCTGTCACTTCTGGGAAATGATTTCACACCCCTGTAGTTCTCAGTATCAGGAAGGTACCTGGTACACTTTCAAAAAGTCGATAAAAAGAACACAGAAAATCTGTCTGCAATAGCCACTCAGAAACTTCCAGTATCAGAAAACACCCAGACCACCTCAAGAGAAACAACTGCAAGGCCATTTAATTCTGTTTAGCACAACTTCTGAACCTAATGAGTTGGCTGCAAAAACCTCCTGCCACTTCACCAGGTCACAGCGATGCTCTGTGGCTGCCATGGAGAGCAGAGCAGAGCAGTGACTCAGAGCTGGAGCAAGCAGCAGTCCCTGCGCAGGGGCCTGTTGGCAAAGCGTCCCTGGCAAACCCATGCTGCCAGTCGATGCCAGATCTGCCGATCTGGAGACGGCGGCACTGCTACGTGCGATGGGCAGCCCAGCAGGTCCTCATGTACTTACATCCTCCAAGTACCAGTGTGAACAGCTCTTTCCAACTCCAGAAACCGAGGGCCTGGCAGGCGCCCAGCTCTTCTACACTCAAACCCTCAGAGGTTAAAAAATGTAGAGAACCACACACACCCTCCAACCCCCAGCCCTTTCTGTTGCCTCCTGTGCTTGGAGAGAAGAGGGTCTGCTCAAGGGAGAAATTAGGCAGCGGTGGGGAGGTACTGCCCAGGTTGCTACTTCAGCACAGTCAGGGCCAATACAAAACAAGGCGAAAAGAATAAGCACCATGAGTAAACACAAGCAGATGGGGAGCAGCCTGGAGAAGTCTACGGCACACTGCGCCAGGTAGTGGCCATCACTGTACTCCCAAGCCTTCCCCGTATTTTAAAGGCTTTTGGTTTTGAATCAAAGAAAAGAACAATTTCAACATTTTTTCAGGCTCTTCCCTTCTTCCCTGAACTTTTGCTTCAGCTGGAGCAAATTGCTAAACTCAGCTAAATCTATAAATAGATTCAACTGCCCATTTTTATTTACTGAGAGACACAGATGAAAAAATGTGCTGCCGACTCAAAAGAAAGATAGTAGGAAAGGCTCGCTGAAATGTAACAGCACCTCTGGGACCACTCTCCGTCGCTTTGAGAAGAATCTAGGCGACAGCAGCCATCGGGTTTCCACCCTGTGTGCTGTCCAGTGCTCACTCCCTCAGCACCGTTACAGCTCCTCTGACGGAGAGCTGACCTCTCGGGGCCTGGCCCTGCTCACGCTTGGCAGAGACAGCTACCAGTCAAGACTGTACCAGGACACTTCACTACCGAGCAGCAGCAGTAATGTAACATCGTGACCAGGGAAAAGAGGACAAGGTTGTGCCTCCACCTGCAGACTCCGTAGCACCAGAAATGTGAGAAATCACTGAAAACTGAGGGCTAACAAGGGACAAGTTTTAGCGCTGATACTGGAGGAGCAACGACTTCAGTGAGGTCCTCGCTCTTCTTTTTCAAACCAGTATTGGAAAAGGCCAGGGCCAGCCTAGAGCTGTAGAAAAAGCACTGATAAAACTAGAATGAGGAGGCAGACATGCCGCAATGAGGGAGAGGTGTTGCAATACCTTTTTTTTTTCTTTTTTTTAAAAAAAAAAGCAGGAGACAGAGGTTCTAAAAGAAGCTGGTGCTGGTTACTACAGGCATAGCAAACAAACACTCCAGCTTCCAGGTCAAGAAATAAAAGTTCCCTGTAAGTGCTGCCTAACAGCCAGAGCACACAGTCATTCAATAGTCCAGCCTGAATCAAGCAAATTTAAGCATTCTGGCTGCTTGCCCTTTCCTCGAGCACTGCAGCTGGTAGAAACTACTTCCCATAGCGAAGGGAGATGTCCTCTTTCCAGCCCATGACACAGACCTAACTCAGCAGTTGCTAGAGGTCTTGGCAAGTTCATTCCAATGTATAGAAGGATGCACACGCTTGAATCAAAGTGCAAGACTGCAAGAAGAGTCACACAGGCTCAGATTAAAATCCCTTCAGCCTAATCTGTCCTCAAGACTAGATCCCAAGGGAAGAGTAGAAGAACAGGGCAAGCAAATGAGGATAGTTCTAAATAATCTTCTAACCTTAGCAATTGGTAACTCAGGGGCTGCCACACCAGCAGCTTTGTATGTAATAGCTCCCAATGGGTTTTTCTTGTGTCTTTTTCTTATTTGAAACCCCAAAACCTTTTAGCACCCACTGAGTCTTAAGGTAAAGCAATCTACTTTCCTGTTAAGTGCAGAAATGCCTTTTTCTTTGCTGATTTTCAGCCCACCTCACCTCACTTGCCGTGTTAGATCAGACACACATGATAAAGGCAGATCAGCTTCCTTACAGTGGGGTTTCTCAACGCACGTCTGCACCGATGAGCTGCAGTCCCACTGCCTGTTCTGATTCTTACAAATGCACCCAGGTCCATAATAACACCAAAACTATGGCACAGGTTGGCTGCTTCTCTCCAGCGAATCACCTGGATATGCCAGCACAGTCACGGATGCAGGCTGTGCCTGGCAATACAGGTACCTGGGGAGTTTGAGTGAACTCTGGGAGGAGAACAGGTGTTGGAAAGGAGCACGAGAGAATATCAGTTCCAAACGCACCTCCTGAGTGGGGCAGACCTAGGAGAGGGCAGGGCAGCCCTCGAGGAGTGGGTGAGCCGGGAGGATCCCAGCAGACAGGATGGAAGGATGGATGCTGCAGATGCTGGCAGAAATGGAGCTCTGGAACTCATCTATCAGAGATCAAGGCTGAAATGAATTTTAAAAATGTCTTCATTCCTACCTTATGCTAATTTTAAGAAAGTGGGATAACAGGGCTTTAACTGCAAAAAAATAATATCTGAATCACAATTTCATAGTCTCTAAGCATAAAAGAAATTACGAAAAAGAGGATTACAAAGCCACAGCCATGCATTCTTGGCAATTGCCAGGTTATTCCAACATGCAGTGGGGGAGAGGGAACTACACGTCATGAACTTTAAGCCACTGTATGGTCTTGTACTCTCCATTTTCTGTGTTGCACACACGGGAGAGGATGCACAAAAACCGGGGATTTTCAGCTGAATTACAAACTGAGATCAAATTTGCAAGTGTTTGCTGGTGGCACACACAGTAATGATGTCTGAACACATGGTAGATGATTCTCAGTAGAGCTCATGCCTTTAAAAGGAAACACCTTTCAGGTTGCAAGGTGACTGGGAATTGCCATGCAGTAGCTTTGGGCAACTCTTCAGCAGAACAACATGAAAACAGAATATACTACAGAGCCCCATTTTCAGATACATCCTCAGCTTCAGCTGAAATAGAGCCTCTGGGAACTCAGTTCTTCTGTAAAATAACTGATGTAAACACGCGGTACCAGGTTAAATTCTGCCTGGTCTGACAACAGCTATTTTTGTCATTTGCTCTGCTTGTCTCTTCTCATGTATACGATTTCCTACTTTTCCCCCCTCTTTTCCACTACCATCTCTTTCAGACCTCTGGAAAGGGTAGTTCCTCCAAGCCCTTGTCTGATCTGCCCTTCTCTGCAGTGCCTGAAATAGAATATTTCAGTGAGCGCGAGGTGAGGGCATCTGTAACGAAATGCCAATCGCTGCTTCCTGTGTATAAATATAGTTCCTCTGTCACATAATATACAGAATCCTCTGTCTTAGTCAAACAGAGCAGGCATTTTTGGACTGAAGCTAAAAGTCATTTTGGAAGGTCACATCCTTCCATGGTTAGTTATTCTCCACTCGCATGTTCTGAACTCACACAGAGTTTTATACACTTGTATTTCAGATTTTTAGGACCCTATGAAAATGGGCCCAAGCAGGTACTCTGAGTGACCTAAGCTTTGCTCGGTTCTTGTTAAATCCAACCTAGAATAGCTTCGCTGGTGATGAGGATAAGTATTTCTGAGCAGTGCTGGATTCTTTCCAGGACACATGAGGGAATTGATGTTAAAGTCACAAAAGTTGTTTTGATTGTTTTATCCTTTGATTTGAAAGGCATAGGTCTTTCTGGAGTCACAAGGGGTCTAATTTGTAGTCTGTGGGCACAGATTTACAGAGAGGAGAACGTACACGGAGATGCCATCCTGTTTGCTCCCCTGCCCCAGCAAAGTCTGGGGCGATGTGTCTGTGCTCCCACTAACCAGCCCTGGGAGTGATGATATAGCCTCCTACCCACTCTGTTTGGGGCTGCTTCTGCTTCTGACACCTATCCAAAAATATCCAAGCTCCAGAAGCAAAACACATATGCAGACGCACCACAGCACGAGAGAAACCCTTCACATTTGTTGCTACTTTCATGAAAGATATGCTACACCCAACCCGATGCTAAGCCCAGCCTGCTGCACAGTGCAGCCTCACGTAATAGCTGGCAAGACTCCTCGTGCTAGCGAGTGCCTTGCTATTGTGAATTTATAGACAGAGTGAAACTTGGACTCCCCTGGTCAGAGAAAGAGTGCTGCTCGTGCCTTTTTTCCATGGCAGGTGGCTTAGACATCGCACCACAGCTGGGACCTGCACAGAAATCTTCCCAGCTGCCGAGTGGGTTTGCCTTTCTGTTTATAGCTCCTCTGAGAACAAGCAGAAAACATCCTGTCAAAATGAATTCTTTGACGTTTTCACCACATCCCCGCTAAGCAATGTTAGACACGATTCTCACGTGAAATACTCTGCTGTGTGCTTGGCCTAGGACTTGGTAGTGACTCAGTTACCTCCCTGTTGAAAGAGCACAACAGCCCCCCCTTCTTTTCTTTTCTGCAAGGCAGAGTCCCAGGTGCAAATGCTTCTGCACTTGTTTCCCCTACACTTTGCTACCACCACTGGGCTTCACAGAAAGAAATGTTGACAAACCCAGGCAGGAGGAAAGACAGTTGTTGGCCATGGCCTTCGAGGAGACTGGCAGTGGGTTGGATTCATAACCATGTTATCAGGATCTAGGTTACTAGAGGCAGAGGATGAATAGGACTGCTGGAAGGTGCTCTGTAGGGTTCATCTGGCAGAGACTCCTCTCAATGTCAGAAAGAATATTTTTAAAAATTACAGTAAGAACAGAAAATTGTAGATCATACTGATGTTAAAATGAAAACCTACCAGAAAGGAAGGTGGGGTTAATTCACACTTTTATTCACCAAGCAAAGGTAGAAAAGAAAAAAAATCTAAATAGAGCTGTGGTTTTCCGGTTAGAAGAGCCCGTTTTACCTTCCTGTGTACAAGATGTACAGGGACTCTTCGAATTACTCAGTTAAACCAGTCTCTGAGTGAAAAGGCAAAGTACTGAAAAAAAATGCCCGAATGATCAAGCCTACAGCTGCAAAAGAAATAGTGTGGTGCAACAGTGTATGTAAGTGAGTGTACCTATGACCTAAGCACTGCCACTTGATAGAGCTCTGTTCATTACATCTCCGGTGCCATAAAATTCAGCTTTTGATGACTGTGAAGCAGAAGGTACCAGATCCCTACCTACAGTACCTTTCCCAGTGGTCCTTGTGTCAGGTAGGACTGCCCAGCGCTGCCTGCTCTCCAGCAACACCCCAGTTCTCTAGCAAAAACAAGGTCCAAAACTGAAGAGAGAGAAAGCAAGCCCAGAGAGCAGCTAGAACACGTTCACTTTGAAGTGCTGTCATCCCACACTGTTCCAGTCAATTCCCCCTCCTGAACCAACTGATTCTGCACAGTGAGTAAAACGGATTTATGAGCAGATGCAGTGGTTCCCCAGTACTCCTCACACCTGTGCTGCGATGGTGGACGAGTGCCAAACAAGGCACCTCTGTGCAAATACTGGATGCGTTTTCTGCCTTCAAAGCAGGGGACAGGTTCTGCTGGGAGAAAAATCAAACCAAGCTCTCAAACGATGTTCTGTAAATGTTTATCCTGTGAGAGGAGACCCACAGGGACTAGTGGTCAGTGCCCTAGAGCGACAGGGTTGCCTTTCCAGCTTTGGTGTGCCAGGTAAATTTGGGTAAGTTCACTTTGGAAAGTATTTTGCAATCTACAGAGCAAGAATGCTGAACAACGGGCAAGCTTTACCATAATCAGCTTCTCCCCTTTGTTCCCCTGTTCCTCTAAAAGCTCTGTTCTCCTTCTCCCCCTCCGCTTGGAAAAAACAAACACTGAATTGTGCAGATTTTACGAGAGCAGCTCAATTCCGCCGTCCTCGCGTAGCAGGAGACTGCAGCAAATGAAGCCAGAGAAAACAGTAAGAATATTTTAGCCACTAGATGGCAAAAATCACCAGAAATTGCCGCAGAGTGGCTGTTGCACAGGCTCCGTCTGGTCCCCGTTACTCTGGATTCAGAGTCAGCCCTATCTCTACCAGAAATACCTTTTGACAAATCCAATCTTTAAATGTCCAAGGAGGAGTCATTTACAAACACGCACAGTAAGTTTGTGTCCAAGCCTATTTTCAGTGAGACTTCTGCAGCAGGCTCCATGTAGAGGTGCCCAAAGGGAAGGCTGGTGCTCTGTCTTTAGCTGGAGTGGTTTAGTGACCTTCCAGAACATACATGGAGATATCAGAAGTGAGCAATTAAAAAAAGAAATTAAAAAGAAAAAAGAAGAGAGGCATATCGCGAATTTTCAGTTTTACTTGAATTATTTTCAACCCCAGATTTTCTAATTTGGCCACAGAACAAACAAAAAAAATCAATTACTACCACAATGCTAAGCAGCATAACATACCGAGAGGATGAACCGGGTTCCATGAGAGTGAGACCTCCTCACTTCAGATGCTTCAGAATCAAGCCCTTATCAACGCTATTAGAAAGTCACACTCACCCAGAAGAAATAGGTAATAGGTACAGTACATACAAAACAGCACAGACCAAATTAAGAGTCTCTTGTATGTTGGCTACAGGAGTTGTTTCCGTTGAACCCAGCAAAGCACTGAAATTATATATTTCATTGATATAATCAGAGCATCTAGCAGCAACGAGGAGCTCACATATAGCACTGCTGCTGCTGCAGCCAGCACATCCCCGCAGCCCAGAAGTCATAAAGGAATACCCGATGGATCCATGGGCCAAAACCCGATTTATTTATTCTCTCCCACACATAACTTGGCACAATGACATACTTCCTACTCCCTTAAGCCCCATAAGGATGAGGGATCCGATTCACGGATTTTAGAAAATTTTTATAAAAATAAGGAAGGAAATGGCTTAAGTCTGTTTCAGTCTACTTATGGACTGTGGCCTTGCCCCAGTCAGCAGCTAGGGAACTGGCCGGACAAATCTTCCATACATGGAGAAAAAGGCTAGAGCCTTCTGAAATGGCCAAATTAGTCTCTCTCCAGCTCATAGCCAGATGCACCCTTATACCAGAAGACAGACTTATCCTTACAGACAGCCAGAATAAAGGAGAAAAGCTTTGTGTATGGCTTATGATCATGAACTACTCTGGTAGCTTGGATGCCTGGAAACCAAAAAAGCAGCAAATTGCTTTTGTCCTTGCTGAGAAAGTGCTATTTTTCAGTATCCACTACAGCAAATTTGCCAGTCTTTGCATAACCTGAATCACCAAAAGCAGAAGAAAAAAATCTCTGGGAACAATAGATCAACATAGTGTGCAAAGAGTATGTGCGGTTTGCAAGTGTCTTTTGTTTTCTAAATTCCAGTATTTACCTGGCATGAAGTTGTTAGCACATTCCCTACCTCCTATTGGAAGATCCACACTAAAAAAGTGAATTTTATTGCTTGTATATATTTATTTTTTCAAAACAATCCATTAGAGCTTTTAGGTGAGAAAAAGCTATTTCTGCTGCTGATATTCAATTTGTCTTTTAATTTAAAGCTTTTAATTAGCTTAGGTGGAAAGAATACTGTTTGTTTCCTTTGTGTTGTAAAAATTTAGCTACCATCAAAATTTCACATCAGACTAATTCTTTGCAAAATGAACCTTCAAAATGTTTAAGTATTATTAGGACAAAAGTGAAAAATACTCAATCTAGAATCTCAGGAGATTCACCACAACAACTTTAGTTGAAAGCTGAAAGAATCTAACAGTTAGCTCAATACTCTTCTGGCTGAAAGTCTTTTCCTTATATTTCTACAAGTTTAGATCTGGAAGTGGATTGCAAGGCAGTTATTGCTGAGGATAGGCTTAGCCTTTCCCCTTGCCTGTGCGCTTTTCTCATGCCTGGAAGGGCAGCCTTGCGACTGGGAGAGCAAGCTTTGATTGGGAAACAGATGTCCAGCCTAAATTAACACAAGACAATTTGGATCCTTCACGTGCCTCTTAAGAGTCCCGAAACGGCCCAAGAGATACAGGATTTCCCTACCCATCTGCAGTTGCACATGGCTGGGAAGTCACACGCGTCCTTTTCTGGGGTCTCCTAGCAGCCAGGCTTCAGCCAGGGAGATTTTAGGGCCTTCATTAACAGGCTTTTCCCCCGGGCTCCCAACTGAGGTAGACCAGGGCTCCACAGAGATCCCAGAACTGTTTTCTTCAGGGAACAACACACTCTGGGTCTTGAAAAGATTATTTCTAAATCTGAAAACCCTCCAATTCACACCACAGCCTTGGCTTCTGCATATACAAATGCCCTGCCAGCCTGCAGACTTGGAGCTAGAGCAAACTAAGTTGAAAATGCCTCTTACAGACTATGCTTCTTCCTCTCCCATCACTCCCATGCTGGTATCTCTGCTGCTTTCTTAGACTGGACTCTGGCTTGCCAAAACTCAGGGCACCAGGCAATCTATCGTTACCCTTTCACGCCCTTCTGCAGCTCTACGTTGTAGGACCACTTAGATGCGCAGGTCCACCAGGACACGCAGCAGAACATCTCTTTTCGCTCATCTCCACGCTGTACCTCACAGCCCAGGACCGAGGCCTGATTTCACAGCATGATTTATTCATGCTGTGTGTCTGGGATGTCGAACCCCCCTGGGAGCATCAGGGTTTCAAAGCCTCTGTGCCCTTTGTGAGGCTTTTGAAGGAGAGCGAGCTGTACCACACGAGGGTGCTCGGAAAGCGCAGTAGGGGGGATGCTGCACAGCAGAGCTGCTCTAGCTTCAGGGGTGACTGAGGAGCAGAAAATTGCTGGTGCTGCATGCAACACAGAGGGTAGAGCTGCTTTCGCTCTACTCTTCAGAACAGTGCTCCAAAACTCAGTTCCCTTCACTGTCTTTCATTCAGATGACTTGTATCCATTGGAAAGGTGCAAGAATAGAGAATGTCTGTTAGCACTCACAGTCACAAATACAGGGCTTAAAAAACGTGGATGCACATAAGGAGTAGCGCAATTCCTTGCTTCATGGAGCATTTTATTGCATTGCCTGATGGTAACAGATTGATGCTATTGTGCTTGTTAGCATGGTCAACTTTTATTACAAGACTATTAAAGAGTTTTATCTGTACGTGGATCTCAGATTCTGAGGGAAAGTTTTTTCTCTAGATTCACAACCCATCCTTAGAAGCCTATACTAATAAAGTGCACTTGTTTCTGCCTCACAGCACACTGAAGGCAGCATTTGAGAGGCTCAAGCAACGTAAGTATTTACATCTTTCTTTCTGATCGGAGTAAGACAGGCACACTGTGTTCACCTCCTCTGGGGTCTTTCATCCTCTTCCCCCCTCTGTTCCAACTTTTCTATCCCAGTCTGTAGCGTGGAGAGTGGAGGGAAATAGTCCTCGCTGGGAGTCCTCTGAGGCCAGGCACTCCATCCGCGCTCTGGCGGCAAAGAAACTGGCTTGTTCCTCAAGTTAATTTTATCTGGATCAAGTCACAAAATATCAGCTTTGTTCTCTCGTCTGCAAACCACTGACATCAAAACAACATGCTTTCTAAATGTGACCAAGGCTGAATGAAAATCTTTGACATGCAGAAAATGCAACACCATCACAGCCAACAGGCCAGTGTACCTGGCTACGGGCACCTGCTGTTTGGATAAAAACACCCTTTTGAAAAGCAGCTGGTGAATTAAGGTATTTTTAGAGCCTGGGTGGGGGAGCTCAACATTTCTGGAAAATGTGGGGTTCCATTTCAGAGGCACCAAAGCCGACAAATGCAGAGAAGTTACCAGCCTCTTCAAACGGCATCAGCCAGGTGCTCTGAAATTCAATCCATCTTTGCTGACCCTTGGAAATTCGCAGCTTGCAACCTCGTCTAATGACATTTGTGCAAGGCTGGACACAAGCAGCAAGCAGCTCCCAAGAGCAATGGCAACCCAGCAGTGTAGTGGAAGGAAAGCAGACACAGGCAGTGACGATGGAGGTCAGAGCTCCTTCCCTGCCTCTGTGCCACAACACCTGACCTCCAGCCCCAGAAGGAAGAGGGGTGGCTGGGGTAAATGGGGCTACAAAGAAATGCAGCCGGCTCTGCACTTGCCAAGGCTGCTCTAAGCAGGTGCTGCAGTTCTGCAGCGAGGAGTCATGCCTGTGCAATCTGCAGGCACTTGGCAGGACCTGCAATAAGCTCTGTTCAGGTTGTGGGAACCCTCAGCAACGTCAGTGCATGCAGAAACAAAGGGAGGGCTTTGTAAAGGCTGTCCCGTGCGTGACAAATCATACAGCAGCCACAGCCCAGAAATATCCCCTGGAAAGTGTGACTTCAGGTTTAAAGACCCTTCCACTGACTCTATACAAATTTTGATTTGCTTTAGAAATCGAAAGTGTTGGAAACTCTCATATCCAGCTGGCAGTAATGCTGAAGGATGAACTGAAAGGAATAGAGGAGTTCCGAGAACGACAGAAGGAGCAAAGGAAAAAGGTGAGGAACTAGTGAAATGTTGAAACAGATTGGGTCAATGGTCTATGCTGATGACCTGTCTCTAGCCATAGACAGTGAATACTGCAAAAGATCAAAAAACAAGCCCCGTGTGCCCTGTTCACTCCATATACTAGCCTGTGGAAGAAAACCTCTTTCTGCCCCCAGCTGGAAATAAAGTAGTGCTCTGAACTCACGAGACAGAGGCTTTAGACACTTTTACTCTCTCTGGTATAACTGCAGATACTATTGCTATTCCTGCAGGAACTTCAACATTCCCTTTCCCTTTTTTATACCCTTGCTAATTGGGTTTCTTTGGTACAATCACACATGATCTCCAACAAGCACTAAAATAAAGGGGCAACACAAACATTTAAAAACATATAAGCAACTTAATATCATGCTGAATGCAACAATGGTATATGCTAAATTACAAATACGTGGAATAAATAGTATCTAGTTGATGATATATAACAAAAATTTGAGTATATTCAAGGCCATTTCATCCCCTATGATCTTATCATCTCTAAGTCCCTTCAAAAAGTAGCTCTCAATAAAGACAACAATGGTCACTGTTACACCTTCTCTGGTTCCATGGGCTTGAATACAAAGACAGGACAGTCACTTAACGCTGAAAAATAAAATATCCAGTTCTTTGCTAATATTAAACAAAAGAAAATGCATACGACCAATATCCAATGCCACAAAAATCTTGTGTTTACAACCCTGATACAGAGGAACTTGGAACAGCAGAGAACTCTGTATATAAGAGTAGGTAAAACTAGGGCTGCTACCGAGATTTGACGTCCACAGGGAGCTGACGGAGAAAATAAGGCATATTAAGACAGACAGCGTGCACCTAGTTCATCAGCATTTGTATCTCCCCCACGACTTTGCCACTAGGATTTGCAAAGAGAGAGGCTCTCCCTCCTGTTGAAAACAGTAAGCCTATAACGCAACTGGAAACAGTTAGAGGGGCCTGGAAAAAAGGGAAAAGCTGCTTTGGAGACTTAGGCAAGCTTTTTTACTCCATCCAGTGTGCGGCTGTGAGGAAGTCAACATTAGACATGCTAAATGGTGTCAGCATTTTTGGTAACTTCCCAAAATGCTGTGATTTGTGTTTCGCTGTAGCTGCTCTCGGGACTGTGCTGTTTAGCCCAGTGTGAAGCAAGACCCTGGGCAGCCCCGGAGACAGTTTTGCTTGAGAAGAATATAAAGATTAAAGGACCAAAAGTCCCACTGAAGAAACCCATACCCTGCCAAGTAAGAGCATATCTCACTGTCACATAAGGCTGAGCATATCACAGCTAAAGCCATAAAAGAGAATTCATCCCTGTCCTTCCAATGCTGACCAGATGACAATATGGAAATCAAATCACACTGGGTATAAATTTGCCAGAAGCAATGGAATATAAATTATGCAGAAACTGTTTGTATTTTAAATGGACAACTACCCTTGCTCACGTAGGTGAGACAGGGGCTTGGTCTGCAAAGATGTGGGATCAAGCTCTCGAACCAGAAACTGAAATCTGCTGGCAGAGCTGATGGGCACAGTGACTGGGTGTTACACTATTTAATCTTCCTTAGGAAAAAAAAAATAGGGATGAAGAAAATGAATAGCTACATCCTCTCTGCTATTAATGGAAACCACTGAAGCAGAATTATCTTGGATTTTTTTTTTTTACCTGGCACTGTGATGCTCTGTGTCACTTAGAAACCTGCCATTTATAAAAGCAGTGTGAAGTCACTTTCCCCACAGGCACGTGGCTCATCGAAAGGCTCTGACAGCGGCTTTCCTAATCCTGCCCCTAAAAAAGGAGGGGAAAGAAGTCCAAAGCAAGACAACCTTACTTCTGTGTGTTTCTTACAGTATGAGTCTGCAATGGAGCGCGTGCAGAAGAGCAAGTTGTCCCATTACAAGAAAACAATGGAGGTAAGCAAGGAGGTTTTGTGCAGGTTTTTTGATGGAAACTGGCTCCAGTTTGAGACAGGGCGAAATCTGTATTACATGTACCTATATTTAAAGGGAAGTCAAGAATGTGTGAGTGCGTAAGAGTGCAAGAGCGTGTGTGTGAGAGATTCCTCCTATGAGGAGGAAGCTAATCTTCCCTGGCTCACCCACTGAGGAGTCTCCAAAACAAACACTCGGAAAGTTAACGTGGAATAAACAATACCCCAGGTCAAACAGGATTTTGTTCCTTCTAGGCAAGGATATACGTCCAGGAGCAAATGTAATTTGTCAGTCTGTTTAAATACAATTTTTAAAATGGTGAGGGAATCTTGTAAACAGGAGGAAAACTCTCCAGCTGGAAAGCTTGCAGGTACAGGAACTGCAGGCAGCTGGTTTTGGTTTCCAATGGGCAATTGCCTCTGAAGAAAAGTAGTTGCAGACCTGCCAGTGCTAAAGCTGGAACTGTACCAGCCATTTTTATTTAAACGTGGTTGTTCTACGTGAATCTCTAAGACAGGGAGGTCTTTTGGTGCAAATAAGGATTTGTTTTGCTGCTGAGGACTGCACCAAGACTGTCACTTATGGGGTGCTGGCTCTGTCTCACAGCTTGTGGTAATGGGCAAGGCAACACGCTGAATTCAGCCATCTGATGCTCTGAGTCACACTGTGGAAATGACAACCCATCGCCACTGGCACTCGCGGAACGTGGGCTCCCAGTTTTGTCTCTGCATGGTAGCTTGGACAGACGCCTGTTGCACCGATGGTGCTTGTGCTCCCTGTGTACTCGTGACCACACCTGTGTGGAGCTGGCCACAACTGTACAAAGCAAACAGTTTCAGGGCTGCAAGAAGAGGATCTGATTTATGCTGCCAGTCCCTACCTCAATTTTTCAGTTCTATTTTTTTAACTCCTTATGGCGTCATTGGGAATTCTTCCTGTTGCCCAAACTTGGGCACTGAATTGCTCCCCAAGACTGCAAAAGAAACAATGCCTAGAACATCAAGCTGGAGACAACCTAGCCTTGTTCCCTAACCCAAGCCCTCACATTTGATTTCATTTCAATATAGTCAAAGAAGACCTACGAACAGAAGTGCAAGGAGGCGGACGAGGCGGAGCAGTCCTTTGAACGGACAAGTGCTTCAGGCAACCAAAAGCAAACAGAAAAGGTACCTTAGATGACAGTGCCATTTAGAGAGAAAATAATGGTTTTTTCCTTTTCAAGGTACAAAAGAATACAATTGAACAACCCATTCTGTGGGATGCCCGGGGCTGCCTTCCCTTCTAATTAACTCCTCAGAATCAAAATTAAAACAAAGCACCTTCCCAAGTAGGTCTTCCTCCCCAAACTCCTTCGGTAACCCAGATCTTGTGCTGTGGTAGGCCAAGGGTTTTTAAAGGGACTGTGAAGGGAACTCCTACCATTCTGTGATTCTGTGATACCTCAAGATAGTCATCACATTTCCCCTTCCTAGGCTGTCACATAACAAATATTTATTCAGGAAAAAAACCAACTCCTTGGCCTATGGCCAGAAGTCAGAAGTAACAGATATTATGTTATTGCCTGGTGAGCTCATCAAAATTAGAGTAAGTGTTGTCACTGCACCCTAAATCTGAAAATAGACAGTGAAGGCAGCAAGCGCCCTTTCAGCCAAGGACAGCACAAGTGAGACTTTGCAATTGGACTAGATGACCCACAGAGGTCCCTTCCAACCCCTGCCATTCTGTTATCTACTAATTAATTTATCCCAGGTTATGATCTAATTCCTTTATGAATCCTGAAGGGAAACCTGAATGAGATTTTTCTCTGCAATTATTCATAAAACAAGGAAGCAAGTCATAAGTAAGCCATGCAGTTAGTTTTGCCTTTTGGTCGCGTACATTTAGGAGGCATAGTATCTTACATGAAAATGCATATTTTTCCTCAACATTTTTCTCCTTATGGTTAGTTTAATTTCAACTAAATTAAAAAACTCAAAAATAAATCATTGGAAATTGAGGCACTGCAGTCCTTCATTGCATCATCTTGATACTTGTAGCTGACAATTCACTAACTTTTAATGGGAACATTTTACAGCAGAACAGATGGAGAAAACAAAATAAATGAACTCCCTTTGGCTCGATAAAAATCAGTGCAGTGTAAGCAAAAAGGATCAAAAATCATCTCAAGGAGTGGGGGGATGGAGACTCTAAAAACAGCACCAGAACTTTACATTTTATTTCCAGCATCTGCTAATCTTTAATGAACAAAACCCTCCAGCTTAGCTGTAAAGATGGGATGAAATCCTGGCCCTACTGAAATAATGCCAGAACACTTCGCAGCTTCAATGGCATCAAAACCTGACCCAGCTCCTTTCATGTAGAGGGATCCCAGGGTGCTTCGTTGCCATTTCTTCCACACGCATGCCAGCACATTTGAAATGCAGGGAGGCATCCCACAAGAAACATGTCAGCTGTTCAATTCTGCGCAGCCCTCACAGTTTGGGCCAGGAAGCAAATAAGAATGAAGCTTATGTTCCCAGCTCACTACACTTTTTCCAACCAGCTGTGACGAGGAATATGGTGATAAGAACCCCTACCTTAGCCTTGTCTTGAAGGGCAGAACGACGAACGTGTTACACTGATGTCTAGAGCTGTGCATTAATGTACTGTCATAACCATCTGTGCAGAAAGACCTGGGAGTACAGAGCTGTCAATAATCACTGTATTTTCACTTGTTAAAAGCTGCAGGTTTTTGAAAAAGTTCTACTCAGAGTGAATTTTGCTTTTAGGCTTCTGAGTTCTTAGGGGAAATAATCTGGCATTTGCAAAGTATTTTAAAGGCTATGTTCATCTGTGTATTACATGAGGAGCTTGGAAGATGAAGAATTTTAACTGCCATTTATTTCTGCTTATAAATATCTTTTAGAAAAGCACATCAAACACTTGAGAAAAAAACAACTCAGCAAGCAGACACAAGCTTCAGGCTGGGTCATGCCAGCACTGAGCTCCTATGGCAGGGATGTTGGAATGGAAAGATGTAAATTGCCAGATTTCCCTTGAAGTCAGTGGACCTATGGCTGCATCTGTGAAATTCTGGTCCCTTCTCCATAGCACACATTCAACAGAACCGTGCATAAAGGCAGGACAGCCAAGAAGTGTTTGCAAGTTTGAGCCTTTCCCCTAGAAAGGGAAAAGGAATGGGCAGCAAAAAAACTGGGGCAGAAGCAAAAAAATATGGTCAGCAATTAATTTGGGGTGTTTCTTTTCCTGTTTCAGAGCCAGAACAAAGCCAAGCAATGCAGAGATGCAGCAAATGAAGCAGGTGATGCCTTATTTGCAACTGAACTAAGCTTTTTCTCAGCAAAGATCTGCCAGCACACTGATTTTGATAGAGCACCATCCAAAACCACCCAGGCTGGCTTTGTTTTCAGTCAGGTTTCCCAAAGTCACCTACCCAAAGATTAATGAAGAAGCTTCTAAAGAACAGCAACCTGATAGTCATCTACGTCTGCTTTCCTTTGTGGAAATGCCAGTCTCCTACTTTCATTAAAGAATTTACAGAAGACCTCCTTTAGGGACTTCACCCAGGAAAGAAAAACTCTTGTTGAAGCAAGTTTGAAAGCACAAAAGAATGACACTCAAATTGCCCCCAGTAGCCCAAACCAGAGACAGGGTCCCCAGGTTCCCTATGGTAGCAGTCTCCAGCCAGAAATACATCCAGAATGGACAGGCCAGCAAGCACCTGAGCTGGTGCGTGAGTTCAGACTTGTCCCTCGCTGCTCATGTAAAAGTTTGCACCAAAGCACAGGGCTTACCTGGCTGGCCCAGCACAGAAAGAGCCTAAGGATGCTCAGTGCCCAAGCATGGTTCAGGCTCTTCATCTCTGATTTGCATTATCCCCACTACAAAGTTTATAAATGATCTGCAAACCATGCAGAGAAAAGCCTTACTTGAGTTTAAAACTGCAAAGAAAAAACCCCAATATCCTTGTGGCCCACCAGTTTCAAGCTCACACATTCTTGTGATAGTCTAGCAAACCACAGGCTTAAAGTGTAAGAACCACAGTAGAAACAAGTCCTAATAGGAGGAAAAAAAGAAAGATTGTATCATTTTTCTTCCTAACTGTTGGGTTTGTATTATGCGTGTCTGCGTTTACAGAGAACGTGTACAAACAGAACATTGAGCAGCTGGATAAGGTCAGGACAGAATGGGAACAGGAACATATCAAAACCTGCAAGGTAAACGTTGACTTTTGCAGCGATATGTTTGTGTGCTCTTTATTTTATCCTACTTGCAGATATCAGTCTAAGACCTGAGATATCGTCCCAGGGGCTTTGCTGTTTGCTCTGTGTGGAGTCTCAGCAGATGCCTTTGTAAAAATACTGCGAAAACCAGAGTTGATTTAGACATAGCTGCTAGCTGTCTCACTTGCTTACACTCTCCTTGCTTGTTCACCGTATGTGTGTAAATATAAAGGAGAGGAATAAGTGCAGAGGTGTGAGAAATGGAGCAATATATGAATGGGTACAACCTATTTGCAAGCATTTGTTGCCAGTTTTCACCCACAACTTAAGAATACACTAGCTTTAGGGATGACCTATCACAGCCAAGGTAAGGTTGTTTCTCAAATAATTCATTTGTGACAAAATGTAATTTCAGTAGAAAATGAATAGAAATGTAGAGATGAAAATTCATTTTTAGTTTAAATAATGAATTTCAAAATTGCAACAGGAAGAATTAAATTAATCCATTAAAAATGAACAAATAAAAGATTCCCTTTAGGTTGTGTTTTGCAAGAGGCTTCCAAACAAAAGGTTCCCTATAGATTATGTTTTGCAAAAGGCTTCCAGAACAGCTTCTTGTTCTAATGCAGGAGAGGTTTTTGTGTGTGTTTGGTTTTGTTTTTTTTAATCTCTCCAGCTCAATGGAAATTAAAAATAAAATTTTCTAGCTAAGCTAAATAAGTATGTACCGTAGCATTCGGAGAGCAACAATAGCCAAGCCACTCAGAATCTTCATTTTGCATAGCAGTTTATAGTCACCTGCAAGAATGTTTGCCCTCTGCCATGGAGTAATCTTTCAACTGAAAGGCGGTGCTGGAAAAGTCTCTGTTTGCACTTGGCTAGTAAGTTCTGCACAGCAATTTACAGGAACTGGTTGACATCCAAACCAGCCACATATTTGATCACATTAATCTTTCAAATACATTTGCCCATCTGTTAAAGTATGATTTTGCTATGTTTACTTGTTGCAGGCTTTATTTTCGCGTAAAATAAAATGCCAGGAGCACAGCTTTCCAGTTCTCTCCTTCCTCTTAAATATTCCCTGTCTGGGAGGACTGGAAAGTCCCATGGCTGGCATGGCAGGCTTTCCACAGAAATTGTGCCAAGCCTTAATTTTCCCAAGATGCACATTTTTTCCCCTTCTTAAAAAGCCAACAAACAAGCAAAGTGTTCCACAGCCCAAGCCACTTCATTTCTCACACATGGCTAAATTTGGAATAGCCCACAGAGCTTGCGGCCTGCCCGCTGCTTAATTCAAACGACCATTCATAAAGCAAGAGCATCTTTAACACCTTCTTTTGAAAGTGCTTGTAGGTAGAACTGATAGATTTTTTTGAGGCATTTAAAACTAGTGACTAGTACAAAAGCAGCTTAAGATCCCAAGCTTCTAGCTGAATAGTAGGGAATCTGGAAGTGCCAAGATCACTTAGGTCTCTAGCTGAGTGCTGCACATCCATAGCCCGAAAATCTTAGCTAGCAAGTGGCAGCACTTAGGATGACCTTTGTCGTGGGTGTTGTACCATATTCCGCGGCACAAGGTGCCCAGGTTCACTAGCAGTCTGTTGTATAAGCCAGTGGAGCACGAGCGATGTGTCTACCACAACAGCCAGCTCTACTTTGCGAAGGGCTTGACAGGCCCAGAGTCACTACACTTCCCTCTTTGATGAGCTGCATTTCCCAGTAGGACGCCATTTACCTGGAAAATTCCCAGTCGGCTCTTGAGCTATTTCAGCAGCCTCTGAGGGGCTAAGCTGTAGCCATGTTTTTTTTCTTCAGAATGAATGTTGAAATACTCATTCTCCACCCTCCAGGTTCTCTCAGAAACTGGTCCCAACGCCAGCTGACTCCCTTGATGGGCTCCTTTTTCTGTTGTGGTTTTTTGGTTGGTTTCTTTTTTTTCAGATGGTAAGATATTAGATGGCAGGCAGCATACCCAACTGAATGTTCTGCTGAATATTGTGTACTTTTGTGGTGTTCTGGACATAATTACTAGCAAACAGAGATGGAAACAGATGGCTGGAAGCATCTGAGGTTTCACACCTCACAGAAAACCAAAAATTGATGTTCTACTTACAACAACTTAGAGATCAGGGTGTTTTTGAGGTGTTTTTTTCTTTTTTAAGTTTTTTAAAGAAAGAGTTTATCTGCCCCTTCCCCCAGATCAGTTCACACTTCTCTGGTTTCCCCCTTCCCCCAGATCAGTTCACACTTCTCTGGTTTCCCCCTTCGTTATTCCCAAGCTGTGCAACAACATCAGAAAATCAGACAGATGAAGGAAGTAAACTCTGAAGAAAGAAAAATGCCTTATCTTCACCATGAAAATAACTTTAGAAATGAACACAGGCAACTCCAAAAGAGCCTCAAACATTTTCAGAGAAGAAAAGTTTGAAAAGAGATTCTTGGAAGGCAGAGATGGATAGTTTTGGCTCTACCTCTAACATAAACGCAACCCTTTCATGACAGGACTTTACTGATCTGTTCAACACCAAAATTTCAGTGCGATGGGCAGACAGGACCCTGACTCCGAAATCCTTGGCAGTAGAGAGAGCAGTCAAATCCAGATACTGGTTCCTTTCCCCTGTTTTATTTTTGTCTGTAAAACTGAACTTTAATGTGTGCCGTCAATTAATGCAAATTCTTGAGCACTAACAAGCAGATGTAGTTTCTCCAGTAGCTGAAAAGACGTCCTTTAAAAAGAATCCTTCAGAATGGTTTGCAGACAAATGAACTGGGCCCAGAGGAGCCCCAGTCCTGTGTCTGCCTGCATTGCAAATGAATAACTATCATGAGGCTACCTCATATCTCTTTGGCTTTAGGTCTTCCAGGTCCAGGAGTGCGACCGCATCACCATCCTCCGCAACTCGCTGTGGGTTCACTGCAACCAGCTCTCCATGCAGTGTGTGAAGGACGATGAGGTAGGGGCACCTGCCAAGCAGATTCACGTACGGAGGAGGAAGAGGAGCAGCAAGAGTGCTCTAATGATACAGCACTAGCTTGCCCTTCTTGGCGCCTGTGGACTGCCTCCAGCAACCCGGCTGTTGGGCATGTTCTGTGAGGAGGGGTATCCTCAATCCTGCTTGTTCCCTCTAGATGTAAACCATATACATGACTAGATGTAGACACCGTGTGTCACACTTGGTGACATTCCTCCCCTCGGTTTGTTGGGGAATGCTTCCAGCTACTAGAACGTTCAGTCGAGTACATTTGGACTTGGGCACAACTTTCAGAAAGGCATCCAGTCAAGGTCTCAAAATTGGAAGACATAAAGAACACACTAGTTTTGACTTTGAACTTTGTTTCCTTTGTTTTCTTCATTGCACTGAAAAGCCCTGGACTGCTTTCATCCTCCTCTCTTAAAAGGATATCCAGAGACAAATAGACATTTGTGTTTACAAGAATGTTTGTATGAGGGACAGGCCAAAGATTTGTCCATGTCCAACATGTGTCAAGCATAACACGTCTCTTACGGGGAAAAGTATTAGAAGAACATTAGTGTTAATTCAATGTGAAATGTTATAAATTAAATTAAGTTCTTGGATTCTGTTTTGCAGCTCTATGAAGAGGTTCGGGTAAGCTTGGAGAACTGCGTTGTAGAGTCGGACATAGACTACTTCATTAAGACTAAAATGACAGGAACACAACCTCCAGGTAATTATTCCTCTTGGTCTTGTCAGATGAATCACCCCTCAGGCTGGGGCTGCAGTTGTGCGGTACATGTCCTTGGGAGGTGAAGCCAGCTGGAGGAGTTTCTGCTCCGGCTATTCATTCCCATCCGCCACAGCTCACTATACCCTCACTGTGCTGCCATCGCCCCTTGGGTGGTTCTGTAAGTGGGGTAGCCAAATGATCCAGGTTAAAAATAACCCCCCAACACAAAAAAAGTTGTTTTGGCTTTTCAACCACACTCATTTCACAGTACAGCTGAACTGGCACCGCTAAGGAGGTGGCAAACTGCCTTGCAGAGATGGCGACCTCAATTTCCTGCAGTGGTGACAAGTCAGAGTCAACTTAATGTGTAACTGCACCCTGGTGTCCCCTTGACAGAGGTGCTGCCTCCTCATTTGTAGCACAGAGAGGACCAAACTTTGTATTCTATTTTGTTCCACCTGCCCAATGGGGAATAACATCTTTTTTCCTCTCAGGAAGTTATTTGTATAAGGGCAAGACCCTAGTTGGAGGAAATTTTGAATTAAATTGGCTTTGCTCCAGCACACAGAAGCAATGTAAGGCTCACAGACTCTGTCCATTCAAGCCAAAGCAGCCTTTTCATCGACTTCAAAGATCGAAAGCTCTGGGCTGAAATGAAGACTGGGACAGCAAGAGCTAAGAGCAGTTGTAAAATGAGAATGTGCTGCTAAAGGGTAGGAGCTCTCCAAACACACCACCAGAAAGGACACTATCTAATGTTTCACATGGCCAAACACAAACCATGACCTCTGACTTCAACAAGCAATATAAGGTATTTATAGACTGAGTGAATGCTTCCACTTTTGTGCAACTTCTGCAGTAAACAAAGATTCACCGTCTTTGTAAAAAGGAGAGAAAAATTCCTATTATTTCATCTCTTTATTAGCTGATGATACAGATCTATGCTCTTCCACCATTGATTTTTTATTTTAATCCATGCACAGATACTGTTTCACTTCCACTATCTGCTCTAACACCACCCTGCTACGTCAAAGAGAAAATCCCCTTGGTGTCCCCTCAGCAGTACCAATAGAGCTTACTTCCACTTGGAGTGGGGAAGAAGCTATACAGGCATAAGAAGATTTTATACTGATAAAAACCTTCCATGCTAGGAGTTGTATAGGTACGAACACCAGCAGTTTGAACACCCTGTCCCAAGGGATAATTATGTTGGACAGGAACAGCTTATCCCGCTTTGATTTCATCCCAGAGCTCAGAGCTGCCAGCAATTACAACCAAGGAACTTCTCCGGCAGAGCTGGATGCTGCTGTTAACTCAGCACTGAGCCATTGGAGGCCTGTTTTTCACCTGGTCTTAATCATCACACCTGTGATGATTAAGAATTGGGATTTGGGGATTTTTTTTAAACAAATCTATTGATACGGGTGCACCAGATAACATTTTGCTGCTATAGTTTCTTCTTCTTCACATAGGGGATTTAATTTCACTGATATAGGAGCATTTACCAAGGCAAAACTACATTTGCACTGGCAGAAGGGAGAACCGTGCCTTGCAACAGTGTGAAACAACTTCTGTACACTAAAAAATTTGTAATTCTCAGCTAGGTTGTAGGGTTGTTTTTTCCCTGCGTGAGATTTCTCATTCTCCAGTCGCCTAGGCAATTTTCTGCAAACAGCTCGTGGCTATGTCAGGACTCATTTCTAATAAAAAAAAACCCAGGAGAGCTTTATGAGAGGCAAAGAAACAACTAATTTGCTTTTGTGTTGTTTTTTTTTTTTTTGCCACCGTCTGAAGGTGACATGTTCTGGAAGTAACATCCTAGTATCTCCACAGCTCTGACTAATGAGTTTGCACAGTAGCACATGGTGAGCTGTGGATCTGTTTTATTATTTACGAAGTGCAGGAGGAAACCCACGTGTTTTGCATTGTGTAGCAGGAGACCTTCATCCTAATCAAACCTTTTGGTTTCTTGATGCTATTGCTCACAACCTTCTTCTACCTAATCTTTCAATGCATTATAGACTAGAAACTATACCAAGGTGACAGACTAGAAAAGTAATAGGAGACCCTTAAATTGGTCAGAAAAGTCTCCAGTTACTGAAAAATCTTATTTGTAAGGATTCCTCACGCTCACCAGTTGTACATGCCTGCTCTGCTCATGATCTTGGCTGACCCAATGTGAGAATGTCAACACAACCTTTAGCCCAAGTCCAATGTCTTTCGTAACTTGCTGCTATCAGAATGGAGATAATGCGGTATCACAGACTTCATTCACATTTGTTTGTCTTTAACACAGAGAAGGCAGAAAGGGTGTTTGGCCACCAGCTCTAAGCAACTACACTGGGAGGTATGAGATGAAAAATAAATAAATCCATCTGTAACTATTTCATCTGTAAAGCTAAACTTAGAAAAGGTCTCAATTTCACCCTTAACGACACCATAGGGGAGAGTGAAGGAACTGTGTCTGAGAAAACAAAACCCAAATAACTCTGAGTAAACAGCAGTTCAGCTCTCAGGAGGTGGACGGGGGAGATATGAAAGGCAGGGAGACACTCAAGCAAAAGCACAGACCAGGAAATTGCTCATTGTCGCTGCTGACAGTAAAGTTCAGAAATCTCCCCAGCTCCGAGAAAAATTGCTGACTCAATACACCAAGAAAAAAAGAAACAAACCACACTGGAGTCAATTCTATCATGAATATGATCCCAGGCTCACAATGACCCTGCTCTGCTCCCTGAAATCCTGAGCTTTAAGGCAACAGAGGGAACAGTCATGGAGGAAAATGCTGCCTTAATTAGGGTTAGCCACAGCTATTACAAAGGTTCTTCAGGACCTTGACTGTGCTTGTCTCAGGTCAAGCATGCCTTGCTACCATAGACATATCTGCTTACAATCACTCAAACGGCTTTTGTTGAGTCCCCAGGTCCGCCTCAGCTGCTCCAGCCACATTACAGGCGAGTGCAGATAGGTGCTGCGTTGCAGTTTGCTCCAGCAGCCCTGATGGTTGCGACTGTCAGTTGTGTTCTGGCGGGGAGAAAGCAGTTTTGCCTGTTGAACATCTCACTTTTATTGCCCTGTTGCAGATGCAATAGGCTATGAGAACTACTACAACAGAGAGCCAAACAGAAGCAACAGCAGCCCAACCCAGTCTTGTGGGATGATAAAGAGGTGAGTGACAAACTTCGGTTCCCAGAACAGGTATTTCTCCTTATGAATGGCAATGTATGGCGACAGGAGCAGGGCTTGGAAAGTCACTACTCCCATCATTGTAGCAAGAGGCAGTTACATGTCAATAAACATAACTTGACAGAAGACACAAACGTATTAAAACCAGAGTCAGGGTAATTTTGCCATGGCCTAGTGGGAAGAGAGACAGCAGACAAGTTCATAAAACAATTAGCTGGCCAGCGACGGATAGCATGCACTTACTTCCGCTTTCCCAGTGAGTCATGGCACATAGCAACAAAACCACTTTGTTCAAGGGAGGGCAAAGGTGAGTCTTGCTGGGAGCAAAGGCTGGGGAGAGCTGTCTTTTTTGGCAATACCTCCTGGCTTACTGCACCGTCCAGCTGAGCAGAACAAAGAGCTGCTCTCTGTATGTACACCACAGGAAAAAACACTTAGCGAAATAACTGTGATGATTAGGGAGGCGATTCTTCTTTTTCTGATCCATTTATGCTGGTAAATGCTACAACATGGATGCAGTTATATCAGCAGAAGAGCATGCTAGATCTATTGCTTTAAATATTTGATACTAAAATGGCTATTTCACAGTGGGAACGGCTTCGTATTTAAAGCAGAAGAGTTTTATACCTTGACAAGCCTTATTACATGGCAAAGACAAGGAGCAGGCTGTGATCTCCCATTTAAAATGTGGTCCAGGCTTGTCAGTGAGCTGATAAGGTTTAAACACAATACTTTGTTTTCTCGGTCAGAAACCAGATCTTCTATAATAATGAATTCTAATGCTGCATACTATACAGTTACAGAAGACAACTGTACCGCCATTTAGAATACAACCGTGCTCTGCATGGGCAAGCAGCCTAGAGACACTCAGTCTGAGTTTGTCAGAAACTGTGGAGTTTGGATGTCCATTTTCCAGAAACATTAAGTGTTCACCAGCAGAAAAATCAGACCCTTTAAATATGCCTTAGGCATGCAATGCTATTTCTACCAATGCTTGAGAATCCTAACCTATATTCTCACTTTACTCATTCTCCAGCACCCAGCTGTGATACAGCAAATAACTAGGGATGGATTAAAAAAAAAAAAAATCACTTAAATTCACAGTTTTTAGAAATGCTCGTTATACAAACTTTGTATTCTAAATTGCATCAGTTTTCCTTAAAGATAAAGGGATCATAATCTCTTATAAACAACTGATACTTCTCATCATATAAATACTGTGAAATAATTGGATTTTTGCACCATAAGCCTTTGGAACAACATCAGAATACTATCTGATGCATTTTGTGCACAATTTCGTGATGACTGATGGCTCAGTATTCTGCTGCATTTTTTAAAAAATATGTTTTTAACTGAAGATAAATATATCTACAGCATAAATGAAAACAGACAGCCACAGGAAGAGATGCCATCTACCCAGTGCTGCAGCAGATGGAGGGAAGGTTGAGTCAGAGAGCTGAGACGAAGGAATGCTCATACCCAGTCCTGTTCACTCATTTTGTCATTGGCTTCTCTGCAGATTCTCCGAACTACTGCATGGCAGCAGCAAAAACAACACGGAAAGTGTCACTCCTTCAGCCCCTCCTCTTGGTACGCCTCTTCAGGAAATAAGTTCACCAGATGTGTTTGTTTTAGATCACACTGCTAAATCAAGATTTGACATAGAGCAGAAGCGGTACAGCAGATATTCTCCTGTTGGCAATCAAGAGCAAGACTAGTCAGGAAACAAAATTTAGCTTGGATGTGTATTAAGCAAATTTCCTAGTTTAAAGTGCCAAATAATCCACGTAACCTTCAGAATCTCTGTGTGGGCAAAGGGGAACTGCGCATTCAGCACACCACAGTCTGACTTAGATAATTGTTTTTATCCTAAGGTAGAACACACTACCTCTAAAATCCAAGAGAATGCCTGAAGTTTTTAATAGACCAGGTTTATGCCTTATGAATGCAAATATGCATGTCATTTCACAGTTACACTGTCTTATTGTAACCTTGCAGCTAGGCCTTTACCAGATGACATTTAAAACAGGATTTTGACTATGCAGAAAGTAACAGCTTACGATATTTTTATTGGTTTGTTTCAAAACAAAAGTATTTTAACTGTGATCCCCACCGAAAGAAAATAAAAAGCTTTTTTAGAACAGCTCTAAACCATGCCCTTTGTCAGGCATGCCCACTTGGGCACCCAGAAACAAAGCCCAGACTATCTTATTTACTGCATTTGGTGCTCAGCCAGGGGAGACCCTCCAGTGCTATCAAACACCAGCGGGACCTGCCAGGCACCGGCTCGGGCACACGTAGAGCAATGCGGTGCTGAGCAGTTGAGGGTAGCCACTACTTCCAAATTTCCTTAGGCTGGGGACAGGAGGTGAGAACATTCCCTGGACAAGACCCTCAGGAATGGCGAACATTCTCTGTATCCAGCTTTTTCAATGGCTCCCATGCTTGTCTTTCAAAATCTGAAGTCAAAGAGCCAACAGAGCTCTTTGGAGCAGGACAGCTAAACCAAGGATCGACTGTGGGAAGGTGCAGGTACGCCAGCTGCTCTGTGTGCTGTCACAGCACCATCAACCCACCAAGGGGTCATATGTGGGAAACCTCTGCTCACCTCAGTGGCAGGGGAAGCTCCCAGGCGGGTGCTGGGAAGGAATAAGAGGTTTCCTTCATTATGACAAGCTGGATTAAAACAATATTTTCCAGAAAAGTTATGTCAGTGATAAAGAACTATCTGGGAATGATGTAAATTACTGGAAAATGTGCAGTGACCCATTGGCACAGTATTTTCCATTTTTCTCAAGGGCAAAAGAAAAACCCTGTGTGAGTCACTGAGCTGCTACGATTTGCTACCACCAGTAGCAACCATTTTAAAGCAGTTTAATCACAGCATTTCCCTCTTTGGATTGTGCTTCAGCATGGTAAACTTTTTTCCCAACCTGGGTGAGGCTAAAGCTAGTTTCTGACCTCCCACAAAGTTCAGTGGGCGTATTGTCATCTAATCAATCGGACACAGTTTATGTGCAAGACTTTACCTACAGTTCACAACAGCTTTTCTATACATGTACATCTCCAGACAGAGAGAGAACAGAAACTCTTGTATTTGTGAACTCTTGCATGTGATCCCATGCATTTATAAGCAACTGAACTCTTTATTTCTGTGTGTGGTTTGGCTTTTTTCTTTTTTTTCTAGCAGAGAAAACAGACGGAGTCTATGCATCCATTTTTGTAAATGAACAAGCTGGACTCACATCATCACAGGACTACAGAGTACTTTATGACTACACAGCCCAGGTAACGAAGGGCTTCAAAATAAATATTTCATAGTGTCAGATTTAAAATAGATTATGTTAATCCAAACAGCCTGACAGTGTTAATTCTGTGAGGGAGGTGTTATCTTCACTTTACAGCCAGGGACACATAGAGAGTTATTGGTCAGGGTCACATGCAGAAGCCAGAACTCCCAACTGCCGGTTCTTGGCGCTCATCACTAGACCACGCTGCCTGAAGATGAAACAATAAGATTTTTTGCAAGTGATTACACTTTACACATTAGTGTAATCACTCCTAAATTAGTGCTGAGCTGTTACAACCTCCCCCTAGAGATACAGGAGACCGCAAACACAAGGACTACTTTATTTTTTAGGGCGTGATGGCTAAGTATGCAGTATTCTACATTCTGAACTTGCATCTATTGTGAAATGTTCCCCTAGGGAAAATGGCTGCAGATTCCTTGTGTAAGAATACACAACATATGCTTATCTAGGAATGTTTCTCCGTTTGATCTCACTTCTCATCTAGAGAGTCCTACTTCAGTCTACCACACTGGCTTTCCATGCTCTTTCCCTGTCCTTCCATTTTGCAAATTGCAGAATCACAGTGGACCTGGTCCGCGTACCAGCAGATTTTCAGCAGGAGCAACTTGCATTCTTAACTAGGATATTGAACTCTCAGAGGCTTTAGACCTACCCAGGCACAGTACCATTAGTAAAAGGTTATAAATGGACAGGCTATGAATAGTTTTTTATTCAAATGGACTCCAGAACCTCTCGGACTCTTGTCAAACCATTAGCCTCACCTAATGGGACTTTCACAGTTAAATTACGTGTCAGTTTAAAGGTTCCTTTTATTAGCTTTAGATTAGGAGAAGGCGCAGCGTCCATGACGTCTTATGTTACAGTGCAAAGACACCGTCACACCACAGGACCTGCCATCAATAGCCACCATTGAAGAAATGCTGGCACATGACAAAGTAGAGAGCCAGATAAATGACAAAAACAGAGTAAGGCCTGGAAAGGAGCACTTCGTCTTAGGTACACCAGCATTCTGACGCCTTTTATTATATATTCTTTGTTCTGCTTTGTTTTAAACACTTTTTTATTATTTGCCAGAAATTTCATCCAAGCACAGCTGAAAGTACCTCTCTGCTAATGCCTCTCTCCCCCGAGGAGGCTGCTGGATCTCTTTGTCAGATCCTTACTCCAGCAGTTGCCTCAAAAACATGACACACATGGATTTTCCCTGCTGAGAAAAGAGCCTGTTACTTCTTTTAGTATATTGAGGCCTCCCACTTTTTGAGTCCGTTCTTACTTACTCAGGTACATTATATTTAGATTTAGCTGATGCAAACATATCTGGAAGCCTCTCTTACCTTGTTTTCTGTTTTACTACACTGCGGGTAGCAAAGTGGTTTCCTGTGGAAAATAGGACAGCACCACTGAATGGGCTGATAGCTGCCCGAGAGCTCAGCGATAGCTTACTTGCAGCTACTCCATTTGTCTTGGAGATAGAAGTTACCTATCTCAGGAAGAGTCGCTGTATCTCCACTGGTCACCGCTGTTCCGTATTAAAAGAACTGAGACACCTATTTAAGGCCTGGATTAGTAGATACACTGTTATCTCCCTTGGGAATTAAGCTGTGCACTGTTTTATTTAACAACACCTGCAGACTGCAGAAGGGTCATGGATAGCTAGTTTAAGACAGTCGTATTTAACCCTTTCTGGCCTTCCCCAATGATACAACAGTTATGTTGCTCACGAGGAGACACCACGGAAGCTGGGGAAACTGCAGGATCTTAAGAAAATAGCCAGCTCAGTAAGTGCTTAACCCTCACTGTCAGGTATTTCAGGCTCATTCACAACCAGAAGGACACTGGCAGACTGTTGACGAAAAGCAGGGTGAAAAAAACCCCACCAGGTACATGCTTGGGCCCTCCTGTGCTCTCAGGCTAACCACATTGCCTTTCCCCATCTCCTTTCAGAACATGGATGAACTGGACATCAGTGAAGGAGACGTTGTACTTGTCATTGAAGAAAATGAGGATGGCTGGTGGACAGCAGAAAGGAATGGGCAGCGAGGCTTTGTGCCAGGGTCTTATCTTGAAAAGCTTTGATGGAAAGAAGCCCCAGTGATCAGACTTTAAAAATATTCTATTACTGAAAACAAACACCACACAAGATCTGCTTCAGCTGACCAAGGGCAACCCATACTACTGTCTTCTACAATTACCGTCAGGAAATAACCAACTGACCGTGCTTTCCTCTCCCTTCCTCCTGCCCTATCCCAGCACCTCCTGGCCTACACTGTCTGCCAAAACCATCTTCACCTCAGAGAGACTAGGACTTGCATTTCTTGCCATAGTTCTTCCTACCCTCAGCACACTGTGCTGCCATCAGTGTCCAAAGCTTGGCGAATCTGGGAGGAAAATCCTGCCCAGAACTTAAATGCACTAAATGAAAAAGACCAAGGAAGCAAGTGCTGTTTTCTCCAGGATGGAGGACTGTGGGAAACCGTATAACTTGAGACAGAACAGCACTGTCTCATCACCCTGAAGGATCAGCGCATCCTGTGCCTCCCTTCTCTGTTCTCATGAGATAAGCTGCTTTCACACATCCACCTGCAAAAGATCCTGAAAAACAGTGACCACGAACTGGCATTTGCAAGGCCACAAATCCGAAGTTGATTGGCTTTAGTAACTATTGTATTAGTATATACAGGTATTCACTTGAGCAATAAAGGGATTCTGATCGAGCATAAGATTGGGGTCTGTGAAGTCATTCACTACAGAGGACCATCTCCAGCCAGCCTGTGAGCCACCCTTACGGTCACAGCAGCCACATTCTCTGCCATGGAACCCCTCCTCTCACTGCACAGGCCATGCAAGCATTTTTGATGGTGGAGTAGAAAGCACACTCAGAAAGCAGAGAGCTTTGATGTCGCAGGTCTTAGCTGTACAAAGCAAGGAAAAAGCTCTCTTAAGTTCCTTTTAACAGCCCACTTTCAGGTTCCCCTTACAGCACGTGGGTAACCAGGGAGAAAGGTGGGGAACTCTCCACTGTTCTTTATCAGGGTCACTGATGAAAATATGAAAAGCAATGAATGCAGCTAAAGAGGAACACCTCAAGGACCAAGATACATCAGTAGCAAGAAAACATGAGGCACTCCCCATCATGGCTATTGCCTAATACAGCAAAATCCGTGCTATCCATCGCTCTGCTTTGCACTGGATTCTGGGGTAGCAAAATAAGGACAGACGACGAGCCCAAGGCTTGCTTTTGCCTTGGTTGAATTGTTTCCCTGACATCTACCTGGGATTTTTCATGTTTGAAAAAACAACAACAAAACCAACAAATAGGCAAAGCCTCCAGCAGTACTGCACTGCCCTGATCCCTCTCCTCTGAGAACCGGAGAGGAGTGCCAATTGCCTCCTCACACAATGTGCATACCAGTGTCATCAGTGCATTCTCCTTTCAACCCCTCTGTCCACCTGGCTGATCCTCTCCTCCTCTTCTGCCCACAGGCTTTTCCATCTCTAACTGCTATCTACAGCCTCTGTATCTCTGGGATTGCTGGCATAGACGTGTCCTTCTTACTTTCCAGCCAATTTTAATGCACTCGTTCTTCAACAAACCCTCTCCAGAGAAGTCGCACTGTGCAGGTTCACTGTATTTCACAGATTTCAGCTCTATCAGTCTTTCTACTTTAGTATTTCAGAATGTTTCCAACTGTCACTGTACTTACCAAGGGATCGATAGATACTTTCTGCCAGTCCTCCCTTTTCAGCATTTCGAGATGGTTTAAAAAAAAAAATAAAATCGTTGACTTAATCTGAAGCAGAACCTGCTATTTCTGGGGGCAGAATGACCTTGCTTGTCAAGGTTTTAAAACTGAACCAAGTCAATGAAAATGAACCAAATTATTACCCAAAAGGCATGGAGCAGGGAGGAACTGTTAGCTAAGACACAGGTAAAGACAAAGAGAAACCTAGACAACAGAAAAAGCCATAAGAGTCAATGCAATTATTCCTTAAATGAAACAGAATGAAGGTCAGAGGCACTCGTGGTACCTTTTTCTAATTTCTTGCTTCAAGAATGGAATAAAAGTTGCTGCAGGCCCTTTTTATTTCATTCCCTGCAGCCCATTGCACAGGCATACTTGTCCTTCCCACACTTCCCCAAGTTCTTACGCAGCACACCTGCATCAGTGCTGAAGGGCTCAGTACCTGCGATTAGCACAGTCTCAGAGGAACTGCAGGAACTTGAGCGGCATTTAAGGCACCAGGTTATACGAACAGCAGTGCTTGTTCAGGCTGAAGATGTTAATGACAGGTTTCCATGACCACGTCTGAATTGAACAGTGACAGAAAGATGGTCCACAATAGCCTTCAACTAGGCTACCGCGCTGTAAATGGTAGCTGTCAGAGACAACTACAACATCGCTCGTTAGGTACAGCATCAGAGGAAACCCAAAGTACAAGAGATTTAATATATTTGCTTCTTGAACACTCAAGTCTTCCACAAAGACAACTGTAATAAACCAACAAATACCTAAATAAATTTACACAGATATTTTGCAGATTATCTTAATTAAAGAGAATAAAATAAACCATTGAGATGCATCTCCTCTATTTATGTGCGACACACAGATTTTGCTAAGACTCCTCACTTCTTTGGGGGCCCAGACAGCCTCACACAAGACGCTGCAGTACCCAGTCCTGGTTACCCTGAAGCCCTGTCTCATTTCGTATTTTTGCTGTCAAACTCAGGAAATTGGTTTCCTTTCTACCTGTCTATTCTTCTGTCAAATAAATACTAAGTGCAAGAGGCTACAGGTATTTCAAAATCTACCCAGTGTCATAGCATTTGGGTCCCACATGCTAACTCCAGACTGCTCAGGAAATGAAAAAGCACCAGTGATGTTTTCTCATGATTCTACTGCTTTATATTGAAGAATCTGGCTGATTTGTTACCAAGCCATATCTAGGCAGTTTGCCCTATCGCTGTGGCAGCACTTGTCAGAAATAGAACAGAGGTATCAAGAAATACCCACACCCTTCGAGTATTCCCGTGTTTTGGGTGTCATCCACACCCCATCAGTAGGAAAAGCAGGAAGGTCAAATGATGGTTACTGCTTTACTAATATTGCCTTAATAACAATGTTTCCTCTCCAGTTTGGCAACACTTTAGCAACAAACCTGAGGCATTCAAGTAATGATTTAATTTTCAGGTAAGATGGGAAACTGAAATGGGTCCTTTCCAGTGGGAGGCATTCTTAAACTAAACTCCAACTTTTCTGGTTGAAATTCTTTTTGGACAAACTATTCTGATAAGCCTCCACTTTCACTTTGACTATCATTTTTGGGCAAGGAGGTGCCAAGCAATACACAGGGACAAAACAACAGCAGCAGAGTAAGTTGCGAGTTTGTCAGGGTAACTCCTATTTCATGGCACACTCACAATAAGCAGACTGCCTCCTTACCGACACTGCTAGAGCTCTGAGTGGGTTCACACACCAGAAGCTGTTTCCAGGGTGCAAGGAACAGCCTTTTGCCAGCTGCTCTGCAAGGTGGGGGGGACTTAATCACCTACCTATAGCCTGTGGCTAGTATGCGTATACAGACAAACTAATTAAAGAGAAGTTACAATGAAGTTACTGAGCTGTTTTTGACCTTGCACTGCAGAACTTCATGCCATGAGATTGCTATGAAAAAGTGTAGTGGTAATCTGTCCTATTCTTCCTTTAACCACAAGAAGAATTCAAAGGTTGGAAGTAGGCAATCCAGCCCAACAGTACACTTAAACCATACTCAGGTATGCACATTATTCTCTTTTACCACGTTATTATTAATTAAGAACAGGAAAATCTGATTAAAAATAACATTTAGGCACCAACAACCATATGAAATTAGGAAATGTCTACAAGAGCAGCACGAGGCCCATCTCTGCACTGAAGATTTCAGCTGCTGTGCACAGTATTAAAAGCCCACAAGCCAGTAGTTAAACTGGGTTAAACAAAGCAGTGTCAGACTAGAAACAGAGAGATCCAGGTGACCCAACGCTGACAGCCAACACAGTCAGAGCTTAACCACAGAGAAAGGATGCCCTGCCAAGAGCACAGGTCCATCGCTACAGACAGCTAGCTTCTAGCATTTTTCACAACTAGTCAGCTTAAAGGAAGAGATCAACCCTTTTAGAGCTGAGCAGTCAGCAACAACAGGAGCACAGTGGCTGTTCAAGGTCTGAAGTGTTTGCCACCTCCTTGAGGACCATGGTTTGAACTCTGTATTATGAATAACCCAGCATACTTCAGCCAAAGCGCTGACAGATCATATACATAAGACATAAAGAGTAGCAACTGTTACTTTGGATTCCTGCTCGTCTCGCTTCTTCAAGACGTGCGTTTGAGGTCCAAGTCTCCTTTCCAGAGGTAGCTTTCCAGGCAAAGACTCCCAGCTGCAGCTCAGACCTCACTGATTACTAAAGCAGTTTAAGTGGAAGCACTGGGGTGCCAGGAGGAGATTTATTACAAGCGAGGCATCAGGTGGTGCTAATAGGAGCTTGGTTGGGCATTAAGAAACATCTAACCTAAGAACTGGTGGATGACTAATACACTTTCTTCTCTGGTGCTATGTAACCTCTTGGCTGTATCATCGCTAGTTGGCTTAACTGTGCAGGCTCAGAGATCCTGGGGGACTCTACATCAGTACTATACACAGTGTGCTGTACTGAAAGGTCAGTTAACCTTCAGCGTAACTGGCAACAACTCTGCACAGTATAGGACCAACTGTAAAGGCCTGAAAAGCAGCCTCTGCTGCTCAATACCATCTCTTTTCCCTTGCTTTGGTCTCCAGCTTTTAGGGCTGGGGCATTGAAAGCAAGAGCACTTAGCAGCCACACAGTTACCAATGCTTCACGTATCCTCAAACGGAAACTATGCTCATTGCTAGTGAGCAAGGAGAGCAGGAAGATGCCCTTAGCTTGGCCTTCACTCCGAGACCCATGTCTCCTTGCTGCCATAGGGTTATGGCACAACCAAGCAGCCAAGCTCCTAAAGTAAACCAGAGTTTGCTGTTACAACCCCCCCCTAAAAACAGCACTAGGCTCAGTCATTACCATTCACCAGCTTCCTAAATTAATGACAGTACTCATCACAGGTGGTTTTATAGTGCAGCTGTGATGTGTTGGGCATGCTCACTGTACCTGAGGCTAAAGGAGAGACAATAGCTGGGGTTTTGCTCCCCAGGAAGAGGAAGGAGACAAAGTTGTGATGCTGGGTCACACTGGGATTCAGGAAAGCAAATGGCTGCTAGGGCTCTGCAGGGGCTGATGGACTGGTTTTTGTAAGGGAAAGGAAACTTGTGTGGAGAAACTAGATTTTGGAAGAGGAACAGGAACTGGTACCTGCCTGTGACTAGGTTATTAACAAAATGACAATGCCCTGTCTACAGTGAGAAAACTGAACAACAGAGAGGGCAAAGAACGTTTAGTCAAACTGTTAAGTCATTATCTGTTCTGCATTAGCGTTTATCTAGTTTCTGTGGCCTGCTCACATTTTGGATGAGGGAAGCTCAGAGCCACAGTTATCTCCAGATTTGTGCACTCCTGGATCACGCACAGTGCAAATTTGATCTGTTTCTAGAATGGTCAGATAATCATATTTCCATCAAATTAGCCAGTGCATATGGTACAGCGCTCATCCTGTCCTTCTACCAGCTGTGAAAGGACAGCTGACACCTGATCTGGCACAAGGCTGCTTGGGGCAACATTAAGAGCACATTTACAGCCTATCACTGCTGCGTGCCATGTGGCCGTGGCATTTCTGTCTGATACAAGGGCCCAAAAGGCAGATTTACTGTGGTGGTGTATTCTGAGGTGAAAGCACAGACTAAATCTTGCTTTTAGATATAAAACTCTAGTAGAAATCACTGAGACCTTCCAGCAAATTCAGGAGAAATCAGAGTTGACATCCCCAAGGAAAAACAAAATCCTCCAATCCACTGGGCAGACAGGACTGGGCTTAGAACATAGTTACCATTTTATAGCCCGGGGTTTCCACATATCCTCTTGAGGATAAAGAGAGTACCAAGACAACTGAGGGGTAGTGGGGGGTGAGCAAAGAGGGAACAGATATGCTAAGAGCTTCTTTGAAGTCAGAAGGAATTTCACCTATCAGATCTAAAAGAGCCAGCATCATACAGATTTGAAGACATAAGCCAGCACTTGCAATCCCAGCTTCGCTGCCCTTACCATAATTCAACTACACCACCAAATCAAGGGCAGACATAAGGAGAATTAACCAAGCATGTTAACTGGTGGAATACTGAATAAACTGTAACTTCAGCAGTGGTGTTTTGACTTGAATTCTCTTTGACTTTGAAATTCTGGCATTTGCTGCAGTCCCTGCCTCAGGGTAAACGGACACACAGTACAGCTAAAGAAATTCTAGCCTGAACTTGAGTGAAATCTCCTGTGTGGGATTCCACACTTGGATTGTTCAAGGATCCCAGGCTAAACCCTTTAATAAGAAAGTGACTGACTTTGTGAAGCAAAGGTATGACTTTGGAGAAGCCATACCTCAGTTTCCCCATGCATCATGAGGAGTTTGTAGAGCACCTTGACATCATAAGCTGAAAATCCCCTGGCACACCAAGTATTTTTGTGACTGTTCCATCCCAGACTCCATCTAAACAAGCCAGTGTTGGGTGGTAGTCAGATCAATACTTGCACTGGAAAACCTTGTACCAAAATGTCACCGAAAATCCAGGAATAAACCTCGTAACACCAATGTAGTGTTAAAAGGCAGGCATTCTTTATTGCAGCGCTGGATGCACGGGGGATAATTCCACCGAACGTGCATACCCCATACCTTTTCCGTATAGTTTATATAGATCAAAATAT
>Ga0065711_1028687_pt1 | contig 39741 bp, 15 predicted proteins | sample Hoacrofraction12_FD_59098 | JGI IMG/M metagenome (GOLD analysis project Ga0065711, IMG submission 59098) | Hoatzin crop microbial communities from Cojedes, Venezuela - Epithelial fraction 12 v2 (version 2) | ecosystem: Host-associated > Birds > Digestive system > Esophagus > Crop | place... | reverse complement strand
TGAACATGAGGAAGAACTTCTTCCCTCTGAGGGTGACGGAACACTGGAACAGGCTGCCCAGGGAGGTTGTGGATTCTCCTTCTCTGGAGATATTCAAGACCCGCCTGGACAAGGTCCTGTGCAGCCTGCTGTAGGTGACTCTGCTTCAGCAGGGGGGTTGGACTAGATGACCCGCAGAGGTCCCTTCCAAGCCCTACCATTCTGTCATTCTGTGATTCTGTGATTCTGTGATGGCAACTGTATCGTAGTTTTCCTGCTGCACATCTGATGCTTATGGTGTGAGTTCCAAATAAAAAGAGTGAATGCTGAAGCTTTACAAGAAGAAACTTTTCTGATAGTGCCATTATAATTCTACAGTGTTGTATGGAAATCTGGAAGAATCTTTACACAGAATTTTGTGGATAGATGCTCTAATGAAGGGGTAAAAGGGAATAAAAGGAAAAGGTAAAAAAAGTCAAAACTAGATGATATCCTCCCGTGCAAATTACATCAAGCAAACTTAGTAAGGCACCTCTAGAAGTCAGATGGTTTAGAAAAAAGGAAAAGGGAACAAAAAAATATTTATTGTAGGCGGAAAACAAGGAAAAGTTTAAAGCACATATCTTATGCAAATGCCAGGAAAATGTGCAAGGAACTAGCAGATGCTATTAATCCCTCCCCCCCCTCACCCCAAGTGAAGACAAAAAGGAGAGGAAGGAAGAAAGACTTACAAATTGAGTGTGAAAAGAGTTTTACTAGTAGTACTAATAATAAGAGAAATAATAATGCAAAATATACAAAGCCAATATGGAGTTTCCCAGACTTGTGTGCTGTGGGGGCTGGTGTCACACCAGCGGCTGCCAGGCAGACATCAGGAAGTCTTGGACTGGACTCAGCACTAGATGGGAACTGGATTCAGGAATGCACGGATTGGAATCTGGATCAGGATCACAGGCAGGACAAGGAGCAGGGTGCTCTTCAGAAGTCAGCCATGGATGAAGAGAGTGAGACCCTCATGGTCCTCTGCCTTTAAACTGAGTGAGACTTGTATGGCATTGGTTCTGTTTTAACCAAAACCAGGACAAGTACTTATCTGTGCTAGGAAGCAGCTTATGTTTTTAGCAAAGTGCTTAAAGAAATAAAGTTTTCATATACAGCCATGTATTTTGAAAAAATTTTCCATTATAATAAAAAAATTCTCACACAACTTTTAAATAAACATTTTGCAGTGTATAACTTTGCTGCTTAAACAGAACACAATTGACACAAGTATGTTGAGTTAGTTAAAAAACAGCTGTTCCACTTACTATAGTATGTTAAGGGCTTTGACTTTCCCTCTTCTTTGTTCTTTCATGCTGTTAATAGCTCAATAGAAAACTTATTTAAAACAATAAACATGGTCAGTGGTGCCCATTAACAGGAAAAGAAACAATACGCAAAACTGCAATATAGGAAATTATCTTTAAACATCAGGAAAAATTTTTTTCTTACTGTTAGATTTGTTGAACATCAGAACAGGCTGCTCAGAGAGCTTGTGGAGTCTCCATCCTTGGAATTATTCAAAGCCCAGCTGGACACAGTCCTGGGTAACCTGTTTTAGCTGACTCTGTTTTCAACAGAAGAATCAGACTAGACAAGGTGAGGTGCTTTCCAGCCTCAGCTGTTTTATAGTTCTGTGGCCTTGAATAAGATAACATGTAAAATCCTGAAAGAAGATGGTCTTTTTGGAAGCTTAGCCTGAAGAAGCATCCAGTTTGACTATTCTGAAACAAAAAGCTGTATTGCTGGGTAAGAACTGCAAAATCCATGGAGATGCATACTTTGGTGAAGAATACCCCATGACATTTTTTTCTGTGTTTCCCTGGGCCACTCCAAGTGTTAACCCTAGGAAAAAGAGGGTTGGTTTGTTTCTCTTAGCCAAGAGTGAAATTGTGAAAAGGCAGAGAACTATCACTTCTTGTTCAGTTAGCAGGTTTCCTCATTGCAAAGCAATATTTGACTGAGTAAATAGACAGCCTGATTCTCACCTAGCTCCATCCTATACCAGTTAGTCAAGACTGAAAGCATCACTAAGCTCCACAACCACGTTTTTGTTTTTCTTTTTTTTTTTGCCTGTAGGGCTTGAAGAGGAACACCTGAGTAAGAGTTCCCCTTAACTGCAGCAACAATATAACTGAAATGCTAATAGGGACTGATGTTTCTTTCTCTGTTTATGTGTTTCTTGAGCATGAAGGATCCTAGATTGTGTTTTCAGGAACCTACTAGCTTTTTCTCTTTTCAGTTTTGTTAGTAATCCACTAACCTTTAACTACCACCTACAGCGTCTCAAAGGTGTTTAACTGTATATTGCACTGCTCTGCTGGAAGAACAGCAGTTCACATATGCTGAAAGCACTGGCATTCCAGTCCTTGTCCTTACTGACCCTATTTAACCACTCTGACTTAGCAAATCAGTCAGCTGCTTCTAAACTTCTTGGGTAACAAGAGTCTCACTTCCGTCACACAGCGTCTCAAAAGCATAGAGTTTCAAGTACGCCTGGAAATGAAAACAACCTATCCATCCCATTTCATGTATTTTTCAAGATATTTGCCTAGCTCAGTTTTAAGACATTCAGGTAGGACAGCTTCCTCTGGTTTCATCTGGTGAATATTCCACTACTCAGACTGACCTCATTGACAAGGGAACTCTCAAGTTGTCTCACTCCAACCTTTTTCAAGTTTCAACTGGTTTTCCTAAATGTATCACCTTCACTATCCTATCCTCCCGCATATGGCATTTCTAGCTGTCAAACAATTACAAATTATTACCTTGCAAACTACTACCCTACACAAAATAAAAATAAAAAAATAAGAGCTCAACTGCTCAGTGCAAAACATTTTTTTTTGTCTTTTCAAGCACATAGTATTTTCCCATTTAGAGTATTGCCTGACACAATGTATACTTATATACCCTTGTAACTTCTTTCTGGAATTACCTTAGGTAGATCAAATTAGGCAGGTGATTGCTCAGAACCTCGCAGCTGAACAAAGAGTAAATTCTGTTCTCACAGAATGAATATGAAATATGCATCTCAGCACACTGAAGGGTAAGACCATATTTCAGACATGTGAGCCTAAAGACAATCTCATAAGTCTGTTTATTATGACTGTCAAGAGAAGTCAAATCCAGGACCACAGGGATTTTCCTTCCTAGCCTGTTTTCTGCTCTGTTCCCATGTGCAAGTTTGGTCTGTAGCAAGGTTGAGCATGTGTTCATAAAATCCAGATACACATACACAAAATACATATCTGACCACACCACCTAGAACAGGCAGAGAGAAGTCCCCTCTTAAAAAAACCAATAATACTCACATAAAATTGAATGCTGAGGGCCTGATCCGGCTCTTTCTTTAGCATTTAATCAGGATTGAAGGTTATGCGCACACTCACACATTCTCTTGATTCACAGGCATATCCACATTCAGAGGTTCCTTGAAAATACCCTTGAAACTCCCTTGAAATCTTCTCAAAGGCCAGCTTTAACTGTCCAGTATCTGTGTCCAGCCCTCAGGTGTTTTAACCAGCCACTGGCTCAGACCCTGGGTCTTTCCAGACCTGGGTTTCCTCCTACTTGCCATCTAGTTCAGCTTGCAGATTGCTAATGAAACACATGTACACATACAGAATAGAGAGTGTGGTTACACAGAAAATAGTTAGAAATAAGATTTAGTAAGACAGGATAGACTGCAGTGATGAGGCACACGGCTTGGCCAGACAATTGTGCTGACCAGCTGCTGGTTTACACTCACTTGGCCCCTTTTGTCCCAGTTCTCTCTAACCTACCATGCTTGTTCCTCCCTGATCGGCTACACTCCCTCTCATTCTTAGTCTTTAGCTCTTATGTCTTTCCTTGTCTTTAAATCTTACAATATCTTATTTCAACATCCCATAACAAGGTTTGCACAAGTCCACAAGCCCTCTCAAATATCCTATAGTAAGTAAGTGCTTTCCTGTGAGACCCGTGACAAGCTTGTTTTACCTGCCGTACCAACTGCAAAGGTCAGGCTGAACCTTGCAAACGCTACACGTGAGCAGGTCTCTGAATGGCCCAGGCATCAGTGACCTGAGAGGTCTCATCTTCATTATTGTCTCTATTATTTCCATTTATTAGAATTTATGTATCTGGGAGTTTATTACTTTTCTTGCCTTTTGTTCTTGTTTTGCTTATTTGTTTTCAAGTGGAATAACTTCTAACATGATATCCTTACATCCTTGTATCTGAGTATAATACAAAAAGACATCAAAATATCTATATTCATATTATATTTTGCTTGAAGAAGACAAATGTCATTTATGTAAGTGCTTCAGTATATATATTTTAAAATATTTTATTTGGAATCCAGTATGAATGTAGAGAAATACCACTGGAAAACCAGCAGCTGTGAGCTACAGAGATACATAGATGTGAGATGAGTAATTTTTCCCACTCAATAGGTAGGAGAACATGTGCTTCTGAACACTACATACAGGCAAAATCTAGTCACCCTGTAACAGAAGGAGTTTCCTGACTTTCTGGGTATATCCCTTAATTTATTTTAAAAAATAAAGGAGGTTGCTTTGTACTTAACTTTCATTAAATTTCAGTTCATAGAACAGGGCTAATTGAAATTTTGTAATCCCATAATATATTACAGGGATAAATTCATAAGAAAAACAAACAGAAAAGAATGTTCCCAAAATGCCACAAGGAAAAAGCACAGAAAAGCTTTTATTGAAAATTGCACATGCTAAAATCTGAATATTACTATACATTTCAATGATAATTCTCCCAATGTCCCATATAAAATCTGTTGAAATCATTGATCTTTTATAAATCTTAGGCCAAGAAAATAAAGGGAACCCAAAAGAAAGGAAATGAAACATATATCTATACTTTTCCTTTAAAAAATTAAAATAAAGAAACATTTATCAGGCTTGACAGAATCCTTTTCTACAAAATTGAACAAAAGCTTAAAATGAAATTATCATTTTTCATCTCATACCAGACGATAATTAATTTCCAATCTGAAGCAATATTTACAAAAGGATGTATGTAGCTTGAAATTATATTTTTCTGCTGAAGATAAGCAGTAGTAGTGCAGTCTATAATACAGCCAAAAGTGAGGTTTTTACTATAACTGTTGCACATGTATCATCCAAAAGAGAAGCTGGCTTAGTACTGTATAACAATTTGGGCAGTCTAAAAATCTCATTTTGTAGTAAAAATCTGTCTATCTCTTTGATTCATTTTTCTGCCCATGTTAGCCAACCAAAGAACATTTTAAGGCACAAGAAAGAAATATCGAACTCAAAAATCAGTAAGCAAGTAATTTTACTTGCAGGGAACCACATAAGGACAGTTACAAATATACCTAGCAAACAGGAAGATATAGTAGCAAATTACAGCAAGATATTTTAAATTATCAGTGAAAAATATGTATCAATATAGTATTTATTTCTTCTGGTTTTGTTTTACTTTCTACTTGCTTCAATGCAACCTTATTCACTGGAAAAGAAATCAAGCAGAAGCCAAGTTCCTATTTTCCTGTCTACTTTTTGTGGTGTAAACTTATGAGTGAGAATTGCATGTCTGAAAGGGAAACAAGCGGTGAAGGGTGAGGAAGAACTTTGTACAAGCTGATATTACAGCTACTGTTACCAAGGGAAGGAGCATAGGTGAGTTAATCAGATACTAAAGTAGGGCTCTGGGAAATCTGGTCCTATTCCCAATTCCGCTGCAAGGCTGCTTGGTGACTTTGAACAAGTCACTTCCCTCTAATCATTGGTTTCTCCATATACAGATTGCAGATGCTCTCTTGTGTATCCTGTGTTGAGATTCACAGATAGAAGAAGTATTACTATAATACTAATAATCTTTTTCCACAAGGCCTATATTTCAGCCATGTGTCAGTTGGTGCCAATTGACTGACTGATGGGTTATCGATGTTTAACACTGACACTAGGGCATAAAATCATCCAAACAACCAAATGAAAGAAATACTTATTGCCAAGATTATAAATACTTTCTGCAAAATATCTAGTAATACTTTATGTGAAATCTACCCTGGAAATACCTTGTTCTAAAAGAGTCATCTCAGCACAACATGTATAAGACACTAGTGAGAAAAAAAAATGTTTATTACTGAACTATTGTTCATTCTTAGACATCACTGACAGATGGGCAAAACATGACCCTCAGCAGATGTTGAAGAACTGCAGAATTCCCCAACCCGTTGGAATGAGTTTCCCATACAGCACAAATGTATGATTCCCTTCTGCAGGGAAAGAAAGAAAGAAGATCTAGGAATATATTTTGTCCGTTACCTAAATTTTCCTTCCAAGCATTATACTCCCACTGAGTAACAGTTCACATACACAAGCAGTGTCAACAACCTTGACACAGTTCATGCACATATAAAATAGACTCATTGCTTAGAAGTGGCCTCAAGAGGTTATATGATTATCCCTCCAGTTCATGGCAGGATCAGTACATAACAGATGTTTGCTGAACCTGTTCTAAAAGACCTCCCATGATAGAGATTCCAAAAGCTCCTATGCACTTCAGTGCCCATTTTCTGTAATAAAAATCTCTTTATGCAGAACTTACATGGCAAAAGAAGGGGATGTTTAGTCAAAATGGGAGTACGAGCTTAATATGTGGAGAATAATTTAAGGTAAGAAAGAATTCACTCCAACAACTAATTTTTCAAGGTTCTTAGGTAAACTTGCCCAAAAATGTAATGTGTTAACTAAACATATGCACTACCATTACATGGGTGAAAGCCTATTTGTATTTTTCATTTAAAGTGGACCATTATCACTAGAAGAGAAACAAGGACAAACTTTAATAAAAACCTGCTTTTATCATCCCCAAAGGATAGCAGTTAATTGGGCATTACATAAGCTGAAAAAATCTATTAAAATAATTATTTTTATTGTAAACATCATGCACCTCAGTACATGTTAATTTCATGAAGTCTAAGTCACTTCAACTTCTAAGACTTTTTAAAGTGTGATAAAGTATTTGTTCTAGCAAGAATCAGCAAGCTTACATTTGACATGAAAATTTATGGAGTGGAAATATGAGAAGCTTTACATAAAACAGGCAAACAGTACAGGAGACAATGAGATGAGGAAAACGAACATCTTTCATTTTTAACCTTGCAGATTATGGACAAGGTACCAGGCATATTAATCTTTCAAAGTATTTCCTCTCTCATCTCCAGGAATGCTTCATGTCATCAAATTTCAATGGCATGCTCTGCGATTTAATGCATTTCATTTAGCACAAGGAAGACCTTCTCTATCTGTCCACAAGGAAGTTATGAGAGCTAGAGATGAGACATGTTGTGATTCACACCAACTCCTCTCTCCCTAAGCAATGAAACCTAGTCAGTCTTGACACTGTGCGAGAGGGAACAGCAGACACCTGGACCCAGAGAGCAGTGAGCAAGTGGACATGAACAGCCCAGTGATTCAGGACATACATCTGAAAAGTGGAGTCTGTAAGTTTGGCCCTAGGACTATTTTTTGAGTTGCACTTCACAGGATTTGCAATGCAAGAGAAACTATGGAGCAGAAAACAGGACCTTGAGGTAACCTTGACCCAGAAAACCACGCTATCAGGCTTCTTTTCTCTTGCTTTCCTTCTAGCCCCTATAAGCTTGTTAACCCTGTGAATTCTTTGTTGGAATGCCAACAGACTGCATGGAGAATACCCTCAGCCTGCCTAGCCTTTTAGCTATTGCATGCTCCCGAAGGATCTGATTAAATTCCCTCAGGTCAAGTAAAACATATGACCTGAACCTCTTATTCTCAGTAATCGCTCTAGTGGGCATCAGAGAGAACTATGTGTTGCTCTGACTCATATGACCAAGATAGCAAATGCTCAGAGCTCAGATGTCCCTATAATTGGTATGTTTCACCAGTTCATATCCACTTAACTTCCAGGTTTCTTGTGCACCAGGCTTGTAAGGAGCATTTCTAGGTGTCTCAGTCTCTTAGTCTGAATCATCATTCTGAAGCTAGGATGGTGTTGCTAAGCCTGGGAGACCCAAGAGGCTTTTGCAGATGTAGCTGAAATGTACCTAACTGGATCCAGGTAGTTAAAAGTGAAGTAAAATAACAGTGGCTCTACGTGCTCTGTAATGTATCCTACAGTTTTGGTCCCAAGTTCATGTGCTGGTTAAATTCTGCTTCTGGAGCAAGTATCCTGGTGCTGGTCTTGGACTCCCAGTTACACCAACTGGACTTGATCTCTTTCCTACCCTCCCCGCACAAGTGCCGGGCTTTCTTTCCAAAGAGAGCTGGAGCATGTGACAGAGCCAGTGCACAACCTCCACATCACCAAGCAACCATCAGAAGCAAGTCTGCCGGGTAGTACCCAATTGCCCCATAGTACCCACTACAGTTAGCCCTCTTCTCCCATCACCCTTCAATCAGTTATAATTGTGTGTTGATTCTTCAAGTCATGTATATTTGTTCTGATCTGGAATTGCTACACCAGTGGAAGAAGGCAAAAATGATTTTTTCAATTCTGGGTGGGAGGTACTGCTCATAGGTAGTGCTGGATAGTCACCAGTTCACCTAGGACAGAAAATCCAGCCTCCACTAATTGCAATTATGTGTGCAAGAGGAAACAGATTATTTTTCTTGTGCTTGTATAATCCTTTTATCTTGTTCTTGTTCAACTCTCTTCTTTGGTCTTTTTTTTTTTTTAATTTTTGTTCCTTCCATGATCATTCAGTTAGGCCCCAAGGTGGGGGGTTGCTCATAAATATTTAGAAATCTATCTGTTTGTTAGAAATGAATTTCTTTCCAGCTACAACACTGAACAAAGTGGAACTGTCACAATCTGAACCTCCTACACTCTGTAATGCTGTTCTGCCATGGCCATTATTGTACTTGTCTTCCTATACTATATTGCATCTTTCAAAACCCAAGATTTAGAGGTTTTCATGTGGTATAAACTGCTACACAGGTTAGCAATTTTAAAATGCATGTTTTAGAATATCTGGTAGAATTAGTCTCTAACAGGACTTCAGAGGAAAAAAAGGATGTATGTTCTGCTAAAACCAGCATCCTAAAAAAGAGTACAAACTGCATATAGAAAAGTACAGTGAGGATTTATATAAACTACACTTCTCATTATGTACAGTTCCTTGAAATTAAAGTAATTATTCTGTACAGTTAGCAATTAAAATGAATACACAAATGTTTAGAAGTTAGTAGAAACTCTTCAGGTACAGAAATTAATGATTTCTGCAATATATTTACTTGTCATAAAATGTTTATAGCACATGGAAGAATTAAAGGCACATTTTTATCAGAATTAAAAATAGGCAAAAAAACTGGCATTTGCTTTCCTCCAGCTGCAATTTAACTTCAAGAAATACAATAATCCACTATTTAATGTTTTAGAAAACAGCAAAAACAATAATATTCTCTTATTCTTATCAATTCATGGTTTAACACTCAGAGTAACTGCTAATAACCTTTATTCATAGTAAGGAAAAAAACTGCTGAATTTTCCACTGAGGCTGCCAACTCATTTTAAATTCAAACTTTTTTTTCCATTTAGTGCAGAGGATACATTTCATACTGGATACCAAGAGAAGAATAAGTTACAAAAGTTTGCTAAATAACAGTGTTCTTTGAATAAGTTCTATACCTGCTTTTGAAACAGGTCTAATTTTGTTTTTCCTACTTACTGAGATTTAAGTTTCAAATATACTGCACTCAGTATTATTTATCTACTTAGAAATCTCAGTGAGATCGTTTTCTTTGCTCATTTTGACCACTAACAGTGGAATTAAGTTCAGAGTAGCCACTTAGGTAAGTAGTCTCAATTAGTTTTCTAGGCTTTCTTCCTAAAAATTCTGCAGAGAAAAAGTGTGTTTTATTTGATTTCATCCTAAAATGTGTACTTAAGACACTTCTGATGGGTACCTGTGACCACAGTGAAAGATTACATAAGTTTAGATGACAGATTTTTATATAGCTGCAATCAGGAGACATGAATATCAGTTTGTGTGAGCCTTTGAGACAGGATTTCTCCAAGACTAAACACAGGACACAAACCCACATGCAGAAAATGAAACTCTTCCTTGAAAATCCCTTCCAGTCCTCCCTCTGGATGAGTACAGCAATACAACACTGCCCAACTGATTTCTCGAGTGAGCAACTCTGTTAACTTTCATGTCTTCATTACTGGTTTGCTCTATAATAGACTCGGAAAGGCTGATTTTTAGGAAAAAATATTTGCAGTGCTTTTGCCCACTGTTTGACAGAAACATGTAGAAAGAGAAATGACATACAATGCCTCTTCTTTCCATAACACTGCAAAAACCCCTGTTAAAAAAATTGTTTATTTTTTGAAACAAAACAAAACAAAACAATCCTTTGACCCACTTTTGCAAAAAACCTAGGTGAAGCTACACAAAGGGTAAGAGTGTGAGGCGCAGTAGAGTTTATGGGGATCACAGGCAGAACGTGCATAGTAACAATGGCTCTGGTGTAGGTCTCACTGTTTGTCATCCAAACAGTTGCATCAAGAAGCAGTAACACTGAATGTTGGCATGGTTTGCTGCATTTTAAAGCAGAAGCTACAGGCTACACATGACAATACAGCAAGCTTTTATTTTCTGTACTAGCTGCTTTAGTATATGTATTTTTTGTACCTTTACTAAATATTTTTCATTTGTACTGATTTTACCCATGTGTAGCTCATCTTTCCTAATATTGGCAGATACAGAGCAGACCAATACAGAATGCTGAACTATTTTTACCTGTTACCGGGCATTAAATATCACCGAGCAAAGAAACTCAAGTTTCAGACATCACGTGAGAAGCACATATACATAACTACATGTACGTTTTGCTCCATCCCTGTAAACATTCAAGACCAGGTTGGACAGTGCTCTGAGCAAACTGATCTAGTGGGAGATGTCCCTGCTCACTGCAGGGGGGTTGGACTAGATGACCTTTAAGGGTCCTTTCCAGCCCAAACTAAACTATTCTATGATTCTACGATTCTGCAACACTCACAGTCGCAACATTAAGATGTGCTATTAGGAATTTAATGACACTAAAAAAAAGTAATTAATTGAGCTACTGCATTGTCCAACAGCAGGAACTATTTTATAAAAGTATCCAAACACTAAAGTAACATGAAGTAGAATGTGACAGCTCATGGAAAGGGATGTTCATTGAATAAGGACAGTCAAGTCTCCCTGAAATATAGTGGAGTATTTGTCAATATGCAGCTCACAGTTAGAGGCAGTGCAGAGCTCTAAAAAGTGTCACCACAGGAGACACTGCTGGTCTGCCTAATCCTCACTGCTGTGAAACTGATCTTCAGAGGGCTTTCAAACTAATAAACAAAGGTTGCAGGGACTGGTACCAGTTGTTCTTCCCAGATCTCCCTGAGCTGAAGCACTTGCATTTACAGTTATGGCAATGCAAAACACCCCGTGCACAGCACCATGGAAAGTCACTGTGCTCTTCTGTAAACATCAGCTATGCTAAGCCAAAAACAATATAAGACTTCCTTTTGGAGAATAAGGGGATAAATGCAGATTCTACTTCTCTGTCTCCACTATGCCTATCAAGTGGTCTTAAAGAAGTTATACCTGGCACTGAAAGAGAGAACAGAAAACACCCTGTGCTGCAAGCCCCACTGTAGCGATTTTCTTCACATGCATTCACGGTGCCACATACGTTACAGAGAATAGCGCCAGCCCCAGCAGAATTTGGCCCACAGTCCATGAAGCGGGCGAGATGCCGCTGGCTGCACAGCTCAGCCAAAGGAGAGAGATGACCAGCCCTGCTTGCTGGGGCTCTTCAGTTGGCCCCACACAGACGCCTTTCTCACAGCTGCCAAGACACCACAGACATATCGCTTTCAGGATACAAGAGACAGGATATTTTTGCGTGTCTCTGTGTGTTATCTGTGGAATACCAAGTGGAGACTTCTATTCACAATTAATACAGGTGACAAAGAGTCTTCGAAGTCAAATCTTTCTGGGTGCCTAGCAAAAAGGAGTGTCAAGTTTTGTTACTGAATAGCAGTATTCCTACCGTGATAAAGAGATAAATAGTGGTGTACACTAAACCGAGCTTTTTTCTCCCTTTTTCTTCCCATACCGTATGAACAACCTCATGAAAGAACATTAAGGAGTGTTTTTTTCTGCATCCTGCTGCCATTATTTGCCAACCACTGCTCTAAACACTCCATCCTCAGCCTGAGCAAGCCGAAAGCTTCTCCCTCCATCACAGCAGAGTGAACTCCACCTGATGACAAAACTGAAGGAAAGCTTTCTATAACACTGCCACTTCAGAATAATAAATATTCAAATCCTTTTTAATTAAATATGTGTTTGACTTTTCTTTGGGAAGTGATATGGTGAATGTCAGTGAGTCATCATGAAGGTTAAATGAATTGAGATTCTGCTACTATAAGGATCCCTGTTTCCGCTACTGGCAACATTGTTAAGGGTAAACACATCATGAACTGTCTGAGAGACATGCAAAATTACTTAAATGAATCAAAGAGACAGACATAGAGAAAATGTTAATCTAAACCTTTCTTTTATTATTCCACCACACTAATTCATTTTACTAATGCTTCTATATAATCTGCAATGATTGCCAGTCTGCAATTTGTCAGTTAAACAAATGAATACTGCAAGTTTTCAAGTTGATATTTTGCATCCCAGTGGAGCTCTCTAATTAGCAATATATATATCTTATATTTGGGGAAATATGCCATCATGACGTACAGTCAGTGAACAAGAGTGCACTTAATAATTGGTGAGAATATATGCATTGCAAATCTATTTCACAGCATTGTACATCTTAAAAAATGAAGACTCAACTGATAGCTATGACTGAATACGTTACAACAACAAACTAAATACATTACAATAATAACAACAACAATAATACATTGGTAGAGGGAAAAAAAAGAAAATATTATTGGACTAGGAAGAGGCTACTCTTCTTATTATTTCCAGTTCAGAGGCAGGACTGACATTTGAGAACTATTGATTCCTAATGTCCTGCTCAACCTACCTATATTACCCAATTATAAACACATCTATTCCTCTAATTTATTCTCAAAGTATTGGTGTGATTTTATTTTTAAACAAACATGATACTGCCCAGTTTCCTGAAAGCTGGTGATAAAGTGCATTCTATACAGAGTATGATACAACAAGAACTGATCTTTTAAGGCCAAATTCTGTTATTAGTCTAGTTTAGTATTGTTGCAGTTCTCTCAATGGCTCTATCTAAAGCACATGAAGCTATATGCTATGAGCTAAAGAACTGTGTAATGTATTAAATAATTTCATCTGACTGTAATTTATTTTTCATTAAACTAATTTGTGTTGGAAAATGCCAATTTTCAGTGGAAAGCATTCATCCAACAATATCCATTAACTGAATGTTTGAGGGACTCCCTAAGTTATAGTCTACTAAAAGCAACTTCAAGAAAGAAATTATAACCTTTTACCCATGCATGCAGTAGAAAGCTTAAATTACAAAGAAGAAATATTTACATTAGAAGTTAGGAAAATTGTCTAATAGTAATAATAGCAAAGCTCTGACATGACCTACCTGAAAACGCTGTATGGTTTTTCTCATCACAGGTGTTTAAAAAAAATTGGAAAAGTATTTGTCAAGAATGCTCCTGTAGGAGACAGGCTGCATGATTCGTTGAAAGCCCCATCAGCTCCGCTATGGGAATTTTATTTTATAAGAGAAAAGAGAAGGACTAGGTTACCCAACTTAAGGTGCAATGAGAATGAAGATCCTCTTTATACTCCAAGGCAGAAATAAACTCTTTGGAAGACAACAGAACATCAGCTCCTTACTACAACTGAGCACTTGTACTCAGGAATAATATACCTTAGATGTGTGCACTGGCTTTTAGAGCAGATACTCACTGTGGTATGGAGGCACATGTAACATTACCACAGTAGAAGTACATCATGTAGCATAGAGCTTGGAACAGCCAGTGTCAGTGAAGTCATTTACCTTTGCATCTGTTGCTTCATAGTGGTACCCAATGAAAAAGTGTCATTGTGACTTTGACTTTTCTGGACTTTCTTATGTACGATTTCAAATGCACATGCACCTATATAACCAAAGCAAAACAGAAACATTAAAATATTTTTTGTTTATTTCCCTATAATTTTCATGAAATGCAGAGAAAACAACAGCCACCTAGCTCTCAGTATGTTCCCCAGATTGATCACTGATTTCCTGGGCATAAGAAAATAAAACATAACATAACAGAATAATGCTAGCAGGTGGAATAAAAAAATCAACCAGTAAGTTCATTAAGACTTTTATAACTCTATTAAAAATAAAATGTCATTAATTACTGTGCAAAAGAAGCTTTATATTTTCCATCACTTATTTGCTGATGTTAGCCACTTTAAAATATACAAGGACTAAAGTAAAAAGAGATAACAAGATCTTTCAGAATAACACTGCTAAAAAGACTTTTTAGTGCAGAAAATCCAATAAACCGTAAAGGGAAGGATGGGCTAATAAAAAATAAAAAAGAATCAGCATGAAATTTGATCATAGTGGGATAGCTGGGAAGATTAACTATCACAAAGTGAAATTAAAACATAATAAAATGTTCTAAGCAGGAACTTTCTGCTGGAAAGTGTATTAAATTTCACCTGCTTTATCCATGCATAAACAGATTTTGGTGACCTGACCTTCTACATTTCTTTTATGGCTAGCATAAACCTTTGAAGCGTGCCAGCAATTAGGGTCATGAAGAAAGAGAAAAATAATAAAAGTGTGGGAGGACAGGTTCTCTCAAGAATGCATTTTCACAGCTCTGAACACAGAAAGCAAGTGCTAGTTGAGCAGAGCCTTGTATTTTTAACTTCAGAATGAAACAAAGAAACAGGAAAAAGGTGTTTCACCTTTGATGAACTCCTATTTATTGCCAATTTAGAACTCTTCTAAGTAGCAACAAATGCAAAACCATGATTATGTTTATCGACAACTTTTTTTAGTTGAGAAAACCTCCTAATAATCTCCCTTGTCTTTTCACAAGATTTTTTTTTTCCTGTTACTCTTTTATTTATTTTTATCAAACCTATATCACAATAGCTTTCTTTTTCAAGAGAGGCAGATCTTCACTCACTAGATATGTGTTTAAAGCCTTGTTGAAATAATTTCAGATCTTCTGTATGAGAGGAGATTTTCTTTGAAGACTTCTTCTTGGTCAGATCCATCAGCCAGAGAAAACCATCATGTCTACTTCAACTCTTATGGACTCATGCGGTCACACACTCAAGATTTGTCTCTCTAGAGGTACTGTGTAGGAACTTCATCTGAAATAAATTATAAAGTTCCTGTGACTTTAACAATACTTCATCAATTTTCAATTTAGAATATATCTGGCTTCATTATAATCAAGGAATGATACCTTTCTTAAGGAAAAATACGAGTACTAATCTAAGCAGAGTATGGGTACCATGGTATACCAGCAAGTGATAGTCTCTAGATTACAAAGGTTTGTTTAATCTTTGGCATTTTTTCCACTTTAAAAAAAAATGTAATATTTTGCCACAGAAAGGAACTAAATTTTGTTCTTGAAAACAGTCAGTCATGGTGGAGACGTACAGCTGTCAGGCAGTGGAATGTCTGTTAGCTAATAGCTGCTGCACTGTAGCATCTGTAGGAGAGGAAATAATAAAGCCTGGGATTTTGTTTTCTGTCTTTCGATATTTCTGTATACTGTTACTGAGCAATAACCCAAAGTTCTCCTTTTCCCTTTGAAACCTCACCTTCATCTATGATGCTTCTGATCTCCCAAACTCCCATGTAATTCCTAACTACTCTTTCCCCGCAGTATTAATCTGCTTCTCCATCCTTTGTCTCTCAGCTGGAAGCTGACAGACAAACAGACAACCTAACCTTTAAGAAAATGCTGCCAAAAACAGAGCCAAATAAATCACCGGTTTGTGTGACATAACATTTGGTAGCAAGCTGGACGAAGTTCTACACATTTAATTTTGAAAGATAATTCTACATTGGTAAAGGAAAAGTCTGTGCCACCTACTATGTAGCTGCTATCCTTAACCTCACAGATTCCTTCATAATTTATAATCATTAAAAAGATATATGGGTAACTGAGTAATTCAAAAAATCTGAGATGCATATTAATCTGCATGCAAGGCAAAGTGGGAATTATTTATTTAAAATTAGGTGATGAACCTGGAAAAACAGTCTTCTCAAGACCTACAAGGGGAAATTTCACATTCTTTCAGCTGTCAACTGTTGTGAAGTACATTTGGGAAAGGACCAGTACTTGGGGTAGGGCAGGACTCTGTCATCCACTTGCCCAGCTTAAATCATAGCCTGTGGTTTTTGCATAGAACACTGTAAAGAGGTAGCTTCTTTGTCCACAGAAAATATAGAGACTACAAAATATTGAGGGTTTATTTCTTCTTTAGATTACACTACTTACTTTTATTGCTGTGTATACACTGCTGGTGGTTTGTTCCTGAGTCAGGTTCTTCAGATCACTTCTCTGGGTTTTTTTATACTTCATCTATTGACCCATGGCTAGTGTTCTCCTGAATGAAGTTCAGAAGAAAATTTTATTTCACAAACTTCCATCACTTGGTGGTGCACAAGGGTATTTAGCGGGTAACCCTACCCATGCAATGTTTTGTGAATGAGGATTTACTCCATAAAGCTATCCTTAAGAGTGTGATTTGTTTCTAGAGGAAGATCTTGGAGGTGTTAGTACCTGCCCATTTACCTTCTGGAAGCTTGTTGTCATGCCATGCACCGTGGTTTCCGGCCTCTACATATTTTTTCACCTTGGGGCAGCGTAGAAACTGGTCGTCAAACTCTGTAGTGGAGCATTCTGAGAATCCCCCGAAGGAGCATGTTTCATTTATGAACAGATTCGTTTTAAGGCCCTTTTCAAGGAAACAATATAGCTAGAACTTTCTAATTTGCATTTATCTATTTTCTACTGGCAATACTGAGACTCATACAGAAGCTGCCAAGCAGTCTTTGAAGGAGGAAGGGCCCAAGGGCCAATTCACAGCACTATAATACGTGAATAATCCTTCATTTACATGGTAATATTTCCATATGGTGCAGGATATTTCGTCACTACCTGCTATAGTAGAAATACTCCAGGGTAGTGCTAGACACATTTTATTTTTGAAACATCTGTTGAATATTGATTTACAACATATTTGTACGTCTTCTGACACATTTTGAGATCAGTTTTCTTAATAAACTGCAAATAGTATTCTCAATATTTGTAAATAGATAATCTCAAAAGCCCCTGCTGGGTAATTGCTTGCCTTTTACAGTGTTATGGGTCAATATCTACCTTTGGAAATAAATGTTGACTATGTAAATGTGTTTGCCTTATGAGTTAATATTTTTGTATTGCAAATTCTTGGCAGAGAAGAACCAGCTGCACTGGTTTCTTAAAGGCTGTCTTACTGTTCATCCAGTGTGTGGAATCTGACTTGAACAGTGTTCTTTACCAGTTTGCTTCGTTACTTGCTTTTTTTTCCTTTTTTTTTTTTGCTTTAGTTCTCTGAACACTTCAGGAAAATTGCTGTGGTTGCTGAAGCATTGAGTCCTTCTCTAGGTATAACTTGGCTGTAGGGTGTCACAGTCCTTCAAATGAATACTGCAGGAGTTCTGCTTGCAGGTTACCGCAGCACATTGGTTATTCTGAATGCTTTTGTTCCGCCTCAGTGTCTATCATGTGAATCATTTGTCCTAAGTTTAGTGTCAGTAGTTCATGAATTAACTCATTTTAGCTGAACAGCATGGCTCCTTCACATTCCATAGCACCTGAAATTTCAGACTGTGCATTTTCCTTGCTCTGCTACATCTTATGTACATTCTTCTATGGGTAATATGTTCTTACTTAAATTATAATTTGGCTTTGCTTAGATGTGGTATGCTTCTTGAATAAAAGTGAGAAAGCTGTTTCAGGCTAGAGCAATCATCCATACACCATTCTCTATTTGGCCTTCAATTACCTGTTTGTTTTTTTCTGCTAACTTGTGCTTATACTTTGTGCTACTGCACACTCTACAAACCTTTTACGTTTCTGCACTAGTTACATTTATGCAAAATCTCATTCTTCAACTAATTGCTCGTGTCTCCAGTGTGATGAATTGCTTTCCTTCTCTTTTCTTGTCTGCCTGTTCTGACATAATGGTTTTTAGGCTATAATTACCCTAGAGATAGGACATTTTCCATTAGTTTTCTCCATACCTTCACAGGTTTCTTTTGCATACTGTCATTGCTGCTTTATACTTTTAAATTTTCTTCAGCACAGATGTTGATGTCTTGTCCCTTTATCTTCATCTTTTCTTTGTGCCTCTCTATGAAATATATTTGTGTCTATTCTCCTTGTGCTTAACATACAGATATTATTTTTTCTCTGCTTTGTCCTTTGTCAGTAACTTTTGGATAAGCTACTATAAGAGCTGAACATTCTTATTTGGGATGTCACTATTAATTTATGCTGAATTCTTTGCTCTTTATAACACTAGTCAGTCATTCCCATAGTTTGTCTGTATATAGCAGTAGTTTTTCCCTGGGTTCTTGCTTATTCTTTTCAGAAACCTATCTGTTGCAGACACATCTTATTGTGGTCTGAAGATGCTCTCACAAATCTTCTGGGCAGAACTAGCCTTTTCTCCACATAGGTTACTGACATGAGAGGCACCATCAACTGTCGAGTCTAACAGTAGAGTTTATTATGCTTTTCCCGGATTAGGCAGACAAGACATATGAAGATACAATCAGTATGTCGCATGAACTGTGGTTCATATTCCTTCACTCCAAAAAATTTTCTGTGTCCACAGGGATTCAAAGAATGAGGGAGACAGGAGAGAGCACACATGAAGATCTCCACAGGACAGGAAAGTACACAGGAGAAACCAGAGTTCTAGAAAATAATAATTCAAAAAGTACCCCATGCAATTCCTTTGATACATAGAAGTGAAGATTCTGAAGTGTAGGAAAATGCTACTTTGGCATAAAAAGTGTAAGAGACAGTTAAGAGAACTCACATGATCACCTGGCAACTGGAATTATCATAGAATGGTAAGGATTGGAAGGGACCTTAAAGATCGTATGTTTCCAACCCCCCTGACATGAGCAGGGACATCTTCCACTAGACCAGGTTGCTCAGAGCTCCATCCAACCTGGCCTTGAACACTTCCAGGAAGGGGGTAGCCACAGCTTCTCTGGGCAACCTGTTCCAGTGCCTCATCACCCTCGTGGTGAAGAATTTCTTCCTAACATCTAATCTCAATCAGTCCTCTTTTAGTTTACAGCCATTCCCCCTTGTCCTATCACTACACACCCTTGTGAACAGTCCCTCTCCATCCTTCCTATAGGCCCCCTTCAGGTACTGGAAGGCTGCTATAAGGTCACCCCGGAGCCTTCTCTTCTCCAGGCTGAACAGCCCCAACTCCCTCAGCCTCTCCTTGTAGGAGGGGTACTCCAGCCCTCTGATCATCTTCGTGGCCCTCCTCTGGACCCGCTCCAACACATCCATGTCCTTCCTATGTTGGGGGCTCCAGAGTTGGATGCAGTACTCCAGGTGGGGTCTCACGAGAGCGGAGTAAAGGGGCAGAGAGCATTTTCTCAGCACCAGAGAGAATTTCTCACCTTCCTGGGAAGAAAGCATCTGTCAATACCATGAGTACAAACCTTGTGCTGCCTTGGGCCAACACATTGGTTACTGATGACAGGTACCAAGACTGAAAAGTCACCAGTGAGGAACAAATAAAAAATTGCACAAGGCTAATATCTGCTTCAATTTCTGATATGAAAGCAAGTCTTCCTCAGATTTGGATCTGACTTGGAAGCAGCAGAAAGAATAGGGAACCTTACTTTTTCTTCTCAATAAGTGAAAAATGCAGTAATATTTCGACCCAGTTTTATATAACTCTGCTTCTGTTTCCTACTTTTGAACTGAACACAGCGATGTTTGCAGCTTGTACACTGCCACTGTTTTCTTTAGAAAGATTATATCACTTTGCCAAGAGCTTAGTTAACTGTTAGCCAGTCAGAAAACACTGCAGTCTATAAAAACAATAGAAAAAGAATGAGGTGTATAAAATTCCTTCTCAAGGTTTATTTTTTCCCATCAGGTTAAGAAAGAGAGGGAGCCAAAGAGATTGGGACCATTCCAGAAATATTCCTTTGGTTTATTTTTCTGTTATTTTTGTTTGTAGCTAACACGCTATCTTTATGACTTTAATGCCACTCTATCATCCTTGAAGGCACACAAATAACAGCTGAAGTTGGCCAATGAAGGTTTAGCTGTTAAAAGCAGAAACTTTGTGCTATATATGGAAGCAATGCCTGTTGTTTTAAAACATGCAGAACACTCTGGATCATTGCCTTCAGAGATGCCAGATGCAAGTCCAGGTGGCAGCAAACTTGGAAGCTCATTCTCTTTAATACCTTTGCCAATAGCACAGTGATCTTACTCAGCATAGATCACTTTAAAGGCCTTACTGAATTGCACTGTTTGTTCCAGCTTCCAGGAACATCATTCTATTCAGCAAAAAGAGAAGATCTGAGCCAGTGTTAACTTCATTCAAGTCGTGTTGTCATTTTTAGATGTTTAGGTAACATATTTGAGGACTAAGTAGGACCTTTATACAGGTGAGTACATTATTCAGGGCCTTCAGTGGTACTCAGATGTCACTGATCATTACTGAAAACTGCAGAACAGAGATATAAACAGTCAGAAGATGCTAGTGAATACTCTGAAGGTCTAATTTTACAGCAGACCACACTTGCATGTAACATTTCTATACTCTTTTTCAACCAGAGATCCAATCAAGAGAGGACAGAACTGCCCAGAGACATCACAGTGACAATTCAACTCCTCCAAGAGTCACCACATGTCAAACTCTCTTCCTTGGTAAGCCTGATGCAGCTTCTCCAAGGAAGTCAAAATAGATTTCTACATCTGGAATTTAACAACATTTGGAGTGTCAGAAGAGAAGTGACTTTGAGAGAAGGATGAAAACAACTTTCCTGTTTTTCAGCCTGCTTTACAGAAACCTCATATTAGAGCCTCCACCACAGAAATCACTCTAAATCTGTTTGTGCTGCATTTTACTATGTCCTACTGTGTTTAAGCAGTTTGTACTTATCTTTGAAAATTAAGATTATAAATGCAAGTGAAGTTTCCTACACATTATTTGTACAAGAAGATAGTTAATAATAATAAATACAAGAGTATCTTTCAGAATGAAAAAAACAAGCTGACCTTGATTTCTTCTTTGTCTTTTGTGGGTTCTAATTTTGTATAAATGATTTTGTACCTGCAATTTACTTAATTTTAAGATGTCTGACAAATAAAAAGGCAAGATGACTAAGTCAGTTAAACAGCAGGCAGAAGTAATTGTGGGCACCAGTGGCAACAGTAGCCCTGAAAGAAGAAAGTAAAAATAACAACAGAAAAAGGTTTACTTACGGAGTTTCAAAATTCCTGGTGTTTCTTTCTTGCAGTCACTAGCATATTTTGGCAGCCTTAATGGTATTACTATTTAAAATAGGTTTTCTTTGAAGAAAAAAAAAAATCTCTTTCCTAACTAAGTAATGAGTTAAACCGCACAGAAATGGGGCTTAATTCTTCAACCTAGAGAGACTCTAATCCTGAAACGGTTTTGTGATTACCAAGGTTCTACCACTGGTGTCCTTTCAGAAGGTTTTTAAAGTATTCTTTAAAATTTTCTATCTGAAGCTCAGAAGAACCAGAGAACACAGTATGTTCACTCCTGTGTTAGCAGACACAGTGGTGTTGGGCTGACAGTTGGACTTGATGATCTTAGAGGTCTTTTCAAACCTTAATGTTTCTATGATTTTATAGATCTAATCACAATCTGTTACTGGTGGCTAGTGATGAGCAGGGTACCACAGAGACCCATATTGACTCCTGTACTCTTTGATATCTTCATTAGTGATTTGGAGAGTAAGACACGGGACAAAATTTAAAGAGAATATACTAAATGAGGGGGAAGTGGTTGTCAACACATGGCTGAAATTCCACTCAGAATGACATGGACAAAGATGGGGATTGGGCCAACAGGAGCCTCATGGGGTTCAATAAGGAGGTGCTCCCACTTCTGCACCTGCGGTGGGGTAACCCCACACATCAGTGCAGGTTGAGGGGAGCACCCTATCAACACCACTCTGGACACAATGTTGAATGTAAGGCAACAAACAGCAGGCAAATCTCCTACTGAAATACATTAGAAAAAGGGTAGAAAGCAGTCTGAAGGAAGTTGTCATCCTATTCTACTTCCATTCAGAAGGGGTGTGGAGAAGTTGGAGAAGGTCCAGTGGAAGGCACTATGTAATGAATCTAGACCAAGAGGGGACAGTTCGAAGGGGCTAGGCTAGCATAATATGGTGACAAGAAGGACTAAGGGTACTCCTGACAGCAAGCTACAACCACTTGAAAGGAATTACAAAGATGATGGAGAAGCAGATGCACAGCAAAGAGCACCAGTCACACACTGCAGTTTCTGATGTTCGAACTGGATTTTCAGAAAATCTTCTTCACCAAGACTGGGCTGCAACACTTTGACTTAGAAGGAGCAGGTTTTATATCCTTACAGATTTCAAAGACTCATCTAAACAAATCCATGGCTGACCTAGCGTTCATAACAGTTCTGCTTCAAGAGAATAGCTAGACTAGGTGACTTCCAGAGGTCCTTTCCAACCAACATTATTATTCAAAAACAGAACACTGCTGTGTAAGAAGAAATACATTAAAACATCTCTGAAAGGCTCCATAATTACTGATGTTGAACTTTATACATTGAAAGACCATAACCATTGGGAAATATCATTGAAAGTCTAACTTAATCACAATTCACACACACAGTAGAAGCTGTGACTTCTGGTAACTGTCCTAGAAATACTTGCTTCCTAGATAGTAATTATGCAGTTTCAATAAGCAAGCTAATAAAATAAAGCACTTCTGACAATGTTCTTCTGAAAATTCTTCAGCAAGGCTTCAAGAATGTATTTTTGTAATGCTGTTTAGTGGCTTGGTTTCTGCTCAAGGCTTGATTGTGTGATAAATGACAGCTTGACAGAGATGCATATCTACCAGTGAGATTTTGAAAGCTCCATTTAGTTCTCATTATATACTGTGCACTTCACTTTGGTTTTATTGGACTTTTCAGGAAAGGGCTACACCATCATTCTTTAATTCTAAATAGAAATGGAAAGCTGTAAATCTCTATAGAGAATGACAGCTTACAAAACGTGTTCACTTCTCCAGTTCACTTGCTAAGCACACATTTCAAAGTTGAAGAAGTAAGAGAAGCAGCAGGTCAAATCCATAGCACTTCTGATTATTTTTCATCCTGCAGAGGTAGGCAGAGAGAGGATTTTAAATCTAAACAAGAAGTACTTCGGCACACTTGTGCAGCTTCATTACCATAAGTTAGAATTGGTAGCCTCAACAAAAAAAAAGCTTATTTAGGCTCGTATAATTTCACGCTGAAAGAAATAAAGCCCAATCCTTTCACTACTGGTACATTATATGAAATGCAAATACAGTGACAAAAAAATGTCACTGCTTCTCTGACCTAAGCCCCTTGGTTGCAATTTGTGGCCTTGAAAGGTTATTTCAATTGGAATGAGAAAATCACAGACATCAGTCAAGCACAGCTTCAAGTAACTTTGTTTGCTTAAAAAAATACACAATTTCCCCAAAGCACAGCATGAATAGAGGCAAGCAGCTCTATAGCTCCGAATTCTCTACATCTGCTCCTCAAACTACCATCTACCCTCAAAGCCCTGTCTCTTTGTGTCCTTGTTGCTCATTCCCAGATTTCTGTGTTCAGTGCATGCATATCGACCATTTCCAGCTGACAAGCTAATCCCTTGCTCGCAGTCAGAGACATAGTCATATTGCCCTGCATCAGAGTTTCTCAGGGAGCGCTCCTTCTCCCCCACTCCCACCACCAGATGCTTTTATGGCATAGAAAGGCTTCATTATTCCTTTTATGCAAGCCTTCAAGGAACTGCTTGGCATACCTAAGGTTTAATAAGGGCTGTGATTGTCTTTACAGTCAAGGTATAGCAGCTGGTAGCCATCAACCTTTTTTAGGAAAAAAAAAAAAAAAAAAAAACACTTTAAATGAAATTATTACTATTGCAAATTGTTACTATAGACTGGTGAGGTCTTTTCATGGTGTGATATATTGTTAAAAGGCATGGCACAGTGAGACATGGGCATAAAAACAAGATGTGTCTCTTAATGTCTTTAGAATTTTAAAATGCCCAGTGGAACTTCAATAGGATCTTTTTTGTCAAAGATGGACCTGGAAGAACTGTCATAAGAGCAGCTTGACAGGGCTTTATTCTATTCCTTTTTGTGCTGTCATTTCATTTTCTGTTCATATGCTGTTTAAGTGCTTAGACCCTTTTCGTTAGTCTCATGTAATTTCCGCTGACCAGTCAGAATATTTATCATCATTTACTGCTATTACTACTACTGTTTTTTCGTTATTACACTTTGATCATTTTTCTGATAAAACCTTATTTTGATTTCCTGATGTAAGAATCTTTTCGTCATAAATAACCATTTACTTCATATTTTTCCTTGGAAGCTAATAATTCTGCTGAGAAAAAATATAACCTGGAGAGCCCAAAGTTAGAATCCTGGTTTTATACAATTTGCAAAACAACCTCAGAAATACTCATTCTTTTTTTGTGTGTGAACTATTCTCAGTTAACTAAATGCAGTGCAGCAGCAGAGTTTTGCTAATACAATATATACACATCCAAGGACATAATTGAAATTAATCATAAAATTTTGATTTGTTTTTTTCACAACCCTTAAGCTATTTTTTTTCACACTGGTGAGTAGGAGAAGCTGAGGAAGTTGATGTTTTACCAGGTTGTTATTAACTAAGAGCCAGCTCTGAATTTCAGGGCCTACTTAGAGTAGTCATTGAGTTTGCTTGAGAGGAGCACAGGAGGAAAGAAAAAACCTCACCCTTTGATCCCGTACTGAGGAAATATTAAAGAAGTGTTTCTTCTTCCACCCTCAGATTAGGATCCACAGGAGCCACAGCTGATTTCTGAAGACCAAAGGGACTGCTGAACACTACATTACACCCCTGTCATCTGTCTCTTCAATGAATGGCTGGAAAACATCACTTCACTCATTAACCTGATCATCTTATTTGAATTCCTCAAAATCAAGTTAGGTTCATGGCATGAAACAATTTACATCAACTGGAAACTGGTAAATATTTTGAGGGATTTGGCAATCTCTGAAAATTTCATGTTACATAAAAACCTGCTGAAGCTTGTCTAGAGAAATGCAAAAATGTCAGTCCATGGAGAGTCATGTAAAGCTCTCACTGTAAAATATAACATCTATAAAATCAAATAAAACCCCTCTTTAATTTCTTTGGATTTTGCTTTAAAGAACCACTAGAAGAAGAAAATAAGACAGGATTGTCACTCATCTCAAGAGGAAATTCAAGAGATATTTCAATCAAAAAGACAAGGGTAAAATGTCTTCATAAATTGATCTTGACAGGCCTAAATGAGGCCCTGGAGTAAGAGAAATAATAAAACACGATGTAATTACTCCCTTCCCTCACTCTCTTTTCTGAACATAGTTAGATTCTTTTAAACTATCTGTATCTCCTGGCTGATTTTTCATTCTCAAGGAAACCAGACTTAGGGCATAGTTTAGTAGGTTAATTTTTCTGCTGCACTCAAATTTTGTTGATATTCATCAATACATTGTGAAGTTATTGGGTGGAACTTACTTTTAAACCCCATTCCTAATTTCCTGGAATTCTTATGAAAAGAGAGACCCAAGTAATAGGAATCTGGTCTTCTCTTCTCCCCCACATTAGCTTCGCACATTGAAGGAGAAGACAAACTCATAGAAAAAAACAAGAGAAAATGAGGCAGCACAAGTTCTGCTTACAGAACAACTTCCTATGTTACAACTACAAGAACACAAATTATCAATATTTCAAGAAACCAGACAAATAGATGTAGAAACATCAAAGTGGAAACCAGGGTGATATTTTCTATTAAGTTGCTTTGGCATACTAATTTCAAGGGTTTTATCTCACAAGATCTTTTTGACAAATTCATAACTGCCTCCAGACGCCTCAAGATTGCCGCTCAATATACTTTTTGAACTTGGGAAAAATAACCAGAATAGCCACATTTACAACTCAGAGATCATTCATGGAGAAATTATATTTAATTGTTGATATACTATGGTATCCAAGAGCCTTTAGGATTCTAGGCCTCTGACTCGCACTTCCAGTGAAGAAACGCAAATATTTTTTAAGATTTTTTACAGAATTTTCCCCAGAACAACCACTGACAGAAAATGCCATGTTAGTAATATTAGTGTGCTCCTGAACAACACCCAAGAGAGAAGACAATGTCTGCTCACCACTTTCTTTTATTGTTGACCTTGTACAGGGCCAATAGTAAGGCTTTCTTTCAAAACACTTATTTCTGCTTTCCCAAGATTACTAGTCTTTCCCACTCCATGATTTATAGTCCTTAAAAATAGCTGCCAATAAACCAAATCCCTCAACACACTCCTCTTAGATTAAAACCTTCACTTAGAAGAAAAACACAAAAAAACACCCACCAAAAAAACAACCACCAAAGAACAACCTTCCATCCCTTAATTTCACCAAGCATTTGACTCTTTTTCTTCTAAAAAACACACAGCAAGGCAAATTTGAAATGAAACAAACCTGCAGAATTCATGAAGGAACTGCTATTTCTCAGTGAGGTAGCTTGGCAACCCAGACTGAAAGAAATAACTATTAGCTATTGAATTCTATTCACCACAGAAAGACTTGCAGGGGCAGGTGTTTTCTCAGTCTTTCTGGATTAACTCTTTCTTTTCCAGAAAGAATATCAACCTGGAGCTGGACAGTTTCTTCAGGTTGCAATTTCAGGGATTTCTGAGGTCCATTCAGCTGCATCTTCCTCAAACCTAGATAGCTGATCTTGATCTAATCCTATAAAAGTGTTATCTTTTAAATCCTTGGGTTTTGTCTACATATACATGCCTAGTGCCCTAGAGTATGCCAGTCTAGTGCCAATACCTTGTATTGACTTTACCTGTTTACACTGCAGTTCGGGGGAAAATGCAAGATGAAGTATTTCTGCCCTTCCTCTGGCATGAAAAGAGGCTCTAAATTCAACCGTAGGTCAGCGTAGACATAGACCTCAACTTTCAAAATCAAGTGGTGCTTTTTCACTGTGACTGAGACTGATTCTATTGGGATAAAATTGATTGTGACAGTCTAGTTTAGTAACTCTGAGATGCTTGTTTATATCTTGTTTATGGGCAGTATTTCACCAAGCCCACTATTGGTTTACTTACATTATAACTGTATTGCTTCTCATATGTTTTTCCTGGAATATTCCAAGAGTCTGATGGCAGAAGACAACTTATTATTACATAGACATCGAAAGTCTCCTTTCTGAGATAAAAATGTGGAAGGATTTAGGATTTTATTTGTTTTTTGAACACTTTCCATTCACAAATGGAAAAATATTTTATGTTAGTAGAAATTGGTGAATGGACATCAATTCAAAAGCAAGTTTACTCCTTTTCAGAATTCACTCCAAGAGAAAGAGTGGCATTAACTTCCAGCATACATATATCTTTAAAAATAACATTTTACAATTACTGGGTTTTATTTTCACTTCTTTAAAATAAATTATTTTCTGGTCAGAGAACAAAGAAGTGCAAGAATAAATACAAATATTTAAACCCTTATCCAACTGTTACACATATGCAAACATTTGAAGGTCCATTTAACAGTGACAGGGATGAGGGTAGTTGCCACAAACTGATCAAAAAAAGTTTGGTGATAGTCACCTGTATGTTTTCTTGTCCCATAGTGCATTTGACATTTTATGTATCTTATGGGAACAGGGGATCACAATAGAATTCTCGATAGCTGACAAGCTAAATATGAATAAGATTGGGATAGACACTAAATTCCGTACCAGAGCCTTTTTTTAGTGCCAAAAGCTTTTGCCCGCTCTGTATAACGGACAAACAATTTTTCATGTTGTAAATCTGAGAAATACTTCTCATAATTTTGTTAACAAAGGAAAGCTGGTCTTGGGAAACTGTCAAAAAGGAAAACCAAACAAAAAAGCCCACCTTTTATAAGGCCCAGACCCACTTCAAAGTAGTCATCATACCAAGCCTTTTAAATCCGAAGCAGACTGACAGTGTTCCTCCACTACAGAGCAAAAACAGTCACATCCAAACTGCAGTTCTGCTCATTTAACCTCTGAATCACCCTCGGCAGAAACATCTTTTCCTCTCTCTCTGTACCTACTATACGAGAAAATTACAGGGGCTAAGGTCCTACCTTAGGCATCTCACGCTGCCGTTGCAAGACAAATAAGTTTGAGTGCTTTTACTCAACATTTTTCCACTTTCTGTAATACATGTACATGAATCATACATATAATTTGTGGGAATTAAAACACAAAAATATAGCACAAAACCATAGCAGTCTTGCACTACAATCCACAACACTTTAATTACCATATTACTCTGAGTACACAGCTTCATTGCAGTAAATCCTCTGGCACAGGAAGAGTAAAGCTATTTAGAACTCCTATATTATTATGCAGTTCAGCAATGTGTCACTTCTGTCAAAAACCAGCAAGACTCTTTAGAGCACATCTGTGTTAATTCAGGTTCTGTAACAATTTTTTTTGTTCCTTAGGTTGCTTGCACTGGCATAAATAGTTTCAAATCCTTTCTGGGGCCAGAAATTTATGCAGTAATTAAAGCCTTGTTTATTATGGAGTGGAACACAACACTGAAGTTGAAGCTCAAAGTCCAAAACACTGAGTCAAACCTTGTGCTGGTGTTATTCATTGTTTTTACAGAACTGTTCCTGTTAACAGTGAGACCAAATGTTCCTATGTGTTTTGCATAATTTCCCACTGAAACCATTCAAAATTTGTTTTTCCAAACATACCAATTAACAGCAAGTGTCTCCTACTGATGCTGTCACATAAAACCTTCCAAGGCTTTTCTCCCTGCATCCCAAGCAAAAGTTGATTCTTGGCACCACATACTGGAAGCTACTGAAAGTGAGAAGCTGTGACATACTGAAGGAAGATTTACCTTCTATTTTAATTTATCTACCCACAGTTTGAGGTCCCTTTACTTTCTTGGAACTTGTCATGGAAGAGAGGGCAAGAGTTCAGAAATGTTTGTGATTTTGTTCCTGAGCCAGTCCACATGAGTGCAGCTAAAGCAAGCAAACTGCACCCAGGCTATACCCAAACCTCCTGCCATTGATTCCGCTGGGAAACTAAGCCGTATACAAAGCGCATCTGCTAACCCTGAGCGGCAGGCCAACTATACAGAATCCTGTCATTATGTATTTAAAATGAAACAAGCAAATGTCAGTGATGCAAACTTCATCTCAGTTAGATGCTGCAGAAAGTGATAGCTCTGTATGACCTTGGTCTAATCAAACCATGCATAGAAAATTCAGTATTGCATAAGCTTTCACAAGTGTTTAACAAAAAGATGTGAATACCAAGAAGGATGAAGAATTGTCAATCAAGTACAAAGCAGTATTTGAAAGAGTAATGGTGTGAAGCCATCAGTGCAGACTCAGCATGACCATTAGCAAAGTTCTCTTATTGGCAAAACCTTGAGCTTGTTTAGTCCAGCAGAAAAATCTAAAGGGATCTTACGGTTCTCTGCTGTTAATTATTAGGCATTAAAACACCACTTTCCCTTCCAACATTCATGGATAATGCGTACTTTAAAAAGTTATTAGCTAAAACCTCTCACGTATTCATTTCTTACCATTCTTTCATGCCTGTGACTCTGACGAAGGACTGGCACTGGCACTCCTGTGCACTTTGCCCTTTTTTCTCAATGTCTCATAAGCACTGTTCCCCTTTCCTGGTTTGAAAGCATCCTGTGACATCTCGGGGAGATGTGTATTGTTTCTGCAGAACACTATATTCACATGCTCATCTTCAGGAGTACCAACGAGCTGAAGTGTGCTCTATAGATTAAAGCACAGCATGCAGATTACTTTCACCCTGGCAGAGGCTATGGGGCACATCTTGGGAGAACATTATACTGACTACATGCTTGTCTAGACTAGGACAAAAGGTGCATTTTAGAAACATGTGCCTGACAAATTGAAGTTATGTCAACAACAACTAGTAAAAAATGCTAATAGCTAAGGCAACAGCTAAGGACCCTGAGATTTATACTACTGTTTTTTTGTAATGTGAATGCTCTCTTTTGTGGAAATTTAATTAAAACGCTATTTGGGGAATTAGGGGACAGCTTTTCTTTGTTTCTATTCTTTGCTAACGATTATGACTGCTCAACATTTTAAGTCATGCAGAACGAATGTTAATGGTAAATTGCTGGAGTGCGATAATTGATTTCTTTATTAATAAAGGAGATTTAATGCTCCATGGAAAGCTTGATCTAACTCACCGTTAGAGATTTTGTTTTAAGAGTCAGCTACAAAGTGCAGTTCTTCACCTTGAAGGGTGCTTATTCCTCTTACTAAGCATAACTGCATTTGCACAACTGCTCATCATATGTGGGATGTGATATTTTGGAATCGCTAAGTGCTTAACACTGTCATTAACTTCCTGTGGGATTGTGCTCAGCACTTCTGCGAGCCAGTTCTGTGGAAAAAGAATCTGTTCTGCCATTAAACATGTGGATGATTAAAGTGCAAGGAGACCCACAGCAGACTTATGATGAAGAAAAGCAGAAGGCAGGTCTGTCTTAATTTGAATATGCCTGCAATAAGCCCTTGTGGCAGGTATGCCACAGAACGGAGGCAGAGAGCACAGCAGAAGCCTCCAGAGGACAGGCACAGGGTAACACTGGAGACCCAACAGTGCCGGAGCAAATCACCAACACTCAATTACTGGTCACTGAAAGAGTACAGCCCGGAGAGATTCATAAGCACTGTTCTACCCTAGTATAGGATGTCATGAAGAATGCATATGCCACATATATAAAACATCACACATTTAGTGAAAACACAGAGGGGATAACAAGCACCTATAAAAAAAATACAGTCACCACCTCCAGGAGAAGAACAACGAGTTTGCTCCACCACTGCCCCCGCCCCGATTCAGGTCACCAGGCCTAACCATTCTGTCAGTTCTCCACAGCACCTTCACCTTCACTGGACAAACCCCACTGTTTTCTGATTTACCCGTCGTAACATTTTGCCTCTGCAGACTCAGCAGTTGTACATACAGCATTATCTTTTACTATCTCTTGTAGTAAATGCATTAGAATTTTAAAGAGCTCTGTGTGTGTGTCCAGAGGAATAGCTGATCAGTACTGAAATGTGGAGGAAACACCCTGTCTTTTCACTCCTGTGTAAGCAGTTGCCACACTTTGAGCAGTACCACAACAGAAAACATGGCAATAGAAATACTAGGAAGAAAGCATCCATGCCTTCCAAACAAAACAAACAAAAAGAAGTGAGGGCTTCTGAAATTCAGATACCTTCAGATGCCAGTAGAGCAACCTTTCTTGTTTAAAGGTGTATTTCCAAGATGACATTAATGCAAGCCAAACTTTCATTCTGCTAGACGTTATCACTACCCAAGCTGAGCTCTGTGTACACACTCCAAGGCTGTTTGTTTAAATCACCTCAAGCTAATAAGAGGTGATACTAAAGTGGGACGTGTGTGAAAATTGCTTGAAGACAATTATGACTGCTATTTAGGCAATAGTTTTTCTAGAATACTCCAAAGGACCTCCATAAGGATGTCACAGAGCTACTCCAGAGGCATATGTAGAATGTCAAAATGTTTTTAATATGTGTTATAATATGAAATATTTCTTCCCTGCTATGTTACTACTTGTGTGAGCATTATTAAATCTCATTTTAGATTTACTAATGACTCATATCAAACAGACACAAGAAATGTTAAGGACCAAAACTCCAGCTACAGCCATTTGACAGATTCTGAATAAATGGAGCCTCAAGTGCCATCTAGTGTAGACCTGACTTTACAGCTCCAGCATGAGTTCATTCTTCTCATGTTACTTAATTGCTTGTCTGTCAAACGAGAAGCTGTGTTGTTGCTGTTTCTACAGACCTTTAAGGATATAGTCAGTATTTCAGAAACCTTTTCTGACATTAAATTCTACCAGTAATTTCAGCAAGATGTTATTTTTGGTTAAATTATCAAATCAGAAAAAGGAAAATTTCCTTAAAACTCACGTAGTCTGTTGTTAAACAAGATGAATTTGTAGCACGGGAAGGTATATTAATTTGATCTGATTAAAACCCAAGGATTAATGCAAAACTGAGAATCCTCATATCCTGTGACACAGTCCTACGAATTCTGATGTCCAGTATTCTGGTAAGTGAATGCAGCAATCTCTGCTTGGCAGCAGCACTCATTTGCGTCTCCACAGAGGAACTTGCTGTCTTTAAGATTGCTTCATACTTTATTAAATGTAATTTAAATTGTTCCACAAGCTCAACAAAATACTGAAGGAAAGCCTAGCAAGCAATACAATTAAAAAACAAAACAAAACAAAACCAAAACTAAGTCAATCACATAATGCCCTTGAAGAAGGAAAGGCTACAAATATAAAATAATTTAAAAAAAAAAGTCAGTTCTAATTGTGCTGTGTCAGAATTGTGGAACTACAGCTGAAACAGATTCAAATGTTATCAACACCACTATAACCTATAAGGTACCAGGTATCATTTCAAAGAAATAGTGGCAGCTTGCTAAGCTCATTTGACAGAACAGACTATTTGATATTTGAGTATTTTACTGATAACATCAGATATTGACAGTCTTATATCCATTGAAAATAGCTTGGGCACTTTGAAATCACATCTTATCATTGATACATCGACGTTTTACATCTTGCTTTCTCTTTGTTGTACAAATGTGTGAAAAAAATATTGTAAATACATCCATAGATGACATTAAAGATGACTTAAATTACACAAACAGAGAAAAAATTGATCAGAAATTTTACTGTTTGTTATTTGATTTCAGCATGTACAGACAGGCTTTTCTGCAATAAAAAGTATTTTCTATAAAATTCACTAGAGATAGAAAATATTTCTCAATAAATAGATCTTTATTCCAAATTCAAGAAGAAGACAGGGAATAAAAGCAGAAGAGCAATCAAGTGCAATATTACCTACTCAATATGCATACCAAGTTTCCAGACCTTTTCTTGTCTTCATTTTTTCTTGCCTTCATTTTTTCTTGCCATATTCATGCTTTCCTGCCCGTATAAGAAGGCTCTGTTTGGCCTTCTCCAGACATACAAGCAAGAGAGAAAGCCTACAAGGCAGAAGAAAGTGCCAGGATCTAACAGCTCATCCTGAGAACTCTTTTCCTGCAGACCTTCAAATTTACACAATGCTTTTTGGCTGATTTCTCCTACTTCATCTTACACAGCTCAAAGCACATCAAGAATTTAAAATTATAACTTACCAGTTGACTTGCTCCCTGAAACAAAGTAGAAGGCAGTACAGAAGAAACGTGAAACGTCAGCTCAGTGAGCTGCGAAAGCCACGAAGCGTTCTGCTTCGAATGCCTGATTCATCAGGTAGTACATGTACATGCCAAACTCCAGCTGTCTTCGGTGGGAGTCCTGTGCCTGGAGAAGCAGAAAAACGCAACTATTCTTTTCTTGATTAGATTTCTTCCGTTCTTATTCTCTAAATATATGTAAAAAATTAGAATCTCTTCTAGATTTCCTCATTGGGCAATCACTCCTTGTTAGAGATACAATAGAAAGCTCTAAATCCACCAGCTTTGTGCCCAGAAGCAGTTTCTACCTTAAAATCAGCAGGATGCTGCTTAAGTTTCTCAAGAGAATTGAGACATATCTACAGGTAGAATAATTATGATGATATCTCAAATCTTCATGATATTGGTAACATAGGACTGGATTCTGAAACGGAACAGAAATATATGTAACATAGGAAGTAGGCAAAAACCTTTTCAAATACGAATGCTTTCAGTACGGGTAGGCAAAAATTCATCCGTAGCTCTAAATGTTATATTAGTTAATAAACATACTGATTATTCTAAAGGCCAGAGTAGAAAAAACATGGCATCTGTTCCGTGGTAAGTGCTAACAAATAGAGGTTTTCTGCAGCAACCAGATATACTGCATGCAACCAGGTTTGCTTATAAATCTTCAGCTCTCTAAAGCTGTCGTCATTACTTGCAATGCAAAGACAGGTGGCAAATTAACAATAATAATAAAAAAAAAAACATTGATTGGGTCAGATGATTCTGTGTTTTATTTATACTAATGAGCAAAACAAACAAGTTAAGGTCATGCTACTCATAGCTATAATTTTGCTCCTGAAAAACATGGAGTTTTCTGGTAAACAAAATAAAGCATGTTAGATAAAAATTTTCCTTGTAATTTTTCCTATGGCTTCTTTACAGCAGTTTTCATGTCTGATTTAGAGAGCTAATAATTTGAAATAATCTACTCATTAACACTGCCCCTTTATGCGGCCCCTGAAGTGCTCTACCATTGCGTCACATAAGACTCGCACAGCCCATTTCCCATGGAAGCAGCAGGCACGGCTGCTGTCTGAAGTAGCTCACTGCTCATTTCCTATGCATGACAAGAAACTTCATTATCACCTTATTTAAGTGAAAGTATACATCTCTGCATTGATCTATTTCAGTAGCTGAAGGTGTCAAAATGCTTTTTGGTTATTGACGTACTATGTGGATGGTTAGAATTAATACTAATAACTTCATTATTATCACTACAGTGTGTATAGCATGTTTATATGCATACATACATATACATGCTCTTCATCAGATGCAGATTAATGACACTTTCTGAGCTATACAAGAAGTGAAAGTACAATATGGTATTTTCTTCTCTGCAGAATGAATTTCTCTCTGAAAGTAGGCCCAAGAGCCTTGCTAGATTTCCCCTTTCTGTGAACTCTGTTCTTACAAAGACTTACTAATTGGTCATATCTTCTTGAATCAGCCATATATACTGCCTCTTGTTATGGCAAGAGTATATATTTTTTATGCTCATTACAATGTGCTTCTTTTCCTCACAGCATCCCTCTTCCTTATTACACTTTGTATGCACACTGTAATTCGCTAATATTAATATTCCACTCCAGAACTCTAAACTGATAGAGTAAAAACATCATTATTGGGACACTTTGCCAACCAGAACAAGCAGATGTCCCTATGAAGAGCAGACTACAGTAAAAAAAAAAAAAAAATCAGTATTGGCTAAAGAGGAAATTAAAACAAAAATGCCCAAACCAACCAACCAAGCAAGCAAAAACTATACCGTGCTGAAGGAAAAGAAATGCTCTCCAAGACAAATTCATTGCAGGCACAACTTCAATGACATCAGTTGTCATTATTCAAATTCCTTTACATGGATGATTTTTCTTTTTTTTGGTTAAAACTATCCCAGCTCAGCATTCATTATGCTTATCAATGTCAGATTAAATTGGTTCTTATAAAACAAGCATCTGAAAAATGCAATGCAGATATCCAAGAGCATTCATACCTTTCCATATTTACCTTACCAGATCATTACATTCATATCTTCTTGAGACTTCCTAGACCACACTATGCTTTTTTGTCTTATAACTAAATCTCTTCTTGAAACTCTAGATGTTCCACGTTATTAAAGGTTCCAAAATGGATGAAGATGGATAGAGGTTTGTTTGCTTAGACCATCACTGTACCAGCAAACTAGCGTGAAGTTTAATAATGCATTTAATCAAATCTGAAGTGTGTCTGTTGCCAAATGAGCTACTGCATTGCTTCTTTCTCTGTACTAGGTCATTCATTTGCCCTCAAGGTAACTCAGTTCAAAAAGCTATAACCAGTCAAAACTAATCTTACAAAAAGAAAGAATAGTTTTCTGTTGGTGGCAACTAGTCAGAAGGTTAATCTCTCTCTACCGTCAGACTATACCTGTTGAATGTGTTATGTGATGTTTCTATCTCCAGCTGCACGCTCCCATCTCTTTACGTAGCCACCCAGGAAATTGTGTCCTGATGATGGAAAAGACAAGGCAAGAGACAGCCACAGCCCTCTCAGCCATACCTCATAGGGGAGGTATTCCAGCCTTTTGATCATCTTTGCGGCCTGCTCTGGACACACTCCAACAGGTCCATGCTTTTCTTGTGCTGAGAGCTCCAGAGCTGGATGCAAGTAAAAAAAAATCCAGTGCAATGCCATTTCTGAGGTTCTAAAACTAGAACTATTCCAAAAGGGATTTAAAATTTACAAAGTGGAGAAGTGGTTTCATTCTCAACATACACAAGTATATTGGGACACTGAAAGAGGTGTCATAAAGTGAAAACACTTCTGCAGACACTTTTTAAGATGTCTAAACCAAAAAGTTCTAGCATACCTTTTTGGTGGTTCAAGTTCAAAATTAATTTTAATATATCAGGTAGTCCATTAAAAATTGTACTCTGAATCAAGATTGTATCCTTAAAAAAATATTTATTGGCCAGATAGGTCAAAAATAGATACACTAGTTGCAATTTTTTTCTAGTTATTGGTTGATGAGAGTTATTTATTCAGTTACCTCTTACTATGTGTTCTACAGTTAACAGAGTTTTACTCATTTTGTATGGTAGTTGTGGCTCAAAATTCCCTGCAGGATACCTGTCAAGAAATATCACTTATTTTTTACACAGCTGAACATTTACATGAATAAAACGAAACCATGTTAGTTTGCCTTTAAAATCAGCTGAATGTGGATCGGGGGGAGGGAGAGGAAGGTGCATGGATTTTTTTTTATGCCTACATTGTATAATTAGCTATGTTATATTCTGTTTCACACTGTACTAAATTTAAAATAGCAATTTAAGATGGCCAGTTGGTGTTTTCTGTAACTTTTTTGTCTTCATTTCCAGAGTTGACTTTTATTGCAATTAATTTACATCAGTATTTAGTGTAGGCCAGACTTCATGCCACACCCAAAAGATTTCCAGCCAGATTTCAGCAGGAGATGTACATTCGCTCAGATACCGTAAAATATTTAATTTGCAGTAAATTAAATAACCTTATGGAAGATGATGGAATCCCTTAAGGATATTGTGAAATACTGCAGAAAGTTTTTACAGTTTAGGTCAGCATATCCACACGCTCCCATTGAAGCGGATGGATAGATCACTACAATACAAATTCAAAGGAATGTTAAGAACACCAGTCTGCAGACGTAACATACCAATGTTACGGACACTCTTATTTAATTATTTTTCTTCTTAACAGTATTTAACAAATCTATAGTAAGCATTATTTTGTATGTTGGTTAGGGCAGTACTGGAACTTACTTTTCCCCTCCTTCCCCTTTTCCCCAGATCTAGATCAGGGCCTTACTGTGGGAATCATTTCACTGAATTTGTAGCTTGGCCATAAATTCCTTTTGCAGTCAACAGAGGGCAAAAGGGATCTCTATGTTACAATTCATCTGATCCATTGAAGCTGAGGAATCTGAATTATTTTAGAAGGAGGTGTTTCACCCTCTGGAGGTGCTAGACCACATTTAGGCTTTTCAATGCCTAAAGACAATTGATTCTCACCACACTTTGCTAGCACAGTAGAATTCCAGAATTAAGTGAAAATGGAGATATTTTAATAGCTTGACTGAATCTGAGTTATGATCACAAACCCCTAATACAAATCATCCACAAAACCCAAACCTACAAAACATGTGTAAAACCTAATGTCTCTTTAAATGTCTGTCTCCAGCAAAGTCACCTTCAGCCCAGGGTACCTTTGTAGACTGAGACTTCTACAGACTAAAAGCACAAATAATTTCTGAGTATGCAGGTATGGAAAGTTTAGACTGTTAGATTTAAGTATAATTTTGAGGAATGGGAGAAGCATTGATCAGAAAAATTTAGTGACACAATTCACGTATTTAAAGCTCGGTTTACAAACAGCAGCATGTTCATCTGCTTCCCAAGTCAAGGTGAAGTCACACAGCACAGTCTTTGCAACACAGCAGTGCAACTATTGTGAGGAAAGGGGGTCAGCTACTTACCCTGTATGTTGTCATCAATTTGTAATCCTACCAGCCTTTAGTATGATTAGAGGTTGCTAAATTCAAAAACAGCTTTTCTCACAGTACTTACTATAACTTACAGCCAACACATTAGATTTTTTTTTTTTTACACAGGACCATGGTTAATATAGCTGTATATATTGTCCATGGGCATGTCACCAAAGTTACAGGTTTCCAGCAGGATCAGAGTACTTGTCGGTATGCAGTAAGTATAGAGTAAAGTCACAATGAAGGGTGACGATGAATGTAATTAATTAAACAAACTGTATTTAGTCACAGTATTGTGTATGTGTATATATAGTTGTGTACTGTTCATCTCTAGCAGCTTTTTCACAAAGCAGGTTCACCATCTAGAGCAGTTACAGAAACTGTACCAAAGAAAGCCATAGCATTTTTTATTTTTGGAGGTGGGTGGTGAGAATTTTGGCCTTAGTTCCCCTGAAATGTGAGAAAAATATATAATACCTGCCTCTTTCGCAAATAGTAAGAACTTTTATGTGACATGAGTATCAGTATCACATAAACAGATCCATCTTATCTGAAGGTAAATTAAATCTTTCATGTACTCCAATGTAGACAGCAGGCAGGGAATATTAATAAGAGAATATGAGTATTACCAATGAGTCATGGGAGGGCCGTAGTTCTGAAATAGATATGAAGTAGCATGCACATGTTAATGCCTGTCCATATTGTTGGAAGAACACTCAGTTGCCTACACTAAACACACAGTTTTCAGTCCAAAAGCCTGATATGCACAATGCGATATAAATGCAATAGCAGCACTATGACAAATTTACTCATAAAATCAATGACAAACTGCTTTGTGAGTCCCGTATCTGACTTGTGGCAGCATAAAGATACAAAGCTTCTTTTCACAGTTAATAAAGAAGTCCACCTTCCCTAACTATTTTTACTTCAAATTTAGGCATTAGCAAACATGACCTAGGGGTAAAAAACCAGAGCTTGACTGCTTCTGCAAACATTTGCTTTAACTGCAATCAAAATCACTAAACTCCAGGTGATTTACCTACATTTTCCTCGCAAACATTGTGTTTTGCCTCTCATACTTCGCCTTTCTGAAGAAATGTTACTTTCCTCTTTTCATGGACATGTGCCAAGAGAAGGGGTTGGAAGAGGTAGGTAAAGGAGAGAGACTGTAACAGAACTGCTCTAACAGCACATGCAGCCTACTCTACCAAGTCATCCTTATCTGCTCTTATGCAGAGGAATGAGGTTCGCCTTCTTATCAAGCCCAATGGCCTAGTACTGAGAAATGGCACAGAGCCCATAGACAGCGCAGGCTGAAGTGGTTTTCCAGAAGTGCCTATTAGAGAACATGCTGTCATTTTATGGCGATTATTAGAAATGCATAAATTGTGAACAGTAAATGTCAACGGAATCTTTAAGGAATGTTGCCTTTGTTGGCGTGGCGACCTGGTTCAGGAATGGCACGGCGACCTACCCCCCGGCCGCTCGGGCCATCAGCTCGCAGACACCAATGTGGTGGACAGCAAATGGCGTTTATTGATGGGTAGCACAGTATTATATAGCTTAGGTTTACAGCGTCACTTC
>Ga0065711_1001753_pt1 | contig 39742 bp, 12 predicted proteins | sample Hoacrofraction12_FD_59098 | JGI IMG/M metagenome (GOLD analysis project Ga0065711, IMG submission 59098) | Hoatzin crop microbial communities from Cojedes, Venezuela - Epithelial fraction 12 v2 (version 2) | ecosystem: Host-associated > Birds > Digestive system > Esophagus > Crop | place... | reverse complement strand
GCGCCGCCCCCCCCCACCGGAACCCAGCATGACAGCACATGGTATGGAATACCCGGCTCTGTTTGGCCAGGTTGGGGTTGGGTCAGCCCACCCGGCTGTGCCCCTTCCTGAATTCTGGTGAAAATTAACCCTGTCCTGGCTGAACACGGGGCCTAAAGGGAAAGCGCTATGAAAGAATTTAACGGAAGCAAATGTCTTCCAAGAGAGATGAAGGCTGTTAGTCCCTACATGAATGATGCTACGCCAAAATCCTAGGTTAAAGGTTCAGAAACTTCATGTCCAAAGATGCACAAGAAGCTAATAACAGCATGACGAATAAAACCTGAAGGCAAACCCCTAACTTCTAATCTACCTTTTCTTTAGAGCTCAGTTGATGTATCAATAACTGAATATCCGCAAATGATAACTGGGACCGCCGTCAGTGAATACTGCTTGTTCTGCAGAATGTTTGCTTATAAATGAATGTGTGACATGATGCTGTTTGGTGGATGAGGCCACATCCAGGGGGTAGTGGTCAACAGCTCAATGTCCAGATAGAGATCGGTCACAAGTGGTGTCCCTCAGGGGTCTATACTGGGACGAATACAATTTAATATCCTCATCAATGACATAGACAGCAGGGTTGAGTTCACCCTCAGCCAGTTTGCAGACAACACCAAGCTGAGCGGTGCAGTTAACACACTAGGAGGACGGGATGCTACCCAGAGGGACCTGGATAAGCTGGAGAAGTGGGCCTATGTGAACCTTATGAGGTTAAGCAAGGCCAAGTGCAGGGTACTGCACCTGGTTTGGGGCAACCCCCGCTATCAATAGAGGCTGGGGGATGAAGGGATTGAGAGCAATCCTGCTGAGAAGAACTTGGGGGTACTGGTGGATGAGAAGTTCAGCATGAGCCGGCAATGTGCGCTTGCAGCCCAGAAGGCCAACCATATCCTGGGCTGCATCAAAAGAGGCATGGCCAGCAGGTCGAGGGAGGTGATTCTGCCCCTCTACTACACCTTAGTGAGACCCCACCTGGAGTCCTGTGTCCAGCTCTGGAGCCCCCAGTACGAGAAGGACATGGACCTGTTGGAGCAGGTCCAGATAGGGCCACAAAAATGATCAGAGGGCTGGAATACCTGTCCTATGAGAAAAGGCTGAGAGAATTGGGGCTGCTTAGCCTGGAGAAGAGCAGGCTCTGGGAAGACCTTATAGTGGCCTTTCATTACTCAAAGAGGGCTTATGAGAAAGATGGGGACAGGCTTTTTAGCAGGGCCTGTTGTGATATGAAAAGGGCTAATGGTTTTAAACTGAAAGAGGGTAGGTTTGTTTAGATTAGATATAAGGAAGGAATCTTTTACAACGAGGGTGGTGAGGCACTAGAACAGGCTGCCCAGGGAGGTGGTAGGTGCCCCATCCCTGGAAACAAGGCTCTGAGCAACCTGAAGTAGTTGAAGTTGTCCCTGCTGATTTCATGGTTTTAGATTAGATGATCTTCAGTGGTCCCTTATAACCCAAAATATTCTATGATTCTGTGCTTATTAGGGACCATGCTACCTTTTGGCGTATTCTTTGTAAAAAGTAAACAAACATTTGCATTCTCTGCAAGATCAATCCAACAAGGCAAGAATGATGTGACATTGGCAGTGCTTTCTTGACTGTACAAAAAGTGACAGTGACTTCGTACTTTGTGTAGATTCACAGGGAAGAAAAATACATTTCTCTGAGCCTCTTTTATCTCTTTGAAATACAGTGCAGTCAGATCAAAAAGTTAATTATTAGCCCTGCAACTTTTTTGCTACTAACTGTGCATGATAAAAGGGTATATCCAAGGAAACATGGCTAAAATGTCTAGATAGATTTGTATGTACTTGCAGTGTTACAGTACCTTCTCTTATCATACACCTCTTTATACATTTAATTAAAAACATCAGTGTATTACCAACATTCTTCTAATACTAAATCCAAAACATAGCAGCTACTGGGAAGATAATTAACTATCCCAGCAGAAACGAGGACATCCACTCACAAAGTTATGCCTGAAGTAACCGCTTTATGGAGTAAACTTTTAGGAGAAGAACAGACGCTGAAAACGTGTTGATGTGTTGCATTTCATCATGTGGCCAAAATGATTTTTTAAAAAAATAAAGTTCCGGTCTTGAATTCTAGAAATACAGTGAATTTTTTATTGGCGTAGATACAGTACTTCAGATTAGCTGGTGTCAGGTTGCTTCTACCAAATGCCAAAGCTGCAACTCTTTAAATGGGTTTTATAGACTTTAACAAGCCCTATAGGCCTCCCAGCTCAGTCAATAAGGATGGAATCTATGATAATATATAGTGAGTTATAGAGCCTAAGCCAGGAGAATTACATTTTGAAACCAGATCTTGCCAGAAGATATCTGCAATTGACTGTTATTTAACTTTGTTATCTTCCTATATATAGAAAAGGTACTTTACTGGATATACTCAGGAGTTAATACTACCTTCAGAAGGCAGTTTGAGTGGGTTTTGGAAGATGAAGGGTTTTCCCTGCCAAAATATTTCTGAAACATTCAGCATTGAAGAGATTAGAAAACTTCTTCTGGTGGAATTCAGGGAATGCTGTTTAATACCTTTGTCTGTTACTGTAATCTGCATGGTGCTGGTAAAAGTGATTGAGTGGGAAAAGGAGAAATACCAGGTGTGTACTCACCAGTCTGTGAATGGAAACAGAACTAGGAGTGGAATGGAGCATCAGTGCTCATCTACTTGCTGCAGGTTCCAATGCAACAGCAACAAAGAGCCTAGGATGATTTTTATCTCTCTGTATGGCAGGCTCACATCTGGCAAGAAGATTTCAAGTAGTCAGTAGTTTTATGATTCACTTGTACAGCCCAAAACAACCCCTCTCTAGTCATCTGCTGTAGGTTTTGTACCGTGTGTTGCAAAGATCTTTCATTGATTGTAACAGAAATACTACATACTTCAAAGTAGTTATGGAACTTTTCTTCTGCCTTTTGAACAGCAAAACTTGCTTTGTTTGTTTTAATTTGTACAGAATGAGCAACTACTACTGAGAAGAACACACATTCTGAAGCACATTCTTTATTCAGGTTTTTAAAAGAAAATAAAATGTTCTTTTAAGAATATTAATTCTTATTGACATAGTTCTTCATGCAAATTAATTCTTTCTCCTGATCTCACACCTAATCTGATATTGGGAAGATCTGAAGTTTCAGATCTCTTGTGCAAGCAATACTGCAACTCCAGATATATTCTTAACCTGGAAAGTGAGAGAAAAATGCATAACTTCAGCCTTGACAAAAGCCCACTGAAGTCAATAGATGTTTTTCTGCCTTTTCACATTCAAAGTTTTTTGTGCCAAACTGAATCTAATACTCAAATTTTCTGAAAATACTAAGTTAAACATCATACTTAGTATTTTCAGAAAATATGAGTATCAGAGATAGACAATGTACCAGTATTATAGATACACAGTATGCTGGACCCATGCGAAAATAGTGCTGGCGTGAAGTATTCTATAATGAAGTGTAAACAGAAAGTGGAAACATGACCTGGGCGATGATCAAAACCACAGTTTTTTCATTTCCTGTGATACTTTATCAGAGCTTGTACAAAGATTTTCTTTTGATATGCATTTGCCATGAAGTAGTTTTGTGCTAGGGAACACTATGGACTTGATGAAGTGAATAAACAGTGTGGAGAAAGGAAATGTAGAGAAGCCTTGTAGGAAAAAAGAAAACAAGCAAATAAACAGAGACCTTGTATATTATTAAACAAATATTTGTGCTGCTAAAATGAAAAAAAAAAAGTTTCAACCTATAAACATTATAATACACAAATCTTCTAAGCCTGTTTAAACTCACTTGCCATAAAGGGAATGACATTTTCTCTTGGTACATCAGAAAGGATATCTGTTTTTTTGCTGAATAACTATGCAGTTCTAAATGCAACTGGTTGTTTGGGAGATAAATTATTTCCTCTCAATCTATTTTTGTGTGTATAATTGGACAAACAGAATGGACATCTGCACTTTATCTTGCTATCTTCAGATGCTCTATACTTGCATTTTACTTGGGCAGCTGACAAGCATTCATTGGAAATAATGCTTCTTTTTCAAGAGGGTTCTTATTTTTTCCAAATACATTACCAGGTAATACAAATCTTTTATTTTCTTTGTTGAGAAAATTCTGTTCTAACATGTTCATGCCCAAAATCCATTTCTTCTTAAGAGTTTTCTATTCTAGAAAAGACAGTAGACACTCCTCAACATCACTTGGAATGTGATTTAAGGGCATATATTGTGACAACTATTTCATTAAAAAACATAATTGTACATCCAGTCCTATTAACACAAGACTGATGTTTCCCCAATTTCTGTAGACAGCTAAAAAATATCTACCATTTATTTTATACATGGATCAAGTATGATTTCATCATACAGAAAAGAAAACATAGAAGATATGATTCAAAGTGTTATTTCACTGAGATACATTTCACACAAACAGGAGTTATCAGTTCTTGAGAGAATTGAACCCTAGGTAGGATTATGACAATTACTGATTTATATGGTGATAGGAATGTATAAAACTGTGACTAAATAAATTCTGAGGGCAGATATCTGACAGTATGGTGTCTCAAACCATTGTTTTAAATTTAACTACATCCATCATGCTTCTCTCATTATTTCTTTTTTTTGTTTGTTTTTAAAGTAATTATAAGGTAATGTTATTTGAAAACTGTATGGGTTAAGTTCTGTTGTTATTTACTCTGGCTAAAATGTTGGCTTTCCGAAACACACACAAAAAAAAACCTAAACAGAAACTACCAGAACATAAAACTCTGTACATTAACAATGTCAAAGAATTTAAGATATGATCACAGGTTATTTCAATAGAAAGTAGACATATGAAAAGACAAAATACCTTGAAAGGCCCTTCCTAGTCTTAGCAAGGTAAGGATGAAGTTGTTAGTAATAGATGGGTTAATAAATTACTACTGCATTTAAGTGTCTTTTCTCCATCTTTTGGTGTGCAAAGAGGAGAGCTGCTGCTGTTCTGTTTGATGGTATTTTGCACTCCTCTGTTGATAAGCACAGTTTAACTGTGTGAAAACATAGGATAGGTTCCTAATGAAACCGCTGAAACTCTACAGAGTTATTACTGCCATTACAGAAGAGGTAAATACAGTGGATATGATGTACTTAAATTTCCAAGAAACATTTTATGAAGTATTTAATCTGGTATTTCTGGTTTAGTGGGGATGCTATTGAATACTGAATAAACAAGATACAGGATGGAATCAAAACAATAAAAACTACCATATTAGTCAAGAGCTCACTGACCTAACTGAGCATCTAACACTCATACATGAGGGTTATCTTGACTCCATTCAGCGTCATGAGTATTCCACCTCACTGCCTTTCAGTCTGAAGGCTGTTAATTAGGAATGTACCTCTGAAGTTAGATAATGTTCTTGTCTTTGGAGTTCAGATGTGTTTTTCTCTAACAAGTTATGGCCAATTTATGGCCATAAACCTACAAAATGTATATATATTTCAGCAGACCAGAAAAAAGACTATTGTCATCACAAAATTCATGTTAGTTCATAGTTTGCAATTTATACCACAAGTGCTTACTTATAAATGAATTGTGAAATTGGGAAGTAATTCCCAATTCCGACATCTGGAACCGATGATTTACCACAAGCTTCTGTTTGTTTGAGGGCATTAGTTCATTCTGAATCGCTCTCATTGAAAAATCAGTGTTGAAAAGAAGGGGTCTTGTTTTTTTGATAAATCTTGTTCTGTACTCAAAATCTTTATAACTGATAGAAAGGCAAACTTGTTCTTCTGTGAAATGACAGAATTTAATATGGGTTGCACTGCTATCACTGGAAACAGAACAGATACCTGCGTATTGTTTATGGCCATATCTTTTGCTAAGGGTTCCAACACTTTTTAAATTAACACTTCTTAGTCAAAAATGACTATCAATACGTAACTGCCTGAGGTTGTGACTGACTGAAGCTAATTTATTAATGTTGTGTAGCCAGTTAGATCAGGCAAAACACACAGTTTTGCCTTTTTCAAATAAAATAAACACTGTGCTGATTTATCCTTAGCAGCTAGTTTCAATTGCTCGCTGTGTTTCAGAGCAGTGCATTAAAAACTGTTGTTGCCTATATTTGCCCAATAAATTATTTTTAAAAATGCACAGGTTTAGGTGATCAGAAGTTTCCTGCAGGTAATCACTCAAAAGTGTAGATGCCTAAATTTATGATGTGGGGATCCTGTGGAGAACACTGGAGCCAAACTTGTGGAAGAAAGCAAGGGCATTTTTACCTGTCGGTTTGGTGACCTTATCCGCTCTGTTTTTGGCAGTCATTATGAAAAAGAGGACAAGAACTGCACTAGAAAGAGTGATGAGAAGAAAGTATGTCTTAGACAAGGATTTAGATGTAAAATGTATTTGGAACTGGCTGAGGAAGAGAGACATGGGCTGAGGAACTGCAACTAACTGGATCAAGATATGTTGGAGTCGGGAAACATGATTAGAAATAGAGTCTAGGTCTGGGAATGGTTCAGGGAAGAGGAATGAAGAAAAATGCTATGTTGGATACGACAAGATGAGAGGGGATCATGCTTGAGGATCAGGGTTTGAGGAGGGAAAGAATAAAAGTAATCTATGTCTGAGAGTCCAGTTTTTCGGAAGCTAGAGGCAGGACTCACATTTTCTCAGACAATTCTGTTGCTGTCGCTGTCCACAAAGTTACAAAACCAGTGAAAGCATGGAGCTCTTGATATTCACTCAAAGAACTACAATCTACTGCAGCTATCATTTTTTCCATTAGTTCAAATGGCAGAAATCCACAAAACATCTCTAAAAGTTCGAATTGATTGATGAATTACATGATTGTTAACATTGACCCAGGGAGCTGAATGGGGCTTTTTCTAGGGTTTTGGTCTGCTTCTTAGTTTTAAATCCCTCATTAGAATGTGCAGGCTTAAACACAGTGAGGTTTCACAAACACACTCATGAAAACTTGGGCTGCCAACAACTATGTACAGTTTTATTCAGCACAAAATTACATGTTGATGCATTATGTTCTAATTAATTTTACCTTTGTTTCCCATTCTATCTGAGCTTCGTGGCCTAACAGTCTATGACTTGTAAGAAACTGCCGGTTTCTTCTGCAATCTCAAACCTCTGTTCACTTCAGCCTTCTGTTTTATTTAATTTCTGAATGAGAGATCTGAAGATGAAAGTAGAATTATAATTCAAAGTATGTGATACCATATGGCAGGGACTCATGCCCAGACCTTCAACAACTGAGAAAATCTTTCATTTCTGTGAAGAATGTAATACAGCTTCTTTATAACACTTTGTACATGAACCTTTTCCCTGCTGTGGGTTACCATGATTGCTAAGTGATTGTTTCCTCTTGACAATATTGAGTTCCTGCATTTCACAGTTCAGCTGGAAGACAGTTGGAAATGAACTACACAATGAAGTGAAGATTTTACAGTGAACTTAACACAACTTTCTGGGGTATATCATCATCGACTTAAAATCTCTGATTCCACAGACTATACAAAATATGGGCCAATTAACATTTGACCTTTCCTGGTAATGGTAAAGCATTTATTACTACAAGCAATAGATTTATAGGGATATGACTAGGTGATTTCTCACTGTGCTTGACAAACCCTTTATTAGGTATCTGAGGTTGAGAAATCTACCACTCAGCCAAACAAGGTAACAGCAGTCTAGTAGCTGAGAATCTGCTTACCTTTGTGATAGCTTGCTTAAAACAATCACAATTTTATGTGAAAACTTATCAGAAAGTATTGGCAATGGCAGTGAAATACTGAAAAAGGATCTTCATGAATCTGCTGTGCTTGAGCTGTTGTTTACTTTGTCCTCCCTTCTGAGTGGACTTTTAAAATAAATATGTGGTTTTGTTAATCCATTGTGGTAGTTCCTCTGCAGAGATTCGCTCTCTCATCAGTGCAACTAAACTAATTTTCAAACTTCTGCAGTATTTCTAAGCACATAATAGCTATTGCCCTTGCCCACATCTTTCCACTGCCACTTTGGGATACTTGGAATATAAATGCACAGAATGAAAATGATACTTAAAATATCAGATCCTTCAAAGAAAGAAACTACATGAATGTAAAGCATCATTATTAAGCAATAACAACTAAGTTGCAAGCCATTAAACCAGTCAGTCATTAATCTCAGCAAAATCCTCTATGTTGAACTCTTTATTATAATGTTATAAGCACAATACGAAGCAAAGAATCAACCCCACAGGTATATCGACTCTTTAGTGGGTGATACTGCTGTTGTCATATTGCATGCTATAATTACTGTGCACATTAGCCAGGCTGTTCTCACTGTAACACTAGTAATAGCCAGTAAAGGAGGGAGAGAAATGCTTCCTAAATGTTAAATCCAAACATAAGAAATATTTCTAGTCCCCATGCTCTAAGTAAAGCTACATGAAATTAATCTCTCTGCCCAAAAAGGTACTTCATCTGAATAGTTGTTTCTTGCTAGGAACCCTCTCCTGCCTCATAGTCCTCACTCCCTGCAAACATCAGGAATACATTTCCTGGCTTTGTTTAGAGACAGAGGAGGCAAGTGTCCTAAACAAGATGCTGTGGGCTACAGCCTTTCCAGCAGCAGGTCTTCACAGCTTGAGAAAAGGTGGGCCAAAGTGTCATGCGCAGTATGCCAGACATAGAAAATGAGTTACAGTAGGCAAGCTCTTGTTTTAGATGAGGTTGCACGCAGAGTTTTTATTGCAACAGTATAGGCCTACATAGCAGAAAGAAAGGAAAGAGGAGGCAGCTGCAGCACAATTACCTGGCAAGAGTATTCAGTGAACATCTAGAGATCAGAACACCATGTCTTCACTGCTATTGTTTTCTGTGCTAGCTGCAGCTGAGCTTGTGCATGCTGCAGTCTCACTTGCAATGTAGGCATTTCCCTGACTATGCATTTCCTTAAATAACCTCTCCTTTGTTTGGGATATTTTCTTCCCTCCCTTCCCTTCTCTGTTGCAGTGTATTTAGATCACCTCTGGTTGTTTGGGAAGAAATGTCCTCAGAGGAGATCTTGAAACAAGGTAGTGCAATCTTCTAACTTTTTTGTCAATATTTAAAAATGAGGCAGTCAGAACGCTTTACTTGCTATTTCTCATTTTCATGAAAAGAAGACCAATTTGAAGCCATTCTGTGTGTTACAGGGACAGCAAGATCTTTTGTATTTCTTCAGTCTTTTAATAAAGGGTTTGATAGGACCTGTTTAAGAGTCTCTCTCATTGACAGCAGGGTAGGCTTTTTCCTGGAAATTTGCTTGACCCAAATATAGTTGAACTGAGAAAATGAATGGATTTTTCAATGACAGTCGCCTTATTTGCACATTTTTAAACTTCAGCACCGACAGAGGCCCAGGGAGGTTTAGTGAAAAGTTCAGATGGTAGGTCGATCACTGGCCAGAGGTCACAGATGCTATCACAAATCACCGTGCTTGCTGCATACATGTACAGGGTAACTTCCCATAAAGGATAGACATCGGAAACTATTCAAAAGCAATACCAGCCACAAATAATTCAGTTCCATGTGTTCAAGTATCTAATTCTTCTTACAAAATGCTTGTCTTTTGCCAAAGAAGCTGAGGGTCATGAAGCAATTTGTACCATAAAGTAAGAATATTTCAGCAGAAGTAGTTCTACATCCAGGAAAAAACTTGGTGCACTGTGTTGAACAATTTCAGTGATTTTGTTTAGCAAAATTGTAAATGTAGCTGTAATGTTCTTTTTTCTTTAATTCCACTGGTAAACAGCAATTGGGTTATGATCTATTTTGTGAAAACTTAAGGAATAAGAGCATCAGTTAACTGTCATGTATTTTCATTTCCTTGATCACCAAAGTATCTTTATAGATTTTAAGTTTTTAATTTGTGTTAAATATCAAAGAATCTCCACATAAACCCCAGTAAACTTTATTACTTTTTAGGTTTGACTGACAAGTGAAGCATTGGTTGTTTAAAATCTACCCTAAATTCAATGGCATAGATTATAGTATATGATGATTTATTATGAGCTTGTTGACTATAATAATTGGTGCATTTTTTGCTGAGCTTATTGATTTTTCAAGATTGTTCTCAGGAGTCATGCTGAAAATCTTTCAAGGCCAGTGGTGTCAACAGTGATGGCCTACAGTGAGTTTTAATTTAATGTATTCCTTTGCTTAACTCCCTTGGTACTTTACACTTGAAGAGATATGACAGATCTTCTGGCAACATTTATGTGAATATAAGATATATTAAATAATATGTAACATTTCAAACCTTCTTGGAGCAGTTTCCATGGAGACCAAAAGCATCCACTGGAAATTGAAATACAGAGGATCTCAATTTATGGAATGGAAATATTTGATACAAGGATTTGAAATCTTGTTTCAGGAGGTAGGAATTTGCATGCCTGGTTAATTAAGGCAATATTAATTCTGTATGCATGATCTTGTGAAAAATTTGGGAAGCAAATTATACACTTTTAAAAGGAATAAAGTATTTTTCAAAGCTATGTGCTAGAAAGCTTAAATTCACTCCTTTACTGAACAATGAGAAAATAATCAGGCTTAAGGCAGAGACCTCTGTGAAAAAATGGAGGGAATGAGATCCAGTTTTCACAGGCAGCTCAGACATTGTAGAACAGAAGCACCATCCTGTTGCTGCACAAACCCCAGCTGAGGCGTGTGTAATGGCAGCTCCCCACTAGTGAGCCCTGTCTGCTGAATGTGTGTGGATGTTTAAGCTCCTGCTTTTGGTCCTTCCTCCATTCTGGTTACTTTGTACCTGTTACAGAGGCATGCTTTCTATTATGGCAGACAACTATGCTCTTTATATACTGCCCCAAATTTACGCATGCCTAAGTAACGCCCTTGAAATCCAGATGTAGATTATTTTGCCCTGAAATGAACCTGCCTTAACAGAAAAGAAAACAAACAGAAAAAACCCATTGTCTGACATACATGAAATTATAGTATTAACTAGTGAGATGAATACACTTTAGGCGCAGGGTTCTTTGTTTAGTATTGATATATTATGCTTGGACTCTTGTACAGAGAATTGGCTTTAAGTGGGACACAGGTCCCAGGAGCAGATTTCCATTTTGTTTGTCATCTTCTGAAGATTGAAATGCCCAGTCTAATCTCTGATATTAAGTCTGTGTGTGTATTACTTTGAGTCATATTTAGCTGTCAGAAATTGTGTGTCACCAGCAGTGGAGCTGCTTATATCAATATCTAAGTACTTCCAAATTGTTTTGATTAACAAATATAAGATTGCCCAAAAGATATGAGGAAAGAACCATAAGAACAAGAAAAACTGAAAGAATAAAAATAAAACATTCCTTCTGCTGTGAATCAAGAGTTTAATTGTGTGGTGTGTGGGGGATGCCTGTCTTCTATTTTCTTATCAAGACTAATAGCTGTAACAAATGTGATGTCTAATGGCTGGTCCACAGTGGAAATACTGTGTAATCCCTAACACGTGCTACTATGGTCAAGAGATCAAAGAAGGGCAAACTGAGAGCGGTGATTGTAGTCATTTATTTCATTTTTTGAGAGATTGCTGCAAGAAGGAAAAAAAAGATAATTAAATATAAAAACAGATGCGAAAGACACTTTTGCAAAGGTCAACTTTAGAAAAATCTTAGCTCTGAATTATCCAAGTGGATCAGACACATGTAATTTATCTGAGAGAATTAAAAAATAAAAGTAAAAACCACAATTCAGAAGAAGATAATGAATAACATTGCTAAAAGGAAGCAGAGAGTACTAATAGCAGGAGATGAAAAATCACTCAGTTTGGCCTCTAATTACTGGCTTATTAAATTCTAGGCTGATTCATATAGTGGATGTGTGTATAGAAACTGTTAAATGGCTATATAATATTGACAGAATCTGTATTTGATAAACTAGGAGAGAAAATGTATATGACTCTTTCATCTTCTGCAAATTGCTTTTTAGACTATAAAAGCCTGAACTCAGTTAAAGAGTTCTAGATCAAAGCAGCTAGCCTAGTTTTGGTCTCCTTCTAGCCAGAGTCCATTTTTTTTGTCTTCTCCAGTCTACATAGACCATCATTCTTCGCATATCTTTTTGAAAGATATATGTCTCCTTCTGAATGGAATCATTAAAAAAAATCAGGAATTTAAGTGGGCTTTTGCAATATCTTCCATCCCTAATGCATTCAATGGTTGTAGTTCATTGCTAGGAAAACACCTCTTATTCAATGGCACTAATAATGCAAACTTCATTAAATTCTTCTTTTGTTTTTAATTGCATAGCAGTAAATGGGTTTTTTTAGAGAGTCAAAAAAAAAAATCTTCTGAGAGCTATCTGGAAGAAGAAAAAGGAATCTTGATTTGTCAGTGTAATCCTGAGATTTTAAGAAATTCACAAATCCTTCGTGTTACATTTGTGTAATATTTTCAAGCTTTTTTCCATTGGTATGAAGACTGGAAACTCGTACCTCTTCAACTTCATTTTATTTTAAAGAAATGAGACATGAGTTAACTAATAATTTGTCTGCAAATGCCACTGAGAAAAAAGGAGATGAATATTGCAAAAGTTTTGAGAAGGGTATTGGTCTTAGCAACACTACCTTGGCATTTTTTATGAAACCAAAGTTCATTAGCAGGAGCTTCAGCAGGCTGCGTATGAGTGCAGCTGGCTGCCATTTTTCTCTCTTAAGGCTGCTTTCTTTCCTGTTCCATAAAGTATAAAAACATGGTTGAATATCAAATATCTGCAAGAATGTTTCATTGCAAACAGAAGATCAAGCAGCATCTTGTTGCTTCATAATCATGAGGGGTTCTTGTTTGCAGTGGTTATACATCTGCAAGAAGAAATTGGCTTTGTCCTCCAGGAAAATTCTCTTGTCCATGAAGAGATCCCTGAATTTTAAAGAAATGGCAAGCCATGAAAATATTGGCTGGGTATTGTAAAGAAACAAATATTCCAGGTATATCTGATTTTCTCAGATGTTCCAGATGTCTCATCAATTACAGGGGAGGGCACCACAAGGAGACTCTCTAATGCTTTTTGTAGTTTGCATGGACTGTCTGTTTAAAATATAATATTAATTAGCAATTACTACTGGAAAAGGAGTTCTTGTTTATCTTCTTCAAATCTACCCCTGAAAATAATTGATTGTAATATTTTTCACGTGGTGCTCCAAGTCTGACAGCACCATCTTACATTGATTATGCTGTTACGAAAGAGGTTTTGAAAATCAAACAACATCAAACATCAGCTTATTTTATCTCAACATGGACTCTGGAAAAACAACTGTCCCAGTATCAAACTTCTGTGACTGAATTTGGTCATCCCTTCATCAGCAGTTTATCTAACGTTGTTGCAAGTATAAAGTTTTTTTATATGTATGAAAAAATCTAATTATGGTATCTGGAAATAAGAGTAAGAATAGTACATTTTTTTCTGATGTATGTTTGTTAAGTAACATGCAGTTTGAGCTGAGGAGAAGGGTGTACTGTGGTTCCCTTTGTCACAGCTAAACTATCAGAGGAAAAAGCAGTGGAAGAGGAAGCAATATGGTGGAGATGTTTTGGGTTTAAGTAAGGCAATTATAGAGGTGAGATTTTTTTCAGAAAAATAAAGAAAAAAACGAAAAGAGAAAGAAAAGGAGATCTACATCTTAGTTCATTTATTTGGGAATAATAACAAGTCCAGTCTCACCATAACCTAATGTATATGGGCAGTCCCACAGAGCACTATGCAAACTTCAGAACTCTTTTAAATGGAATAATTGGTAGTATCAGGGTCTTAGACTTCTGTGTTTCTCTTCATATTGAACACGGGAGAACCTGAAGATTTACATGCCAATACTAATTTTTACATTCCTTTGTTGTAACACTTAGTATAAATTTCTAGTCTCTAATAAGATAACTGTTTTTTAACATAGACCTAAATTTCTAAAATATGTCTGAAAAAGGCTATGGCTTACCACTGTGTAGCAAATGTATGGGCAGCAAGTAAAGGACTGTTCAGATATCAAAAGGAGAACTTGTTCTAGTCTGGCAAAACATTTGGTAAGTTCAACAGAGGCATTGTCAACCTTATTCAGAACAACTCTTCTTACACCGAAAAATGAATGATTGCACATGACAACATTTGAGATAATTTACATTTTTAATGGAATAGTTTTCTCTCAGGAAATGCTGATCTATTGCATTTGGAGGATGTTGTAGATACGTGTTTGTTTCAACATGATACAGAAGTAAGGTACGTTAATTTCAAATGTATTGAGCTTGAAATACCTTGCAGTATTCGAACCATGGTTTCTAAGTGATGAGTTTGAGAAATCGCTGTTGCACAAAACAAACCTCTTCTCTGTATCTGGGGACAAAACTTATGTTAAAATGCCAGTAATTTATGCAGATATTAATATGATGGTCAACTAGCTCTGCTCAATGTAAATCCAGACCAGTTCCATTTCCACTGGCAAAGTCTCCCAAGAAATTGCTCTAAATTTCACTGCTTTATGTATAAGAAACTTGGAGCTCTGTGCCTTTCTTTCTGAACTAAAATTGAAGAAACTGTGCTTATCCTTACCCCTCCCCATCACTTGTGCATGGTATTGTTGGGATATTAATCCATCATTTATGGTCTCCAGAAAGGGAATTGAGAGAAGATTCTGACCCTAGCCAGCAGACCTTCTTAGGCCGTCAAAGGAGAGTGAAGACATGATTAAGGCTGTTCAAGTTCTTCCATTTTTTTAACTATGCACGTTATTCTTAACAGAATAGCATATTTTCTTTTGAATTTAAGAGAGACAGGGAGATTCTCCTAGATGATGGATGTGAAACTAATTCAATGAACTTTGTGACAAATATTCCTCTTCCCCCAAACCTGTTCAAACATGTGTTGTTTTGAACTCTTATTATAAGCATTGTGATGATGACCGTATAATTAATACTTCTTTCTGCAATGAAAAAAGAAAGAGATGTGAGTGAAACAAAACTGAGGGTGCAACACAATAGTGGGTGAAGGTGGCTGCAGCTAAACACTCCAATAACAAAAGCAGGAGCTTATTTTGCTGGAGTTGACAAGCATAAGGTTACTGGACAACCCATAATGTTATTCAGGCTGGTCACTTGTGTTTCAATTATATACTGTGCCAAGTTTCAGCATCCGTGCAGGGACAGGAACGACTCTCACACATTGATGCAATGCACAGTCAGTTCACTTTATTGCTCCACTTGCGTGGTTATATACATTTTTCATATCTGTACACGCAATCACGCTTATTCGGATAGGCTACAGACATAAATCACGCGCTGTTCATGCACCCCACATTCCCTTATGATTGGTAACTATGCACTAACGCCAATAGCAACAGACCACCTCCACGTCCTTGAACACATGTTGTTTTTGCTAACCCACATCACGTGCACTGCCAGCACTTTCTCAATTGCTATTCTTAGCTGCCCTTTCCAGCGGCCTGTTCAGTTATGCTAACTGTTTTGCTTAAGCGGCCTAGTCATGCTAACTCTCAAGCTACATCAACCCCAACAATATTGGTTGTATGTCTGTATTGGCAAAATACGAGTCTTTAGAGGAGACTTTGACAGATAACAATTTTCTGGATTTCTGTGTTTGTCATGTGCTAAAGGATTCTTATAAGAGAACATAAAGTGGAGTCCTTTAAATGAAGGACTTTGAAAATTAGGACAGAATTTTGTGTTTGATGGTGTCAAGGAGAAGGCAGTAATGGCAAACCTGAAGGAGGAGATTATACTATACCAGAAACAAGCTAAGCAGTTTATCTTGTCAGAATCTGTTTAAATGTTTCTGAAAAAGAGTTGAAAGGCATCAATCCCCAAGAGGAAGACCGCATCAAGGCACTGAAAAAAATGTAGACACTTTTTTAAAAGTGTGTAAGTGACTTAAATTTTATGACGTTTAAATGAATCAGGATGATGTGTTTGTGTGTCTTACGGAGGCAGTGGAAGTTGGAGAACTAAATCATACCAATTCATAGCAAAAGACAATCTAGCGTTCAGTTTTCCTAACAACTAACAATCCAGCACATACACAGACACATTTTTTTCTATGTTTAGCATTTGTCTCTTTCAGTCTCATTTCATGTTCTTCCCCTTTGAAATACACCGTTTCCACAGTAACTGATGTCATCAGTTCAGGCAACAATAGGTTACCCTGCTACAAGTGTACTAAGTCAGCTTGTTGAATGGGTTTTAAATACATAAAGTGATTCGTGAACTTAGCGTGAAGCTGAAGTGAGAAGCCTTTTAATGCTACATTTCGTATTAATGAGGCTTCTTAATATTGAAAAAGGACTTTAATCTAAAAATTAAATATAATTCTGTGCATCGTACAAAAATGTTCTGAGAAGCTGTGACCATGATGCTGGTGCCTTCCAAGGTTTTTTGATAAATTGAGAATCAAATCAAGGCTGTGGGAGTAGTTCTCAGGGAAAAGAGACTCTGAAGAAAAACCAGTAACTATTGTTGCTTTGTGGATATCCGGTCATTCCTGTTGGAAAAATGTTGGAAAACTTCTAGATTTGTCTGTTTTTAAAATGAATGCATTACACAAAAATAATCCTGTTACTTATTTGAAGGCTGTGAATGTTATGAAGTTGTGTTCTGGGTCATTTTTGAAATATCACCATGACAGCAAAAACAGTAGAAAATTACTCACTGGCAAATGACTTCTAAAGAAACATCTTTGCATTTAGAGGAAGGAGACTTAGAAAATAGAAATTATTATTTAATTAATTCCTATGGTTTTATAAGTGACCCAATAGAAAATATTTTGTTTCCCACCTGAAAGTGTTAAACATATGCTTGTACTCTCTTAAGCTTTGAAGGTCAGGAATTTTAATAGTTTTATAACTTAAGCTTATTTTATGGTTGAAATACACCTCTAGGAAGATGGTTATAGTTACAAAAAATATAACACATATCTCACAGTAGTCTAATTTCCTGTTGTAGAATGACTTCTGAGATTATGACAAAAAATTTGAATTTTAATAGAGTATTAATATCTAGGAGAAGATTTGTGTATCTGATCCACAGTTAGTCAACTTTCTAGAAAAAATGATAATCAGATAAATTTTAATCAATATACTAACTTAGCTTAATTTTAAATAATCAACAGGAACTTCTCACTTTTGTATGTTTTTTAGTTACGAGATTATTTTTTTAGTGCAGGTATAGGTTTCTGATCAGTACTTTTTTCAGATTGTACTCTTCTTTGCGGTAATATCTCCTTCTCTGGAGATATTCAAGACCCGCCTGGACAAGGTCCTGTGCAGCCTGCTGTAGGTGACCCTGCTTCGGCGGGCGGGTTGGACTAGATGACCCACAGAGGTCCCTTCCAACCCCTACTATTCTGTGATTCTGTGATTCTGTGTAACTTCTCAGAAGTATGAAAAAAATGTGTTTTCACACAAATTCCACACTTTTTGCACTTGCAAAAACTGATTTTCCCACTCTGTTTCAAGAACTGAAATGAATGGAGCTTTTATTTTAGCTTCCTTTCCTAAGAAAATGAAGGTCATAACGGTTGTTTATGTGGGTTTACAAATCAGCCAGCCAGAGAGATCTTAAAAGTAATTAAGTGCCTAAAGGATTTGTGAAAAATACTCAGTGATACAGAATTTGTTTTCTCACAAAGAGATTTCAGTGTAGGTGTCAATCAGGACATAGATACTGGGAGGTACCACAGGTACCTGATGGTGTAGTGGATGTGAGAAAAAGAATTTAGCATATTGGATTGGAACTTTAGGGGACACAAATTCACAAAAAATATGGCTTAAATACTTTCATGGTTTTCTGAAACTTTCCCTTGTTTCTAAAGCGACGAACCGAATGGACAAAGAGATATCCCCAGATAAATGAGATTGGACTAGAATTCAAGCCCACGATTAACCAGCTGACTTGCTTTGAGGTTGTTAGAAGAAAGGGTAAAAGCAGAAAATGCTCTGGATTCAAAGAAGAGGGCTGTATTTTTTAATGTTTTGAGGGTTTTTTCGCAGTCTTATTGCAGTAAAAAATTAATATTCAAAGGACCTCATTCTTTCCCATTTGATTAAAAAAGCTGCAATTCTATATTGCTGCTTACAGTAATTGGCCTCTTTCTCTTATTTTGTTTCATCTCGGAAGTGCAAAAACTTCCTTTGGCCTCACTAAAGTGACTTAAGATACAACCTCAAGCCTCAGGCTCTTGGGAGTCCCTTGCTGAAGCTAAAACGCAACTAATCGCTCCTCCATTTGTGCATGAGGTGATCTGAGTCATTTAGTTTCCTGACTTTCTCCTCATGTCCTAAGGCAAGTAATTTTTTGATTATTGCTCTAAAACTGGTTTTTCCTCTTCCTTCCCCTACTCTTGTTCCCAAAAATACTCTGTCTGTAAAACTTCCAAAGAACTTTTCTGCATTCTGATTTCAGGCTCTGGTTTGCTGTCCTGCAGACTAGCGTAACTTCTACAGATTTAGACATGTATGTCTAAATCATAGACAGACTTTCAGCTACATTCTGCTTTCCTGTTTTCAAATACAACACAATTTGTCTTCTTTTCTGCCTGCCTCTCTGTTTCTGCCTCTGTTTCTTTTTCCCTTCTGCAAAAAGTGCAACTTTCATGCTACAAGAAAGACTTTATTTTAAATTTGATCTTGGAGACCTTCAAAATCTCTGAGTTTAGGTTCCCTGAGTTTACTGGGGCCAGAAATTTACCTCCAGGATCCAGTACTACCCCAAAGTCTTTTCAATTTTTTTCATTGTACCTCAGGCTTATCCTCTGCCAGTCAAATCCCAGAGCATGGGCTGATGCATTAAGTGAGGATTTCAAAGCACAAGCAATTACTGGGTAAAAAGTGAATAATGGATAAGTGATTATTTTGAAAGATGACCAAAAACAAACCAAAACCAAGCACAACAGTTTCTGGCAGAAAAGACTGGGAGGTGATGGGGAAGGAGTACATTATCAGGTGTCTTTGAGAAATTCCTGCAAGTTAATTTTTGTAATTACTGCAGCTGATTACTTCCCTGCTGAAAATATATTTTTTTCTTGTAAGAACCTACATACTGAACATGGAAGATTTGTTTCAGTAAATATAGTTCTGCTTCAGAAGAAAGACATTCCTCCATACCACAACTTAGATCTGTGTTCACAAACTGATCTGAGTTACATGGAAAAATTTTAAAAAACCGCATATGTTTGGTAGCACTGGTGATTGTTGACTTTTTATAAACAGTACCAGCAATCAAGTGCCTGTGTTGTACCCTATTCCTAGTTACAAAGCAGCAGATAGAATAGAAAGAAAACTAAAACATACAGGCATGAAGCTAAAACTGTTCAAATGTGAGTTTGTTCTGAAGAGCTAAAATGAAAAAAAAAAAATCATATTCCTGCTATTGCAATATTTTACATCTCATTTTCTTTGCTGTTTGAATTTTTTGTTTCCTTTTGTTTGGATTATTTGTAATATGTCAATTTCAGGTATTCTGATTGGTCAGAAGACTTTAAAATTGCAGACTCATTTAGAAAAGTAAGTGTTGGTAATAGACACCTGAAAGCAACTTAAACTGATATGTACAACATATATATTAGCAATAGATTTGGGAAACCCCAGATAATGCCTTAATCTGATGTTGTGAACAACCCAGGATTTTAGATTCCTGGTAGGTTTTAACAAAACTTGATTTGAATCCTGATGAAAATAAACATTGGAATAACTTTCCATTCTGAAATTATTTTCCACAATCAAATATCAGTCAGGACAGTACACACAGTGTTTTAAATATACATATATGTATTTAGATATATGACAATGGCTTATGTATTAAACACTTGTTTCTTCCCCAAAGCTAGTTATTTTTAATAGTCATTTTTTTTTGCTAAGTGTGTTACTCAAGAAGACATCTTTCACCTAAGAGAAACTGGAGGAGTTCTTCTACAAGTATGATTCCTCAGGCTTTGTCAAGTATATTTATCAAGTGTAGAAATGTTATGAATGAAAAAATGTGATTTAACACAAAAACTGAGTGTCAGAGCAAGATCTTTGCAATGCTCAGCCGACAGCTGTGAGACTGGTTATACAAAACTCTTTACCATAGGTAGACCCATTTATGGACCACTCTTGGTCCCCTGCCTCAAGTAATATTACTATATCTCTGTTGAAACAAGTATTTGTCTTTTAAAATTATTACTGTACTTAGGCACCTGGGCACAAGGGGATTGAGATCTCCCACTTGTTCTTCCCTTTATAGCCTTCTCTAAATTGCAGTTCTTGGTATGAGTTTTGGGTTTGTAATCAATGGCCTTGCTGGACCTGTCAAATGCAAGACGAAACACAAACTCGGGCTGAGGCGTCTCTCGACTGAGGTTTCAAGAGCCCAAGGGCTAACAAAGGAAGTAATTAACTGGTGCTTATCTTATCAGACAAAAGTAAGGGGGGATAGCCCATCACTGTAAACCAAGTGGTCTGTGGGGCTCTGCGGAGGCTGCAGCCAGAGATTGCTTCAGAGATTGCTTTGGATAAAGCACAGATGGCCCCCAGATGCACATACCAAGATGCCCGCTCCAAAGGCGTGCCCCACTGCTGAGTCTCGCTTCTGACGACATGACATTCCATGCCAAGAGCCAATCGATACACAATAATGGACTTTGTACCACCTCGCAAAAAGATTTCCAAACATATAACTTGAAAACTCTTTTTGGGAAGAGGAGCCAAGCAAGAACTTCACCTGATGGGCGGGTCAATGGGCCTGAACCTCTCTTCCCTCCCCAAGAAGGGACGCCTTTTTGGTAACAGTCGTGCCTCTGACTTTGTCAGATGTTTCGCTGGGAACACATTGTTAACTAAAGCGCTAAACTATTACTTTGAGCTCAACTTTTGTAGTCAGTGCATTTATCAACGGCAATTCCAAATCTGTGATACCTGTCGCTTGAATAAACTACCTATTGTTTCAACTTTGCAAAACTGTTTCAGTGAAAGTCCTTGGAAGGGCTCTGACAGGCAAGTTGAATCTGAGAAGTGGCTACATACTTAACCCTTTAGACATAAACCGTTGACCAAGTCTGGGACTAGGAGTAGATCCAGCTGCACCTAGACTCTCCTCTGAGAGAGAGTTTAGAATGCAAGGGGGTCTTCACTGAACCTCGTGACTCAACGGGAGGGCTCTCCTTTTGCCACTTATCAGACTCCCCTTACCCCCGCTTTAACGTGACAGGTTTGTACACAGGAACAGTGCCTCTACTGATCATTTTGTTTTTAAAGCTCTTCTTCAACAAGTAAAGTTACAGCATGTGCTCAATAGATATATTAGTTAATGCTCCATTAATCTCTTTGCGAGGTCTCGGAAGATATTTCTACTGGGGTGTTAAAATGAGACAGGCTCAGGAAAATGGTAGTTACTAACAGTCCTTTTCCGAAGGGCAGAAGACGGCTGCCAGAAGCCATTCTCACTGAGCAGCTGGACTTTTTATTCTTCCTTCTCTGTCCAAGTACTTTCCAAAGTGTTTTGAATTTATGTATCTAGGCATGCTTCCTTGGACACAGGTAGCTATATTGAATCATAATATTAATGTGGAAATGGAACTTGAAGTTGTGAAAGATCCTGATCAAGAATAAGTAACAACATAATGAATAAGCATTACAAAGGTGCATGATGCAAAACATTAAAATGGGCTGCTCAGGTATTCAAGGAAGCAAAATCTAATCAACATCAGTTCTTGGTGAAAGACACAGGTATAATGTAGCCAGCTATCATAGGGACTACTAAAATTCACTGGGAAAAACTACAATTACCTGAGAGAATAGCTTTAAATCTATGTTCCTGAGGCACCCATATTGTCATCAGTTAGAAACAAGTTCATATGCACAAGTATAATTGCCAGTGTGAGCTGTGAAAACATGATGACAGTGGCAGATATTCTACTGCAATTATGGAACATTTCGCATTCCCTAATCAAAGAAGTTTACTGACCCAGAATTAAGTTAAAAAACCCCCAGTTTTCTATATTACTTTCCCACAGTGTGCCAGATAAGTTAATGTTTAAAAAATTTCATCCCTAGTGTAAAAGCTTGTTTTATATTTTTCCCTCATCAGATAATCAAAAAAGAACTAGAACCCAAATTTGCAGGGGGAGAGACTAAACTCTGCTAGAATGAATATAGTGTTCTTGGTGCACGCACAGTCTTTGTTTCACTGGTTTCAACTACAATATCTTTATGGTAGGGACTCTCTTGCTCGGTAGAGTGCCCAACTAAGGTTTTTGATATAGCTTGGGTCTTGAGTACTATCACAAATAGCATGCATTAATAACACATTTAAGTTGTGTGGTGAGTGGAAAGGTTCATAGCCATATCATAGACAATATTAATTGCTAACATTAACTCTTTAATCTCCTTTATCACCTCTAAATACCTATATCTTTGTCCTTGTACTGCTTTTTCTCACTGCTGTCTTAATTTGATTTTTAGTACCCAATAAACCACCAGATCTCATTTTCGGTGGATCTTACTCTGTTCTGCTACTTGGTTTTATTTTTGAAGCCTTACTACGGGCTTCATTGACAGAGGACACAACTGGACTCTAGAAGCTTGTTTGCAGCTTAGTGAATGTCATTGCTTAATGCCTGAATCTGCTTAATCGCAAAGTGAGAGCAATGGTTTTGCCATTTATTAGGATGAGGCTTGATGCCTCTTAATGAAACATGACAAATGAAAGTTAAATATCTATTACTAGAAACTGCAAGGAACATTTGTTTGGATGATGTAATATATTTAGTATTACTCTGCGCCTATTCAAAGACTCTTTGAAGTAAGAGGGAGATATTTCTGTATGTGTATAGGAATCCTGAAATAACAAATGATAGCATATGTTGAATTACTGTGTAACTACAGTACACACAATTCATCCCTGCCATTCAGCTTTCATTCCCTCCATGAAATTAAAAACATTAATTCATCTGAAGGGCTGAAGGAGCTTTGGTGTTTAATGTAACATGTGTATGCTCTGCAGCACATGGTGAGAGAAGATTTCAGCACTGTATTTCCATAGTGAACAACCAGTAAGGGGTTCCTTTTATGTACATGATACGATATTGCTTCCATCTCAGCTGTTCTCTCCCTTCCACCCACTCCCATCTGCACCTGAATTAGAAATGTTTTACTTCTGTCTACTTTAGTGGCTTATATTTGGAAATCATCAGCTAAATCCAAGATAAAAGCACCCTCATGTAATCTGTTACCACTACTACTGGTACTAGAGTCTGAGCATAGTTTCTGGAGAGGCCAAGGACTAATAGGGATGCTAAAGAAACTGCCAGTACCTATTTTCTTAAACATACATTTTGTACACCTGCAAAGTTTGCATAGGCCTGGGAATACTTCTGGGGCATAGAGAATAATATTCTAGTTCAGTTTCATGTCTGAAGAAACCAAAGTGCAATCATAGCTAATGATGCTCTGGATCGTTCTGCAGCTAAGGGACAGAACTGGGAATATTTACCGTGAAAGCAGATTTTTTGCTGTATATGTACTACCATAGACATGGCTGTTGAAAGAACAAACTTCTTACAGCAAATCATGTGATAAGGTCTTTGAAATCAGAAGCCCTGCTTTTCAAAAGTGACTCATAATTCTATGCTACCGTTTATGATATGAGTGTTTCAAAATCACTGATTCATGTACTGATAGTAATGTAGTGACAAAAACACAGAGCAGAATGTGATTTCACATCAGCTACTGATATACTGCTGTATGCTGTACTTGGAGATTATAATTACATGCAAATATGCATCTGAGTCATATAGGTTTAAATCTGCATTGGTATGTCTCTCAGAACTGAAATCCCCCTTACAGGTGTGCAGGTTTCCCTTTAGCAGCTCCGGACATGAAAGGTTTTATTAACTCAATCAATGAATTTAGATTCTTAAATCTCATCGTACTTGCCTTTTGATTTTACATCTAAAGAGCTTTCCAAGTCTCAGAATAGGTGTCTGTTTCTCTTGCACCACATAAATTGAAAACTTCAGTCTACTAAAATCTACTCAGTTCCCACCTAGGGAGTTTAGATTTTGTGACACGTGTGGCTTTTTTCCAGCCTTTTGAAGTTCTGATCTCGGTAGCCTGGATACATCATCATACTAAAGACCAACTTGGAGTCTCTTGCTAGTCTTGGCAGGATCATTAATCTAGGTCTTGCATACCTATGCCATGCAAGGAATTTAAATCAGCAGACATATTCTGAGTCTGAGTTATGGACAGACTTGTGCAAAATGCATGGAGAGAGAAAACGTTGTATTACTTAATACCTTGGGTATTCAGAAACTGACTGGAAGAGCTGTATTCCAGTCGCCCCTTACATGACTGTTTAGGTAAAACTTGTATAAAAGACTAAATTTGAGAAATCAAACTGTAACATAAATCTAAGAAATTGTAGTCAATAAAATAGGAATGGTTATGTGGTACTTACAGAATTTAAACAACTGTATTTACCAGAGGTGACCAATTTTATCTTCCTATGGACAATTCTGGATAAGTTAGTTTGTTCACACGGAAAGGTGACATTTAGCGCAAAATCTTGACCCTGCAGAGTCAATAGGGCTCTTGGCTCCTTTCTATTGACCTTAGTGCAGCCTAGCTACTTCTATTCAAAGAGGATATTGAAAATGTTTCAGAAGAGGACATTCAAATCCAATTATCTTGTGGAATGATTACTTTCCTACAAACTTGCTGTGTCTTCTCTTTTTGTTTATTTCTTGATTTTATATTGAGCTGCAAGTAAACCAAGATAATGATGTTATCATATTTGAATTAAATAGTGACGTTATTTATGTCTGGGCATTATTAATATATTTAGATTAATAAATCATAGCTGCATTTGCCAGACCAATGATAGCTTTTGTTTTAGGGAGGATTTCTGGTTTAATTGTGTTAGGACCCTATACCAAGTAATAAAACACACCACCACAAACATAGAAATTATCTGGAAAGCAATGGACTGCTCTTGTAAATAAGTTATCTGCATGTAATGTTGAAGAAATGGGTTCACTCTACAGTCATTTCAGTGTTTCAGAAAATCACACCCACAAATTAGTACATTTCGTATCCTCCTGCAGAATTTTCTTACAAATTCCAGTGCTCTAATTCTGAAAGATAATTGGGGGGACCAGTGCAGCAGTGGGAATAGGTCATGGTTAGGTCCACAGTTGTCTTCTGGTTTTCAAATGTAATTCACACCACAAATTAAACAAATGTGTTATGTAACTCTCTTTTTATAGTTCATTTACGATGGATGTTAATTATATTACTTAATACACAAAAAAGTGCTTAGATAATCTGGCAATGAGAACATGATACAAAACAATTCAATACAGTATGATATTTATAATTCAGCATGATGTCTTCATCATTATTATTAGATTTTGATTCATGATCAGACTTGCTTTCCGTTCTTTTGATGACCAGTACTGGAAAGTGCTCTGAGGAACTGCTGTCATTCTGGAAGACATATTGTATTTCTGCAGCACCTTTTTGATTAGGGTTCTGACCTATCAGTCATGCTCCAAGGCATTGTTGTAGTATAGATAATCAACAGTTTGTTCAGTCTGAAAAAAGACCTCTCCTAATGCTCATCTGCAGCTGGCTGTTGAATTTAAACAGCACTGCAGTGCTTTGAGCTGGCAATCCAAACATCTTCATTTAGAAACAAAACACCATACACTAGAATCAACTCATCACAGTAATTTTCTCCACTGCCATATCATTAAAGAAGTATTGCAGCATAAAGAGGAAACTAAAATACGCTTGGACAATGAGCAGGTCAACAGTCTTCTGCAGTTGAAGATATTTTTACTTATTTTGTTACTATAATGTCTGAATTCTTCATAGTCTTATTACATTCTCCTAACACCTCCCTGTCTCCCTTTACATTTTGAGCAGAATTTGAGTTACAGATACTCATGCTTGGAGAGTCAACCATTCAAGATTCTCATCACCATCTCAAAGGACTGCTTAACTTTACAGCACCACATGAGTCTTTGGAGATGCTAGAACCTGGAAATTCCAGTTGAATCCAGATAGCCAAAGAATTGCAGTCCCTTCTGTCTTCTTCCTCCATGCCACCATTTTGTTTCTGTGGAATTTCTGCTGTGCTAAGATTCAGACAGGAGCCAATTATTAGGATGGTGTACAAATAGGTATAAAATATAGCAGATACCTTTTATTTGGGCTTAAACCTTGAATAAATATGATTTGGTAATTGACTCCATATTAATGCTTTCAGTATCTCCTCTGTACTTGGGTCTTCTTCCCTTACAGAATCACCTGAAGTATGGAAGTAGCTGAAATATTTTTTGTATGACTTGTTGCAATTTAGTATGTTAAGCAATTTGAGAGCAAGGGAATCCTTAAAGCTCATAGTCAGGATTCAGAATATGTATATTTTTTCTCATTGTCTTTAATAAAATGCTACCAAATCATCCTAGAAGAGGCTGGGGAGGGAGCTTCTTTGTAAATTGGTTTCTACAGACCAGCACAAGTGATGCTAAAATTGCATTGCAAAGGAAATAGCTTTATATAAGTAGCCATTTTCAAAGTTGTTCGGAGTTCTTTGCTTTACCAGCGGTACAGTGAATCAGCTATGCTCATGAGTGATTGTCCCTTCATAACACTGTAAGCCAACGCATGAAAAAATGCACAAAACTGACGTAGAGTTTTAACATGCTTTTTTAAACTGTCTTCTACTAATGCGAGAAGACAGTGGCATTAGAAGCAAAGAAAACAAAATGATGTTTCTGCTTTGGGAATCTCAGCTGAAGTTCTGCTGAGCAGAAGGTACATAAAATAGTTTTTGAGAGAATTACACTCTTTTAAACAGTCTGAAAGCTAAATTATTAGGTCAGTTCTATCAGCCTTCCCATTAAAACTGCCATTTATGTTTCCTGACAGACACTGTATAGACAGAGAAAAAAATGTTCAAAGTCATTCTCACTGTTGCTAGACTCTGTTGTCCTTGTCATTAATTTTTTCTCAAGACTAGGCATGTCATTGCTGCATTTAGGGTCAAACTTATAGAAACAAGCTCAATATCAGGAGGGAAAACACTTTTTCTTTGTTGTTTATTTAGTTTTGTCATGTGTAGCAGGATGAAAGCTGTTTAAAAGAAAATATATGCCTAAATGACAGCCTATGAATGACTGCTGCAAGACAAAATTAAAATAACTTTGACATAATAATGTGGTTATTACTCTAGCACTGCAGCTCTTTATTGGTTAAAAGTACTTGCTACTAGCTCTAAATTAGTTCTCAGCCCTACCAGAAAAAAGGAAACACAGGATAGTCTTTGTACGTGAACCACGAAAACAAAGAATTGTCAATCCTCACAATACTGAAGTTCAAGACATCTGAAAATCAAACTAAACACCACTGAAATCTGTTTGCAGCTACAAATCCACACCCATTATTTAAACAGGCATTGGGGAAGAGAGAAAAAAGAAGTGGGGTGGGGGTGGCTTTTAGGATTTTTTGTTTGTTTGTATTTCTGGGAAGTGACTAGTGGGCAGAGATTGTCCAGAATAGTTTAGTCTAATAGTTTAGTCTGCTTTTGAAATTTAAATGATGTCTGTAAATTAACAATGTTGGAAGTCAGTGATTCCCAGTTCAGTATTTAGTCCCACAGTCTGAACATGTATCAAAGCACTTGGAAAACTTGATTGGCAAAGAAAATATAAAACAAACATATCCTGTGTGTGATATGCTTGATGAAGTGAAGTCTTTGAAATGACAGAACAATGTGCTTTTAGCAAATAGAAAGGGAATTTACTTTTGCATTCCAGATGATGATGAAAGTAAAAGATAGAGTAGTGTATTAGGAAAAAAAATGGTTCATATAATGTATTTTCAAGTCTACAATGACATTGTAGTTGTGAGACTTCATGGGCTTCTCAAAGTAGCCATGAAGTTAATTTTCATGGGGAGAAGACATTGTGTGATGTTGAACCACTGTCACTTTAGTGTTTGAATATGGACTGAATATTTTTGATTCTTTGGCTACACACTAGTAACATGAAAGAATACACTAGAATAATGTATTAGAATACACTAGTGTATTAGAATACACTGACAACATTGAAAAGTTGAAGGTTTATTATGCTTATTCTTATACAAATCTTACACAAATATGACTGGGTTTTGCATCAATGTGTACCCATTCTAAAACCAGAGGAAGGCCTTTGAAGTCCATTCTTTTAAAATAAATTTTGTAGCACGCTATAGGACAAGGAAAGATAAAAAATAAGCAGGAATATTTTTTCTGGTCTTCCTGTCAATTTGGTGAATGTATTTAAATTTTCCAAATTGCGAAAGACATTACCCCTAAATGGCTATGTATTTTCTGTCTCGAGATATTTGCTTTATTGATCTATCTAAGATATCAGGTATGGGTATATAATGAATTCATAACAGCAAACTGAACCCAAGTAAGTATCATTAATGTGTTTCTGATACTATTTTCCACGAGGTATTTTCTTCTGACAAAATAATATCCCTTTCATTTCACATGAAGAGCTGAACAATAGATCTGCAGTGGCATTAATGTTTGTGAAAAACGAATTTCTGCATTACAAGCTTCAAGTACGACAGAGCACATCCTTATGACCCACAAGTGAGGAAGATGGCGTAACTGTTTCTTACCTGGCAAATCAAAGAAAGGGGGGATGTATTAGATTTAAATATCAACTGACATCCACTTAGAAGTAATTCATTATTTGATTTATATAACAAATTGTGGATATGCTTGAGTAAATATTACTGCTCCCACAAAAAGCTTTTTAATTATGTAAATAATTCTTTGCAGTTATTCACAAATATATGCTCAGAATGTTAGCATCCAAACTTGATTCACAAAGCTATTCTTACCATTAAGTTTTCCACTGAAATGAAAAATGGATCAAAGATACCAGGTTTTTATAGTGAATTGTACCTTCTTATACAATTATTTATCTGCCTTTATTAAAGATATGGAAAGTCTGGGAGTCTGTTCTTAATGATAGAAAAATCTCCCAGCAGGCTGAGGGAGACTCGAAATTAGATCTAAAATTTACTGATGAAGCTAAAAGGTGCAAGTTAGTAAACACAGGTCTCATTTATGGAAATGAGGAAAATTGAACTGAATGAAGTGTTGGGGCAAATATTTAAAACTACTGAAAACATTTTCAAGACTTTGTCTATATAGCTTTATGTCAAAGATGACAGACTTAATTTAAATTGTGGCTGAAAGGGTATGTTATTTTACATGCAGATTTGTTGATATGACCATGAGCCACATTCCAGCTGCTTGTTCTGTGCTACAAATGCAGTCCTACAGTCATTCATGTCTATATTTATAATCTGGCTCATGATCTTCAATTTATGAGTTTGGAAATGTACTCAGATTCATTCCTACTGAAGAATAAAGGCTTACACAGTTCCCGTGCTGCTCACCCGTAAATCCATAAAGGTATTATAGGCCTATCCCTTCCAAGAGGCAGGGATGAAAATTGCAGTTAAAGTGAATAATCCTGCATAATATCTGGGTAAAACAGCTGGGGTTCATTTTTCTCTTCTTGCTCCCTTTTAGAAGAAAGGTAGGCAGAAGAAAGGTTCTGCAGAGAATGAAATGTTCCGTGGATTAAGAATGTTAATAAGTCTCCAAAGTGGCTCTTCTAAACAAAAGCAGTTAACAAGTTGATTTCTTCAGGGAAGGCATGCCAGCAAGAACAGTTATCTTCCTCCTTCCTTCTAGACCATAACTGCCAACAAAATTCATACAAATCGTAAATATGAGAGGAAGCATAACTATCAAATATGAGTAAAAACATTCATACTGCAGTTGTAGTTTAACCCCAGCAGGCAACTAAACACCACGCAACCAGTCACTCACCTCTGCCTTCTTGGTGGATGGGGAGTAAAATCTCCAAAAAAAGAGTCATATTCATGGGTTGAGATAAAGAGTTGAATAAGACAGCAGAGGAAGAAATTATAATGATAATAATAATAGAACATACAAAACGAGTGATGCACAATGCAATTTCTCACCGTCTACTGACTGATGCCCAGCACAACTCTGAGCAGCAATCGCAGCACCTGTTCAAGTCCCTCCTATTTATATACAGAGCATGATGTCATATGGTATGGAATATCCCTTTGGCCAGCTGTCCTGGCTATGCTCCCTCCGACCTGTTTGTACACCTTCTCTGTCAGTAGAGCATGGGAAGCTGAAAAAGTCCTTGATCTACTAGAAGCCCTACAGTTATCAACATTATTCTTATACTAAATTCAAAATACAGCACTATACTAGCTACTAGGAAGAAAATACACTCTATCCCAGGTGAAACTAGGACAGCACTCATGAAATTCAGCAATTTACTCAATGTTTTGAACTGGGAAGCCCTAGAGTGGAAGGAAACAAAAAGCTGTATAGGAGATGCTTAGTCTGTGCTAGAGAGATGTGTAATATGCTGACCAGTACAAGATCAGCTGTGCAGCTATGTTTCTTGCACAAAGCAGATTGATGAAATAACTGTTCTCAGACACAAAAAGTAAAATCTCCCCTCTTTCAAATAAAACCCTACACTGATAAATTACTAGATTATTTAATTTTAAATTTCCCTCTTTTAATTTGGCATTCTGGAAACATTTTCTTCATTCGTATGTGGCTCAGTGGAAGACTGATAATACTCTCACAACAGCAGATGTTATATATGCTAGGGGTCTGTGGGGTTATTCCATTTATTACAAATATATTTCATTTCTGCTAGGACAGATTTTTGATGCTGTAAAGGACCTGCATTACGCAGATCTGCGAGATGAACATCAGTTGCATGTTCAAATGTCTAAGTTTTCAGGATATTTTGTACTGGGGATTTTAGTCCTAATCCTACAAGCCTTCAAGCAGGTGTATTTTCTTGCTCAAGCAGAGTATATTAAATTCCAGTAAATGAAAATACCTGTTAACCTAAATTTATTCCTTTGCCTCACTGTTTTCTAGTGTTCAATCTCTAGATTATACATTTTTGGCTATATATTTACATAGTTTTATTGTCTCACAGAACTGGGAAGCAGGGAAATTAAGCTGTAAGGTGTTTTTCTTTGATTTTGTTTGTTATTTTTTTTACACTAGGAAAAAGAAGAAAGCAAGTTAGCAATAAAGAGAGAATCCATGTAGTAAGGAAAGTGCTCAAGGAGCAGGGTTCTTGCCAACCCATCACTTCTTGAAAGAAATGAAATTACATTTTTCTTCAGGCTAAAGAGTCCTTCTTTTTACAGAATACTTAGAACTGAATTCTTTTTTCAAAATAGGGAGAAATTATCTTCCTTGTGGTACAGTTGATGACAAAACTTCTATTCCAGTTCCTAAAACACTCTGTGATAAAATACTTGTAGAATCAGTGTGCAGCATTGCTTAGGAGTATCAAAATCCATAATATCTCGAATACCATTTTCTCATGAGAAGATATGTTTCATTTTTTTCACATTATAAAACTTTCCCTTTCATGAAAACACATAAATCAGTGGTGTGGCAGAGAAAAAATCAAAGCAAACAAATAAAACTGAGTTTAGTGAATTGCTGTTTCTAAATAAGGGCTTCAGATACCTCCTGTTTTAGTTCAGTGCTTGCAGAAGCTGAAATATTTGACTATTTATCCAGACTTAGACAATGGTACTGGAACATACAGTGTGTTGAAAGACAGTGTGATGTATTTAATGTTAGTGGTAAAAGATTTGTAATTTTCTTATTGAGTTAGTGCCTCAGTAGTTGTTAAGTAATAGATGATTAAGAATTACGTGTAACAATGGAATGAATATTCACTTCTTGATAATTTTAAAATACAAACTTGCAGGACAGTTAGAAGCAGCCAGCATGGTCAGTAACATCCAATATGGTCTCTGTTTTTTCATAACTACATCCACAAACTCTTTCTGGCTACAAACTTCAAAATGATATCGATAAGGGAATGTAAATAATTCCTAACAAATATAATGGATAAATTTTCTTCCTTAGTTGTATATTTAAAATGAATGGATGATAATTCATCTGTGTTTGGCAGTTTGAAATTAAAATATTTCCTGCCCCATTTTCTGTTTGTTAGACATTCGCTACAAGTGGATTCTATATAAAATGATCGCAGTTCAAGCAGACTAAACTAATATTCTGTTGTGTGAATTCATACGTGTAACTGTTAGAAGAACAGCTTTCTAGCATAAATACTGTCTGTTACTCTTTTTAATACCTGCTTTCTGTAAATATTTTTTTAATCTCTGCTTAAAATTCCTTCTTTTGATTACCTTGACTATGGACTGTTACAGTTCTGCAGGCTTTTGACAGTGGGTGGAATATGATGGTATAAAACAAGAATTGACTGAGGGTGGGAAAAACTAAGTGGCTTCTAAGTCACTTGTCTGACTGATTCTCTGCCATTGCAGATATGCTAGGCAGTGCATTTTTTTCCCAGATGATCCCATCCTTTCTATCCCTCATAAGCTGTATCTTTTTCTCAGAATTGTGGAACCACTCTAGATTCTGCTATTCCACTGAAGGGAGCTAGAGTGAGGAGAAGGAGTTAGAACAAGGCTTAAAGATTACCTTACCTCTCAAAAAAACAAGGGAAAATTTGCCTCTTTTTCACCTGTAGCTTTCTGCTCACAACTTGGTTGAAATTGGAACGCTTCCCTTACTGGCTCTGTCTTCACTAGTACAATTGTGTATGTATGCTTCTTTTCTTTCTTTTATTATTTTTTCATTGCATATATTGCAACATTACCTTTTTATCCCTACTTCCTCTTTAAATTTATGTTTATCTGTTTTTATGAGTGTATACTGACCTTCCACAGATGTCTGTGGTCCAACTTTGCTGATAAAATTACATGTTTTCAGGCCTGGAACTAGAAATCAGAAATTGAATCTGAAAAACTATTCAGACACCCAGCTGTCCAGTATTCCTGATGCAATTTTTGTACAGGACAATGTGGTTCTAAAGAAAGAGGTTAGAGCTACATTTCTAGAATATCATAACTCCAGCTCCCTCTGAAATACCTGTTAAAAATGAAGTACACATATTGACTAGAAACAATGCAGCCTATACTTGAAAGAGAGAGTGTGCTCTGTGGAGAGCAATGTATACAACAAAAAGCAAACCTGAGACAACTCCATGTGCAGTTTTGGATAGTCCAGATGTTTCCCAGCGACTCATAACTGCTTTTTTTTTTGATAAAAAATAAATGAGATCCTGATTAAACTATTTTAATATTTTGCTGTTTCAGTAATACAAATGTTGAAAAAATACGATTAACAAGTTTCACATCAAGAGTGTACAGAATTCAACACTACCTGTCAAACGGAGAGTTTTTCTGTCCATCTGATACAGTAATTTGCCATTGAAAGTGAAATTATGAACTTTGTCTTCAATGCAGCAACTTAGGAAGTGACTCACTGCCCTATTTCTTCATGCTTAAACAGAAACTTAGTACGTCTGTTATGTTCCCAATAATCAGCTGATGTTGTTGCAGGCCATCTCCCACCTTACCCTAGATTTTAAAATAAGTGGTGTCTGCCAGAACTTGTCTTTTTAACAAATAAGGTTGACTAATGAAAATAAATGAGAATAAACAAGTGCAGACTCCAACATATAATATCTGTTTTGTAACAGACAAAAAAATGTTTGTGGATGCACATTTCTTAGAGAACACTTCCTAACTTCTTGTACATCAGAAACATTTCAGATTTACATTTTCAATATAGGCATCATTTGAGAGAAACCAGATGGCCTCATTAAAGGCCTGCTTCTTCATGGAATTTATGAATGCGTCTTTGCAGGTAACAGCATAGAGGTTATACCAAAAAGCTATTCCAAATCACAAAATCAACTGCTTGCATTTTGTGTTCTTTTGCAGAAATACGTGATTTAAACAGAATTTAATATCTTGCATTATAATATTGACCAAATGGAAGATAGGGTCCCATTCTCAGAATTCTGAAGCAAATAGAGATCTTAAATTCTGCTCTGTGTGTTGCTAAGGACATAATCCCTTTCCTACTGAAATCACCAGAAATCAACTCAGATTTCCAGTGGAACCGGGGAGATGTCTTTCCATATAATTCAGTGGGAGTTAGATTAGTGGCAACAGATGTGGCTGCAAAGCATTATGATATCTTATAGACATATGATTCTAGCAGTTCAGTGAATCACTATTAAATTACATAAAAGATCGAGTTGTGATAATGTCTTCATTATTTCTATAAAGGAACCAAACTAGACTGCATTTAAGGTGTTTTAAAGGCTATTTTTGGCCTCATTAATAAGTAATTTTTGTGATTTAGGAGTAATGACCTTGTTATTTCTACTAAAAAAAACTGAAATACTCTTTACACAAAGAACTTGTGTTCCTCAGGCACACTGGCACATCTTCCAGTTATTCAAATGATGAGCAACTTCAAAGAACAATAAGTCACAGAAGTCTGAAAAAGGGATGATGTATGCATATAATGCATATAGACAAGAAGTACGATGGAAATGTGACTTTGATTTTATGCGGTGTAAGTAATTAATCTATCTCATTTTGTACAGAGGAAACAGGAACGCTTAGCCACATACTTATATAAAATTATGGTATACTTTCACATATATGTATGTTTCTTGTTCATGTGTGCATTTGTAGACGCACATTATATACATGGTGTGAGCGTGCATCTGTATATCATATGCATGTATCTATAACTGTTTTATAACTGAAGGAAGCATATTATGAAGAAAATTTATTATGAATTGAAAGCTTCAGTCTCAGTTTTTTAAAGTCAGAAAAAACATGGATTTTTTTTTCTAAATTAGGTGCCTAAGTCGTATTGAAAATTAGAGAGAATTAAGCATCTAATATATCTGAAGAGTTGTCTAGAATCTTATGCTCTTCATCTCCTGTAAATTAATGGCCACTTGACCTCTCCTGGTTCAGGGCGTGTGAAATGATGTATATGCACTTTCCCTTCCAAGTCTCCTTATTACTCAAAGAAAGGTTTTTTAAAGCTTGTGTTCTGCCAGATATTGTCACCGTTGTTGAGATGATCCCTGTTTGACCTGAGGGTTCAGGAATGGTCTCAGTTGCCCCATTCCATTCCAGGGTGTCCATCTGCTTAGCACTGTTCATGGAAGATGTGTCTTCCTCTCATGAATCCTGTGGTACCAGAACTCAGACTTGACTCAAGTATTTTCTAGGATGAAGGCTGTTATCTTATACTCATTAACTGAATAGCTGATAAATTCTGTTTTGTAAGTGAGTGGTATCCCTTGATCTTACAAATTATACTGAATTTTAACTAGGTTAAGGTAAAAACCAAAGTAAAGCTTTCACTTACAGTAACTAATATAAAAAACCATAGCTTAAAATGCAGAGTTATTAAAGTTGTCGTGAGGTCATGAAGGAAACCTGTGCTTAAGCTGATGTTACCTGAAGGACTGTCTGTCTCTATCTGAAGCTGACTTCCAAGGCGCTGTTGGTAAAGTGCTCTGTCTTCCTGTATGGAACCCACCTCAGGCTCTCTTCCCTTTCTGATGATTTAGTGTGCACATTTCAGTGTGATACATATTGCCTCAGTATTGTCTGTACTTTGCTGATACAGACTCCTCAAAGGTATACATGCATGCAGCTCATTAGTACTTCTTGACTGAAACCAGAGATGTTGATAATCAAATGTTTTCTGATAACTGCAGATACAAAGTGATTTATCTCCAAAATCTGACAAGAGATGCTGTAATACTTGTGTCCAACAATACTTTGGTACTGAGTAAATTTGCGAGTCAGCTACTAATACAAGGAAGTACCAAGTGATAGTCTGACGAAGTGCAACAGATTAATCAGACTAGCAGCTAGGCAAAAATTATTCCAAGAAAACAGTTCAGAGAACATGATTTGTTCAGCAGGTCTAAAATATTTTGGGCAGCTAGAAGCCTAGAAATTGCAACACCCAGGCTACCACATGATACATAGTGTGGGGAAGGGCTATGCTTGCATTGACCATCTGTATAATGCCTAGACAAAATACTTTAATTATATAAAAAAAGAGGACTTAAAGCACAAGAACTGGACAGGATGAAAAAGTCCTAAAGAAACTGCTATTCCTCTAGCCTTCAAACAAGCTTATTCTCTTGGAATAAACAGCTGATGAGGTCTTCGGAGACTGTCTTAAATAAATAGATGCAATGTATAGGCATCAATTACCTGCCTAGTTTCAAACCAAACTGAGCAATATTCTAATGCATATTATAGGCTTCCGGTTTTAATTGAAAACAAACATGGGTGAACAATGAAGCCTCGTGTTTATCAAGTGCCTGTTTCCTGGCAATCAAGAGATACGGTAATTGCAGTAGTACAGGGCTGTTTGTCAAGATGCTTCCTTGTAGATATTTAACTACACCTCCACTCAGTCCTACTTCCGGTAAAAGACCAGCAGTGGTGGCAACAGTTGGAAAATGTCCCTTCTGAGGCCAACAAGTCAGGGAAACAGTGGTAAAAATGTTCCTCTTGAGGCCAGCAAGTCAGTCAGTTTCACAAGGCATTATTGAGTGAGAGGTGATTGGAAAAATGCTGCAGACGGGTCATAGGGAAGTGGTTTCAGAGACTGAAAAAGGAAAAGAGTAATGGGAGCAAATAAGCATTTGATCTATGTTAATAAACATAGATCAAACATCTCCTAATATGCAAAAATCTATTTAAAACCCCCCAAGGGACTTTTGGCCATATTTTTCTACACACATTCAAGAGTAAGCCACAGTACTGAAAAGGCCCCCGTGGTGGATATTTCAGGAGAATATTTCTAGTCAGATATGCTAAAGCTTCCCAAGGTGTACTGGGTAGTGCTTTTACAGTTAGGTGGTTATGGTTTCAGGGAAATTGCACTTTTTTAGATCTTGGATATTTCAATACAGGAGTTGGAACTCTTTCCAAAATCTTTTCCTGAATGCATCACTGCAGAGACATTTGCTGAAAGAAGCCAAATACATGAGGAAGTAACAGGAAAACAAGCTTGATTATAGAGTAATGCACTTTGATAAGTTTAGTGAGTGTGTCAGAAGAAATCACAGTGCATTAAGCTATGGCAGAACTGTGTTGGGTCTTTACTAAGATCCTGTTCCTTTAAGAATCAGACCCTGACTTAATTGGAAGGTTATATTATTTAGCATCTCTTACATAGATAGCTATGTTGCTATAAATGAACCCTATGTTCATATTCTTATCTGTGTACTTGAAAAAGGAAATAATTATTCTGGTAAGAAACCCTTTCAGTAGTTTAATGACATTCAGAAATAATTGTTGATCTGACTTTGCTTTTAAAATAAAAATAATAATTGACTTAATAAACACAATTCCACCAATAAACATTTCCACTCTAGACTAGACACCATTTAGTCATCCCCCGGTTCCCTTCCCCCACCTGTACACTTAAAAATGTCTAAAATTTCTGTTTCCTGTAATTTTCCAATTAATTTCTTTGCAGTCTAGATGTGGAACAGCATCTGTTCCTCTTATTTCTTCTGCTGTCTCAATAAATGCATTTGGTTTGCAACCAGAGAATTAAATCTGCTTTTACCTTTACAAGCATCACTCATATGATCTTTGGATGTCAAACCAGTGGCTTTCATACAGGATTGACTGGAAATCTAGAAAATTGATTAATTTTATAAGTTTCTTAAGCAGTGTTATATTAATTTTTTTCATTTTGTCAAATAAATATACAGAACCTGTGTTCAACTGATGTAAACCCATAGCACTCCATTCTTCTTCCATGTGTCTTCATTGTTTTATACCTAATGAATATTTAGTGCTGCTGTTCTGGAGGAACAAAAGCTAATCTGATTCTGCTTGTTAACCTGCTTGAGTATGCAGCAGCGGTACTGATGATATTAGCAGAAATGAGCACACCTTGGGAACACCAGTTTTTACTTAATTACAGCTATACGACCATCTGGGGAAGTTCAGTTTGTTTTTAATATACTTCTAAATGTTCCGTGCATGTAAGGAATACTTAGGTATTCGGTAACATACACAGTGCAAATCATAGGTTATATAATGTGAAGGGATAAATATACAAACATCAAAGCACACAAAAAAAGGTGAAAACCAGTCTACCAGAACAAATGTTATGACACCAAAGCAATGGGGTACCCCATACTTTGTATGCAACTAGGAACAGTCAAATGAATGAGTGACAACTTCACGAGACAAAGTGAGATAATCCTCTGATGTAAGTAACCTCCAGGTACCAAGTGGCCTTTGTCTGTGCCTGGGAGTTGCTGTTATTAAGATTGCTACAATTTTTGTAGACTGTCTTATAAAATATTCTTCCTTAGAGAATATTTAAGATCCACTTTTACCTGAACCGTGTTTGCTTACTGTGTGTCTTGGGCAGATAAACTCTACGTGGAGCTTGTGGAGTTCATCCAGACATCTTGGGAATACTGTGTGCAGGAGAAATTTTTCAGGACATCTGAATATCCAGAAGCTTGTCAGAGGTAGCCTCCTCATCTAGCAGTACCTGTTACAAAGCTCTGGATGCATATCTGGATGCCGGTATGATCTATAGGTCCCACAAAAACAGAAGTCACCTTTAAATAGAACCAATCCTTTTCTTGTTACTATCACCAATTCACATGATCTTTAATGTGCTGTTCAGACAAGGGAGTACTGCTCTTCCACTGACAAATGGATCAACAGCTGCTGTTTCAGAGTAATATGGGCTGAGTTGCAGTGTCTTTAATGTGCAATGTTTACTATTCAATGCTTTCTAAATCCAACATGACACATATGGAAACAGAGACAAAGTCCAAATTTACAGGTGTCTGCATTAATTCGTAAAGCTTCACAGCATGTACATTTTATACAAATATCTATTATTATTAGTACCATCAATATTACCTTTCTGCTTTTTATTGGTTTTCTGAAACTCAGGGGAAAAATAAATTTCTCAGATTGAAGCACAGTCCGTAGCAGTTTACTCTGGTGACAGACCTATTTTTCTATTTTTTAAAATCCCATTGTCTTTCTCCCACCATCTTCATCACAACATTTATTTGTATTTTATTTTCATTTAAGTCCCAGTTTTCACAAAGCTGAATCAGAAACTTGATGCAAGAAAAACAAAGCTATTATTCCCTTTCTTACATTCTCTACAAAATTTTGTGAAGTATTTACATGACCAGGATTAATAACATTCAAAACCAATCTTCCTTGTGGTCATGTGAAGAACCAAGATCTGTCTCTGCTGATAAAGAAGTTAAATGAATTGAATGTAAAGCAGGCTCAGCTCTGGCCATGACTCACTGTAATTGTTTTCAAACATCCTGGTTTAAGATTACTTGCCTGAGAGTAATACAATATAGCATCACAGATCACAGAATGATAGATGTTGGAAGGGACCTCAGTGGGTCATCTAGTCCAACCCCCCCTGCTGAAGCAGAGTGACCTACAGCAGGCTGCACAGGACCTTGTCCAGGCGGGTCTTGAATATCTCCAGAGAAGGAGACTCCACTACCACCCTGGGCAACCTGTTCCAGGGCTCCGTCACCCTCAGAGGGAAGAAGTTCTTCCTCATGTTCAGACGGAACTTCCTATGCTTCAGTTTGTGCCCATTGCCCCTTGTCCTGTCACTGGGCACCACTGAA
>Ga0065711_1001752_pt1 | contig 39744 bp, 19 predicted proteins | sample Hoacrofraction12_FD_59098 | JGI IMG/M metagenome (GOLD analysis project Ga0065711, IMG submission 59098) | Hoatzin crop microbial communities from Cojedes, Venezuela - Epithelial fraction 12 v2 (version 2) | ecosystem: Host-associated > Birds > Digestive system > Esophagus > Crop | place... | reverse complement strand
TTCTTCCTCATGTTCAGACGGAACTTCCTGTGCTTCAGTTTGTGCCCATTGCCCCTTGTCCTGTCGCTGGGCACTACTGAAAAGAGCTTGGCCCCATCCTCCTGACACCTTCAGATATTTGTAAGTATATATTAGGTCCCCTCGCAGCCTTGTCTTCTTCAGGCTGAACAAGCCCAGCTCCCTCAGCCTCTCCTCATAGGAGAGATGTTCCAGTCCCCTCACCATCCTTGTAGCCCAGTCTTTCTTCTAACTTAAGTACAGTGTGTTTTCCAATGTTCAACATTCTCAAGTGCTATCACAACTACATAGCTTTTTTTTTTCCCTCACTTGCAAACTAAACCACATCAGGACAATTGCTCATCAAATAGTTTTTGAATACGGATTTGCCATGGACATCATCATGTTTCAGAATCAAAGTCCAGCTGACAAGGTTTGCACCTCTGTAGATCAATGTTGAATGTGTGCTATATGACAGATGTGCAGAGAACAAACCTTAATCAAAACAGTACTCCTGAGCGAACATCAGATGAAGTCACATGAGCAGATATCCAAGGAATCTGGCAATGCATACACTATACAGTGGCAACAAAAAAGGGGTCAAACGTAAGTAACAATAGTTTAACCTATGACGGCTGCAGAATTCAGATGGTTACCGCTATATTCAAACTGTGTACACATGGCACCATCACTGCATTATGACTGCTTATTCTTTTCCCTTCCTTTACATCTTAATTTATCACTGCCATCCACCTGTTGTATCTTGCCATTCTTGTGAGCAATAAATCAGACTGTATCTGTATATGCACAGGCTACCAGTAGAAACCATAATAACTCACAGAAGCCTTGATTTACTAATGCTGTTACTTCTGAATAAACAGTATTTTCCAATTTTACATCTTATGCCTTACTGTTTTCTTTTAACTTAAATCATATTTGTTTTCAGTTGAAGGCAACTTTTTTTCTCCTCAAACGCATTAGAAAATACATTGCATATTCTCCAAAAGCACAAATAAATATTTAAGACATGCATATTCTTGTTTCCCGAAGATCTCATGCGACACTGTCATTTATTAGCTTGCTCTGGGCCACTACATTTCTACACATTTTACTTATACTGGCACTCATCCAGCACAGACTGTTCAACTGTAGAAAGCTCACATGTTTTTGTATTTTGCGAAACTAGCATGACAACCATTCTGAAGCATAGCTCTCTCGCCTGGTACGTTAAAATGTAAAACCATGAACATTGATGGTGTTCTCTCTCTATTTAGTACTGAAAATGAAACTATTTTTTCAGGTGCAACAAGAGCCATATGAAATCTCTCTAATGTGTAGACATTCTGTAGCCATATTTTTAATAGAACAAATCCATTAAACTTATCTAGAAATGTAAAAAATAAATGCACGGAGAACAAGCTTTTTAAATCAAGCCCTACGTGTATCGCTGGACAAAAATCATACCTCTGACAAATGCTGGGTAGCACTCATCTCTCAACTGAAGAAGAAACTGAGAAGTAACACAGTAAGAGAGGTCCTTTGTGCAGACAGAACCACAACAGTTTTCCTCAAACATCAAAATTGACTTTGATGCAAACTGGGGAAATACAGAATCAGGAACAGCATCATGTATCTGTAAAACTAGCAAAACATACATTGTGTACTTAGTTTTCACACATTTGTGTAAAAACTATTCACTTCAATATACATTGCCCAATCAAATTCTTAGACTGTGTGTGAAAGCTGAGCATGAGAATTACTCTGATTCAAATAATTAGCTAAAGCACTTCAACATCAGTTTGTGAAAGTTTTTATTTAGGTAAGGATCACCTGTAATTTTAGCTCGAGAAAATCCCAACAGCTTTCTGTTACCAAGTTTTTATCTGCATGAGCTTCAGCAGTACCAGTTAGTGTTCTGCATCTTCTCAATTCACAACCCATGAATCATGATAGAAAAATCAGCCAAATCAATGGGAATCAATACAAGCAGATCCTGAATGCTACAGATTAATTTACATCTGCTTTACGAAACAGAACCACAGACGTTCTTCTTCTCCCATGGTCCTTCATCAAATAATTTATTTTGTTACCACTCATGAACCTCCTGAAAAGGAATGGAGAGAAACTGAAGCTTTGATTCAATGAATCATTATCTCGCTGGGATTTGTAAAGTAACTAAATGGTGTAAAATGCTTTTCTACTGAAAACTTATCTATCATTTCTCCACTGACTACTCCCCTAAGTTTGTCTTGCCCTGATGTCTCCTTTCTTATTGTTTCTGAGTCCTTGTAAATCCATTTGCTGTGTGTTACTTGCTTATATTACTCGAGAAGCTGCGGACAAAGGAGATTACAAGAAAGCAGCCCTCATTTGGTGATCTACATCTGTGCATATTCTCAGGCACCGATCTCCTGAAAATGCAACCCAGCTCTCAGTGCTCAGTTTTCCTAAATACCTGGACCTTTGCATACCCAGAAAACAAATGAATAAAAAGCTTTCAGAAAAGTGCTGTAATCTATCTGGGTGAGGAAGTAATTCGATACACTATAAAAATAATTGAAAAAGATATGTGAATATGTACATACACACATATATATAGGTTGTCTAAAAATAATTTATTTCCTATTTCCAATTATAAATTAAGGAATCAGTAATTAATTAGAGAATTAGTATTTGCCTTTTCTTCAATTAAATTAGCTCAATATTAATTAAAGTTCAGAATTACACTTTTTCAATTAGGTCACTAATTGCAGGTTTACTAAAAATGTTTCTGACTAAAGAGAATTCTTCCATCACCACTTGCATATCGAAGTGTATTATGATCAGCAAGAATCCTGACACACAAGTATCTTACAGAACATGATCTTTTTTTTGTTAATAATTGCTATTTCTGAGAGGAATTTATAATAAAATGCCATTTAGGGCACAGTCCATTATGACTACTGTAGTTGGAAAAAATGCTATTCCATAAACAAATTGCATCATTTATTGAAATAAATAATAGCCAGACAGCAGCTGCAGATTCAAAGGCTGTTTTGCAACACTGGTTGGTGACCACTGCAAAATCTGAAAATTAAAATATTTATGGAATTAGACACAACTGGAGAAATCCTCACAGGCAATATTCTTGGTAGGTTAGAATTGTTCTCTTTCGCATATGTCTGCCTGACATTGCTATGCCTGTTCTCTATGCTTTTCTCCTACTTGGCACTTCTGTATTTGAATACACCATGTTTCTTTAACCAAGTGATGCTAACTCAGAGGTGGAATACAAATACCGATGTAAAAAATCATATTTGATAAGGTGCAAGTGTACGTAACTCTTACTGGAACCTATTCTACAGCATAAAAATCTAAAAATGGGCACTATTCACAGGCATTACATCTTTCTTTCAAATCCAAACTACTCAAATCAGTAAAAAGAATGTTACATCCATGTTACGGAACAATTACTAGAATGGCACAGTGCACAGCTAAGGAATAAAGTGGCATCATTGAAAACAAGTTATGTTTGAGAGAACAATGGAATCAAAAGGGGAGGATTTAAACTTCTTTACAGATCAGTTATGTATTTACATAATTCTATATTATTTATAGTTTTATATATGTAATGTGTAGTCAAAATTATCTTTTATATAGTCTTATGTATTACTTTTATTTCTGCACTCCGAACGACAGTGAAGTTCTACAGTCAGAAAGTTTGAAATGCTACACGGTCATGGCACTTCTATGTGAAAGGGAAGTCAGTAGCCTGCATAAACATCATTAAAAGTTCATGTACAATCAGAAGACTGGATTCTGACATCACTTTTCTTCAACATAGTCAATTCCTTTATCCAAATTCTCATATCCTGAACAATGGATAGTGCTGCCAGCGACAGAAAAGATGCTGTTCCTTTGCACAACCAGTGAAGTATTCTGCTTACAGTGTTAGGTAGTATTCCTTCTTCTAACTTCTGCACATCTTAATATTTTAGGAACAGGTGAAAATCAAATCAAATATACTTTTAAGTCACATTCCCCGATCATTTTTGGGTTGACGTACAAAAGCAACAATTATCCCTAGTGCTTACCAAGTAAAGCTTACATACATTTAACAGTACTGAACTGTAAGAACAGTTACAGAAAACATCTACAGTGTTGTACATGAACCATACAGGAGAGAGATGGACAAACTGGAGTGAGTGCAACAAAGTGCTCTGACGGTTGTTAAGGGACTAGAGCTTCTGATACACGAGAAGAGGCTGAGAGAGCTAGCGTTGTTTCGCTTGGCGGTCTTACCAATAAATACCTCATGGGGCAGGAAGTTGCCCTTTTTCAGAGGTGCCAGGCTGACAGGACAAGAGACAAGGTAGAAAAACTGAACTATAGGATCTTCTGTTTCACGTAAGAGTATTCTGTAAGGGCGAGACTGAACAGGTTGCCCAGAGGGGTTCTGGAGTTGTCATCCTCAGAGATATTCAAAACCTAACCAGGCATGGCTGATCCTGCTTTAAACAGGAGACTGGGCTAGATGGTATCCAGAGATACCTTCCAACCTCCCAACCTCTGCTGTTCTGAACACCTTGAACTCATTGGCCAATTTCAACTACACTTATCAGAGGGATAGATATCTTGAACATACAGGGTTCTTTTATTTCTTTTTTTTTTTTTTTTTCCTTTAAATCAGCTGCTGGGAAGTCAAGCTAGACACTTTTTTAGTATAACAGTCTTCTCAGCTTTTATTACAAGTGAAACATGATTAGGAATTGTCTTTGGCAACAGCCACATAGCTAGTTGCAGGTATTATTTACTGGTCTATTTATATAGCCATTGCACCAGTTTAGCCACAGCTCATACTGCCTTTGCCCAACTCAAAGAGCACGTGGGTAAAAGCTAGCAAGGTTACAGGATGGTATTAGGAAGGAACCCAGGAAGCACAGAGCAAGCACCCCAAGGCATGAAGAAGAAAGGATCAAAGAATCCATTGTTTAGCTAACTAATGCACTTTTATACATTACTACACTAGAGAGTAATAAAAATAAATGTCACTTTTATGTTTATTTTTTGCTACTTAAAACTTATTTCTTGTCCTCCCAGTGATGGCAGCAGGATAACACATTTAATATTGTGAGGTTCTCAGCCATTCTAACGATTGGAGAGATAAGTGTTGCAGCTGAAAAAAATAGTCATCTGCTACCCTTCCACCTACTACGTTTTGTGTTAATCTCCATATTTCATTATTTGTACCCTATGAATGATGATACCTTTTGCCCCTCAGCCTCTATCTATCCATACCTTTTTCTATGCTAAGAAAATTTTCTTGTGCACATTACCAAATTTATCCATATTTTTGCAAAGAAGAAATAAACACTAAAAATTGCAAAGAACGAAAAATAGATTTTAAACCTTGATTGTGAATGACACATCTACAGCTTATAAAGGAACCATAACTGTAGTGAGTAAAAATATAAATAATGCTAAAACTTAGGGGCCTCAAATCAGCAATGACTTTGCTTATGTGGAATTAATGGATATACAGGAGTATGCACATAAATCCTTGCAGGATCAGAACAAAGGGCTTGACTCAACACCTGCTGAAGTTGACAAAATAGCCTTGCTTTTACAGATTTCAGCAAGTTCAGAATCAAGCCATCAGTTTTTCCTGTGAAACATGGAATAGAGATGACCAGACTTTAGTAGCAAAGGTATTGTTTCACATCCTATTTTGTGGAAGGAGCTGCTAAAAGCATGACTGATTTGATGTTTCTCTTGCACTGCTATAAATCACAAGCAACTTAGCTGAAGTCAGTGTAATATGAGGAAGGTAAGAAACAGGCCATGGGTGTTGGTACATGAAGCCATATTGCACCAGACTCCCTTAAAAAGAAATTTCTAGTTAATTTCTGTTCTGCTTATGAACTAATGGCATGATATGGCTCTGGAAAGTTTGCTTTGGGAAAAGGGCAGCTAACTATTGCCTTCACAGAGGGCAGCTAACTATTTTCAAAAATTAAGATTCTATTTTGTTAACACTGACAATTTTAAGAACTACAGGTTTCTAAAATTTCATCTTGTAAAATAAAACATTCTTTGGATTACAAGTTTACAAAAACATGTCTGAAAACTACTAACTTCTATTTATGAACACCCCAAGCAAGCAAAGCTATTATTTTCAAATATGTATTTTTAAAAAATCGCTGCGAAAGAAAGACCTCACAGCTTCTCTTGTTTATTTTCAAATGGCTGAGTTCAGTCACAAACATTCCAAAATACAAGCTGATTGTGGAAGTTACACATCCTTAACTATAAAGTTATGAATGAAGTTGCCACTCTGATTCCTAAATTAATTGTAGAAAAATGCAACATTTTTCTAAGTACATTTTGTTTGCAGTCTCCTATCTCTCATTTAAGAACTCAACTTTTTTTGTTTAAGATTAGTGTCTATTATCTACACAACTGCTTAAAATCATGTGTGCAAGCTTTCTTATTTAACTGTTCTACAGTTAAACTGAAAGGTACAGAAGTGCTTCTTATACAGTACAGCCAGAGAATGTATTATTTTTATGTATACCTAAAAGAAATAGGAAAAATTATTATAATGGGCATGCAGTTGACTATGTAGTAAAACGTATTTGATCTTTACTGTCTGAGAAGAAACAGGAAAGTGATGGAACTTAGGGAGGAACTCTTTCTTTAAAATGAAATACTCATTCATACTTCGTGTTGTATTAAGAAAACGAATAACAGTCATACACACAATGTATATAAAATGATGTCTCAAAGGTGAACCACAGCGTTTTACTAGAAGCACTAAATAAACCAGCCTTTAATGTCACTAGAAATCTTAAGTCAATGTACAAAGCAATTCTTTGTAATGCTCTATCATAAATTTTCAATGTGTAAGCCTTACATGGTCCTCTGCCATTAAACATAAATGGGCCAAATTCTATTCAGACTTGCACGGTTTTGGGGAAGAAGGTTAGTAACCAAAGCATAAATCTTCTCAAAATTTCAGCTGGCAATCAGTACTGTAAATCATACAGAATTTTTTTTATAGGAATGACGTTTTATGAGTAAGCTGGTACAAGTCTGTTTTTCCTAAATATTCAAAATCGAGCTTTCTATAAGGTTTATGTTGAAAGTGCTTGGTAAAACAACCCATCAAATCAGTAAAGTTATTTTATTTTACTTATTGACTTGCATGTTTTAGTATTAATGTGCAATATTGATTTTGTTTATTTAATTTTCCTACTGTTTACATTTAGATATTAATTTTAAAGACTTATTCTCAGAATGCAGCAGAAGAACGATAAAAGCAAATAGTTCTAATATGTAACAAAGTCCTTTTCTTTATTTAGAATTGGGACAATTCAGTATGAACATGCAATTATACAAGCTGTAAACAAACAGTATGTAAAGCGACAACGCAACATAAAATAATCTCATCAAACCCACGTACTATTATCAAATGTATAGAAAAAAAATGTTCATTATAAACACTAAATGTGGCACTTTGGGGCTTTTTAATGCTTTTACTTGGCTTTCAGAAATATTTAAAGTCTATATACCAGACAAATTATAATTTTAATTAATTATATAACTATATTTTTTATATATACATATGCAGTGAAGTTAGTTTTTACAGTGTGTTTGAACTCGTACAGGGACATTGGCTGACTGAATTCATCTATGGATGTTTGGAGACATAACTTTACCCTAGTATAGAGCAGCAGTGAAATGAATGCTAATCAGGATCAGTTTTCAAAATGAATGCAATTTTGCATGGAAATACAACTCTATAAACTCTATCTTTTGTTTTTTTTCCAGCGCTTAGGCTTCTCAAGCGTTTACAGAAAGATGTAACTAAGTGCTGAAGTAAAAGACAACTACATTATAAAATACAGTACTGAAAGTGAGTAATTTATCTCTAAGTAAATCACTGTTACAAGGCATATAAAAAAGGGTTAACTACACTGTACAATCTATTATATATTTAAAAGAAAACTTTATTAATTTTATCTCTTTTCTTGCAGACCAATACTGCAATTAAAAGTATAATTGTATTGCATATCTTACCTTGGGGTTAAAATTGCTTTTTTCCAGTTACTTCCAGATTTTGCTTTTCTATAGCTATTTACTAGATCACAATTAAGCCACTCTGTATTATCTTTCACAGTTAAAACCAAACAACTTCACTCAATGATAAGGCATTTTATTTGCATTAACTAAACTAACTATACTGAGAAAAATATCCTTCCTGTAAAGAAATTTTTCTCAAAAAAAACATGCACAGCACATACTTTTCAGATGCAAACAACACATTCTTAGAAATTTGTACTGAACTACTTTTTTGAAAAGCACCTATGGATAATAATAAAAAAAAGGTAAAAGAGCGTTACTGTCACCTAGTGGATAAAGGTAGTACAAGAGTACACCTACGATTACTTTTAAAGCTACTTATGGTTCTAACAATATTAAAATACACCTCAGGCTTTATATTGATTTCCTGGAAGAGACGAGTAAACATCAAGAATTGGACCTATTGCTGTCATAGGTCCTCTGAGTACTTTAACGACAGACCTACAGAGCATTTGGCTCTGAATATATTTTTTAATTGATACATTATAATATTGGGTATTACACTCTAAATCCAAATGCAAAATTGAATTTTTAAGAGCTTGGGATGTAGAAGAAAAACTTCAGATTGAGAGGCTGATTGGTAGTGTGGACAACACAACGAATAAAGCCAAAAATTGCTGTGCAACTGACCTTTCTTTTGCCTTCTGCTCTGAACATACCGTCTTGCTTTTATACTCCAGGATGTCTTTAAGAAAAGTCTGACAAATAAAGACTACACGTGTGGTTTTTCTGAGACACTAGCAAGCATCTACACTAAAAAGTTTAAGCCACTGAGTTCATTCAATAATTCAGTCTAAATATATGCATGGATTAGACCCTTCACTTCTACGGTTTCCAAATATATTTTTTCAGACAACTTCTTGACACAGGAGCAGGAAAATATTTAACCGAAATTTTGCCAGAACTTTTCCCTGTACTAGAGGCTGTGATTCAGGACCAAAGGAAAAGCTTTACATCAGGATGCTGGTGTCAAAACTCCAGCGAAGCCAATGCTGCCACTCTCCCCAACCCTTCTTGTGCAGCAGAAACATGGTGACGAGTTGTACCACTTGTAGACATATGACCGGACTTGCCTCCACATACTCTGATACAGCATGAGAGGAAAAAGATTTTGGGAACGGTCATTTGTTTACTGACTACTAGAACGGATTATTAAAGCAGGAAAAGTATTACCTCTTAATGAAACAATTAAACATATTATCTTCTACTGGCATTCATTCAATAGTCATACTGTCAAGTAAATTTTTTATTCTATTCCAGCACTTGAAACGCTGGCTGAAGCTCTGTATTACCACCTCATCCTTGTCCATGGATTGAGGAATTACAGAAAAATGTAGCAAGTATAGATTTCCTTTGGATGTCCATTTTTATGAAGTCTTTTTTTGCAGCACAGAGTAACCCATATTAGCTTTGCAAGAATTATAAAATTCTGTGGGAACATGCATTAGAGCACATTACCAGAAATTATTATTATCACAAGAAACAAGGCACAGGAACTTCTGCGAGACACCTTCATGGTGTTGTATTACCTGACATTAAATCATTTCACCCTTGTTTGCCTTCAGTGAAGCAAACAGATTTACTTGTTCTTAATGCTCCAGCCTGAAGAACGAGTCATTCAACTAAGGTTCACGTTAGGGGGAAAGAAAAAAAGAAAAAAAGGCAGATAATATCCTACCTTATATTACACTTTTCAGAAGTCTTTAAAGATGAAGTCTACAGCTTTCTGCTACCAGAAGAATTGAAAATTACCTCTAAGAATATTCTCTGTCTTTCTAGGTAATACACATACAATCTATCTTGAAATGTTTTAAACAAATAAAAAGCCAGCCAAAACCCTGCAAATTGAAAATATGTGGAAATCAGAAATTATTCTAAAACTGCAAAATTCTGCTCAAGATTTCAATTCAACCGTATTTATAGCAACTCAGTTGTTTTTCGGTCTCTGTTTTGACATTGAGTATTTAAGAAAAAGGTTTCTTTCCATATGCCTTGTAACATATTTACTAAAACAGTGTTTATCATATCTGCAGAGGAATTTATTAAACTTTTGTAGGTGTCATAATCACATGAGCTATATTATGTGTTTTTTCCTAGTGAAAAGTATATCTTTTTTCCTTGAACATCCCTTACATCGTTGGCTTCCTAGTTATAAATGGCAAATATGCAGCTTAAAACAGAGCTGAGTAAACTTTCTGCACTGAAGAAGTTCTTCCTGAGCTGAAGTACTGGGCATAGGTAGAGGTGAACAGTGAGTTCAATGTGACTATATGCAATCTGAAAACATGAGTGGCAAATAATATGATGTACTACTTTGTCCTTGGTGTGTGAGACTTTTACCTCAGTCTCTTTCCTTTTATACTAAACTCAGTGTTTATTAGAAGTGCTTGGAACACATATTTGTAATTCACACTCTGTAAGCAGTCAGCAGTATGTGCTTACAGTTTGTGCTTTCAGTCAATGTTCTTACAAGTAAACGTGTTTGCTAGAGCATTCAAAGCTGGAAAGCAAACATCAGAGGGCATGATTAATCAAAGTAATCTAAAAAAAAAAGATTTGGAAAAACATTTACAAATTCCTTCCTAGAATGCAACACCTTTTAACCTAAATTTTATAGAATACACACTTTAAACAATACTACAATATTTGCAATATTGACTGATACTTCAAATGGACTTTACCAAGCTTTAAATTATAACGTGAAGGGATGTCTCCAATGATAGACAAATAATTAATAATTTAAATTCAGGAGCTACTTTGCATCTAATAATTTGTTTCATCTAGAGAAACAAGACACTTAATAGTTTCACAGCTATGGGGGTGTGGAATCATTTTCATCCTCTGTATCTTCTTTACAAGACATTTGATATTAAACGAGAACTGGACGTTCCAGAAGTTACTCTAACTAATTGTTTCCTAAAGGTGGAGAATGAAGAGTTCCTCACAGACTTATTCTTTACCCTTACTGTATTTTGTAACATATTTCAGAAAATACCAATGAAGCAGGAATTTTTAAAGACTGGAAAAAGTAACAATAAGCAGAAGGAAGAAACAAAAATTCCCTTTGACAGCAGAATTAGATCTGTCTCTTGATAAAGCAAATGAGACAGACTGAGCTATATGGTAAATGTTAATAGAACAAATGAAAACTGTCCCTTCTGTGGTACGTTTTTTTTTATTTTATACAATATATAAAGGCAGAAATATCTGCTACCTTTATTTCTTTGCACGGACCTTAAAAGCTCTCTGAGATGCACACTGTGAGGACATGTCGATTTGAGGACACTTTTTTTTTTTTTTCTGAACACATGATGGCAGTTCAACCATTTTTACTTTATAAAGTGGCTGAAGCAGTGGAGAATGTTACGTAAAAATTATCTGTGGAGGGCAGAGTTATTTGGTTAGTGGGCTTTTGCTGTGCTGGTCATCTGCTTCCCTCACTTTCTCATTAAGGTAGGGTGGTTGTGGCAGGGCTGGACACATTACTGACATCCATACCCTATCAAGCTTCTCTGAGCTAAAAACAGACAATCCTGTCCCCCAGGCTTCATGGGATCATAATCTCAGCTTTTGTGCATCTCCTTCCTCTCATACCTGACTAAAAAGTCTCATGGTTGAAAGTATCGTGAGGCAAGAATTTCCTGTGAGATTTCCTGCTAGTTCTGAGTTCTGTAAGATTAAAGATATTGCAGTTTCTTCTTTCACCTCCTGTCTCAGCTAAAGCAGGAAGTTCATAGACACAAAGACAAAAAAAAGAAAAAATTTTTTAAATATTTTAAAAATGTCTTAAAAGAATTTAAGAAAAAAAATCTTACAGAAAAACAGCTTTGGTGTGGGTTTCCTTTTCAATGAAGACTAAGAATTACTCTAAAGTTTTATAGAAAGTTTTATTTACTGTAAAAGAATAGCAAACTAATGTAATCATTAAATGAGAATTACAATATCAAATAATTACATATAGAGCCGGAAACAAAAGATGTGACTAGACTGAGACTCCAGAGACCTCGTTTCAATCCTCAGCTCGACCACAGGCTTCCTGTGTGACCCATACATGCCACTCAATCTATCTGATGTTATAGTTCCTTGGCTGTATAATTAAGCTTGTATTTCTCTGTCTCAGAGGGATCCTCTGAGGATAAAATTAATAATTATTTGCTTTTGTGTTAGTATAGTGAAAAGCTTTAAGCAGATTTCAAAACAGAAATTGTGGGAATAAGTGTTGCAGAGTTTACTATATTTGAGAACATAAAACAGGATGTTGAAAATGGGAGGATTTATGATACAAGCAATTTAAAAATTCTTCTATCTCATCTTTAAAAAAAAAAAGGAAAAGAAAACCCCAACAACTTGTTAACAAGCTGATGATTACATAAACTACTAACACAGAGACCAAGAAGGCTGTAAATACAAAATTACTTTTTTTCAGCTACATTAATTCCATATTAACCTATAATAATTTTAACAATGAACTGTGACACTTATTCAAATGCACTCGCTTTTGTAAGTTCTTTTTCTAAAGTACAATGTGATCAAAGACCAGTGTTAACAGCTTTAAATCAGAATTAGCAAACTAGTAAATGGCAGATGTCTGCAAGGCTTTCTACTCTTTCCTAAAAGCAGTTGCAACCTGGGAAATCGAAGCATCATCACTTGAGGAGATGATAGGCATGAATACCAAGCAAATACAATTAAGAATGAAATGAACTTTTCTATGGTCTGTTCCAATATGGACATAACTTTCCTATCAATTAAAACACCATGAAAAAGTTATTTAACTGCATTTAAATATGAAGAAACAGTTGTGATTTCTGCAATTTCCCACCACTGTTAATGTCTAAGTTTCAATATCATCTTTAGAAGAACAAAAAAGCACAAGGGCTAAAATTCAAAGGTATACTATTAATACAAATGTTCATAAGAAATCACTAAAAACACTTTGGGAAAGCAAAGGCAGGAATCAGCCAATAACATCTTGCTGTCTAGATATAGCAAACAGACAGCTTATCTACAGATACATTTAACACTTCATATCCTGGTAACAGGTCAGTGAAAAAGGGCCCTGCTTCCGCACTCTGACCACATACCTAGCTTGCAGTCAGGGTATCACAGACTGGGCACAGCTTCTGCTATGATAGATGTTCTTAGCATTACCGTTGAAACAGGCTGACTTGCCCAGTCAAGCTTTTCATATTTCACACGTGTCTCTTCATGTTTCATTACATAACTGCTTTTTTTACACATCTCACCTCTTATAGCACTGTCATTATAGAAACTTATTTCTCCAGTAATAGAAAAGCATAAGGTCCTCCTGAGTCAAAGGTCAAATGCAGTCAATTTACTGAAAAAAACCCCAACAACCCACGAAAAAATCTCAGCTGCAAGTTACTACTTTACTCCAAGGAGTTTTATATTTTCCTTGTCTTTTGAAACAACCCACAAGTGATAATGAAATGCTTAAAGCAATAAGAGAGAGAATCAGGTTTCCCCTACCTGGACTGTCTGGCAGCATACTATGTAACAATAAACGAGTGTTCTTAAGTCACAGCATTTCACTGGAAATGAGGCAGAACTTGTGTATTTTAACAGCTTTTTACAACTAGTAACCACTAGCAAATTTATTTTACTTTCTCAGGGAAGACCAGTGAACGTCCCTAATTTAAACTAAAGGACCATTCAGCCTCGAAGACAAAAAGCACTTCTGCTTAGCACCTGACTAATACATGGAATATGTACAGGTGAATCAAGAGTACTGGAATCAAAGATAGTTTGTCTTTGGCTGGTCTGAAAGGTCTGACTCATTTCCAGTTCTGTGATCATTTATTATCCAGAAAAGAAAGGCTAGTTTTTTGCACTGCAAACTCAGTGGTGGTCTGCAGCTCATGATGAATAGATTTACCAGGTCTGCTCTGAATTGCATGACATAGAGTTTTCCAACAGGCTCTGACACATATACACCTGATGTATGTTTAAACTTCCTAGCGCAGAAAGGCCTGAATATCTACTTGCATATACTTTTTCTTAAAGTTATTATATACAAAATACATTCTTAGGTGGCAAATTATTTAAAACAACATTACACTACAGAAATATTTTTGATCTGTAATTTCATGTCAGATAAAGACTTATTTCCCTGCTGGCATTCTGACTTCAATATAGTATGGGAGTTTGTTCTGGTCCTAAAACACCAGTTTCCATATTTTCAAGTTCCTTGTTGTACACAGTTTATACAAGACTGGATTTACATTTGTGGAATAACAGAAAAGTAAAAGACAGAAATGATGTTTTTCATACTCAAATCAGTGCAACTACTGAAGCGTTTATCTGCATTGCACTGTGATAAATAGCAGAAACTCCAGACATTTAATCCTGAATTTCAGAGTTATATGCCAAACTAAGCTTTTCAGAAGTCACAAACTCCTAATTAAAATTAAAGTATTCACTGGAGGAAATCACAAACCCAAGAAAATTCACTGGCAACCCTTAACAGTTTTCAATTTGATAGCCACACTGTTCTTCGCAGTTTACTTCTTTTTGCAGATAAAAACTAATTTTACCACTGCACTGGAAGCCCACACCTCCTTTTCAAGAACTTGCAGTTTAAGTAGTTTTAAGTGTTAGCACATGGTCAAAAAAACTACTAAAGCCAATATTAAAATATTATAATTAATCAAATATTTAGCAACTACAAAAACTTAAACCAACATTGATATGCAGTCTTTGATCTGTGAGGGAAAGGAATAAAACACTATGCAACTACGTTAAAACACATAAAACCACAGAACATAATTTTAAGTGCTTCTTCACTAAATGCACTCCTCTGAAATTCAGTTTAAATGTATAGAGTTATCTAACTTTTAAAATAATGTGTTTTAGTTGATTAGCCTGATGATTACAGAGTCCCGCACACAGAAAAAATTGAATCCATTAAAAAGACAAAAGAAAGAACAAAATGCCTTTTCATTCAGTTCCTAATAAATCAACACTGGTTAATTCTTTGCAGAATAAAGCAACTTGTTTATTACTTTCTAACACATCCTAGAAAAGTTGTAAGCTTTGTCTATATCATCCAACATGCAAAGGAAGCATACACTGAGTATTCATAAATGCTGAGGTAAGTTGTTTTTTAAAATAAGTCAAATCACCAATCACTATCTGAGCTTTAGCCTAAAAGTTCTTACAAAAAAGATCCATACTCAAATATTCTTACAGTTATGCTGAAGTTTATTTGCCCCAACTCTCACAGAATCGTCATATCAAAATTTTATTGGGCACAGAAAACACCCTCCACTCTGCTTCACAAAGCTTAGTCCTTTACTTAATCCTCCCTTCTTACATCCTCAGCTCATGTATCTATGATTCTTCCAATTCTTCAGCTCCCCTCTTACAAGGAAGAGGATGTCTTTGGTCTTAGTGGAAAAGAGTGTTATCACTATCTCAATATTACTGTCTGACTTCTACATTCACTCGCTACAGTGATAAGAGAGGAAACAAAAATTACAGCACCCTGAAGGGTATTGAGAGGCTATACGGTGCATCAGAATCACACCTCTATGGATTTGGATTCAGAAGACAGAAGGGGGGAATATTACCTCGTTAAAAAGGCTTCACCCTTATTGTAGGATCATGAAAGTCATCGGAACACGACTGGAAAAAATTCTGAATCAATTTCCTTCAGAATTAGGATCAGGTGTATAAAGCAAGTATAATTAGCTAAATTCTTTCATATAGATCCCAATTAGCGAGAACAACTTGGACAGGTTAACTCTTGGTGGCCTAAAGCCTGAATGGGACACATACAGAACTGTCACTTTCATACTGTATCTGTGGAAAATCTAAGAATTCTTATATTAGATATTTTAAATATAGGAGTCTATACAATGAAAATCAGACAGAAAACATTACTCAGACTAACAGACAAAGGAAATTCTCTTCCCAAGGAGATAAGACATAATGAAATCAGACAGTTGGAGAGCCTTGGTATTTTCCAAGGCTTTTCACAAGTCACACTCAGTCTGAGTGTGAAAAGACTCAGATGAAGACCATGCTTCCCTTGTAACTCTGAAGAGGCTCGTGAGCCAAGACTATCTGATCCATCCCGGTGCTATTAACTTCCCTAACTTTGTTTTTCTTAAGGTCTGGTGAAAACCAAACAATGCATAAATTATTCTGTCTATATGAAGAATAAGAAGAGAACTTGAGGCTATATTTTTTGATTCACTGATACACTGTCCTGTCTGAAACTTCGCTACATGCAGGTCTTCTAGTTATTTATTTTTATCCTTATTTGTTAGATTATCTCCAGAATTGGCTGGATTACAACCAGATCATTTCCTTGACTGTACCTCAATCCATATACTTCAAAGATCCAGGACAGGCAGAACAGTTTTGAATTCTAGTTTTTGCTGGCACAATTAATGAAGGGGACGATGTTTATAAGAAGTATCTCCCTTTTTGTCCTATTCAATTCTCTGTCAGGACAATTACACTGAGATTACACATATATAGAACCTTATATTTTGAGACAAGGAAGATGAAAGCAGACCAACAAACTACTTAATATCTCCAACATATCAATATACAATTTTTTTCTTCCTGAATAAACATTGTTTATAAGATTATCTTGTTAGGAGAATGAATTCCTGAGCACAAATACAAAAGTGTAGTCTCAAGGAAGACAAGATCATAGCTTGACCTTTAAGGACAAAGTTGGTATTAGGATCCCTTAGTTGATTTTGTTTTGACTTTTGAAAAAAAACCAATGCAATCAATGTCAGTTTTGACTTAAAGATATCTAGACACTCCAATTTTAGCTAGTCAAATTGACTGAAAAGGTTCTCATTTCACACTTACTACAGCTAAGAGGAACATATATTGTTGTAGTTAAGATGGAAACTCAAGTTTTACATGGATTTCAAGAACAGTTTTGAGCGCACACATCTTCATAATCTTAAAATCAAGTCAGTATTTAGATAACTAGCTGCTGCAGCTGAAAGTGTAATATTCTGAACTGGAAGTGAGGTTAAAGACATCCCTTCTTCCACTGATCTGGTTGTATAAAAGACAAATCAATTTCTTTATTAAAGAGTGGCACCATCTTTCCAATTCTTTTTTCCACTTTCAGTCACTAGGGGTAGACATCTTCAGATTTTTTTTTTTTCAGATTTTTTTCTTTAAGTGAAATTCAACAGAAACAGTATTCCAAATAAAAGACAGATCTATTCAAATGACATGCCAACTGTTATTTTTTTTTCAGTAAAAAACTCCAGGAAAACTAAGTTCTATAACAGTTGTCCAGAAGGTTGATCCCAGAATCCTGTTTCTAAACATTGTTTAAAAGTCTGGTATGTTCATCTAAAATTTTCAGTTTGAGTGAATATTTTAAAAGGAAAAATTAGTTCAAGAAAATAATATTTATAAAATAATCAAAGAGGATCCATGTGCTGATGATCAGAAGAGAAGACAAACACAAAAAATTTTTCCAGAGAAAAAAAAAGAAAAAAAGGAGACACTGTACAAAGTACCATATTGGTCATACATTTTGGTACTGGTCAATAAACTAGACCACCATATATAAACAAAACATTCCATTCAACATTATGTCAACTTTAACAAAAAGATCATCAATCAACTGTAAATGCATGTTCTATGCACCTGTAAAATCTGATGGACATTCTTTCAAGTTTTTATTTCAACACTGTGTCTGTCAAATTACCCCCCACTATAACCTTATTATTAATGTTGGGAGAAGTTTTCCAAATGTCACCAGAATGAATTAGTATCACACTGAGCCCAAGACCTAAGAGAGTCACCACGTGCATTTATGTATTTTCCCTCCTGTAATACTGACACATTTATATCTTTTCCATGTCTGCTCCAGGTCTAGCAGAACTGCACAGTACATGTCTCATTTATTTTGTTATAACATGGTGACAAATATAGAAATCATTTGCACAAAGTTTGTTCAAAAATTGTTAGCAACAAAGTCCACCCATAAGATGCTCCAAATTAAAACAAAGCAAACAAAAAAGTTTTTACAACAAAGTGAGGTAAAATTCCTATTGCACTACACATTGTTTCTAATGTAATGTTAGAACGTTGTTGAGTTTCATGCATACACATAGGATGGTGTGTTTGATAATAAAGGACTCTTCTTCATAGCAGATAAAAGTATAATAAGATCAAAAAGGTGGAAACCAAAGCTAGACATATTAAAATTAGAAATTAAATATTTCTCAACAGAAATATTAGTTAGCCTTTAGAACAACTTCCTAAGTGCTTGTGGATTCCTTGTCACTAGGATATAAGCTTTAAAAAGAAAATAGAGCTAAATAAGGGAAGAGATGCAGTGCTTATTACAGCAGAGAACCCTACCACAAAATAGTGCCTTCCTAATTTGCAATAATTTAATTTATATTCAGTTTACTGCTTACGAACTTCATGTTTAAGAGAGAGCTATAACATACTACAATAGAACTTGGTATCACTTACTTAGTTACCGTGCTGTAAGAAGGATACAAGTTTCAGAGTGGGACAGGCAATGATGTTCTAAAGAAAAGAGGTTATTTTCCATTTATAGTTCAACTTCAAACCGTGTATACAAGCACATGCATGATTTTGAGAGCTATCCTCTTGACTTCAGTCTGTCCACTACATAAATAAAGGCAGGAACAGGATTTAATCTCTAAAGATTTTAAATATTCTTGAGAAACTATACACTTTAGCGTATTCACCTGACTTTCTGAAACAAAAACTGTACTTCTCAACTTCCTCTTCAGACACACAATATAAAAAATGCATTCTCCAAGCACATCAATTAAGTGTGTCTGATTTCCTGTAATCTAGCTAGATTTTCTGTTTATGTTTTCCCTTACATCACTAATTCAATAACCTACTGAAGCACACTTTAACCATCAACAATTTCTTCAGTCCTCACTTTGTAACGTAGCAGACCCTCATTATGAAGAAATTGTTTCACCTGAACCAATGAATGGTGACGCAGGTCACAGTTCTACTAATTTTATTTAAATGTCTGTAAATTTTTTATTAAAAAGTCAGTAAATGTCATTAAAGGTCATAACATGAGACCCTCATTCAGATTCCACTTCAGCAAAATTCCAGCTTCTATAGACTTCAAGGACAGTTTGCCTGAAGAAAACCTTACTGCAGGTGTTATGATTCGTCCTGGGGTAAAGAATAGTCGCTTACTGGTAGTAAGGGCACAGACAATAAACAGACACATTACATAAATATTAAAAACAGAAAACAAGACTTTCACAAAGCAAGTTTTAGAGCTTGTGTGGTTTAGGAATTCTTTGCTGGATCCTAGAATTGTTTCACTTGGACTAGGTGTTGGATTTCTCTCTACAACTGTGTGAATCCTGCAGGGTTCAGTTCACAAAATGAACCCCTGCAGTTTGATTCAGAAGGTTTGGAAAGGAACCAATATTTCTTTGTTCACTTATAGATTCAAGCATTTGGTCATCTCTTGAATTCTTAGCACCTTTACATTAGAAGATTAATCCCTGTAATCAGTAATGAATGAATGCCAGGCAGCCCAAGGACTCCTTGCATATATTTACGGAGCTCCACAGTCTTTGAGTACCATGAGGATCTGACTATAAGCAGGAGGAATAGGAGAGTTTTTCTGTTCTCATTTTACTCCAGGGAAGTGAAAAAACCCAAAGAGCTTCCAGATCTGGAAAGCAAGATGGTGAATGCTAAACAGATCCTAAATCAAGCCATTCAAAAAGGCCACTAACAGCGAAATCGCCAACTGGTAACTTGGAAAGCTCCACTCAAGGAGCGTGACTCTGAATTATGTTCTGAAGAAGCTGGGAATTAACAACTAAACTAAAGCCCTGTAGATTCACAAAGTTACTCTTAAAAAAAAAAGGTATAGTATTTCAGGATGAATGGAAATTGTTGCCTATAAACAGAAGATTGCACGATAGTCACAGTGCAAATGGTCACAACCTTCATAAGCACAGACTGAGATTCTTCAAAGCATCACATCTGAATTAAGCTAAATTTCATATTTGACACAAATAATTTCTGCATCTCTTCCATGCTTTCCACTTCTCTTCTTTGCTGTGGCCCGCATCCCGATTTTTCTTTTTTTAGGCGGTAAAAACCTTGCAAAAGGTCTCCTGTCCATAAAGTTATTATTTCTTTTTACTTGGCTTTGTCTAAAGTGCAGACATCTGTGGCTATCAAATATTCCATTAAACAGAAATTTACATCTTGCATTTGTGCCTCCTTTCAGCCTCTAGCCTCTCACAGCATCAAATTAGACTGGAGGTATTAGGTTACACTAGCAAATCATTTGTTCACCAACTCTACAGCTAAGCTATCATTTATACTAGCAGAGTTCTATATTATATTACTCGCATGCTGTGCTCGCTTCTAGCATTTTTATAACAAAGGCTGAGAAATTAAAGTAAAAAACCCATCATCTTGCATTGAAGGGGCTGGTGTTAATCCAAGGGTGAATCATCTTACGTCCTCTCCCTGATGTGCCTGGAATGCCTATACCTTTGTTGGTGGTTACGCACAATATTGCAGAAGTAGGGTGAATGTGAAGATTTCTGAGACACTGCATGAGAAAATCTTGATGAGCTTGGGGAAGGAAGTTGTGAACAGCAATGAACAGGAAAATTGAAGGACATAACTACCAAAAAACCAAAATGTCTGTGGAAACATGGTCCCCCTTCTTCTTTGCTAGGGAAGAAGAAATAAGGGGTTCCCAAACTGAAGATTTTCTAAATCTACAAAAGGTTTTAATTCAAGGGATGGGATAGATTTTAAATTTTTAAAACTCCTTTTCTGTAGTGAAAGCTTTCCACTTCAGTAGCTCATTCAACCAGTTAACCTTCAGACCAAATTATCATGATGTGATGTACGGAAGGCTGCTTCTGAAAACTACTTGTACGCTGGATGTTTCGTAGAGCATAGTAATAAAAACAAATCAAGACCTTTGCTTGTGAAACTAATGTTGCACCTAGCATTTGCTATGAGTCAGGGGACAGCAAGGTCTGGTTTTGAAGTCTTGTACTGTTGGAGATCAGCTTCCCTGGAAAGGAAGGGGTAAAGGGGAGGGATGGATATCTTCAAATGGAAAGAGGAGCAAAATTTTGCTGCTGAAGGCCCAGAAGCCTGGGATCACCACTGAAAAAATTCACCATCTGCACTGTCAAAGCAAAGTTCTTTGAATTAGTCCTTTTGTCTTACATTTCTATTCTTCTTAGCTATTTCACACTTGTTTGACGTGTTGGAACTGTAACAGCTTTTGTGTGCTCCCACTGTATAAAAGGCTGATGATCACATATCCTCTATGTCTGTGTGCCTGACTGATATTTAATATGCTTAATTTGTATCAAGGCAGCCCAAAGCCTTCAAGGCACTGAGAACAGTGATAACAGTACAAAGTAAGTGTTAATTTATGAGCTTTTCTTTCTGCTTAATATAAAAGGGGGGAATGCTTTTAAATCAGTGTTCTACAAGCTGAAAACTAATCTCCTTGTATGAGATGTCTGAATGAGGTAACGTACAGCCAAGAAACGCGCCTTTTAAAAGCAGAATCAGTAGTTTGAATGTCTGATGAAAATCTTTAAGCAGATAGTTCATTGGAAGTAGTTTTCCTAATCAGAAAGGAATGTTGTATGAAATCATCATATTTTGATACAGTTCTTGGAAGCATATGCGTTGCAGATTTTCTACTAATTTGGAAGGCAGCAAGGCGCTATGGATAGGAAAGCACACAAAGCACATCTGGGAATGCAGAAGTCGTCCTGTGTATGCTTCCATGAGGCATGAACACTGGCATGAAGCCAGAATAAGGATGGAGTTCAGGTGTTAGATCTAAAAATGATTCAGCACACATGGCCACTACAAACAGTATTCTTTACAAAGATTACACTTTATCATTTACATATACTGATGCTGCAAATCTATCAGTCTAGCCAGAATTCTGCTTCTGTTGCCTCCTGAGCATGAGAAATGAACACAAAAAGGATGCAGAGTTGCTATTTCTGCTCTCATATGATAGTAGGAAAAGAAATAAAGGTGGTCAGTGAAAAAAAGAGATTATGCCTCTTAAAAGCAATCTTGTATGTGAAATGCATCTATGATTTTGCAGTAATGACACATGGATTGGTTACATTATCATGTCACCAGAAAGATGAGATTTGTTTGGGCTTTCCATGTCGTAAACTATTTGGATTTCCTTCCAATTTAAGTATCATTTGAACTTCTTGAGTTTCAAAGCGTTTTTTAAGGAATGACTGCAAAAACTTCAAACCCCTGATACACTCTGTTGTTTAAATTCAGTTATACACTGGATTAGTCTGCAACTGCACACACTAGAATAAACGCAGTGACCTTGCTGAGGGTTAGTGCATGAAATAAGGCTGAGGACTGTGTTTGTCACTCCTCCTTCACTGTTTGCATATCCTGACCACACTGTGGGCTAATTCAGGTTGTTCAACCATGTGATCGTAAGAATGGCTGTACTGGGTCAGATCCAAGCTCCATCTAGCCCAGTACCCAACAGCAGATGTTCGAGGGGTTTAAGAGCAGAGCGAGCAGGGTGATACCCTTCCCCCTGCAATAGACTTCAGTAATTTACAGCTGAGGGATTCCCCACACCAGAGGTGGTTCCCTCCGTATTTCATATTCCTGAGGATTTCTTTACAAACCTAAAGAGTCCTGACTTGTTCAAATGTTCCCTATACGAATACTGCTTCATGGTGAGCCTTGCCACCATCCCCAGAATCTGATATCTGAGCTCTAATAGAGCTTTATAGAGACAGAGGGGGACTGTCACTGCATATGGTCTTCAGAATATGGTAACACAACTGTAAAAAGCAATATAAACTTTGCTCTTTGTTTTGTTCTCTGTTCGCTTCCAAATAATTACTAACATTGGATTTGTTTTCTTTTGACTGATACTAAGCTAATGTTTCTGCAATTTTCTATTTGTCTCTTTTGCTAAAGGAATATAATACAAATATGTCTACTTCTGTTTAGAAATATGTCTATTATAAGCCCAAGATCTATCTACTGAGTGATAACAGACATCTCAAGGTCAGTCTTTCCACATGCAAAGTTAGGATTTCCCCCCTCCCCTGCCTATTAATTTACACTAACCTACACTGATTTGATCGTATGTTCTATCACAAAGACACTCAACTAACTTTGTAAACTCCATTTGCAGTTCTCTACAGTTGGCCCTTGTTTTAATTTCCTTCTATAACAGTATAACACCTCACTATTCCTCCCTTTTTTTGAGAAGATTCACTGGTGATCTCCATTTGCTGTGAAAATTGACCAGTTTCTGTTTCCTTCTGTTCAGTTATTTATCCAACACCAATAATTTTTTCCTTATTCTCTGGCAGTTTTGTAAATAACCTTTGTGGAGGATCCTCACAAAAAGTCTCTTGAAAATCCAACTAGACTACATTCTTTATACACATTTCTTTTGGCTCCCTCTGAACTCCCATAATTTGACTTCCATTTGCTATGGCTGTTTTGACTCTGCCCATACGGATACTAATTCTAGAGCTGAGCCTAGTTCCTGCTAATCTGCATAGCACCGTTATCAAATTCCTTCCTCTGTAGTTCCCTGGATATTTCCTGAAATCATTTTTGAAGTGTCAAGAAAAATTAATCTTAAAAACCAACAGAACAGCGTTGTTCTAATTTTGCTCCCTGAACTGGCTCACCATGGAACCCTGCAGGTCCCCTCACTGTCAGTCAGGCGAATTCTGCAGTTAAAGAACAAACAATATATCTAAGGAAGGAAAAGGAACAAGACCATCCTTTCCCATGTGTCACTGTTCAGAGCAGGGGGGCAATAAACTGAGTGGCAGATACTCTCTGTCAACCCCCGCTCTCCCACCAAAGAAAGGCAAAAGGAGAAAAAGGGAGCGAGACTTACAAATTGAATATAAAACCCAGCTCTATTAATAACACTAATATTACTAATAATATTAAGAGAAGTAATGCAAAATATACAAAACCGATGCACTGGCGTCCCACCAGCAGCTGCCAGGCAGCACCAGGAAGTCCCGGACTGGCCTCGGCAGCAGACAGGAACTGGACTCAGGAATGCATGGATAGGGATTTGGTTCAGGATAGCAGGCAGGACAACAAGCAGGGTCCTCTTCAGAAGCCAACCATGGATGAAGAGGGTGAGACCCTTGTGATTCCCCAGCTTTAAACTGAGTATGACGCACATGGCATGCAATACCACGTTGGCCAATCGGGGTCACTTGTCCTGTCCACTCCTCCCTGCAGGTACGACCCTTTATGACTCCTTACTTGCAGGACCTAAGAGGTCTATTGGTGACCTTGGCTGCTTGTCAATTATAATCAGGGGCCCTCTTCCGCATTCCTTTCCTACCGTTAGCTCAGTATAACTATAAACATTAGGTGTTATCAGCTTTGGAGTGGACACTGTGTGCAAAATATGCAGCCAGCTTCAGAAAACTGCAGTTACTATAGAAGAGCTTAGCTGTAAGGAAGATTCACTAAAAGACAATCGGTTCTGTTTTAATCAAAGCCAGGACACCACACTAACTAGCTGTTCGTCTGGTGAGGCACAATACTATATAAATTAACTTGGTTGATTTTCAGCAAAGAGCACCAGGGAACATACAGGTGAGCTGCCATGCAGCAGATCTGCGCAACACAGAACCTCAAGCAAACAGCAAAAATATCTCCATGTGGCACAACTGAATGCAAAATACGCTTTAGTCTAAACCTCGGTTTTACTTGCAAAACTACTTTTATGGGTTCGGACAGATAATACTGAGGTGGATTTTAACAGTCACTACTTATTCACCATAAATATAAAGGGAGTCATTAAGTTCTTTTCAGTAACTAGACAGCTGAAATGAAAGCAGTCTTCACTCCAGATGCAAGCACATACAAACAAGCATGGGTAGACATGTTTGGTTGTGTGTGTTTGCCCACCAATAAAAGAAACAGCAAAAAACCCAGAAAAACTCATGACAAAAGCAACAAAGTAGCACTGAACACAAAAGGGTGTTTTGTGATCCTGGGGTTTCAGATTTAGCAGTTTCTGCTCTCACTGGTGCAGCTGTACAGAGCTGTACTAACAGAAGTGAGGAGGAAATGAGGACAAAAGGCAATTTTTCTTCCTGCCAATTATGTACTGGAAAAATGCATGGAGAAGTTGAAGGAATTACATCGAGAAGCAGCAAATAAGATATCATATGTGGACTATAGGGAGGATATGCAGAACTGGGGAAAAAAAAACCAAAACAACCCAAATCATCTAACTTCTGTACCAGGTATAATCCTAGAAATGAATAGCAAAGAATACCATGTTTGGCCATGTGCTGTTAATTTCATCAAAGCAGGAGTCAATGTGTCTTTCATAGAGGGAAGTTATATCTCACAAGGCTACCTCAAATAATGCCTCTGTTATCAGTTCGCAAGTAAATGAGATTAAACTGATTGAAAGAGATGGGGTGCAGGAAGTCCATAATGTGATAGCCACAAGCTGGGAAAATATACTGGAAGAAGTATCAGTCTTTACTGGCTCTGTTCTGGTATGATTTTCCTAACCATTTGCTCATGGCCATCGTCAGAGGGAGCTCACTGGACATTTGCTCTGAGCCACTGCGTGCATTCCTATCTCCTCCTGTTCTCACAGAATTTATTGAAGCTGAACAGTTCTGACGCTTTCACCCCTCTGCTAGATCTGGTTAAGATTGGTGAAAGAGTGAAAAAGTTATGAAGGGGAGGGAGCAAAAGGCAGTGAGAGACACACACACAGCAGGATTACAAGAGCCTCCTTTCTTCACATTCCTAAACAATTCCAGCAAAAGCTGCTGCTGAAGACTAGGCTACGGTTTTTCTCTTGAAACATTTAGAATTTAAAAGGGCATTTTTTATTGTCTTCAAACATATTTGGTTTTAATGATAAAAATCCCATGGAAAGCATTTTTCTCTTTTAGCAATATGTTCTGTTTCCTGTGACATATACAAAATCAAAGATCCCAAACCCACACAATTACAGTGTCTTCACTGATATATCAATATTTACATTTGCTTATTTTAAGTATGGAAAAGAAGATAAGTATCTTAATTAGGGTCACCAAGTAGTTTGTCTCATAAGATGTATTATCTTAGCTGATCTCAAGTAGATTCTTGCTACAGTTTCACATATTTTTGAAAAGAGTTTATCTTGCTCAAGCACATTGTTATTAAAAAGCAAGGAATGTGCCCAACCCTAAATTAAGTGTACTCTGATGTAGCAGCTTAAAATTAGATATTAGGACATATGCAAACACAGACTTTTACATATGATTACTACGAAAATCAAAACTGTTCTAAGCTCTGCTGTGGACTCCTATTATAGTATGAAGTCAAGTTTCAAAATCTAAGCACACTAAAGCTTTGCAAAAATTAACTTCCAATCCTGAGCTCTGCAGCTTGAACCTATTTCTAGTAAGAACTTCTTGCTGTTTTGAACTGTAAATAGAGATTTAGAATATAAATAGGACCATCTGTAAATAATGGCTTTCAAGCACTATCATAAATGAAAACGAATTCTTTTTAGCATCCTGTGTGGAAGATACTTTATTTAGAGAGATCCATAACAGCACTTAGATAGAAGTGCATCAGTGTGCTGAAAGCAACTGGGTCTGGGTAAGAATTCACAGGCAAAACCTCTGTGGCACAGGAAGTCCTTTCACTTTTCAGAACGTCATCCATCATGCTGGGGAAAAGGCAGGAAAGTAACCTACTACTTCTTAATAGGCTTCTGCATAGCGAGTTGCTTTGAAGCAGCAGCTGCCCACAGTAAATTTCGCTGACCCTTAGAGCCTTGCTCCAAGTTTTCCAACTGTTTTGTCTCCTGAGTTACAACTCAGTGTTAGGTCCAAGTCACCAGCACCTGACAAAACTTAGAAGCTCCAACATGTGAGAATGTAAAGCTTTCAGAGATGTTGTCTTTTCCATACAGCACCAGCAGAGAGACCTGATGCCATTACATTTACCAATAGAGAAACTTTTCTGCCTGTGAGACAGGGCCTATTTTAGCGGATGGCATTACACTATGCACATGTGCACTATTACAGAATATAAGATAAACAAAATGTTAGATTCCTGGCACAGGAATTAGCACTCTGTCGTGATACCAAGTACTATATCTTATTCATTAAATCTTAAACATGTAATAGTTTAAATCTGCAGTTTGCACTGAAGTGATGAAATTAGACATTAACATCCAATTATGGAGAGTGGCAGAGTATAACACCTCAACAGTGTCCTACAGACATCAATTAATTAAGTCTTCCAATACTTATTTATTCATGCCCTGCTAATCAAATGCACTTCTGCATTTTTAGTTCCAACACCTGTGGACTCCATGCCAGCAAATTACTTGTTCTGCTTAACTTCCTCCTTAAACTATGCCTTCTCACTAGAGTTTGTGAAACAGAAGACGTTATAGCACTCTCCTTCAAACAAATCCTGTCGTCTCCTCCTGTCCTCGCTGACACCAGGTATAACTTTTCTTCTTTCTGCTCCTTATCCATTTTCTTTGGCTTGCCCTCCTCTTCTTGCTTTTCCCAATGCTGCTCACGTGTTCCCATCCTCTTTTGTCTTCCCCTCCCAACAGCAGTCCGCTATGGGTTCCTTGCATGCCATAATACTACTATATAAGCACATACCTTTCACGGTGCCACAGACCTTCCTTCTAGAATGAATAAATCACAACAATGTGAAAAGATTGAGGAGTTTTAAGAAAGTCCACTTTTTTTCTTCAAATTTTGCAAATCAGGATATTAGTAACTTTTCCCATTTTCTTGTACCTCTGATTTCTTATTTGTTTTTCAAATGGACTATCTAAAGAATAAAAGTTTCATTTAACTTCAACAGTGGTGAGTAATCTAGCCTGACATAAATGCTTGGCATGCTTATGTTAGTGTTGGAGCTCCAGTCACCCTGTTAATGTTCAAGGTTAGGTCTTCTGTACTGAACACTGCTAGATTTAATTGTGTTAAACACCAAAAATAGAACATTAGCACACTAAAATACTACGGCAAGATCACCACTCATCCTTATACTTGCACATAATAAATGGATTGTAAATGTCCTTTTAGTTCCTCATATGAATAGAACATGGCAGGGGGTCACATAATAACAGAAAGAATACTCATTCCAAGATCATCTGTCCCCATATAACAAGTGGGTGGGATAGCAGAAGAATATTTGCCTGAATGAGATTAAATTGCTACCAGTATAGAGTAGAAAAAAACCTGATGGAAAAAAGAAAAAAGTGTGACCTGGAATCTAAATTCATTACTTCATCCATTTGTGAGACCATGCAAGTCAATGTTGTCCCTTATGCACCAGTCTATGCAAAGATTCCTGAATAAACAAATAAAGAATTGCTTCATGAGAAAATGTCATAATCTGTTTTCTCTTTTAGAAGAACTGTGAATGAGTAGGAGACAATGATTAAACAAGAAAAAACCTGGTAGAATGATTTTTAAGGATAGACTTATGCTTCACGAAATTCCAGCAAGTGAATACTGCACAAGTTGTCAAGTAGCCTGAAAGCCAGACAACACTAGCCTACCAGTTATGCTTTGAAAATAAGATTTCACAAGGTTCTTAAAAGGGAAAATAAAAACCACCCTAATTTTGTTGTGTTTTAAGATTCTGTGTAAATCGCAATCAGAAAAACTTGTAAATACATGAAGTCTCAGGATTGCATTGGGTTGTCCAAAGAAACAGCAGTACTATCTTCAGTAAGTATTAAGATTGAGAAAAATGGTCCAAAAATACGTGTATCTGGAAAAACAATGAAAGACGTGACCAAAATAGCCAGCCTTGTTATTGGCTGTGTTTTTGTACTTTTGTTATTTTTTTAACTGTGGCAGCATAGAACTCAGGGCAAAGTGCAAAAGCTCATCTAAGAAATGAGGTATAAACTTGGGTGATGAACTCATGGTAAGACTTACCCTGCTGCAGTTAGTATGGTAAAGTATTTAATAAATTTTTACTATGACTAGCTTAAGAATATTCATATTTCAGTGCAATCAACTATGAGTTCAGTGCAGACTTATTATTCTCTACCCCCAGACTACACAACAGAATGTTCCTACATTGGCATAACACAGCCCCAATAACAAAGATTGTGTGATGGTATGCAACTCTAAATCTAAAGATGTCCATTTGTACTAGGTAGGGTGGCAGGAGTTTATCTGGAACAAAAAGCACTTTGCAGTGCTTACTTTGTTGTCTATAGTATGAATACACAGACCGTGTGTGATTAATCAAGACAATTCTGAGCTGAAGGAATGCTTCCAAAGGCATATAATTTGCAAATTATTGTAACAGTCTTGCTACTTAGGTCAAATAATCCTTGATTACTTAATTTGCTTTCAACGGCAACTGACACCAAGCACTAAAAGCTTCATTTACAATAAAAGTGGGAGGAAGAAGATACACAACTTCATAGAGTCATGAGTAGGAGAATGTGTATTGTCACAGCAAAATTTTGAGGAGAGCTATGGATCCTTAAATTTCCTTTCTAATAAAAGAGCCAGAAAGAGAATTCTTCAGGAAAATAACTGAAGAAGAAGAATGGTCTCCATATGGGAGAAGAGAGAATATATGAATTCAGATTAGATGGCTTCTCAGAACAAAACAATCCTAATTTGGAAAGGAAAGATTAACTTTAAAAATCAATTTTGAAATCGCATTCAAGGGGTGAAGTGCTATCGAGTATCTCACGCAGTTCTCAGCAAGTGTGGTTTGAGTAAAAAGGCAAGCTTAGTTTTGAATGACAATACTAAGAAGACTGAATACCACTCAATCAAATCTTCAGTTAAGAAACACTTCAGAGAAATCATAAGCGGAAAGTAGCAAAACACCAGCAAGTAAGAACGTGTTCTATACTATTCTCTGTTTTGTAACTTTGATTACAATTTTAAAGTTGAAAATATAATCCCTTCTTTTGTTGAAAGCCTCTCTAGTGTCCAGAGTGAAATGAGGTGAATCTGACATATGGAGATTCTATGGAGAAAACAAATCCAAACCCCACAGTATTACTGAAATTTAGTGCAGTATGGGAACCTCAGGAATTATAGTTTGCTTCCCATCAAGCTGCAAAAGGCATTTTGAGGACTGGTACAAGAATTAGATCTTGCTTGTAGCTGGCAGATGTAAGTAAAGTTTCTTTTAGTGAGTATCAGAGAGTAATGTAAGAGTGCACAATTTTTGATTAACAACATTTTGTCAGAGCAACTCCAAAACCCCCATAACATAAACTACATTATTATTAATCTTCCAGCCAGTGTGATATCCTTAGGTCCATGCACTACTTCAGTCCTTCTATTTTGGCCAGGGTAGTTTTAACCCAGTTGCATCCTCTGATGCAAGTCTGGTGTGAATCCACACAAATCTTCCTTCTTGTTCCAGACAAGAAGGTGGCAACAATGGAGGAACACACAGCTGAGAGCAAAACCACCTCTTTAGCAGCAAGCTACATCATTGTTTAAAAGAACACAAGCAAAAAAACAACTTAAGTTCACTGACAATTCCTCCTCTCACATCAGTCTTTAGGCCATGTCCCTCAGCAGACACTGGAATTACATCTTTCTTCCTATAGTACCAGTAGGAAAAAGCCATAGAATAGCTCTCTGCGAAGGCCATTTTGCTACTGCCAGATAGTAGCTAAGCATTCCAGAACAAGTTGCAAGACCTCTTTGCCCAACAAAAACGAAAGGTCCTGAGATACAAAAATTACAGAGTGAAGGCTCCAAACAGATTTGAAATTAGATCTTTAACTGATTGAGCCAAGTAATTTTGCTAGTAAGGACCTATTTTTCATGGCAACAAACAAAAATACATTTAGCTAAATCAGCATCTTTCTGGAGTCTTCTTGAGTAATTTTTACATGGATAACACAAGTTCCCTTTCTTGCTATGTAACTGTCAAATTTTCAAACAATTTTAGGATGTGGATAAAATGGTATCTTTTTCTGATCTCCAGGTTTATTTTTCAATTGTGTTTATTATTCAATTAAATGACGCACAAATTTCATGACCATCCATAAATTTATGTCAATAGGGAAACTGACCTATTACAAAAAAATTAAGTTGCCAGTTTCTGGAGAACAGAAAGATACCAAAGCCATTTGCTACTGCGTGTAGAAAACACGTTTTCCTTTTCTTATTTCTTGGTTTCAGTTACAATGTCAAATTACATGAGATGTTAAATACAGAATGTCAAGTTCCAGTAAAAAACACAGAACATTCAAGGCCAATGTTTTGTGCATTTTATCACTTACATAAGCAGATTTTTAAAAAATTAATTTTAAACCTCTTCTTTAAGAAACAAAAAACCAAAAAAAAACCTCTGACAAAATGATCTTGAAGTTTTAAAGAATACACAGCAATCAGCAACCAACAGAATATTTAGAACAGAAATTAACATTACTGAAATATATTACATAAAACTAAATATTAAAGAAGATTAAAAAATGGGACACAATTTTTATAAGAAAATTATTTGTATGAACTGCTTAGAAAAATTCAGGTTTAAACTGAAATAACGTAATAAAAATGACATCAGTATAGCATAAATAAGCAGAGGATGAAGGATGAGGTACAATTAAACTTTGTGAGTTTAGAAGAGCTGAAAATAGGAACCTGTGCAAATGCACTGGAGTTTCTGATACAGGAGTTCTGCTGGCCTCTACTTAAAATGACCAAATACAACTTTGCATAATTTAGAAATAAGATAAAAATCACTCATACTCTACTTTGCATTAACAGTCTTACAGCTCTGAAGGGACAGAGTGCTCAAAAGCTCCACCTGAAGCTTCCAGGGTTGCTCAGCAGAGTGACATTCCTGACTCCCACCTCAGGCTGACAATAAACTCGACTGAATTGCCCCCAGAGACTGCTCCTATTTCTGTTACTGTGCTCCTATTCCTGTTACTGCCTTACTGGTATCACACAAATTTTACTGCAGCAACCCTTCTCTACAAACTGAGCTTATTTTTAGGTCATATTTTCACCTCCTGAATGCAAATTTAATTTCTCACACTTTTACCCCTTAACAAGAGCAACGTGGTCACTCTGTACAGTAAGATCTGATCAGAAAGTACCTAGGGAAGTCATACACATGTATTAGAGTGATAAAACACGAATCTGTGTGTTGCAAAGGGGGTTCAGTCAAAAACTCAATTAATGATAAATAAAATGACAAAAAATAGCCTACAAATTTACTTTAAAATTTCTAATTTCACACACATAAGTGCATGAATTGTCTGAATCTCAAAATTTAAGCAAAAACAAGAGTCTAATTAGAAACCAAGAAATTGCATTGAAATAAAGCTTTCTTCAAAAAAAAAGTAGTAAGAGAGATGTATATAAAAGTTCCCAACTCACTATATACAGAGACTGAACTGCAGAAAAATCAAAGCTGAAGAATAGCATGAGCCTTCTATTTTCCTATAGTTTGTATTTGAATAGAGAAAGATAATTGGTAACAATGATATGGCACTAATTATAAAGCTGCACAAAGGGGTAGAGGGAAAAAAAAACAAAGATCATGACACCTAGTAGGAGTTAAGGTCACAAAAGAAAAAAAAGGTAAAATAGAAAGTTGCAGAGAAAACATCTGCAAGTAGTGCTACTGGTGAGAGAAAAGGGAGAAGGAAGTGCTCACGTACACCATTACCAAGCAGCCTGAAACTTAAACCAACACCACTGGTATGGGATTTTTCTTGCAAGATCAAAAGGAAGCAGCAATGCCATCTGCTGTTTGCTTTGAAAAATTGTTAGAGCATATGTTCCCATGTGCAGATCCGTCCATCCCTTCTACTAAGAAACCACTTGAAAAATAACCATGAAATAACATGGGGAAAACATCTGCATGGTATACAGCAGACCACCAGTAGTGAAGCACAGGAAAGCCAAGAGAGGAGGAGAGAAAGGGCTGGAGCAATTCAAGCACGTCTAAGACTGGGTCAGAGACAGGCACCCCGTTGCGTGGCATAACCTCCATATGTATACATATGTATAACCACTCACTGGTTGTCTTTTCCTTTTGTTACTCAGCAGGAGGAAGCCAGATTTCTCACCCATCGGACCTATGTCAGGCAAGACACTCTGCGTGTGTAGTTAAGCCAAACACCACAAAGAATGTGCTAAAGAACCTGTACGGCAAGGCACAAGAATGACTTACTCCTTCCTCGTCTTTTCTATAGGCTTATATCCCAAGCAGCACAATAAAAACCCCCTAATATTGTATTTCTCATTATGGATAGAGAAACTATGTACTTTACACATTTCTAAAACTGCTTTCATTTCAAAACTGTGAAATCTTCAACAATTTATATGGAACCTTCTACGTAGTCTGACAAATCTTTCAGCAATACCAGCACAGCACAATCACAGGTACCAAGATGTTATGGTACCACCTAAATACTACAGCAGGCAGGCAGAAAAGGTGCAAGGTGCACCAAGTGTCTTACGTGTATGCTGTGAGTCTTAAAGAGGGCACATCTATCAGTCCTACAGCACTTTTAGAGATGACTGCAAACCATAGTACCAACAAAGAGACTAACTTCTAACTTAAAAATATATATCACAACAAAAGACATTCTAGACAGTTGTGAGATTAGAGAATTAGTTTGCCTGAATTTTGAAAAAGATCATGGCAGAACACTTTAAAAGGGCTGATGGATTTGCACAGCATCTGATTTTAGTGAAGAATAATTTCTTCTACACTATGACAAAGTTCTGAAAGAAGTAAGAGTGAATGATAAACATCATTCGTATGAAAGACGCTCCAGTTCTCTCATCATCTTGACAGCCCTTAGCTGGACTCTCTGCATTATGTCAATGTCTCTTGTACTCGGGAGCCCAGAACTGGGCCCAGCACTCCAGGTGTTGCCTCACCAGTGCTGAGTATAAGGCAAGAATCACCTCCCTTTACCTGCTGGCAGCACTCCTCCTGATGCATTAGCCTTTTGAGGCAAACAGTGCAATTAGAAAATACCTTACATTTTTTCCAAATGTGTTCTTCCATCAGTCTAGATTCATCATTCTCAGAAGGATTTACCACATTACATCTTGTACAGATATTCCTAACTTCTTGGACACTTTAACCCATCTGTTCAGAGTTTTGATAGAGTCATTCAAGTGGACGGCAATCCTTACATATACTGTTCTTTTTTTAATCTCTTGAAGTGATTTAGTAATGATTGACCTAAAGTAAGACTGAATAGCAAATGTGAATATGTCAAGATTACCTCTTCCTTGGCCACTTTAATAAAAAAATGTTGTTAGCAAGATTTATTGAAGAATTCTCCCCTTAATGATATCCCATAAGATTTCTATGGGGATGAACTATCTTTAGAACCTCACAATACCTTTGAGGTATTAGTTTATAAAACAACAAGATTTTTTCAATTTTTAAAATGCATTTTTTCCAATTCAGTAATTTGCAATTTGTGCCTTAATACTTGGTATTTGTCTTATAAGCAACTGAGAAGTGGTATTACAACTACAGTAGCATTGGCAGCTACGTAGTTCAGTATGAAAACATCCCACGTATTTCAGATCTTGGAGACACTTGAATCTGGATTTGAACAGTGCAGAAGAATATATACTCAATTTTAAGGTACAGAGAACCCAAAAGTGATATCTAATGCTTATATCACTTCAACTTTATACTCTCTGCTTTTGACTCAAAACCTCAAGTAGGTCAAGAAATGACCGTTTTCTTTTTCTGTGGCTTCTAAAGTAGCTATTTCTGTTCATGTTATAAATGTAGCATTTCTTGTTCACAATGGAATATATTCAATAGGGATAGAAAGACATCTACTGTGCTGTAAGGAGTTCTGTGAAATTTATTGTTGCTGGCTTCACTATCAAAGCATATTCTGGCCCCTTCATCCAATAGTTATTCAATTTAATATCAATCTGAATGTGCAATTTGTAATCAGTTTACATGTATACATTTCAGAATACTCTTTCTGTAAGTCTGGCTATACACATACTATTGGACCATCTTTTCCTTCTAGTCATCTGGAGATCTACTGAGGCATAATGATAACTTACATGTTTGAGAAGCTGGAAGCATCACTGAAACAGAACATAAGCCAATTCAGATTCAGACAAGTTTTGTTGATATGCGTAGTATTTGTAAAATATTCTGTTTGCTCATCCCTATTGTCTACAAGAAATACTGTTATACAGGCTCACTTCTTCCCCAGAGTCATTAATCTTAGAGGCCTTGGCTGGGAATCTCAAACTGTGAAGTAGCTGTCAATGCTTCAGAAGGAAACACGAGCAGCCAGAATGAACACTAGTGCTGTTGCTTGCTTGTTCCTGCCATACTGCAACAACACTTGCCAGCTCTATAACAACAATAGAAATGTACATTTAGAGCCCCCTAAAATGATTTAAACAGCTATTAGATTTAGCCACAACTTTTCAATTCACAAATATTCTATATATTCAGTTTAAAAGCATTTTCAAATTAAAATCTCCCAAACTGTAGAAATAAACCAAAATATCCATGCCAAACTTTTTCTTTCCAGTGACATTCCACTATCTCAAACAGAAAATTAACTTCTTTGATAATACAGAAAAAAAAATCACAAACGAAAAATTCTTCTCAAACTGTTTTTAAGAAGAATTCTTAATCTTCTGCATTATTTTTATCTTCACTAACTTATAATTCAAACAAAAAAAAAGTGGTGGCTTTAAAGCACTAGTTTATATCTTTATACTAGCCTAACTTCCATCTACAAAAAGAAGATATGTGAGGTCGTAGGCTGTTGTTATGATCTCAGATCCAAGCTGCATGTTTCTATGCAATATTTTACCAGGAAACTCATTATACATTGGGCACTGAAATGCAGTATCATAAATTCAGTTCAAATTAAATTGGCCACATATTGTCTTTTTGTTCTTTATCTTTGGAGGCTGCCAAAGGAGGCAGAGAATACTGGACCATGCCCAGAACCTTAAATTCATGACAATTTATGTTTGTGAAACAGCATGCTCCTCAGGCCTATAAGCAAGTGAGAGACAATGAAGCAGAATAAGAAGCCAATGCACTGTGAACAGATGATGAATGTGTCTAGCTTTGTAAAGAGTCACATCTGGTATTATAACTCCTTGCCTCTCCAAGTTTGGTAACTCAATAGCATCTATTCTTCTTACAAATTTTGATTGAAAAAAAAAGTCATGGTTTGACACACAAACCTTTCAAAAATATGCTTCATACAAAAGTTGCTGGCTTAGGAGCTGAGTCAGAGGTTAATGATAAGTATGTCGAAGTTCAGTAAGTAACATATTATCTTCTCTTGACCCCTTTCCAAAACAAAGACTGTCCTGGAAATAACTAAGTTGTTATTAGCTCTTCCATTTTATTCTCTCACTGTCCTGCTTCCGAAGATGTTTTGTGGTTGCTGCTGGTACTAACAAGAAGTTTAGCAAAACAAGGATAGAAATGAAGATTTGAAAGAAGAAATTAGGTGCTACTGGGGAATATTGATACAGACATCAAGAATCCGAAGAGAAAACAGTTTGTAAATAAAAGCTTATTGAGGTAGCAAAGCCAGTTATCTCCAAATGATTGTCTGAAAGTCCATCATCTACCAATTCAGAGACATTATTTCCTAATTTTACAAGAAAATAAATTTTCATAAAAAACGGCGTTTGCTTTACAGCTGTCAGGGAAGGTGACAATAACTTCTATCTAGTGTGAATTTATACGCCAAAGGTTGGAGCAATAACATCCACAAAGAAAATTTCTGCTGAAACAAAGTAATAATTTTCTCAGAGTAGAAAAAAAAATATGTTCATTTGTCCAAAAATCTCAGTGTTAGTGATATTTCTATGCACCCAAAAATGCTATCAACAAAATATTTGGAATGCTATCAGAGTTTAGCTTTCAATTTGTCTTTTCTAATAGCCATAACTATAACTGTGGAGCATCTTCCCTGCATCCACAAAGTTTCACTTTGAAAAAACTGTTACAAAAGTATACTTTCAGAGTCGATTTTATGTAGGGAATTTATTTGGAGAGTCTTTCCACATGAGCAATAGTGTGCCTGTTGAACACATTCAGAGTACGAGTCCACAGCCAGAACCATCAAACTCAAGACTGCTGTGAACAAGTCTAGTCTGCATAATGATTTTGTCTTCCTTCCTGAGTGTTTGCAGAGGAGATTTTCTCCACTAGCATTGTACAGTTCTGCAGCAGTGCTTAAAAGCCAGTGCTGAGGAAGAACTCCGAAACTAGGTTTACAAACTATGATGAATCTTGGATAATTAGAGCAGTTAAATAAGCAAACAAATAATGAAGTAGTTGATGAGGAGGAAATCTCTGTGTATGCCTACACTAGACTTCTAGGTGATTTTTGAGATATACTGGATCAGTCAGTCTCATCAAAAGCTAATTAGGATCCTCCAACTGTTCGTCCAATGTATTCACAGGAAATACTGGATGGGTGTCACCTGTCATAAGGCAACCTGCATATCCTTGCAACATGTCTAGCTTGACCTTTCTGCATTTTCCCCATCTCCTTTGTCTGGTCCACAAACAGCCTGCTGAGTCACCAAAACATTGTGTATCAGGAGTCTTGCACTGATCTTGCTCCACTTTGTAAAACACTGAAGCTTATGAAATGGATGTAGCCAAGAGAGAAGTGGGATGAACCTATCAAATTCACATCTACCATACCCCAGCTTCTGTCATCTGAGGCTAGACTCCCACTGCAATTTCAGCCTTCTTTGGAATACTGAAGTGCACTGTTACTGCTCTGTAGTATCCCCAGTATAGTCTTTTTCCAAAAACTGATGGCTGTCCATTTCTGCTGTGTTTTGCATTTTGGAAATCAGCAGCTTGCTGTTCTGCAAGAGTGGGTTGATTAACAGTGTGGCTCTCCTGATGCGTGCTCATTGTTCACAACCAAACTCAAAAACCAGGGTGTGCTGCTATAGCTGTTCTGTCTGCAGATCTGTGCGTTTTTGCACAGAATTATACAGTACAGACATGCAACGTAAGGCACACTGAGTCTCAGATTCACTGTAGGCAGCTTATTGAGGTGTAAACATTATCAATAATTATTTATGGTTTGCCAATCATTCACAAGTTATTTTTATTTTTTTCAATCAATTTGATGTTCAAAATTGTTTCACAAAGTAGCCTGGACAAACACCAAAATGCATTAAATCAAACTAATTGCAACATCATCCTTTTGTAAGCACATATACCACTTACCTTTATTCTATATACCAGAGGCTTCTCATCTGCACTAAACACTATCTTGGCAAACAATGTCTAAACTAAAACAATCCTCAAAGGAAACAGCTTTCTTTTTACTAGAATATCTCCATATATTTTAATTTCTGCATCATCATGTATCTATGATTTCATTTTAATACAATTCTTTTAATCACCATTAACATTTTGCTAGATATGTCCTGCATTCTCCTGCTACCTAAGCAGAAACTAGTTATTCTAAAACTTTGATCCTTAACCCAACACAAATCATACTGTTTATCCACTACTATCCTTTCTGTACAACCCTCACTTTTTTTTCCTTGCTCTTGCCTAACGTGAAACTATGACAGTGGGGAAGAAAAAGTAGCTCAGATTCTACAGGGCACTGAAACTTACACAATATTTCCTGTACTTTACAAGAAAATTTTATGTTGCACTGGGCAGAGGCAAGGAAACAGAATTGAAGAAATGATGCCATGTGTAATCTTAGGCAGGTATTAGAATCACAAGAATGATAGCCTAAAACATAGCGAAAGCTGCAGGCAGCACAACCAGGCGTACTATAACCAGTCAGTCCCAGCTTCCCCACAAGGACAGGATCGCAACAGGACAAAAAGTGCTGGAAGCAGAGATGAGACAGGGCAAGACAGAAATTCCTAGGACTGACAAGATGCAGTGCACACTACTCTACAGGGATATATAAGAACAGATACTAAGGATAGACTGCCTGCTTACTTTGTAAAATCTACTAAGGGAAAGATTAAAACAATAGGCTCTGTGAATGAAGTTTACTGGGTTTTGTGGGGTTTTTTATTACAACTAATATGACCATAAATTTCATTATTTGCATTTTTTTTTCTTGTAGTAACTTGCATAAGTTATAAGATCCTTTGAGTTTTTTTGGTTGGCCTGCATTTTATTAAAAAAAAGCCCCAAACTTTATCACTTTTCTAGTCTTAAAAAAAATTGTGAGCATTAATCTTTTTGAAGAAGCCATTTCAGCAACAAAAAAAGGATATATCCTCACATACTTACAACTTTTCAACAAGTGGGACAGCTTCATCAGAATGCCTCATAAACAATAAATGAATGGATTATTATAAAAGATCTTGAGATAATGAAAAATTATTTCTTTTGCTTATGGAGCATGGAGTTTTGCCCAAGGTTAGATAGAAGGGCTTTGAAAGTACTAGGAACTGAATCACAGAATCACAGAATCACAGAATAGTAGGGGTTGGAAGGGACCTCTGTGGGTCATCTAGTCCAACCCCCCTGCCGAACCAGGGTCACCTACAGCAGGCTGCACAGGACCTTGTCCAGGCGGGTCTTGGATTT
>Ga0065711_1028686_pt1 | contig 39755 bp, 21 predicted proteins | sample Hoacrofraction12_FD_59098 | JGI IMG/M metagenome (GOLD analysis project Ga0065711, IMG submission 59098) | Hoatzin crop microbial communities from Cojedes, Venezuela - Epithelial fraction 12 v2 (version 2) | ecosystem: Host-associated > Birds > Digestive system > Esophagus > Crop | place... | reverse complement strand
GCTGCCCAGGGAGGCTGTGGAGTCTCCTTCTCTGGAGATATTCAAGCCCCGCCTGGACAAGGTCCTGTGCAGCCTGCTGTAGGTGACCCTGCTTAGGCAGGGGGGTTGGACTGGGTGACCCACAGGTCCCTTCCAACCCTGAACATTCTGTGATTCTGTGACACGGCTGCTGCAGTGGGTAAAGCTCTTCTCATAGGGACTAACACTCCAAATTCACCTAAAAAAAACGTACGATAGCAGCTCCCTCCCGTACGGACCCACTGGCTGCATGCAGGATCTGAAATGACGCGTTTCATCTCCCTGCGTCTCTCCTGCCTATCCCAGCCCCAGCCACAGGACAGGCTGACCACCGCATCAGGCGCTCGGAAAGCTGCCCTCGGTGGAGATGCCCGCTTCCCAGGACTCACATGTGCCAGAGCTGATATAAACACCCAGGGGAAAGAGCAGCGGCAGGGCTCGGCAGCCTGTCGTAGCAAAGCTGCCGCCGTGCATCGTTACAGCCACACACACCGGGGAGTCGTCGGTGCCGGCAGCCGCAGGCCCAGCTGCGCCTCAGGGAGCTCGGCCCAGCACAGGGCGGATGCCGGCAGGCTCAGGGGAACACAGGTTTTCCAAAGGGGTTTGAGTGTCCCCGGGAATGTAGAAAAGCAGAACGGCACGCAGCGCTGCTCGGGAAACTGGTGACTGGGCAAATAGGACAAACTGCCCCGAGGGATTAACGGACAGGAATGAGGCCAAGGAGAAACCCTGGTCAGAGCAGTCAGGAAACCTCTCCTGCGTGGTCAGCTGGAGGCAGAGAGATTCAACCAGGATACGGGGGCCGTGGAAGCCCTGCTCTCCTGCTGGCCTGAGGGACAGGAGTTCGTATCCACTGTGAGGCAATTTTACAACAGAAAGGAAAACGCACAGACCTAACATTTCTTCCCTTCTTTGGACGGTAGGAATGTTTTAATTGAGAAATTTGTTTTAATTACATTAGGCGATATCACAGTCTATTTTACAAGTTCGGGTTAAGAGGATGTGTGGACCAGTTACACAGAAATCCAGTGAAAGGATAAAAACCTACAACATGAGAAAAATGGAAAGGTTAACTTAATCACCCCAAAATGAAAGGTGTTGCGAGTTTGGTGTGAGTGGAAACAGGAAATCAGAGCAGGATCCAGAGAAGTACAAAGGATGAGACTAACATAATTTACAGTATCGGTTCTGCGTGACCGTCGTCTGCCCGTGTTCAGAGACAGCCTCTGTTCCCCAGTGCGTCGCTGAGCAGCTGGTCCTGCCTCTGAAGGTCTGGTCTGGTCTTGTCAGAGGAGAAAGCAAAATAACTGATGGGCAAATCACAACCCAGGCTGAGCTGGTCCCCAGGGTCACCGCCTACAGGAGTGTCTTCCACTGGATAGTCGGGGGGTTCTGCACCAAGAACTGTACGGAGGAAAACTAAAACAGCTCCAAAAAGCCCCGTCTCAAACGTAGAAAAGTCTCACTCTGGAAGTGCTTACGAGAAGATCATCATCATAGAATTTGGTTTCTATAATAACATTACCACTGTGGGAGGAAAAGAGGGAAAGAAGACATGTTAGCAGAGTGCCTGAACAGTAGAAAACGACTGCTCCTCTCCATGCTCTCACAAGCCTGGGCTGGCGTCTCAACCCCTGCAGCACAAGCGGTGCTTCGGAGCCACACGCAGTGAGCACCGTCCCCCGATCCGGGGGCGCCGGGGCTGAAGGGTCTCCACCGCATCCCTCTGTGGAGCAGCTCCCCCACCCCTCCCCTACCCCCCTTTCTGGGCTCTGTACCACGCAGGCTGCAGAGTGCTTGCAAACAGCAAACTTCTGCTACCGCTACTGCTAAAAATAAACCAGCAGTCCCAGAACCTTCAGGCCTCTCTCTCTTGCAGTGAGCTGTGAAAACCGATGGGAATTCTTTTTTTATTCCCCATCTCTGTCCTCTAGTGCTGAGCAAGCTACTTCAACCAACTGAACATGTCATTTCCCTCAAGAAGTGCTTAAATGCAAATGCACAAGCATATTTTATACAAACTGCCACGGGAGTGTAGATTTGGGTGTGACGAACGCTCGGACAATTTGAGTTGCTGACTTTGAGATTTTGATAGACAAGAGTAAGAACTTTGGAGCCACTACCACACTGGGACACCGGAGCAGCGTGATCTGATCAGGGCTAAACCCGGCTCTTGAAAATCAAAGCAGCAGTTCCATCTCCACTGCAACACTGGCAAAGCTCAACCTGGCAAGAACGTAAGGTTTTTGCTGTGGTGTGAACTTGTGGCTTGAACTGCAATGTCAGGGCATGTTCTCAGTCTGATACTCAGTCATGCTGGAAATCCTTTGCGCAGAGTGCCTTGGCTAGCACCAAATGCCACATCTCCATTCTCTCCTGCTATGGAAACACCAAGACAAACATGAGGTCTTTGCGAATATCAGAAAGTGAGGAGCTCTTCAAGTCTTGGCAGCTGAAAAAAGCTGTTTTCTTTGGGCCACAAAAAACTTTTGGACTTCTTTGGGCTGGTGATTCTACTGAAAAGCCTCAAGAATGACTTTAGAACACCTCTGTGAATAGGAGAGAGATCTGGGCTGCCCACAACAGGTGGACAGACTCCAGGGAAAGAAAGGGACACTGGAAAATCTTCCAGGTCACTTGAGAACTGGACTCTCACAAGTACCAGTCCTGAAAATGCCTTGATTTCCCGAGATGGTCAAAACCGACTTGTCAGATGTCTTTGTTTCTTTGATTCCCAAATCTGGCTCCTCCTGTACTGAGTGGAAGCCACCACCTCTGGGAGCCGAGGACCGGTGTAGCACCTACGAGGTTCTGAGCGGATTGTGCCAGGGAGCACTGTTTGGTCACGGACGCTCTCTTCTGAGTCCGCTCTCTCTTTGAAGCGTGCTGTGAATAGAAATCAGTGGTGGTAGTTCCCATCCCGGTGCCTTCTCTACGTGACTGGCTTTCCTCCAGACAGCGAGCGAGAGGGAAAATGCTGGAGGGGAAGGTCTTCCAGAAGACACAGTGACCTTGCGGTGAGACTGGCCGCCTCTTGTTGGCAGGAGGATTCCCACAGCCTTCTGTCTCTGCTGGCAACGCGCTCCTCGTGCTTGCCAGCACCCATCTAGCACTGCAGGGAGGGTGGCTTTTTGTCAGGGATTACGGCTTCCTGGGGGCCTCCCTCAAGGAGCCTTTTCCGTCGTCCCCTCAAAGCTTCTGCCTTGCTGCCCACACTCAGAGCGATGCCCAGCACGCATTATTCTGACACAAGTCCTAGGGATTGCTGACCCACTCAGAAGTCAATGTGCAAACAGCGGCCAGGAGTAGACGTTTCTGACGCAGGTGTGTGAATCCCATTGCAGGTGACTGCAAAATGACTGTTTCCTACCTGTGAAGGGTATTTTATCCCCAGATACAACTCCATATGACTAAACGCAGAGTTTATAATCCAGTATGAAAGCCACAAAGCTTGGCAAAATGGCACAGTGATGACACAAATGCTAGACCACCTCCCATAGGTCATCTACTGCATGAAGAGCAACCACCTTAGACAAGAGTCAGTGATCAACAGTTGGATTTGAAAATGGCACAAACATCTCTTTTTTTTCCTCCGGATGTAAGGGGTATTAAGCTGCAAAGCATTTTAAAATCTTTTCACGGCTCACCTTTCAAAAAACTAAGCAACTCTAATAAAGGATCAGTTCCACTTCCTCCAAACTTTTATTGCTGTATTAATGCAGATTGGACCTATGGGAAAGAAGGTAATGAGGCTGGCTTAGCCCCTTTAATCTCTCAACAGCCAACAGTAGTGAGGGTGATTCAGAGTTGGTAGCAGCTCCCTCTCTTCATTCCCACTGTGGCCCCCAAGGAAATGCCACAGGCTGCTTTTTTTTTTTGCCTGCTCTCCGATTCTGTAAGCCCAAGGCACTCACGTTAAAACGTTAGCTGGCATCATCTGTGATTCAGGTGCTGCCTCTATCAAGGACTGCCAAGTGTTTGTGGAGTTAGGAATCACAAAACCGAATTCAAAGAACCATTCTGCAAAGTAAAAAGAAGATCCAGAGGCGTTTGAAAGAAGATAAAATCCACAAATGGCCCTTTTGCTTTTCACCTGACAGGCTGGGGAACTCCCTAAACTGTCCTGCTGTGCTGCCAACATTTCACATTTAAATTACTTTGTACGGCTTAAATTGCACTGAACCCTGCCCTCCTCTTAAAGCAGATACTCCCTTTCTAAACTAGCTGATGGTAAGGATAAAGGCACACCACTTCCTTAGCATTCAGTGGAAATTTCATCACACCTAATTGGGAACAGGGAAACCACACTCCCCCTCTTGCAGACATCCCCCGGACCCAGTGAGACTAAGTGTACAACTGGTTGCCCAAAAGACAAGGAGCTCAATGCTTTATCTCCCCCTCCTCCACCCCAGATTAAGAGTAATACTGCAGTGAGGGAGATCAGATGTGCAGCTATGGAGTCACGAGGAGGACAGTCGGTGGCACTGCTGTAACCAAGGAAAACCAGGGGCTCCTTCAGTCCGGCCTCCAGTCGGGTGGTGGCCAGCACTCCCCAGTGCTTCAGTGCTTCTGGGGAAGATGGGTGAATCCCCGCAATGGGTGACTCTCAAACAACTTGCTTCCTCGCCACAGGCAGCCTGCGGTGGATTTATGCCCCGAAGCACGATTACCCAGATTTTTCGCTTACATAATGAAGTGTTAATACACTTATGAAATGCTATCCCTAATACTGTGGCCCATTAGTCCTGACGAGTGCTTCAGTGCTACTCTGAAAAATTAAAATCACCACGTTCAACCCATTTTAGTTTCTCTAATCCCCACCGTGCTGGGGGTCGCTCCCTGCGCTGCAGCGGGACTGCACATAGGGCAGACACATACCTTCTAGACACTGCCCTCTGAAATACACTTTCTGTTCCAGTCGGAATTTTTCCATTTGTTCTGCTGAGGAAAAGTTTAACTCCCGAGACACTGCTTTGCATTTCAGGATTTTTTTAGGAACTCGAGCTGTGAAACAGATAGAAAAGTATTATTGGGACACAATAAAACAAACTCAGCTGCTTCAGGTGCTATTATAATATACTTTGAAATATTGATCAGTGCTAATACAAGACCATAGCAGTGGGAGAAATGCAAACACAAAGGACTTTTTGTTTTTACATTTGCAGGAGGGAACTCCAAGGTGCAAACAGGTTAACTGCCTTGCTCAGAGCCAGGAATGAAACTTGTGATAGAACCAAGGATACAACACTGATCTCTCAGACTCCTGGTTCTCAGCTGTTCATGAATTCTTCAGAATTCTTCAAGTCAAAATATGAGATGCAACTTAAATTTTTGCTTTAGGAAGCGTGCTGAAGATCACAAGCAGCCGAAGGGCTGCTTAGTACACCCAGCGTGTTAGCCCTTCTCGCTTTGCCCCTTTCAGACTGCGCATCCCCAGCAAACCACAACCGGCTGTTCCTCAGCCCAGCACTGGTTCAGCCATCTCACACAGCTCTGGGAAGTCATCCTGTAAAAGCATACAAAATGTCTGTTCCCCAAACATTGAGGCCCACAGAGGCAGTAAAGTCAGTACCAAACTACAGAGTTTAAGAGAGAGCAATCTGGCAACCCAAGGTATTGGCTCTTGCTGCCACCAACAGCAAGTGGCACACTGTACCTGGTGGATATTTCATAAGGCTTTTTTTAGGGTGGAGGAGTAAGAGAAGGGACAGTGTGGGAGCATTGATTAATATGCTGAAAGGTCCTAATCAGGAGAATACTGGGGGGAGTCAATATACTAAAAATCTCCCACGCCTGTCATGCTTCAGTGGTGTGATTGTACATAATCCTTCCTGTGTATTAGAAAATGTTTCATGTAAATTTATTAGAAATAAAGAGGAGAGGGAATACAGCTGGCATGTGCTTTGTGAGCCAAACTCTTCCTAAATGGAAAGTGTATCAAAAGGTCCACGAGCAGACAGCAGGCTGCTGTTTAATAAAAGGAAGAGTCTACCAAACCCCAGGCAAATCCATCTAACGTAGAACAGTTTAACGGAGTGGGACCTTGATATGAAACCAATCTTGAGAGATGAAGGGTTAGGGAATGTAAGCTACTGTCCTATCCCATGGAGAAGTACACAGCCCACTGTTTGTTTAAAAAGAAAAAAAAAATGTAAAAAAGAAAGTTAAAAGTGTAAGGGAAGAGTTTTAAATGTAAAAGCTCTCTAATTATTTTTAGTCTTTTTTTTTCAACATAGAAATCTACATGGCACCATCCATTACTGCCCTCACAAGTACAGACTACAGCCTGTTGTGAATAAACATCCCTTTGCAGTTAAGCGTAAAATGACTTCTTAAAACTATTCTGCAATTTAGTAATTATATTTCTTTCATCCCCAAGACAGACTGCTGAGAATGTTTGCTTTAATATTGTCAAACTACAAAATAAGAGGTTACTTTTAATAAAAGCAGGACTACGTAGTCTTTAAACCCCTGATCTAAGAGACTTAAAATTATATTTATACTATGAAGTAGAAAATTTTAATTGAAATTATTTATTTTAAACTCATTTTACTCTTTTACCTCTTTTCTTCCATGAAAAAAATAGAAGAGAAAAAAGTTTGATTCTCATCAGTTAGGACCAGTCTAAAACATGCTGAAATGCAGGTAAGCATAGACTTTCTCCTAAATTTAGTACTACTTTTTGTTAACTTGAGGATAACCTATACCTGCACATTTATTTAAGCACTTATACAGCTAACATATATTTAGTCAGATACTTAATTCTGATTCGATTAGAAAGTGATGAATGACACATTTTTTATTAACTCAGCAAGTCATTTTGGGTCCAACCACGTTTAGTTACAAACTGAAAAGCAATTAAAATATCTGTATCATTATGTTTTCATACAGTTTAATAAAGCTACCATAAATATTTGGGACACGTAAGAAAGAAAGAAAGCTGTCTTAGCCAAATTTATTTTATTTTTTAAACTATATATTTTATTAGATAATGAAAGGATTATATTTATTTCCTGAATGAAAGCTGGCTGTGGTGACTGGGAAAAACCCTGGGCATTCTACAAGCGGCAGACCTCAGCAGCCTACTCCACACTTTGCTTATATATTGGAAGAAACAAAATGTTACAGATTTGCCTCTCCCATATTGCCTCCCAGTTTTGAATGCACTGTCACTGAATTGAGCTAACTGGGTACATGGAAAAGCTTCTGCTGTCAAAAGCTGGTTTAGATGGGTAATTCCAGTTTCAGGTGCTCAGGCAGTGATTTTCACTACTTTCAGCAGTTTAATGTTAAGCCTTTGGTAGCAATCCAATACAACATTAATATTATTTTTATTTAATCTAAGTGGTAATAGTAAGTTTAGGTATTAATAAAGTATTATGATTTGAAACTTAAGAGCTCATTTTTTAAAGAAACCTATACTTAAATAGAAGCCCTGTTTAAAGGAAATACATTTTATTCACTCTGCTATATATCTGATTCTTTGTTTGCTATGTCTAGACCATGATTTGCCCTCAGTAGCCACAGAACACACACACACAAGTACTGCATGATGACTTTGAGACACACGTGGCCTTCATTTTAAAACAATTATTCTGACTGTTTGCCCTCACTGTTCCTGTTGCAGGACTGTACCAGAATCACATTTCCTCACACCATCTTTTAATTCATAGTCAGATTATCCTCCTTTGTTGGATACCTCTCCCCTTTCTTAGCCTATTTATTGACAATAATCTATCCATCTCAGCCTTCTTTTCTTGCTAAGCCATACAAGAATGGCTTTTTTCCTCTCTTCTCCTAAGGAAGACCATCGTCCCATCCGTAATCTTTTCGGTGGTTTCTCCCAATAGCTCTTCTCTGCCCCTGCTCCAGTTTGCAGTCATCCGTCCTCTAGACAGATGACTGAACTGCACACCAGATAAGTTCTTAACAATTCCTTGTACAACGGGCATTAATCTCATGCCAGAATATGCTTTAATTAATTCCCCAAGCTCCTCCGATGGAGGTGAGGGTTCCTGCTCTATGTGTGAGGAAAATCTGAGACGCGGTGAGGTGATATGATTTGCCAAAGTGAGAAAGATGGCAGGAGGGATGCGGGGCTACACAACTAACCCTCACGAGACACAGCTCCAGCTGTCCGCTCCACCCCAAAGCACACCCTTCTGCAGTTTGCATTGACCCAAGGCAGCGCAACAGGCTGTTGAGACAGAGCGGAGAGGATTCAAAGACCAGTCATGCATCCAAGCAGAAGCTTTTGCAGCATGAAATCTGGGAAAACTGGGAATATTCCTGGCTGATTTGCTTCGGCTTTCTAAAGTCTGACTCCTCATTTCTCCTGGGTCTCCTGTTACACAGACATTTCAACAAGGCACAGCATCACTACCCGCAGTTTAAGAAATATAGTATTAAACTGATGAATGACTACATTTCTTTTGAAAGTTGTATTTCAATTGCTGGAACGTTTTTCTTTAATATAGGTATCTTGTGTGATAGGCATGAGTAAATATCTATTAAGGCCTATCGGCAGAACTGTTTGTTGTTAGTGCCAGTATGAGAACGGGAGTACACGTTCTGAACTGAAGGAGACAAAGCTTGGAAATGCTCTTGGTCATCACTGAGGCACAGCTTTGCTTTCCTCTAGCTCTGACCTGCACCCTCTGCTCCTGGCATCACCCCCCTTTTAAGCTGAGACAACCTACTGGTCCTGTTAATGAGCTCTTGTCATAAAGCAGATGAATCTTGACTGGGGACCAAATGAGGAGAAGGCAACTTATTTCTCTTGTGCCTTCAGCTGGCTTAGAAGCCAGTATATGCTGGAAGACTACTGGACTCACAGCGGTTTTGTCACAGATCCTCTGTATGCTCTCTGGGCACAGGAGGATCTTTATATGCTGGTTGCCTCCTTCAGACACAACAGGTTTTCTAATCTATGGGAGAGGTTAAGACCTGGTAGTGATGGGCAGACTCAGCCCTTGATGTTTAACCAAAAATACATGAATGTCACCAGCATAATTAATTGATCAAGTTCAGTCCACTTACTGGAGACCAGCTATGGTACTCACATAACAGAAGAGACTTCAAAATTAATTCAGTGAGGTCAAACTCCTCACAGAGCCAAAGCAAAGCTCTTGGCAAGGGATGTTACCAATCACCGAGCTTTGTCACAAATGGGGAAGAGCAAGGGGAAGTGAAGTCTTCTGCTACTCAGCGAGGGCAGAACTGGAAGGACAACAGGCCTTCCTAGGAATGGTAGAGGGAGAGCAGAGCAAAGCAAATGTGCCATGTAAGCATTTTAAAGCAGAGGTCAAATTTAGTGCAGGAGAATATTAGACAGTTGTGGCCAGGAAAGGTAATAACTGTGTATGCTGCTTCCCCACTGGTTCTACATTTGCCCTCTACCTTGACTAAACCCTGTTGCTATACTGAGAAAAGTCAATATATTTTTACACTTTTAATTTTGGAACAAACACAACCTAGCAAAGGTTGGCCACTCATCCCTCACCCAGCTGAGCTCCCTGCTTAGCACTGTTTAACTCCTCCCCTTTGCCAGCCACTGATCCACTCTCACCCTTCTCCATGTGTCCCCAGGTTGTTGTGGTGGAAGCCTCTGAAGGTGTGAAGTCACAGCCAGGACATCTGTCCTTCAAAGCAGGGGTACGCTCGCAGCTCTGGTGACCTAGTCGTGCAGCACCACCCAGCCCCAAAATGCACAGTAAGACCACACAGTACCTTCATGCTCCACTCCAGGTACAGACAGATCTTCTGTTCCTTGCCAGAGGACTTTTCCTGTTTCTGCATCCCGAAGGTTCATCCAATTTCTGATTGGGAAGCAATTAAGGAAAAAATGCTGTGCCTAGTATTCTTTGCTAAGTCCTAAAATAGGCTACTCCAGCTGAGTTTCAATCGTTATCCGATTCTCAGGAGACCAAGGAAAAGAAACACTTTTTCCCAGCAAATGAATGAGCAAACCAACCCTTGACCAGAATGAATGCAACAAGAGTTGTACAGTCACAGATTTAGTTTTCACTTTAGACTGAAGCTTGTTAACCTCATTTATCATTTTACACTGCTTCTAAAGGATAAAGGCAATGTCACTGTGCTGCAGCAAAGCAAGAACATGGTTAACAATAACAGATAATTCTACACAAACAATTGCTGTTCTCCAGCATTTGAAAAATGCTGGAAAAAGAAGTGCTTCCCATATAGCATTAGAAAAAGAATAACACCTGATCAATCTTGTTTTCCTAATTTACAGAATATTAGGATCAAGGGTTGTTCTATTGCTGTTGACCTGGTAACTGCCACTCATGGGAATTCTTCAGCTGCTGAGTGCTAAGCAAAGAGAGATACTCTCTTTTCACTCTCAACAAGTGAGGCTGTGCCAGCTTTCAAACAGCCCAGATCAGTGAATTAGTCATTAAAGTTATAGGCAAATATGAAATACTCACATTTTCAAAGGGACAATTAATAATGATTTTAAGGACACCTTTGAAAAATCTCTCCCATAACATAACTCAGACACTGACACAGGAGGACAAGGAGCCTGCACACCTGCCCGGTGCCATTTTGAACAGGGACACAGCTGTCAGCGAGCCCGAGGCACCGCAGCAGCCTCCTGCTCCGCTCTCAGGGTGGCTCTCAGGAGTCACCGGCGTACACAGAAGCAGCCTAAATAGAGCAGGATCTCTGAGATAGGACCATGCAAGCCAACACCTTTCCAGGTGTTTCCTTTCGCTGGTTTATGGCAGTGCAACCCTTCATACTCAGTGCTTCCTAGACAAGATACTGGAAACTATTTGGGAGAAGGGGAGAGACCAGCTGCTCAAGGAACTGACTGGGGAGGTAGAGTAACATCAGAAGGACAATATGGACCTTGACGTAGGTATAAACAGGAGCTGTCAGAGATATGCACAGTGAACTCATCCTCTAACATATGCAGTCTCCAGGCAGACTCAGATAAACTTGTCACATCGATCAATTTTTCTCCAGAGCTCCAGGGAAGAAACAGATGCTTTAGCAAATTTTGCATTACAGGGTTACATCTGTTTTAAAATTGCGTGTGTGGAGCAGGGAAGGGAAGATGGCTGCTTCAGCACAGATGTGAGGAGCCTTTCCCTTCCTGAAGGCTAGCCAGATTTTCCACGTCCCACTGAAAGGGCAAGGGGGAGGAGAAAGGTGGGAATGCATGCGCAGGGTCTGTTTATGCAGGCATGGCCTTACAGCTTCCAAAACTTAGCAACAACTTGGAGCATGGGAAGAGGGAGTGCAGGGCAGCCTGCTCAAGTCCTTCTAGACTTGTTCTATAACCCGCAATATCTACCACTTGTTATGGGATTAAGGCAGGAGGGAAAGGGGGAGAAAACAGAAAGCATCATCCATGGAGGGCCCCATATGCCACCTCCATATCCTGGCAGAAAGCTGAAAAGTGGAGATTTCTCCCCAGCTAGCAAACCAAGGGACACAGGGGCTGCAGGCAGGCGAGTCAGAGAGAGAAAATGAGCAGGAGCACAGCAAGAAGAACCTGCAGGAGGGCTGGGCACTTCATGTGGTGCTGGCTGGAAAATTCAAAATCCCCAGCCAATACAACCCACAGGATGGAACTGCCCCAACCGTAATTAAAAATGTCAAAAAAATTCCAACATTTTTCGATACATCTTCCCACAGACAAACATAGAAACTAGCCAGGGTGAAGCTATTTGCATAGAAAGCAGTGTGCAATCTATCAAACGCCATGTACGAGGGAAAAATAACAAATGAGACAATCTGAGCATCTCACTGACAAATTCATTTATCTTCACAATACCCTGCAATGCAAACACTCTTGACTATTAGCTGTACAGTAATCCAGTAAATTGGGCACTTGATTATCAAAAACCTGTATTACGTTTAAAAAAATGATCCCCTTTAGAAGCATTTACTTGCTACTTGTTCACTACCAATATCAGTGGGAATTATGAGCTCACAGGTGCGGCCACAGGCTGTGTCATCCCAAACTAAGAAGCATACAAGGACCTCTGAACCGGAGCTGAAACACTAACCAGAAGAGCAAACCCAGCACTGCACAGGAACTGATCCAGCTTTCCAAGTGCTACACCAGTACTCTAAGGGACTATCGTGCTTTTTCCCTGCCATGCCTTGCCTTGCCTTCCTGTCCCTCTTCCCTTATCAATTTTTGGAGTACTCAGAAACCACATTTACCATTTTCAGACGTATTACTTCAGAATTGCACTTCAAAGAGTATCTGTAGCCTCACGGCTTAATTATTATCCTTACTTGAAATATATAGAGTGATAGTGACCTACTATTTCTGGTGAGAAAAAAAACTACTGTAGACTACTGACCTCTGTCACTTCTCTCTACAAGGATTTATCTCTCAGTCAAGTCCAAGAGAGATGATACAAGTTACATTGCCATGCTGAACAATGCTAGATATGTCAACATTTGGAGTGTTAGACCTCTACGAAGTGCTATCAGACTTTATTCTATATTGATGTTCCACTGTAAGAGTAAATCCATACAGGACAGCCTGCTTCATGCTTTGTATTCCAACTGCCAAATTAAAGTTGAATAAATAAAAAGCTCAACACTGTATCCCTACTGATGAGAGCACACAGGTCAGCAACGCATGCCAGTTTCCAGAAAGTATCTTGTATTTAAACAATTGGACATTGCTAACCCATTTAAATTCCATATCAAATGAATAAACATTTAGGGTCAGCGTAGCCAAGGCTTTCTGGCCTAGACAGATGCATGTGCAGGTTCAGGACATGCTTTCCCAACTTCTGCAAGTTAAAAAATGAAATCAACCTGCTATTCAGAGTGTATACACAGAGTTAAAAATACGTAGATCCAGATATATTTTAAGAGATCAGAATACTCTCGCCAGTTCACACATTTTTCTCAGTAAACAAGCATTATTAAAAGGGAAGAACGAATAAGCAAATCTTAAAAGTGCACACACACAATCCTCTTCTATTGGAAAAAGCACTTCATGTTCCAGAGAGTAATACTTTTAAAAATTGTTTAAAAAGAAACAGGCATCTAAAACAATTTCCTAAATCAAAATCGAGACAATTTATAAAACTTAACTGTAATGGAGTTAAAAAAGGCAAAACCCATTGTAAGTGATTTTTTGGCAAGGGAACACCTGACAAGGCAGCAGCTGTACTGCTTACCTAGTTAGCAGCTTATCATATTATTTCTGTCATCTTGGATAGAAAGGCTGGTACTACGGCATACCCCAGAGTGAAGAAAATGGAGATCTTGAACCAAACCCACACACACTGTTATCTTCTAATGTGTTTAATTGGTTTAAGATTCTTCCACCCCAGCATGAGAGATATTGTTACTAAAAATAAAAACTGCTCCATCTTCTGAGCAGCAGTGGAGACCTGCAGGCAGGATGAAGAGCGCATTTTAAGTATTTTTGGAAAAGAGAAAGTAAATTAATATAGGTTTAACACAATTACTCTTTTTGAAGGGGCTAATGTCAAGCCACCTGGCAGGGGTAGCTAAGGAGAGTAAAGTAGCAAGCCAGGCAGTTACAGTTCTGTGAAGTTAATATCTATGAAAAAAAGGAAGAACAATAGTATATTCCTAATTCAGCTTCTCAGTCTAAAATCACAAGAACACTCTTACACCGTTAAATTTTCATTCTCCTGAATTTTGGGGTTTTTTTGTAGGGAACAATGTCTGATTTAAGACTCCATAGATCAAATACTCTTCAATCCTGAACACAAGGAAGGATTAGGTAGAACAGCAGAAGGAAGGGTGTACTGTTGATCTATTTATATTCCACCACCCATTGGGTCAGCAAAGTCTTACATGAAAGCTTTGTAGTAGTTGGAATTCGACTTGCTGTATATACATGACATGAATTAGCTTCCTCACAGGCCTACTTTGCTTTACCTGATGAAGGGATGTAGTTTTGCATTTCTAAATCCAAGTTTTGTTGTCTTGAATAACTCTGATCTCAGAAGAGAAATTGTTTCTTTATTGTATCTGTCATAGAGATCACATCATTCAAACAAATCAAAACATACATACCATTGCAAAAGATTCCTATGTATTGCCACACTGATAATTAAGAATAACCTTAAAGGAAGAGAATGAATAAAAACAAAATTAATCATTATGTTAGTATGGAGTTAAAGAAGTTCTGCCCCAATCTCCCTGATTATTCGTATGTTGCAATGTTTAGCACTTCCTGAGTGTCTCAAAGGCTGCAGCAAACAGCAGGTGTCATTTCTTCCATTAAAATGGTCCATTTTTCATTTTATTTCTTGCTGTCTACAACCTTAGGAACTGCTGCACTCTTGTCTTTCACAATAAAAGCCAGCCTAATGTTCATAAACACTCCTGGAAGGGAAGGTCTTTCATCATCTTTGCCAATTTTTTTTTTTTTTTTGTATATGAAATCCAACATCAAGAACAGTTTACTACATGCCAGGTGCAAACAGGATCTCAGCAATCATGTGTTAATAAGAATTGTCCTATGGGATAAATGACAGAGAGAGGGTGAGGAAGGTGGAGCTGAAAGCCCCGAACAATTCAGATTTACATCTCTGCTGCAGACTCAGAAAAGCTTCTGATCTGGGCTACCCAACTTTCACTCCTGATTTTACATTGTCTGTCATGAAAGGCAGACACAACCAGGCACTCAGGACATGGGTGAGCATGTTCTTTACAGAATGTTACAGGTAAGTAAAGATCAACTTTTAGGGATTATATTTTTATCAGACATATTTTCCCGGAAGAATATTTGCATCTCCGTTGTTTCAATCCAGTCAGAAGAGTAAGGACCAAAATAAGTTACGCAAAATAAGTGCTACACTACAGGATTATGAAGTAGACCACCCAAACAGCCTTATGCTTCTACTCTTCTCATGCCATTTGTCCTCTAATCTTTGCAATCTCTAATCTCACTTTTTATTACAACTCCCAAATCCCTCCTCCATAGAACACTTAATCGTGTGCTTAAATTTAAGCACAGGCATTCTGCTGAATCAGGTCCCTGAGTTCACTCTGTTTGCACTCAAGAGAAATGCTGCTGTCTTTGGTGTTTAATAAACCAGAAGTACATGTTGGCAGTGTGTTAAAAGGAGTCTTTCCTCCTAGCCTAAGGCTGAAATTCAGTGCAAAATCATATCTGAAGAAACTGAATGAGCGCCCATCCTTTCTGTCTAGTAATAGAAGTACCAAAACAAACACACAAACTGGAAACAATTCCTCAAACATTATTGGAGCCTTTGGGTATAGCACTGTCAACTTCTGCTTTCAGACAGCAGTATGCTGTCTTGGGTTCCAGATTAGTCAGAAAGCGTGCTATGACAGCTCTTACAGGAGCCAGTATATTTTAAAACTCTACTATTATAAACCAACTTTCCTGGAGTGATGCAGAAGATATGGGTTACTGTGCTTCTCCAAATGATGGGAGGTGCTGGGGACTGAAAAGGTGCTCTATTAAATACTCAAATGGAAGGAAGCCAATTATCCCTTCAAAGCACTCCTGACACTCCTGTACTCACTGTAAAAAGAGCCTGCTTTTAAAGTCTCCTGCACAGAACAAACTGCTGTGCAACAGAAGCCAGGGAGATCCAGAGATTAATGTGAAACACATGACAAAATGCAGCAAAAATCCTCAGCAACCAACAAAGTAATTTCACAGCAAATTATGTAATCAGAGGGATATATTTAACACCTATAGCATCATAGCAAAAAAATTAACACAATATCATATACTTGTATACTTTGTACTTCCCTTTTCACTTTCTGCCTTACATCTTTGCTTGCAGATGCCGTCTATATGAATCTTGTATCACCACAACATATCTTCATCTAACATCTATCATACAGTCCTGGATTAAGCTGTTCTTGACCCACACTTGGAAAGACAGTCACACGTCACTGAATACCATGTCAACCTTACCTTAATTGTAACAGAAAATTATGCTAATAGGGCAGAAGTTAATATTGCAACATATATTATATTAAGCAGACCTCAGATCATTTCAGCTATACAGTAAGGTTGGTCTTGTTAAGCTACAGTATTCATTGCTATGTGTCACATTCTCCCTGCACCTTGGGTAACCATTTTGAAGCTGAGCTATGTTCCTACCATGAAAGTGTTTCCTGCTTGAACCTTGTAATATGTATTATCTTAGTAGGGCTCACGTTGAGGCTCACTGCAAAAGTCTACAACAAAAATGCAGCATAGGTCAATCCACAGTCAGATCAGCTGCAAAGAGATGTTAATCAAACTACAGAAATACAGAAGCTGTTTAACTCTGCATACTTTGGAAATGCAGTAAAACCATGTCCAATATTTGCCTATTAAAATTGTACGCAGGCCATGCAGCTTAATATCTGTGCCTTTCAAACAGTTCAAGTTGAAGAATACAATTATTATTCACTGTTTTCATCAAAATGAACAATTAACATACATCTCTACTCCACAGCATCCTAGTGATGTCACGTAGCAGAGTAAGGCAGAGTTTGCTTTCGGTTACTTTATGTTTAATTTTCACTCTTGTCAATTTACTGTCTGAAAATATTCATAGTGAAATCTCTCCAAATCTTAAATATTTAAATCAGAACAGGTGACACCCGTAGTAGGCTTAACAAAAGCAGGTACTTGTGCAAAACCAGTGAAGATGGAGAGCTCCTACACTCTGGGAAGAGAAGTGTCCAGCACGGGCAGGCAGGGTGGGAGAATGTGTTTTGTTCCTTCAGTCATACACAGCAATATTGCAAACTAAGCCAGGCTTCCATTTCACAGACTTTTCCTCTCTTCCTCAAACCAAAGGAGTAAGAAACAAATGGATGTACATTTTGAAGGAAAGTGTTACAGACCTACTGAGATGAAGCTAAGGGTGATCAGGAGTGAAAAAAGTAAAAAAAGAATAAATTGCAGTGGTTTGCAAACAGCTGAACTAGGGACTGATGTAGACACTCTTGTTTCAAGATTTACCTCTCTGTCCAGATGAGTTTAGTCTTGTAGAAGCCTAACCCTCTTACAAATTCCAGCAATTTTTGTCACTGCTGAGTGACAGGAACCAATTTAGGCATTTGCAAGCAACCTTTGATGAAAAACAACAGTATGTGACATTCCCCAGCAGTTCCTGCCTGCAGTAGATAAGAAGTCTACCTTGTTACCCCAATGTACCAGCAAAGGCCACGTAGACAATGCGTCCAGAGCGTGTGCTAGGCACTTTTCTAGGAACGATGCTCAACCTAAAAAGAATAACCACTTCTAAGCTCCCAAAAAAACCACCTAAGATTCAAGATCCCTAACAATGAAAGTTGAGGCAAAAAACAAAATACACTTGTGGTACATAGAATACAATGTTGTTTAAAGTGGGAATAAGCTCCAAATCAAATCTACACACGCAAATTGCCAGCTTATGGTTCAGGTTCTCCTGTCAGAGGGAGCAAGCTGCTTGCTAGGCCAGATCTGTCGAAGTGCTTTGTTTGCTACTATTAGAAACGTGTTTTGCTTTCTCTAGAAACAGATGTGAAAATGGTTCCTAGAACCAGGTAACAGTACCAAAATAAAAGCAAACTGAAGCAATGTAGTGGGTTTATGCTGCTTTCTCCTACCTGTTTTTTAGGCTTTTCTTTGGCTTGTCTGAATAGGCTTGACAGAATTCCTTTATACCAATGCCTCAGCAGGAAAAACAACGTGCTATCACATCTGCAGATTGCTTTACATCCTAGGTAGTAAAACAATCAATAACTTAGAAAAACTCATCATTGCTTGTGGGACCATCTCAGAAGCATGAACTGCACAAAGAAAATTATTTTCTCTTTTCCAGTGCGGTAACACTCAACTCCTCCCCATCTTCCCTGCATTTCAAATGGATCTCAAAAATTAGCATGTTAGGAAAGCTTGAGCTCATGCTAAGAACCCTTTGAATATTAACATAATTAATGGCATCAGTAATACTCTGAGTTTGCAGAAACAGCAGGTGAATCAATGGAAATGATGTATTAATCCGAGAAAAGAATATGACCTTTAAAATCCACAGGGCTTTATCAGAACACAGTTGTAAAGTGGGTTGCTTGTAGCTCAGTGGAAAGAACAAAACAATGTAACTAAGCAGAAAGCTAATAGAGACACCACGTACACAAGGGAAACTAAAAAGACAATGAAACATAAAATACTGGGACCTGCTTACAGAAGATGCCTCACCTGTGTCAAAAGGAGAGGCAGCTGGCAGGACAGCTCGAGAAGCCACTCCAAGAAACACTATGATGAGGGAGAGGCAATTAAAAGAACATTCCCGCAATTCAAATCTGGTTGCACAGAGATTTTTTATCCAGAATACTTAAGGTAAATGCTTTACACCCCATACAATTTGGAGTAAGTTTGCCCACTTTTTAATTTTAGCACAGCAAACAATTTTCTCTCCTGTAAGTGAATGCTGAAAGTGATTCAGCAACTGAAACAACTTCATTTCGTCTTAAATACTTCAGAACATTCAATCATCCCAACACAGCTGAACTGTTATGATAATATTTCAAGGTTCTCAGCAATAAGTGAACTAGAATGAGTTCCATGCAAATAATCTATCAAGGGGTTCTGGTGAATAACTTCATTTTCATAGATGAGGTTGTAACCAGAAGCTCTCAGAGGAATTTACCTCCCTGTAAATCATTATTGTTCTTTACAAAGCTGAAATGCAGGATGTCACGACAGTCCTACAACGAAATTAGCTTTAATGGAATGAAGTATTTTGAACTTTGATATGACTTTTTATTTTATATCATTATTCAGTTGTTTTAAAATAGGCGTTATATTGGCTTGCTTGTAAAAGAAAGCTTGGCTTGATTTCATGTCATTTTTGCAACACTGTACGAGTGGATTTTTTTTCACATGTCTGAAAGGATCTTCACACTTCCCCATACTGACAGGGCACAGACCTGAGCAGAGGAACAAAGACTTCTTTGACCAAATTTTTAAATGGAATAAACATGCCTGCTTAGCTGGCGTTTTCATGTAGTTTCACCTGAATGACCTGTAGCCCTGTGTGAAGAGTGGGGAAAAAAAAAACTTCAAAGGCTTTGAAAAGGCAGTTTTATACAGCACTGTTTGTGGCCGGTCGATGCCTTTGTTCCTTGAAGGCCTTCGCAATAATTTCTCTATTGAGCGAAGTGATGTTTATTGAAAATGGCATGGCTGAGCATCAGCAGGTTCCCCTGCTGTTCGGTTTATCTATCCTCTGAACTCTAAGCAACACCTCGGTCTGAAAGTGTCCCCCTGGTAAAATAAGCAACTGACAACACAAAAGCCTAGATGACTTCTAACTGCCTGTACTTATGTGGTGACTATGTGCTTTTTCCTCCCATTAACATTTAACTTTTTTTTCCTTCACCTCACATCTCTTCTTACACAGCTCTCTAGCACATCAGCCTACTGAGCTCCAAAGACTACTTCCAATAATCCATAGATTTATCAGATCCACGTATTTTAGAAGAATATGTAATTTACTGGAGGTATTAATATATCATGTACTTCTAAGAACAGATCTGCAGATTGGAAACTGATAGGAGATGGGGCTTTGGCATGAACTCATTCACTGCACCAGCAGTTTGCACAGCTCCACACCGTCACTATCATCTACCTTGGGGTACCCCAGACAGGAGACGAATCCTGTAATTTAACTAGAAAGACAGGACGTCCCACTGAATATACATTAAACTACAGTTCAGTGACTAATAACTTAAACAATTCCTAGTACTATGTTGTGCTTCAAAAACTTCAACTAATGTTCTCAAAGTAGCTTTTTAGTAACTGCATACTCTAGAGACAGAAATAAGCATGAAGACTTGCCCACAGCCACACAACGAATCAGTAAAAGAGGAAAGACATTTCAGGTGTTTGGCTTCGAGTCTCGTGCTTCTACAGACAATACGGCCTCTCTGCTTAGACAGTCAGGGACTGTGCTCGCTGGCTAACGGAAACTCTGACTCCAACTTGGAGTGACTCTGCATAGCACAGATTGCTGCAATCATGCTACGGAGCGGGTGCCAGTGGTTCCCTTCACTCCATGTTTTTCTTGGTTTTGGTGGTTTCTCATTCACCCTAACTAGAAAGCAGGGTGGTTCTGAATCACTGCCAAGCATTACTAATGGAAGTGGGGGGCAGGAAGGAAATAAAGATGACTGGTTGCAGAATTAGAAGTACTTTTTAGTGTCTAAAAAGACATATTAAAGCGGGACAAAAAATAGATGTATTAGCTCTGCCTATAGAAGCAAAATGCTTCTAGCTAGAAAAATGAGTAAACCTCTGAAACTTATCAATAATATTATTAGTCATTAAGACAACTTAAAACCACCAGAAATATTAAATAGGAGAGTCATGGGGGGAAGTACCGCATTTGTTCCTTCCTTGGTTCATTCTAACTCAGAGTTCCCATGAAAACGCTTAATTTCCTTTTTCTTTTTTAACACTGGACACTGAAGCATATTGTGAGCTCAAAGTGCTTCAACAAAGTCCATATATGGGTCATACTTAATTTCACAGGTTGCTTCTTTGTTCATTTAAGACAAGTAGTCAGCTAAGTTAAAAAATCTGCCCCACTCTAAAAATTAGAGATGCCCCTGATACGTAGTTTCTAACAAGCTTTTATATACAAGGCTTCCTTCCACAAAATTCCATTAGGTATAAAAGGGAGCCCAATGAATGAGTGGAAACACACCACTCTTTCATGTATTCAAATTGTGCTCAAAATTGCCAGCTCTGGGAACTGTAGCAATAATTTTGCAAAACGTAGTCAGCAGATAGTCTGAAAGGACAAAGTCTTAGGCCAAATGCTATGGCTGTTCATTGCTTGGCAGGGATAGGCAGGCACCATTTTGTACAAAGTGACCATCCATTTTGTGCAGAATGACATTACTGACTCAAGGACTCTTAACTGAACCACTGTAAACATATTTTGTTCGAGTCCAAACAGCCTGACACCACCATCACTACATCAGCACTCTCAGCATCAGACTCCTTCAACACAAGCAGATAGTGGTGAGCCATTAGTTTAAACATCAGAGAAAATGTCAAGTCTTGAAACTGGCTGGTTAAAATACTAAAAATAAACTCACCGTGCTAGGCAGAGTTGTGCTTCCAAAATGAATCCCACCCACCCCGCCCTATTACAAGGATCCATGAATGATCCACGTTGAGATATTCCCTTACACTGTTTGGTAACAGAACTGTATTTTGGGACCAGCTGTTTCCAGATCCAAAGAAGCTTCCCAGAGTTGGATTGCAAGCAGGCAGCCCCTATGGGGAAGTGCCCACCCTGTTGCATTTTGCCTTGTTTCCTTTTTTCATTGCATTCTTTCAGAATCTGTTGGGATCAGGGCAGAACGTGGTCTGAGCAGTCCTGGAATAAAAAACTTCTGGAAAAAAAGCAGTAAGTTCCAGCAGCTTTTTCTAACTTAACTTTGCTTGAAAAGGTTTCCAGTAGTTCCAGCCTCACCAGATCCAGCCGGGAATAGGCAAGAATTCATTTTTTCACTCATAGTTGTATTGTTTTTATGCATTCTATTAACACATACAGTCTAACATTTTAGTGGGAAATCTTTCAAATCTTAGATATCTACCTGTAGTTGAACTCCTAAACATCAGGCTGCCATTTTTGCTTTCACAAAATCCCATGCGAAACTTTTATATTTGTATAGATGAATCTCCGCTGTTTGTGAAGGACGTCTGAACGTACCCGGCTCCACACAGGCCAATTATCAGGAGAAACAGCAGACCTGTCAGCAAAGATGCACACTGTGACTGCACAGCTGGCACCCAGATGGAGATCATCAGCCTGGACGGGTCTGGCAGCCCCTACCCAGAACAACTCCGGTGGTTTAGCACTGCACACCTCAGCACCATAGGCCAGGAATGCAGGCTAATGATGATGAGACAGGTTTGCGCGCAGCCAGCCCAGATCTAGCAGACCTTCAAGTGTTCAAGCTCCCGACTGAGCCTCACCTGTGAGGTTTTGAGCTCCTCCACACTTTTGGGAGCCACTGCCCTTGTCTGCTAGCTCTCTCTACCACAGGAATAACTTCTTCTACAAAATATTGGTTACTTAGTTTTACAAGCAGGTAAAACAACATTTCAGGAAAGAAGGCAGATGTACTTACAAAAGCCTCAAATGAGCTTGTTAGATATCCAGCAAAATGGTAACTGAAGCTGACTTAAAGTTAGAAGAAACAAGCTTGTGGGGAAGCCAGTTTGTGTGAAGTGCATTTTAGTTCAACAAAGATGAGCTGCTTGGCTTCCTAACACTTGTTCTATTTATTCCTCTACTACAATCTTCTCAGTGTGGCGTCTTTAACGAGGAGATCACAACATCTTCTATACTGGCCAGGGAGATTAAGCAACATACACACACACAACAAGAAAGCAAGAGTCTTTGCGATTTAACTCAGAATCTATGCTGGTTTGCCATAAAGATTTGACATTTAAATGACTGAATAATGTTAATCTTCCACTAATATTAGACTGTTGTTATGAGTAGGTATTACAGGATAAAACCAAACCACTTCCTTTTGAAAACATATTTCTTTATCACTATATAAAAGATGTCTGCTGATTTTCCCTAGGGCATCTTATGTTCCTGGGAGACTTGAATTTAATGGTGGGTTTCCCCATGCCTAGCTGGCACTTAGACCACAAGGTAGGGAACAAGACGTTTGTTTTCCATTTTCATAAAGCTCAGTAAACACACTATTCCCTACCAGAATGTCAACTGATACACAATCAGAGCAAAGTCCATCTATTTTTGAACTGACCAGTAATAGATTTTGTAGTATTTCTTTATAAGATTCATTGGTATAACAAGGATCCCAAGAACATAATGGAAGTAATTAACCTCTCATTTCTATGTTCACATTCTTAAGAGGCTGCTTTAGGGTGAGAAACAGGAAGGGAGAAAAGAAGATCACAGTTGAAACAAAAAGAGAATTTATCTCCTGTCAGTAGTCTGGCCATACTACAAAGCAGGTACATATAGCAGCAATAAATTAAGAGGTTTTTTTAACAGAAAAATTAACCAACAATCTTAGCTAGAACTGCATAGCTGAATGCTCAGATGTGTGGCATCCGAACAGCCTTTCATTTAAATAAGTCTGCTTTAATTGCTTATTTTCTATCTTTTTCCATTGTAAGACAAACGAAGATGCTATTGAGGATGCATCTCCCCCGAAGAGGCAATCAGAACATGAGCCTGCAATTACAGTAACATTTTGCATAAAGGCTTCCTTACATTTATTAATCCAATAGAGCTCTAAAGTCAAAACGCACTATTGTACAGTGCTGCTATCCCAAACACTGCAAAAATTCTTCTGGATTCTTTGTGCCTGTAGTCCAAGCAGCTCAACTGGGCTTGCTCGCTTTAGAGAACCTCTATTTGTTCCATTTCCAAGGATGAAAATGGCATGGTATGGCATGGTATGGTAGCATCATTGAATGTCTAGCAGTCTAACACCATCTGGTTCTTCATGCTACCATCCTTCGGACTGCTGCCCATGTAGTTCAGCACCACGTAGTTCACGCATAAAGGATGCACGTACTACCTGGACATCTATGTTTGCAAAGCCTCCTATTACTCATTCCTGTACTGTCATAAATTAACATTAAGCAGGTGATTAGAGTGCTCACAAAAGAAACAGTCCTGCTAGCTCGGTTACCTCTCTCAGACGGATACTGTTTACTCAAGAATTTTACTGTAGTCTCTCCTGGTGAAAAATATTCCGCCCAGAAGAAACATATATTCCATCATTTAGTGGAATCCTTTTTCTCGGTCTTCATTAAAAACACCCAAACAAACCAAAAACTTGTAGCAGTTGCAGACCCACAAATTCTGCAAAATAAGGGGGAGATACATGTGAGTCCTCCTAGACTGAACTGTATGCCCCTTAATTATCCTTTGGAGAAACACTGTTCTGTGGAGAACTGTCAGTAAGAGAAGTAAGCTGCCTTCCATGAAAATGTTCTCACACAGATGCATGTGCTAATAGAAGCGAGAAAGAAACAGGTTATTTGCCACAGAAGCAGCCATCTCCCTCCTCTGTACCAAAGTACCCCTGCTGACATAGAGCAGAGAAAAGGAGAACACAGTAACATGTGAGATAGTGGAAATCTGCATAGCAAAATCAGCAGTTGTCTGCAACAGTTTATTCCCAGTATTCTTTTCAGTTGAATTAAACAACTTGGCCATTCAAACTCTAAATCATTAAAAAGAGCTAATTCCAAGACCAAGTATCTTTACAATCCTACTTCAGTTCCATGATGAAAAAGGTGCAGCAAGTACGCCAAGTGACAGACTCATGTAATTTGTCAACCTAAAGGAGACAGGTCTTAAAAACAGAACACTTTTTTTTTTTAACCCTAGTTGACTTAGCTACGCTTTAAGTCTGAAACCCTCTTAGTTTCCAGGATAACTGTTACCCAGTGCTACCTATAAATTTAAGATCAAGTTTTATACTTAGTCTTTATTCAAGGTATCACTGGGAATATTGCTTCCTGTTAATTTTTTTGTCTAATACAGCAAATTAATTCATCCCATTAAAATGATAAGACAAGGATTCTATTTGTTGGAGCTATAACTAAAACAATAAAGCCTTTACAAGAAGAAATGCTTCCACCTACGAAGAAAAATAACCAGTCTTGAAAGCAATCTGAGGCTTCCCGCAGAACTCCTGAGATTCCAGAGTTCCTTAAATGTAAATTCCAGAATTTGACAGCTTGAACAGTAAGGTTATTCTGTATCACCTGTTTTAAATAAAGCTTTCTTCAGTCATCCTCTTTGGACTAAAATTAAAGCACTTCTTCAGATCTGCAAGAAAAACTAGATCACATATGCATATCTGCAAAGACTATTGGGATACTTTTTCTTCTGAAGTTCAGCACTATGTCCACAAACATTTGTGTAGCTGATAAAAACTACACAAAATAAATAATTTAACTTATTAGCAAAGCATTCCTAACCAATGTTGCTGAATACTAATTTTTTCTCTCAGTAGCAAGCAGCATGAAGAAATCTGAACCCACAGCAGTGAATACAGAGGCTCAGAGATCAGCTATATGGGATCAGGTCTGTTAAGGCCTCCCTGGGACTTACAAGAACATTTATTCTGCCGAGCCAATCTTCCTTATGGTTCAGACACTGATTAGATGTCAATAGAAAGAGATGACAAAGTGATATCCACCTGCTTCTGTACAGTAATTCACTCAACACCTGTGATTTTGTTTGGACACAACAAGGTCTGTTAACTTGATGGCTTATCTATAAAAGATGGCAGTGATGATGTTAGCCTGAAGAACTGCTTCTGTATATCCTAAGACCTCTGATAAGCAGGTTTGCCTCCACCTCTTTAAGAGGGTACTAGATGGATCCATTAATGAATGTGGTACACATACAGTTTTGTCTTCTTGAAACATATCCCTCTCTCCTCTACACAGCGTGTGGGAAAGGTGCAGTCTGTGGGTACTTCCTGAAGAGAACAAAAGCTCCACAACTTTGCTCCGACTTCCAAAAGACTCAGGCTCCCTGGGCTTGGTCTCCTAGATACTTCAAAACACCCAAGGAGAACCCCACACCAAAACGGTGCTATCGGTGGACAATAAGCTGTTAGGAGAAAAAAAGAGCAAAGTAGAATTTGTGTATATGACATGACAAGTCAGCATGTAGAGCCATATTAGCAAGGACTGTGACACAGGTCCTTGAACATCACATCTAGCAACTGGGAGGGACTGTAAATTTTTTAAATCTTCAACAGCAGAAAGATTGGCCACGGCAGAGCCTAGGAGTACAGATTTTGTACATTTGAAAGATTTCTTACTTCTGGTTAACTGCCCAAAGACTGGAAGAAGCTACAAGCATGCTGCATTATGACTGGGGAGAGATCCTGTTCTGAGCTGGCCCATAAAACACTCCTCCACGCGCAGGAGAGCAGATATCCTTAACTCTGGATATCCAAGCAACAGCAGCTGCCACAAAAGTCTTCAAAAGCCATAAATTTAAAGAACTCTCAGCTGGTAGTTTGTTTTTCTCCAGCAATCTTACATAATTCGAGAATGTCTGGTACATGAAAGTAGGCATCTTTCATATCAAGAGCTGTTCACCCACCTCTTTCGTATGAGGGACAGATAGTTGTCCCTAGAGAGAAAGTGTTGCCCTTGACTTTCTATACTTCTGATAAAGTTGATGTTGCTTAGCTTCTTCTCTTCCAGGGAATCAGGAAAGAGCAGAACTAAAACTGTCTTCTAGAGCATACTTTAACTTGTGCTGTTGAGAACAGAAACTAGGCCAGGGGAGATTTCAGAGTTACTGTCAAGTGAGGTATCCACCTATAAAGAACAAAGCAAAAAAATCACTATTGAAAAGACTGTTTGTAAAAACTTTTAGGGAAAATCTGTAGTTCAGTCTTCACAGAGACACATCTTGATTTCAGAGAGGTCTATAGAAGAGAAAGAATTCATTTGTGCAAAGGACTTCAGGGACTCGGAGATTTTTATCTGGCCATGGAAACTTTAGATTGTCTGTTAGCACTCCAAATCCCCATCAGATCAATAAAGCCTGCAGTCATTATGTCTGATAGCTCATATCTTCCAGGAAATGAGCTTGTGAGTTTTATTCTAATTGTTAATAGGCAGGTGTTCACACTGCTAAAATCAACGGTAACGGGAGCACTTAGAGATTCTTGTTGGCAGTCTCAGAGAAGGTACGAATAAAAGGTCAAGCACTGAATTTCTCTTGCATTCACACACTGCTTCTGCCTAAAACCCCCTTGCTCTACCAAAAGAGAATTTGTTCCTCAACACTTTATCAACACAATGTGATTTTTCAAGCAGTAACCTTTCACCAGCAATTGAATTAATTAGGAGTTTGGCAGTGCATAGGAGCCAATCCAGATTAAGGCATAGAGTGAATTTAGAGTTGAGCTAACTATCCCTTATTTAACCCTTGCCTGGGTGTTTTTATTCTGCATCAAGAGACTCCAATTCCAAGGCTTTGAAGTGACTTCTGTGATTTGGAACTGGACATGCTCATCCTGGGATAAAGGTATGCACAGTGGGGAAATCAAGCAGAAATAGTTAAGCTGGAGTAAATTTTAAGCATATAAACCCTATGGTTTTATCTAGATCAGAGCTTTTTGCAACAGCATAGCCACCTGTTCTTTGACACTGGGGAGGAAAAGTACAGATACTGCTTTATCTCAGTGCAGTGCATTTACATAGTGTAGCTACATCCGTTCAAAAACTCCTGGCACCGACAAGCTCCATATTGCCCAAGCCAGTTGGCATAAAGATGGTGTGTATTCCCTCAGGGTGGGATTACAGCTCTGTATGCTATTCAGGGAAATAGGCTAGACAATTCAACTTCCTTATCCAGGTGTGCTCATATGTCCTCTCTCACATGTAATGCTACAAAATTACAAAAATGAATGAAATCCTGAAAAGATAGGCTTTACATAGCTTTCAAAGCACATACCAATTGCAGCCTTCAGGGAAAAGGTGAAACAAGTGCTGCTGCTGCAGTACATCTGCTAATTAGTCTATAAGGATTTGTGTTTATGACATGAGTGAAAACTATCGCAGCAGAAGTAATATCAGATGAACACAGTTGTACTGTTGTGTTCAATCTCATAGCAATACTCAGCATATCTGCACTAGCCTGAATGTTGGTAGGGCAGACGTCATTCCGTTCTACTAAAGACGGTTTGCTCAAAGGACTTCAGGCTTTTTTGAACCTCTGCACCTTTAAAGCTGCCCCAAAATATCTCATACACAGCATATCCCTCACTGTTTCAATCCAGTGTTGTTCTGTAACCAGGGATGCATCTAGGGACCACCACAGGTTCTCCGGGAAAGCAACTCAGTATCCTTGAAATGTAATTAGAGAATCACAAGAGGATGTAATCTTAATGAGATTTCATAGTAAAACAGTATTTAGCCCTGGCACTAACACTCTTCACCTAATAAACAAAATAAAAATTCAAATCAGTCAGAGAAACAGCTATGACAAGCACTTTCATAAAGTCCACAATGACAAATGCCAATGTCCTATTTCCTGATGTGGCACAGCAGGGGAACAAGCCACCCTTTTCCTGGCATTAGCTTAAATGGCTCCTTGGATACACAATCCATGTGGACAGTACTGGCCTGAATTTCACTGGAGCTACAAATATGTCGGGTTTTGGCGTGGTTTTTTTTTTTTTAAGTCGGGCTGTACACGCATGAGAAATGGGCATACTTTAGCCTGACAAACAGTACAACCCTTACAGCCAGGGCCTCCACAACTAAACACGAAGAGCATCTTCACTGCCAGCTACCCTGTTTTTCCAGGGATGAACTGGCAAAAAATGATTTCGAACACTCTCAACAGCTAGCCAAGGGAGTAAGTAAGGATGTGATTAGATGAATGTGACTGGCCCTCTAAACTCACAGGACAAGACCACAGTGAGAATCAGATGCAGTTCTCCAAGGGACAAGAGAAAAATAGGTCACGGATCTGAGCCACTAGTTACATCTCCGGAGCACTACACGAGTCATTGAAAGAACCATTTTACAGTCTCTTTTAAAAAGCTGACCTTCCCCTGCTGACATGGCACTGCTATTTTTCAGAGCCATGAACAATTTCCGCTGACATGATAGGAGGCTGCTATACAAACAAGAAGTTGACAACTCATTTTAGGATACGTGGTATTAAAAACATTGGATATAAAAATCAATAGCTGCTACATGGGACATGAGTAAGTTATTTAACAAAGTGAAAGCAGTAAATTAACTTAATGGCAGGACCCCATGCTGCAATATAGATAAAACAATTTTTGGTTTTCCACTTAAAACTGACAAGACTAAGATTATTCAAGGAAAACAACTTCATTATCTTGTCTCTTTTGAGGAAGGGAGGAAAACTTAGAGCATACAGACCAAGTGGAGAATCAAAATAAAATTGAAAACACAGTCAGGAGGGAATGATTGGCAGTTGCATGAGGAAACTAATCTTGTAAATGGACCAGAGGCTGCTGAAAGCAGAGGCAGAGAGCAAGAATAAAGGGGGATTTACGCAGATTGAAGCAGAACTCTCAAAAAACAAGGACTCCATATCAGAATTGCTGTGCTTTTTTAGGAATCTCCTAGAATATGAGAAGTGCTTAAATTTGCAGTGCGGATTAGTGATTCGACAATTTAATCATCCCAACATTTTACACAGTGTTAGACAGTATGGCTGTCTGAAAAGCGAGTAAGTTGTTTGGAAAAGCACTACAGCAACACACTAAAATTGCAAGCAAAAAATTCAATTCCAAATTAGTTTAGAATAGGTAAAATACTAATATTTGGTTCTGAATGTTGTACTTTCATTAGCCTCTACGGATATAGTAATGTGAACTATAATGATGTGAACCCTCATTATGTCACTAGGGATCTCTCAAAGATGGAGGGTCTGTGTCCAGACCACCATCCCTCTACTTTAACATGCACGGGAATTCAGACAAAAAACATTACTCGAGGATACAGTAATGAAATCTCCACTGAAATGACAAAAAAGTGATGACCCCTGTTACTTCCAAGCAGCTCCTATAGTTTTCATTGTCAATAAAATCTATAGTTACATCTATACTAAGATTTTAATTTTATTATTTTAATAAGCTTGTAGCTATTTGTTAAATAATTTTTTAAGGTCAATGTCAATGCTGTGAAGTTATAGACACAAAGCTCAAGAAATTCCATAATTAGCATTCTCTGGACCCTTTACAGGTGTGCCTACATTAAACTATAGTCTTTATTTACTTGAATTTGCACCTTTTCAAACATGCCTCTGCCTAATTCACTGCGTTTACTATTTCAGAACTGGCAAAACTGTACTTATACAAATAATGTTATTAAGCAGGAAAATAAGGAACTACTGTTTTATCAATGAAATAAATGCAGGAGACTGTCATGAACCGTGAAACACTTTCACCTGGCCTCTAGCAGGGCTGCATTTAAATGAGAAAGCGGGCCTTGATGGGAACTGTATGGCTAGAGGTCTTTTGGGAGCAGGGGCTTGTTCTACAGCTGCCTGGTTAATACCTCACCTCTACTTGGTATGGACAGGGAGAAGGAGGTCATGGTGGGGCTGCCAGTGGTGAGAAGGGAGCTTTGATCTTCTGTAAGGAACAGACCAGAGCTTTGAAGAAGTAAGTCTACAACTTTCCTTGGTAAATATTTGTTTTTATTTTGCAACCTGTACTTCAGTTCAGGCTACCTTAAAATACGTTTATAACTTTTTTGTTTGTTTAAAGTGCTAAGGAACTTATTCTAATAGCAGAATGGAAGATGCCAATAGGACTAGGGAACCATTTTGTCTTTCTAAGAAGCTAAATGTTTTTCTGTAGAAGCTGAGATTAAGGTCAGCGTTATAATAACATAATGCAGTGCCCTTTGAAGGAATTACAGGGGGAAGCACATAAAACAATTCCTTCCTGGAGCTGTTTAAATACTGCATTTTTATGGCAACAGTGTAAGTGTAATGATTCCTTATGGATTAATGAAGGTGTCATAAATGAACAGCCCAAACTGGATTGAGAAACCTATTGGCTTCTCTCCATCTTTCTGGAAAGAGTATTTTAAAAAGAATGTGCACTTGCTCTCTAAGGCTGGATGTGATTTTCAGCCAATGATTTCCTATGTCTGGCTCACGAGAGCTGCAGGAGAACTGAGCCTCCAAGGGCACTTGCTATGTGGTGCCAGACCCTGTTTGTGACTTTGCCTGGTTGCTGGGAAGTAAGCTGTCACAGAGCACACTAATGCCAAAGAACCCTTGCATGGAACAAGGGGAAAGAGAAGATGACTGCCTTACCAATATAATGTAAAATGTGTTTCTCTTAAGAAAAATGTGAAGTTAAAATACTAAACTAATAATGCTAAGCTAGGACATTAGAATTGGTGCTGCAAGCGTAACTAAGCACGGTGATGTGAAATCTCAGGCAAGTGGGTGCTGACTGCTGGAGAAGACAGCATGAGGCTGCACTGAGAACAAGCTTGTCTGATGTAAGACTGAGGCTGTGGGCATGACATCTGACAGCAGCGGTGGTTGAAGGCAGGACTGCTGTTGACAGCCTTCCCCAGCTGCTTCTTACTTTCTCCCTCAAATCTAACAGCTGAGCTGTTTGTAAAACTGCTAACCTGATCTACTTCATCAGCACAGGTCTCTGCTCCTTAACCTACTGCTTAAGCTGTTTAAGCTGCCATGCCTCATTCTGACTGAAACAGGAGGCTGTAGTGCTCCTCTGAGCAGCTCAGCTAGTAAATCTGAAAATGAGGTAACAAGCAGCTGGGGATGGTAATCTGTGCTCTGCACAGCTGCTGTGACAGAAGAACACATCAGGAAGAATGTAAGGGCAGGTATTTTTCAGATGTCCTCTTTCCTTAGAAGCAACAAACCCATACCACTTCCTGGACAGAGCTTTTTCAAATGTTACTTAAAGGCTAATTAGGTTCAAGACAAAAAACAATCAGAAGGACTCTTTTTCCTCCTCATCTCAGCTTCTGGGAAAGAAAGTATCTTTACTAGAGAAGCAATCAAGTCTTAAGTTGGACTGTGACTGACAGGCAAGCATTCTAATGCACTGAAGTCTTCAGAGCAGACTTAAACTGGAAGTCAAATGTCTAAATCTCCAGAAGATCCCCCTGTATTAAAGGTCAGCAGGTATTTCTTGGTGTCCAGTTTCCAGATGGGTTGGTCTCTTCCATCACATGGTGGTACACTAATGGGGTCAAGGGTTCTCCTACCACCTCTGCAAACCTCTTCCTTCAAGATGGGTTAGGGATGTTGCAGAACTCCCTTTAAGCACAGAGCTAGCAACAATCCATGTCAACAGATGAACAGAAAATGGGTTCCTCCTTGGTGAGGGTCTCTATAATTTTCCCATAAACAGAAAGAATTTTTATTTAAAGCAATGCAAACAGCTGGTTTTTCACTGTCTTGTAAAATAGAATTTCCTCTGATTTTGCCAAACCAAAGTGCCTTGATGTTAACTCTCTCCTTGCCCAGCAGGCTGTCCCTGATTAGAAGTTTCTGACACTCCTAACAAAACATCATATGGATTTCTTGGTTCCAAGCAAATGTAACCTTCCTTTTGGAAAGGCTTAAATCAAGTCACCTGAAGTGAGGGAGGGAAGAGGCATGCAGGCTGGCAGTCTGCTTAGGTGAGGTATACATTCACTGGTGACTGAAGTGTAAGATCCCCCCCCCCCATTTTCTTCATATAATAAATAGGAAGAGATGGTTGTAATTAGCTGTCCCAAGTACCAAGTGAGCTTCCGACTCACTACAGAGCAGAAGAAGCTTATATACACAGTATAACATACAGACTGACCCATATAAATACTGATCTATAGAATTACTAAGAAGTAAAATGTCCTGCACTCCCATTCTCTCTAATGGAAGATGATATTGCTTCTAGGTAGTTAAGCAATCCTTTCAATACAGGAGTGGATGAATTTAATACCATTATGCTTTTGTGCACTGTTATCCCAAAGGCTGACTGAAAATAAAAAATTATTTTTCTTGCTTTTTACCTAAGCCTGCCATTCTTCCAGAATAATGTAGCCTGATATTCCTGTCATGAACATAATCAACTAAAAGGTTCACTCGTGGCTGAATTAATCTGATACTGTTTCCATTCACTCTCTCCTGTACCTAACATTTGCGTCACAGTGAGAACTTGGTTCAGGAGAAATCTGACAATGGAGTCTCAAGTTCACAATAACTGAAAATCCTGGCTGTCAACTGGGATTTAGCAATATGTAGCCGAGATGTGATTCCTACTGTCATTCATGAGAACCTCAGTTACTGTCAGGTGTCTTAGGGACAGAGTCTCCCCAACAGTCCTATGTCTACTTGGATGTGATGTCAGATGGCTTTGGAAACTTTACAGTAATGCACACTGGGTGTCTGTAGGTGGGGGTCTTTCCTCAAAACCTGCCATCTATTCCTTAACAGTGCTCTGGGAGTGATGCTACACAGATGCCCAGTCTCTCCTTTGTGTGGGTGCTCCTGATGCAGTCTCAGGATAAAAAGGCAGCCCCTGAGAATGGTTTTTAGTATTTAGTGCTCAGTACTGTAGTTTCTTGCACATCAAGTGTAAATACACGATCTGCTCCTTAAGGTGCATGAGCAGCAGATGTGCAGAAGTCACCTTTCCTGTGCTTACAGAATGAACTTTTGATAAATTTTGCTATACTAATATGCAGAAGACAAAAATCAGTATTGCCAGGTGGACCTTAATAGGTCAGGAAGTCTTCTGCTTGTTACCTGTTATCTGGGAACCTAGCATACCTCAGACTTCTATACAGATTTGACTATCTAGATGTAAACAAAGCATTGGCTTATCTTTAATGGAGAGTCTGAGCTCAAATTTGAAGTTGCCTTAATTTCCCAGCTTAGAGGCAGGGAAATAGAAGAGGCTTATATTGTGGAAGTCAAAAGGCAGAAGTCACAGTACAGTGGCCTGCTAGCTTACTAATTTCATGTAAAATTTTTGCTCAACATACTTTCCAGATCAACTCAAATTCAGAGGTAAACATGTATAAGAGCATGTTGAATCAGCTTCCATGCTAAGACTGCTTTAGCTAACAAAATTGTTATTGGAGACACATCAGATGTCTGTATATAAAAAAAAAAAATAACACACCTACTCTATCCAGAATCTGTTGAATTTGAGGATTTTTAGATGCTTTCCCTACTTGTTTACATCTATGTAAGCTTGGCTTTTTTCCTACATGTTGGCTGTGAAGATGCATGGGAGGGAAAGAAGCTCTATCAGTTTTCACTTGATGGATTCAATGACTGTCTTCTGCTGTGTGGAAACTGATATACGTTAACAATGGCTGAAGCATAAGGCACCAATGACTTCTAAGCATTTTGATCCCTGCAAAGGATGCAAAGAGTAACTGGTATTATCTTAATATGAAATAAAGGAAGTAAGGAGAAACAGTTTTGCTAATGACAACTGCATTATTTTAGGTACCTTATTAGGTCAGCACTAAGCAAGCAATCAAAAATACTGAAACCGTAATTCCAGTGAAATGCTGGATGGGTAAGCTTTGGAGAGATGAAAGGATAAATCTTAGAAATAAAATTCTAACCACAAGGTGCTAAACTAGTATTGCTGACTAAAAGGAAAAACCCACACTTCAGTGTCAACTTATCAGTTAGTGCTAGTTAGATGCAGCACCTGGCAACCCATTTGTTTCTTATGGTGGAGCTTTCGATGCCCTGTCCACTGTCAAGGGCACAAAACAACACTTCCAGCACTATGAGTGGATTGCATTAAGTCTGAAATGCAGAAAACTGACTAGCTCATTCTGATATGCTTAAACAGGGGTTTGCATTAACTTTGTAACTAAATATTTACACTTTTTTCAATGAATGTTAACAAGGGGAGGACACACAGTTTTTGGTGTTCACTGAGGAACCAGGCAGGTAAAACCAAACCTGGTAAAATTGCTCCTGCTTCACTTGCAAGTATGCCTCATGACTCATGCATATGAAACATGAGCCTGTGTGCAGCATGACAGAACTATAGATCACTGCATATTGCAGAACTGTCAATGCTGGAAACAATTCTGATATGGTAAAGGTACCTTGACCACAGTGATGCTTGCTTAACTACCAAGCACAACTTGGCTGAAGCTTCTGTGTGAAAATCTGGCCTCTTTGAAACAAAGATCTCCTGATGCTGTCAGGATGGCAACTCGTTCTGCAGTCAGACTAACTGGGAATGTGGATGACTTGCTTGTAAAGTACTAAGGGTTGCAGACAGGAAAGTGGTAATGAAAGTTCAAGAACAACAAAAGACCAAATTTTTGTATGATATAATAATGAGCTATATACATTAGATGGAAGAACATTCCAGTTCTTGGAAACCAGAAACATGGATGGAGGAGTGAAAACTCATGTTTTCTAGAGTTTCAAAATTGCATTGGTGCAAGCTACCTACAAGCTCTGCTTTGGCTTTCTACAGAGTACACTGGGCAGCCCTGTTCCCTCTTTCAGCTGGCCAGCGTCTCTTCTCAACCCATGAATTTGGCGATTCATCTTTATTCAATTGCAAGAAGCTTAAACAAACTGAGATCTGAGGAAGCACACAGAGGAAACCTCAAAAGAAAGGGGAATTTTTAAGCCAATTAAAGTTGATACCTTGTTAGTTTTGTAAACACTGCAACAGATAAGCATTTTAAGTGAATAAGCAGCTAAAGATCTACTGGCCTAACAAATAAATTGGAAACTCAATTTGATGGAGCTTCCATTTGGATTCTTCAACTTTTGAATGCTGCACCAAACTAGTTCAAAACTTCAGTGACTATTCTAGGAATTGATAGGCAAGATTGTTATTGACTACAGTTCCTATGCGTACAGCAGCAACAAGGCACTAGTTGTAAATAGATGTCTCTGCAGTGTAATATAAAGTTCATAGAAGCTCTTCATGGTTTCTGGTATAACTGTTTTCGTTACACCTCTATCTGTCTTTAAGAGATTAATGTTCTGCTCAAATGATTTCCTAGACAGAGAAACAATGGTCAGAGGAGGACTGGCAGAAGCTCTGGGAGTTACGAGGATGTTGCACATGGAACTTTGAGGATTCCAGCAAGTAGGACAGCTTTTAACATATAAATTAATGCCTACAAATGTTGGAGTGCCTGAGCTACAGGTATATGTTTATATTGACCACAAATATTAGTTTCATAACTCCACAATTATCCTGACCTACAGTTAATATTGTCTCTTCATGCTTACGTTCACCATATTAATTTCTTTCAGGAGACTTCTGAAGTACACTAAGATATACTGTATAGCCTTAAATGGAAGTTCATGGAGAAACTTGTCCTAAACTGACAAATATCTATAGGACAATTAACACTGTGGAGATCCAATTCTGATGAGACTCCTCTGTACAGAAGCAAATAAAATAGGTGATATCTTGTTTGACTTTTAAGATTTAAAATAGAAAACGGATGTGCTTACTCATACTTTGAGAGGCTACACTTAGCACCTTAACTAAGCTGTGAGACCCTACTGACTTGTTTGGGTTTTCTCTTCCTTGCTGTTCTAGCTGAAACATTACAGGAAGAAGTACACAAAGAAGCTGAACTGTGGTCCCTCAAGAGTTGGATGTGAATCTGTTGCTGCAAACCATGACTGGATATTTCTAATCTACAGCATGGATCCTATGTAAGAAAGCAAAGCACATAAGCTTTCCAAATGCTGGCAAACCAAATTAAATAGGATAACTGTCTACTGTGTCCTCATTCTAGTGAACATAGTACATAAAAAAAGTGTTAGTTCATATCACAAAAGATAATTTGTGGATTGCCTGTTTATCAAGGGGGCTGGTGGGGGGAAGCCATCAAAAAAAACCTCAGAGTTTTGACTGTTGGGGAAAGAGACTATTGATGTTCCTTTTTTATGAAAAAGGATGCTAAATACATACATTTAACAATACATGCTAGCTCTAAAGATAAAATAACAGCATGAAACCTGAAGAATGTGTTGAAAGGGTAAGTGAGGGTCAAGTAAAATGCTATTCTGTAGCTTGACAGAGTAACTATCCCACCTTCTGGAGGAAAAAGGCATAATCAAATTTCATGCATTTGAGATAATAGGACCAGCTGTGCATAAATATTTGCAGAAGTAAGGCTTGGCTAATATTCCAGAGGAATGAATTTTCAGTTACCAACTGAACTGATATTGCTTATAGTCAAACAACCAGTCTGCATTTTCAGTAGTAGACCACCTGTAGAAACTGTTCGGTGTAACAACTGCTGTTCAGCCGAGTGCCTTCAAAACAGGGAGCTGATGAACATACTTGCAACCTCTGTTAACAAATATTGTCTTTGAAGAAGTGATGAACTATAAAAGTTTTTACTGGCTGCTTTTAATTATTTACTGCAACATACTTACTGGACTGTTGGTGTTCAATTTAATCTGGTGCCATAAATATTCTTAGGACAAGTGTTAAAGTATAACGAATATCCTCATTTGCCTGCAAGCATCAACTATTTCTGCTTTGGTTTTGATCTTTTTAAAATGGCAAAATCCATGAGAAGAGGGAGTAAATGCTTCTGGCTTGAATTTCAGGACACTAGCCACAACATGTTTCTGCACTAGTGTCACAGAGGAAGGAAAGCATATCTCTGCATTCAAGCTAGACGGTGGATTTGGGCTGTAATTTAATTTCCACAGCAGCATGTCCCAATCAGTTGGGAAGCTTGTAATTAACCTCTTCTCAGGAACCACAAGTAAGCAGAATTTGTTTGAGGAAACTTTGATTACTCAGTTGAACTGGATTTCCAGCTACAGTGCCTGTTCTTGTGTTAAAGCAAGTAAGTATTTTGGAAGCCTGCTTCCTCAATGATGCTTTCTACCCTATCAACTGATCTTGCTGCACAAGGAATCTAATACATACAGACCCTATGTGTAATATTGTGCTAGTTTCTTGGGCTAAAATTGAGTTCAGTTTGAAGTGCCAAGTCTGCAGGTTGTGCTTAAGTTGGTGGAGTTGAACTCCCTTCCTCGTGGGAGCGGAGAAAAAAGTTTTCAAGCACTTAAAGTATAAACCTAACAGCTTTTCAGAACATGTTTCTCTTCCTTTCTATTCTGTAAATTAAATTTGCGCACACAGCAGTAGAGAGGGTAGAAGATAAAGCACTCTAAAATGCAATGCTCTCTAGAATACATGCTTGGTCTCAGAAAAGGAAGTGGCAGTCTGAGCTGATGGCTGCCTTGCAGAGAGCACAGTCACATCTGGGCATGAGTGTGGATCCTGTGAGACCACGAGTGGGCAGCCTGTGTGGATGGTGCAGTAGCTCAAGACTTCCTCTCATAAATGAGGGATGTCTCTTCTGGTTTACTAAAGGCATACATAGGTGTTTTTCAGCTATTTTAACTTGCCCAAAGTCCCAACTGTGAACTGTTTGGGGAAACCTTCCTGTTTCTCAGACTTTATGCCTGGTTCCTATGGAAGATCGTGACCTGAGCTGTTGAAGTACTCTAACCTATTTTTTGGAGAAGCGTAGCAAGGCTTTTTCCTAAAGCTGTCTTGTCAGAAGTAAAATAGATACCAGTGTTTTGCGAGGACAAGCAAAGGAAGACTAAACTTGAGGTACTTCAACCCGAACTGCAGAGTATTTCTACTAAAGCTCCATGTCATGGTTGCTTGAGATAATAGAAGTTTACCTTAGGCTTGTCTAATACCCTGCCTCTCAAAGGGCAAAAAGCATTTTCTACTTCAGCCAACAAACAACACAATGGATTATTTCATCCAAAATTGGACAAAGGCCTTCATGTAAATTCTGCTACCCAGCAAAGACTATATACAAACACATGCAAAAAGCACTTAAAAGCCTGTTCCCTAGGCTTAACTTTCCATGCACTCCTCATTTCTACCAACAGCTTAGTCTGGTCTTGTCAGAAGTGTATTCTTCTCCTAATTATCAGCACAAAAGGTTTTTAAATCATGTTTTGACAGCTAAAATACTACATCTTCATAAACAAAAAGAACTGTCAATAGTGCTAGCGCAGAAGCAAAGGAAGCAGATGCAGTACTCAGAGCTGGGGGCGGGGACAATGATTCAAAAGTTAAGAAAAGCATCTGCTTACAGTTTGGTAGCAGCTATCTGTCTAAATCCAACCTAGAAAATTAGATCATGCTACAGCTGGCACAGGGATTATGAACATCTTGCTGGACAAAAAAAAACCCTTTAGAAGTAACAGTATTAGACCAAGAGGGTATTCTGTTCACTTTTGTCCTTTTCATTGTAAAAAAGAACAAACCAACCCACAACAATTTCCTGGTGTCTACAGGTCAAGCTAGCAAGCCTGCATTTGTTTTCCAAGCTTAGCAGAACCTCCTGTAGCAAAATACAGTAGCTTTATTTTACATGTGGCTTATTTCCCCCACTCTTAGTTTGCACGTGGGCCTTTAGGTTGAGCCTTTCTCCACTGAAATCCTGGGTTGGAAGGGTGCACGCAGGATCTCACTTCTCTTCCAAGCTCAGATCTATCTCATTTCATCAGCATTATATTCATATTCAGGTAACACAAACTCGAAATGAGAATGCTTTCTGAAAGCCACAACGTGAAAAACTTCACAATGAGCAGCACAGAAAGGCATTGACACCTAGAGTACATCAGCGGTTAGCAATGAAAGACATTGTACGACCAACCATGCCCAACACAAGGTGTGCCAGCACCTCACGGTATGAAAAGGAACAAGACACTGAGCGGCTTTTGGACCCGCAGACCAGGTGTTTCCTTCCCAAGCAGAGGAGCCTGAGTGCAGGCCGGAGGGGAAGGGATCGGATCCTCCCGGGACCGGGGGTGCCGAGCTGCCTCACCCGCCCCCCGTAAGCCGTCCTTCCCGCCCAGCCCCTCTCCTCCCCTCAGCGGCCGCTCGAAGGACAGCTCCGGCGGGCTGGGAGACGGCGGGGCCGCCGCCCCACCCCGCACCTGAGAGCAGCCCCCCGCGCTACGGGGGCTCCTTCCCCGGCTCCGGGCCGGTCCCACCCGCGGGGGTTCAGCCGCGTCCAGGGGAAGGGACACCCCCCCTCCCCCCCCGCCACCGGAGGGGGAGGGCGCCGCTGGGAACAGCCCAGCTGGGGGAGGCGTTTCCATGACAACCACCCTTTCCGCCCCGAGGGCCGCGCGCGCGCCCTCACCACAGGGGGGCGACGGTCCCCGTACCCCCCC
>Ga0065711_1028685_pt1 | contig 39758 bp, 16 predicted proteins | sample Hoacrofraction12_FD_59098 | JGI IMG/M metagenome (GOLD analysis project Ga0065711, IMG submission 59098) | Hoatzin crop microbial communities from Cojedes, Venezuela - Epithelial fraction 12 v2 (version 2) | ecosystem: Host-associated > Birds > Digestive system > Esophagus > Crop | place... | reverse complement strand
CTGAGACGATCAAGAAAATTGCTTGATGCTGTTTGACATTTAAACTGCTCATTTCACTGTTTCAGTCACTGTTCATCAGTGCGAGGCAAGAAAGAAAACCCTGTTTTTTCTCCCTCTTGGAAGGAAATACTGTGTAGTAAAGTTGCCAGCATCAGTGCATTCCCGTTCACTTTTCCATTCTTTATGGGTGTCCGTTGTTTAGATGGGACATCCAAAGACCTCCTCATTATGATTAATTTTCTTAGGAGGAAGAAGACAGACTGGAGCTTACTTTACTTGATTGAACTTTGACAGCTGTAAAGTTCTATGAAGAGACCATACTCCAACTCCAGATAATCTCTGCTGAAAACTAATAAACATGGAAGAACCAGAGAGTGAGATACAAAGGCTCAGAAAAAGTTGTCATAAACCAAAGGAGCCTACGAAGAGTGGCACATAATGAATATCTGTCAACACTTTTACTGCAAACTAATGCACATATTGCTTCTTGCTGTTATTAAATAGCTGCCATATCCCAGCCTGGTATTCACTGGTTTTCAGGATAAGGATATAGTTTCTTGTATTAAGTTTTATTCTTTCAGAGAAGAAGTGCTAACTCTTCAATGTTATATTTTAGCCCACTTCAAGAAAGCATCTTCAAAAATTCTAATATAGGTTTTCTTTTCGAAGAAAGTATCACTGTCTTCATCAACAAGCACAAACAGGTTCATTCATCACAAAATCAGATGACTCAAAATGCTGAACATTTTCATCAGCAAGATGAAAGACTATTTTTTTTACCTATGTTGATTTACACTGAATTAAGTTGGGAAGTTTGGATCTGTTTCTCACCAAGCAAAAAGGATCTTATTTTTAGGTTCATGGGGTGAATCCAGCTCTAGTCAGTGGTAACAGGACAGAACAGGAAAGATTTCAGCTTCGTGTTGACTGAAAGAAGTTCAGAATTTTATCTTCAATGTTTAAGATTTCCTGCCATGAACTGCTGCTATTGAATTCTAACTGCAGCTCAGAAGAAAAATCCCAGGGAAACAAAAAGCCTATAAAGAAGAATGGAGTGTGATGGAGGGTTAGGATTACCCCAGCAGATAACATGACTGCAAACAGGTTTTAAATACCTGCAAATAAATTGTTACATATTCTGATGTGTCCTGATCCCAGGTACTATGAGCTCAGCTGAAAACTAAGCCAGGACAGAGATACACCTTATGCTAAAACAAAGTATGTAAAACTTATGGCTACGTGTTGTAACTTTCACTCAGTGTAAATTATGAAACCCCTCATTTTATGAAGCACATTGCAATCAACCTTAGGAATTTTCAGGTGGAAGCAGCAATACAACATAGTCTCATAAAGCATACTATGAAACTAAAAATGTGCCAATGAAAAATAGTGACTTCACTAAAAGTCAACAGAGAAAAGTTACTGCTATTAAATTTAATCCGAAGACTTCTCTTTTGTCCTGTAACACATGGGTACATCTTGTCTGGCAAAAATCCTAAATCAAATATCCTAAAGTGATCACTGATGTGGACAAAACTTACAGGATGCAGAAGTGGCTCAACTGTGTCTATGGACAAGCCACAAAGTCTGCTCAGTTGCACTAGAAAGCCAATACTGGCTGTCAGCATTTCTCTGTATTTAGTTTTACATCTGTCATTTCTTTATTGATTTGGGTGCTTAAAGGATATTTATAATCCTTTTACCATGCGCTTGTGCCTTAACAGTAGCCTCAGCAAATTAGGTTACCTATAATTTTTTGTCACCGTCAAAAAAGAGAAATCTTCATATGATCTGGTAAGTAAAAGCAGCAGAGAAAAGGAAGCAGAAGCAGCCTCAGAAGCAGTGAGGTACTTTTTTTTAAAAAAAACAAAAAAAACAAAAACAAAAACAAAACCATGGTATCTGTTCCTGATAAAATTATTAAGCTTCTTGAAGATCTTTTAAAAGATGGCCACCATCAGTAACGTACAAAAAGTGTATTTCTTCAGGTATTCTCTACAGAAGTTTCTGGGCTAAGATTTCCTGTTTGATCCTTCCCAAGAGACAGCTAGCATGTACGTTCTTCACACTTCTCCACATGCAATTTATTCCTGCAAATTAAATGTAACAAGAGGTGCAGGATAAAAATGAATTGAAATCCCCATAAGCCAAACTCTCCTACCCAAGTAAACCCTCGACCTGATTTTGTTGCTCCAGTGGATTGCCATTGGAATTGTAATCAATTCCTTGGGTCAGCATGTTTCACCACCTGCAGCTCTGCTCTGCCTCCAGCTCTCTCAAAGAATTCCATGGAAAACGTGAAAAAGCATTTCTAGCCTTGCCCTAGCAGATGGGCCAGATTCATGGGCAAGTCAACACCACCCCTCTTCCACAGCTGTCAGGCTCTACGTAAGTAAATGAAGCCAGAAGAATCATTTTTGAAGACTAGAGCTCTGAATTGTTGATATTTCTACTGATAATTATCTGGCTTTATTTAGCATCTTATAAAGCAAGGCACAAATGTACAAAATTGCGTCTACTAAATCAGGTCATTTTTATATATATTTACACAATTATCATAATATAAAATGTGCTCAGACACTGTCATAGCACAGCAGTAGAGGAATTGAGGACAACCTGATAATAAACACAAATACCAGGTCCTACATTTCTATTTGTGCTTCACCTGAAGGAACATATTCATATGCAGATACACAAAGCAATCCAGCCACCGTCCTTTATTATTCCACACCTCACAGAGATTAAATTTTGTTGCTAAGAAGCTGTGGAAGGAGTAAAAGGCAGTAGACCAGCATCCAGAAGAAAATGAAGTAGAATAGGTCTGGCTGCTCAGCAGTCGTAACCTCATGAGTTGGTGCTGGCGTCTCTCTTGCTTCCAAGTCCTTTTTCTTCCTAAGAACAGGAGAGAATTTGGTAAGAGGCAAGCAAAAGAAGAAAAAACCCTCACTGTTAGTATTTCCTATAAAGATCAGAGGATGGACTAAAAGATAACAGTTTAATGAACCATTTCAGCCTGGTCAGTTGGAATCCAAGCTAGACTATGAGGTGCATAATGGGCTTTAGCGCTGCGTTCCCTTAGGAGCATGTGTACATAGCAATGTACATAGCAGTTAATCCTCTGAAAACTCTGGACAAATTCTCAGGTAGTCTGAATACATGCCATTACAGTACAGTCCTTTGATGTAAGGTGATTTCCATCAGTCAAAAAGATGCCCTTTTATATTCAGAACAGTAAACATAGCTCTGGGCAACACATACCACACTGTCACAATTTTACCTACACACTGTATCTGACTTGATATACTTTCCCCAAATCATCTGCTTTCAGAGCTTCTCATGTCAGATGCCAGAACATTAAACAGAAAAAGCCCAAGGCTTCCAGAAACAAGCTAGCAGTTGGGGTTTTGTAGGACAACTCCAAAATTACAACTTCGAAAACTTCCAGCTGCGTTTTTTAAGGGCAAGGCCCGATGGACTCTGCCAGCACCACTGAGCACTCATAAAGACAGGAAAAGCTCTTCTTTAAAAAGGCACAAGATGGTGCGCTCATTTTATAATACTATATGAATCATCCTCTGGTAGATTTCATTTTGATCTACTTTTGGAGAAAACTGTTTTTTGGCCTGTTTTAATGAGTCCTTTTTCTGGCTTGGGGCATCCTGCTTGCTCAGATATTACACTGGATATATACCTGAGTACTGCACTCAACTTGCTCAACATCAGCAGTCTGCAAACAGGCATAACTGTGACAGCTACTCATGTATTTTTTTAATGGAAGTGTGAGGCCAAGACACTAGATCCTGATAACATTTCGTGTGTTTTCTGCATTTAAACATGTCCTGGTTTTGGCCGGGATAGGGTTAATTTTGTTCCTAGTAGCTGGTGTAGTGCTGAGTTCTGGATTTAGTATGAGAATGATGTTGATAACACACTGATGTTTTAGTTGTTGCTAGGTAATGTTTGTGCTAAGTCAAGGACTTTTTCAGCTTCCCATGGTGTGCTGGGCGAGGACATGCACAAGAAGCTGGGAGGGAGCATAGCCAGGACAGCTGACCCAAACTGACCTGGGGTTATTCCATACCACATGATGTCATGTTCAGTATATAAACTGGGGGGCAAGGGGGGGGCATGGACAGGGGGTGAGGTCACTGCTTGGGGACAGGCTGGGTATCGTTCAGCAGATGGTAAGCAATTGCATTGTGCATCACTTGTTTTGTATATTCTGTTATTATTTCTTCCTCTGCTGTCCTATTAAACTGTCTTTATAAGAACCCACGAGTTTTAAATTTTTTTCCCTCCATTCTCCCCCCCAATCCCACTGCAGGGGGTGGTGGTGTGAGTGAGCAGCTGCGTGGTGCTTAGTTGCCAGCTGGGGTTAAACTATGACAAAATGCAACCATCATTTTAACTGGAGGTTCTGGGAGGTACTATTCAGTATCGACTGAGAGGGAAAACCTAAAGCAATCCTTGTTTCTTATAGATATGTAGACCCTCATACCAAAGGGATACATGCTCTATGTTCAGGATCTGTCACCTTAAGTCTAAACTAAACACATACAAGTTACAAAAACTCATGGGTGCTCTAACAGAGGCCAGAACGTCACTGAAGTATTGTCCCTCCCTAGCACTGACCACACTAAACTTCATCTTGACAGTCTTCCAAACCTGGAAAGAGTCATCAATGCCAGAGGGCCTCATATTTGAACTCCTCCCACTCTCTTCTTGGTCTGAAATATCCACAGTGTGGTGAAAGTGCTCACAATCTTGCTTAGGCAGCTGAATCTCTCCTCCCAAGTCAAGGAAAAGCATTTTAATCAAGGGGAGACTGAGTAATAAAGAAGTTTTGTATCTTACACCCATGGGAAATATGGACTCCAAGCCGTTACACAAGGCACCCAGTCAGTCTCTACCATTACAGTTAATTTTCATTTCCCTTTGTAACGTTGTTAGAAGTACCTAGGAGTTATGGAATCCTTGAAAAAGGCTTTATCTGAATAAGAACGACTCACCTGATGATTAATGGATTTTCACCCATATCTGTCATCTTCTGCTCATTTACACCATAGGTTTCCTTAAGCAAACCAGGAATAGATTATATTAAAAAAATAAAATTCAGCATCTTGCAAAGATGATAATTCTGTGTGTATTTTATGCACAGTATGTCTAACGTTTGTTCAAATAAAATGAAAGTGTGCTTAAAAATTTCTTCGCTGCAGGCACATCCACCACTGCAGTCTGGTACACACACAGAAAAGTAAAAAAGGTGTGAAATCACAGAAAAGGAAAACAGTTGTAAAATGAGAAGATTTTTTTTGCTTTCAACTGCTTTCACGCAGTTGAATAAACCTCCCCTCATTCATACATATTTCCAGTAGCTCTGACAGCGTTGCAAAACTAAAGCATCTGTGCGAAACTTCTGTTTCACTGAACATTGGTGGCAGCATTTCTTTAAAACCTGAAGATGGTCCGAATTTTATTTTGTGCTGAAAAGACTCATATTCCCATCCTTGCTCAGTGTGCCCAGATTGCCGATGCTGTCCCTTCCGAATTAAAAAATAAGAATCCAGAGCTCAGTTGTATAGTGTGCTCTCAAGAAACCAGTATGAATTACACCTGGCGTTAAGAATGCAGTTTGAGATTGCAGCTAAAATTCTTTCAGGTTGAGCTGCTGCTATTGAGATAATATAATACACCGCTACTATGAAAGAGAGGGAAAGAGCCCAACCTTTCATAAAAACTGCACTTCAGGAGACACCCAGCATTGCTGCAGGGCTGTGACCAGGACACCAGCATACATACAGAGAATGCACAAACTAAAAGAAACTGGAGCAGCAAATAAAGGCAGCTTCAGAGAAGCAAAATGTTGCAGCTGTACAGTTATGACAAAGTACGCCTCAGAGTTACGATAGATTTAATTGTAGTATCAGATACTCCTTTGTGAGTTTGTTCGAGGTTCAGTAAGGTTCAGTTCCATGTATTTAGGAGGGTTCAGTAAAGCTTTTCAGCTATGCCTGGTTTTGGCACTAAAATTGTTAGACATCACAGGGCTTTTGTATTATCACAGAGCTTTATATATAGAGTGGGCCCTTTTACAGTATGTGAATATTTGGAGTTTAAAAGAAACAGAGAAACAGTGATAAGTAAATTTCCACATACTTACCTCCTCAGAAATATTAGGAGATCTTTTTCGGAGATAAATGTTGGAATCACTGTCACTGGTGCTGAAATGCACGTAAAAGCACAGTTTTTAAATTCATAAAGAGAAGTTTTGTTTTGACTTCAGAGAGTGCCACTGCAATTGCACACGCTAGTTTTAAGCTATGCAAAATCACAAATATGCATTGGTGCATGTATTAGAATATGGACTTGACTTTATCAGTAACATTATAAAAAATAGTTTTGTGAAAATCTGACCCACAGTAAAATAATCCACATGCTTATATTGGAATCTTTTCTGAAAAATGGTGTGTGATAGGGTTTCTGCACCTTTGACATCACTGACATTTAAGTGAGAGTATACCCCAGGTTTTATGGCTATCTATATAAATAAAAAATTGACAGACCTTGCAAGGAACAGAAAGCTTGAAGGAGACAATGGGTTTTTCTAAGCAAACTCTTTCAAGTTCATAAGAGCGCTATAGTGATAAGCATCAACAGATTACAGTTCACGTCCCACTCAAATACATTACCTAAGAACTAAATTAGAACATAAGAGGGAACAGAAGCAAACGGAGTAAAATTAGCTGAGTGTCTCTGTAATGGGTCTGGCTCGGGTGCCGTTACCTTTCCTGACAGCAGCCCCTATAGCACTGTGCTTTGTGTCTGTAGCTAGAAGGGTGCTGGTGACTCACCGATGCTTGGGCTATGGCTGAGCAGCGCTTGCACAGCACCAAGGCTGCCTCTCCGACCCCCCCGCCCCAAAGGCCGGTAGCCTGGGGCCGGGCAAGAGGCTGGGAGGGGACACAGCTGGGACAGCTGGCCCAAAGTGACAAAAGGGATATTCTGTGCCATGTGATGTGCTCAGCAATAAAACTGAGAGAAGGGAGGAAGCTGGCAGAGGGGCACACACACACACGCACATGCACTCGTTATTAGGGCGTTTGTCCTTTGAGGCAACCACTCCGGCTACTGAGGCCCTACTTCCTAGGAAGTGGCTGGACGTTGCTTGCTGATGGGAAGAGGAGAATAAATCTTTTTTTTTTTTTTTTGCCCTGGTCTCCTTTTGCTTTGCTGCTACAGGTGGCCTTTGCTTTTTTTCATTAAACTGCCTTTACCTCAACCTATGATGTTTTAATCTTATTTTCTCCCCCCATCCTGCTGAGGATGGGGAGTGAGAGTGGCTTGGTGGGCACCTGGTGGCCAGCCAAGGTCAGCCTACCACAATCTCGTTCACTTGTTCATAGAAAAAAATTCCGACAAATATCTGTTTGAATGAAGCAGTGTCATACTTCCACGCAGTGAGTGTCACAATGCACATGGATTTTTTCATCTACGTTACAAAACACTCTTTCTGTTGAAAAAAAACAGTTGTAACACTGCCACGTTCAAAATGCACTGGGGTTCCAGCTGGGTTTTCTGTAACAAAGTTTGTACAGCAAAGTCACATCAAGTCCCACTGGCGCTAAGTCACTCAGCATGTTTAAGAGAAACACAGGAAGAAGCTGATGAGTCCCCATGCACTGCTCCAAAAAGAAGTCTACAAGAAACATCCAATGGACAGGGCACACTTCAAAAGACCAGGCATTCATAACAGTTAGGTGTATTTAAGCAAAGTTAATGTGAAATACCTGGTAAATTCCCGACAATCAGCAATTTCTTCCAGTTTATCTTGTAACAGAGTAGCAGTGGCAACTTCTGAGATCTGCAAGTGGTCTGCTTCGATCGTATCTTTCCCTTCTTCCTCTCTATTACTACTGTTTTCTGGCCTCTTCATTCCTGTTGATAAACCCTCTAAATGTTCTACTATGGCCTGTTGAAATTAAGAAACATTCTCCATTAGGCAACAAGACTATTTCCCTACCCTTCTAAATATCTTAGTAGTATAGCCTACTCAGATGCTAAATTGCACCTAGTACAAGATTGGAAGTCGCACTAAAGAGAATAAAAAGTAATTCATTTCTTGAAAACAATTTTGATACATTGAGCTATAAAGTATCATCAGTTCCACATACATATAATTAGTTGTCAGTTCTTATTATATAAGAAGTCATGACACGACATGGCTCTTCAAAGTAATCCGCTAAGACTTTTTAAAATCTATGCCCAATGAGTCTTCGAAGCTAACAGCAAATTGACTTCATTACTCTAGTAAGCGTCAGGACCAAAACACGTTCAAGCAACTTGTCTAAGCAACATATAGAGTAACACTAAATGAACACTCATTCCTGAAAAACACTGTCTAAAATTACTGAGCTGGAAAACATGTGTCTGCAAGAAGAGATGCAGTAGCAAATTGCCTAAATCCAATAGAATAATTACCAAAAACCCCCCCTCTTTCTCCTCTTCCAGTGTAGACAAGCCTTCATTTTACCCACGTAACTTATCCTACTCAAATTGGTTTAAGTTTTTGTAGGCAAACTTACTTGGATTCAGACAAAATTACTTTTGCCTGTATCCTTTCTGTATCAGCAATACTACTTTCTGTTCATCTCACTACAGATTATTAAAAATACCCTCTGTGATAACCTTTTATGCCTAGGGATTATACAGGAGCCTGAAACTACTTTAAAACGTAATTAAAATTCACATTTTTGCAGTACTATTAGTATTAGGGCTTATTCTCTCTTTTAATGTCCGATCTTCTCAGGGGTCTGCAATTCCATTCACTCCAGTAGAGGGCTGTGGCAAACAGCGTTACAGGACAGGAAATCAAGTACATTTTACATATTTCTTGAGAACATTGCAAAATGAAAGCAAATGAAAACCACTGAGGTCAGATGCTACTCGCCCATATATATGCAAAGAAATGCTGGTAATAAAAAAATAAAATACCTCAGGATGTTGTGGAATAGTGGAATCTTGATGGTCGATGGCCTTTTTGCCATCTTTTTCAACTTCTAACTCTTCTCCTACTAGTAACGGCACTTCTTTTTTATCGGAAGAATTTATGTGACAGTTGATTTCTGTCGTTTCCTCCTCGCTGTTCTCAGTATCTGTTTCTGATGGAGGGACACCTAGCTTATTCCCTATGTCTGGCACTGGAGCATCTTCCTTGTAGTTCTGTTCTGCTAAGCCCTTCTCATGTGAAACATCCGTTAGTGTTTCAGAAGAAGATTTGTCATTTCCAGTATCATAACTTTCAATACAAGGCTCAAGGTAAGCGTTCAAAACTGCTGATATGGGAACATTATAATGTGGATAATAAAAGAGATCATGGGGTATTACAGATACTTTTGAAGAACTGGGCAGCACTTCATCTGGAGACTCAACTTCATCACAGCTGTCCAGGTCCTCTGGATTTTTAGGTACATCTGAGAGAGAGTCATCAGATGCTTCATGCTGTGTAGATAGTTCTTGGCTTTTGAGATCAGAACCATTCAGTGAACAATGGTTAGTTTCTGTTGTCTCAACGACGGGTGATTGCTTTGTATGTTCATTTTGTGGAAGTTTCAGTATTTCCTCATTTAGAAGATGAAGAACATACTTATGCATATCTTCTTGTTTTGAGGTATCTTCTGGTAAAAGAACTGAAGTCTGGGGTTTGCTCTCTTCTACTTTATTTATAGATTCATCTGTAAGTATACCTGAAGTCCAGGACAACGGACTCAAAGAAGAAGTATTGGCTGAAAGGCTCTTAGTTTCGTTGTCATATTCAGTAGAGGTTTCTTTAGTAAATTCTTCAGAGTAGTCTTCAAAAGAGTCAACAGAATTTTTCTGATCTGTCAGAACAGCTGGAGAAAGGTCATCATTCTCTTTCAATGGATCATCAGATATGCCCCCTTCGCCTGACATGAATTTATCACTTAGAACCTCCCAAGAGGAACTGGATTCAAAACTGAAAGATCCCGTAATTTTCAGTGAGGTAGGCCTCTGAGGCTCCTCTTCCGACACTTCCTGTGCATCGCCTAACACATGACTGAATTTTCCATTACATTTTTCAGGAACGGTTTCTGATGGGATTCTCTCAGCGGTGTCATCAATATGAACCTTTGGAGGAGCAGGATGACTCCTTTCGTGATTAACAGTGTACATGTTTTCTTCACTTTCACTTAAAATCAAGATTTTGCCTTCCTTTTCTGAAGGTGTGTCTTTGATGTGGACGTACGTGGACTCAATTGGAAGCTCCCTGTCAGGATCTGTAAAGTCTTCCTATAAGTGATAATACACCATTAAAAGACAAATCATACCTCAGACACCATTTTACTTTTCCCAAACACTACAGAAAGAATAATTACCTAGACCATCACCCCATTATCTTGTGAATGGCCAATTAATGACTCATTTTGAAAGCAGGGAAACCAATTTGGCAAGTCAAGTGACTTGAACCAAGTTCAACATCAAGAAGCCACTTGTACAGGAAGATCAGAATGCAGACAAGCCTACTCCTCAGTTGCTAATGTATTCATCTTTCCCTGCTGCACCTGTGGAGACAACCGACTTGGCTTTTTGACACAATCTCAAACCCCAGGAATCAAATAAATCTAACAAGTTCACTATATCCACTGTGAAATATATTATTAAACTAGATTATTCCATTCCAGCAGACTGTATTTAAAAAAAACAAAACAAATAGCATTTTTCTTTGTCTATTAAAATGCCCACAAGTCTTAATGCCAACAAATCTTATGGCTCATCAAATCTAATAATAATAATTAGATCATTATAATAATTTTAATTCCAGTGGCTTTAGTAATGCCCACCAATTTTATAAGCTACAAATACATACCAACTGGAACATTCAGTCCAGAAATGACAGGAAATACATTTTGTGTAGGAACCATCATTTATGTGCGTGTACTCTAGCACAAAAACTTACCCAGATACTCGAGGGAGACTAAGTCCCTTGGAAATGCTTTCAAACCAAAAAGATTATGTTGAACTAGGTTTGTCTTGAAGTACGAGCAGCCTCCATAACAGTTTTTCACCTTATGTAGATCTCTCCTCCAGTTCCTGGGACTTCCTGTTTTTCCTCGAGTTTTGTCTCTATCCTTGAATTCCTCTGTAAGTTTATCCTCTGTTTCTCAGCAGACCTTTGTCAATCCCCGACACTGTCAGTCCCTGCTTGCTCCTGAATTCTTTATTTTTGACAAAGTCTGCATCAAAGTCCCAGTTCTTTAAGCTGCAGTTAATTTCATGCTTACAATGAGTGATTTTGACTGCTGCATTGACAAGACTCAGCCTCTGGTATCTCGTGTCTGATATCTGCTAAATTCAGATTGATTGTGGCTCTCAAACTTGAGAAAACAGAAGTCAAAATGAAATTCGAAGTCCAATGAATCATCATAGGTGAAGGGATAGAATTCAGCCTCATTTAAGACTAATATAGCAAAGTAGTAGAGCCCTATATAACCAGTTCTAACCTCTGAAAGCTATAATTGGATGCAAATGTTTAAAAGCACAACTCTACCTAAAGCATTCTAGCCATCGCCAATGAAAGCCCATTTGACTGGATTTAACAGAAATATGAAAAATTAAATCTGAGTTTGTAGTTTATTTTAAATAGCTTAGAAAGAAACCTGTAAGTTAAATACAGCAATATCTGACTTTACTAAGCACACCAAAGCAAACTAAAAATATGACTTGTGACATAGGAGTAAACACATACCCCTTCCAGCTCCGGGAAGTGTTCCAGAAATTGCGCCACGTACGTCACAATTGACTGTTCATCTGGTGATTCCACCATGATATCTGTGGAGACAGATGCAAGGGGCTTGAGCACACATGCCTCTAAAACGCTCTTGCAGAGGAACAGATCGTCAGACATTTATCCTGCCTTTATGAGGAGAGAAACAACGGCTACAAACGCTTTTCTTTTTCTGACAAATAAGAGAAATACTTTTCACTGTTGATGGTACTTGAAAGAGTTCTCAACACCTTACTCACATTAATTTTTTCCTATTTCCAAGCACATACCGAACTCTGACCAGGGTATATTTTCATCCATCCTCATACTGTCATTTATGTTGTTGTCACTAGACAGTGATCTTGTTGAGTGACAGCACAGAGGTTTATTGTTAGCAGGATGGCCCAGTCTTCTAACAGGTGACCCATGAAAGCACAAATAACCAATCTGTGCTTTCAGTCATAAAACGAAGGCCTAACGCCTGTCTAGTAGACTTTAGTAAAAACACTGCAAGAAGCAGGTCTATTTATATACGTACATTTATATACACACATATATGTTTATGTTTACACATTGAAATATATATATGTGTATATATGCATTGTAAAGGAAAAACTGGGAGATGCAAATACATTTGAATAGATATCTACCCATTTTCCTGGTATGGCAGACTCACACACTTCATCCTGGAGTGACATTTAGTCTGCAGACTGTAGGCATTACGAAATGGTGCTAATGCACTGAGACACCTCTCAGCATAGCAAGGTGGTGATTAACACCCAGTAGTAATGCAGATGCCACACAGCATCTAAACATTAACCAGGACCAATGTACATAGCTAAAACTATGGTAAGATCTCTGCCCCTAAGGAGCTTACAGATAGGACTGGAAGAATACGACTACAAGCCAGTGTCCAATTCCTTTTTATTTTTCTTATCAATCAGCCCAACACACAGATCACATCAACAGCCTAACCACTGGGAGGTTTTTGGTAGGTATCACAATGTAATATTCATTAATTCATTATAGTTTGAATGTTTCCCAACCAAGCTGATGTAGGCGTTTTACCTTCTGGTTCTAGGAGCCGAGGAACACCCAGCTTATTTTGTGCTATGCTGAAAGCATCCTCCAGGTTTTCTCGAGCCGATTTCTCCAGCGCTTGCTTCATATCTACCAAAGTAGAGTCTATTGCTTTTATGATAGCTAAGAAAGCAAGGCCACTCCTCCAACTGCTGGCAAAGTCCTGAACTGCAACTCCGTACCTAAACAGAATTACATACAGTTTACACGGGTGGTTGTGTTACAAAATCCAAAGTAAAGGCATCATCATTTTCAAAGACTTCTGAAAGTTAAAAGTAAGGTTGCTGAGTTGCACTAGTCACTTTTGAGATCTTTTTGGATTTTGAAATGTAAAAAATGTGTCCATAAAACGCAAGGATTCACAAACTGGAATAGTGTGGCTAACAGCTGGTATCAACCTGCTTGTAGGAAGCAGTTAGTAAAAACAAAGCCCTCAAGAACTCAGCAACTACATTTAACAGTCACAAAACCAAATGTCTCTGTGATTCCTGTTTCTGTTGCTCTCCAGCATTTTAATGCCATAGCTTGGGCAGACTGCCAACTCTTAAGTATTTAAAAACATAAGCATAAATGATTCATATTTCTGTGTACTTGGCCTTCTATAGCAGAAAATTGTGCTTTGCCAAATGCAAATGGTGTCCGGATATGTATAAACCACAAGTGTGTTAGGTGCCCGAAGTTTTGGAGGGAAAACCAACCATCAAACTTGCAGTGAAATACAGCCGCAGAATAGAAAATTCTGCACAGGTCATTGGATAACAGGATTATAATGATGCTATTATGTTTTTAATAGCACAGTTGCAAGAACAATTTTCTCCTATTAGATGTTTTCAATTTGTACTCCTTGACCAGACTGAAAAGTCTACGGCCGTTACTTCTCTAGTGCTCACTTTCCTTGTACCACCTCCCTGTTAATAACCTTATCAGGATTATTCTGGGACTATTATTTTGTGCTTCCTCTATGGTCTGCACTGGCAGCAGTGAACTACGGATCTCAATGGGATGAGTTTATCTGCACAACAAGCACCCTTAGCTTCATGGGAGATAACCAAGGGATGATGCGGCCCACAGGACCAAGTATTTATGATGTAAATTTCTGTCTTCAACACTAGACAGAGAACATTTGTGTTCACAGGAAGATTTGAACATATAAATCCATCAACAGACAAAAATGCCAAATATTGAGCTATCCAACTTGTAAAAGTAAATTTGACCCATGCCCTTCCTCTCTGGAAGTGATCGCCTCAGATAACAATATATGTACAATACACTCCAAGCATTTACACATGCACTAGACTTCTCACACTAAAGTTTTTTAACCCGACAGTAACTCTGTCAGGTTAAAGCACTACTAGACAAAATGCTTTGGCGAAAGAACTGCTTTTTTATTAAAGAGGAGAGAGATGTGTCGAGCCACGGAAATAGACCCCATGTTACGCGTTCATGAGAAGTGATCTAAGATTCACCCCCTTCCCCTCTTCAATTCTGAGGAAAGAGGGACTCTAATAGGGGCTGTGTCCTTCACGGCACTCTGCAGAACACAGAGAAGCTCCCTCAGGGCTGCTGCTTAATTGAAAAGGCTTTGGCTAAGGTCTTTCAATACATTTATTTTTTCAGTTCACCCCTTGTTTATGCCTACCCTTTAATTAGCAAAAGATATCAAATAGACTGCAGGAAAGCCAGGGGGCAGGGGGAGGAGGGAATGATCCTGTTTTAAACAGCGCCAAGCAGATTAGTGCAAGTTAACATTTAACACTCAAACCATGAAGCCAGCAATGCACAGTTTCAAGGGCAGACGGCCGCCGTAGACGCACGGCCATAGGGATACACCCCCCTGCAGAGACCTTGTGCCTGCAAACTTTGAAGGCAGAAGAAGTCACAGTGCACGGTAATGCACACACGGGGCAGGAGAGAGAAATGAGATTCAGCTTCAAAAGGGCAGGTGGCAAAACACATTCTTCCACGAGGGTTTGTTAGCTTACTTTCTGGTTTTCCTCTGAACCCAGATTAAAAGAGCTCTGATGGCTTTCCGCTGATCCTTCACTGTAACAGACATATTCCTCTCCACGCTGGGAGTGCTGGGGTGGGATGCATCAGACTCTGGACCGCTGGGCCCGGAGGACAGGCTGGAGGAGGAGGAGTTCCTGTTGAGGTTACCTGTCAGCTCCTTAATCTGTAATAAAAAGCGAAACACGCAGTGCTCTGATTTAACACCAGCTGCACGCAGAACTCAGTGCTGGTTTTCATGCAAACTTTAAAGGTAACAGCACCATAACTGAATTTTAAGAGGTAATTATAGACCTGTGTCCATTGTAACGCTCAACTTCTATTGCACTGGCGTGACAGCCAGCAGCAGCCCAGCTGGCAACTCCAGGAGACACAAAGGGCACAGCATCAGTTAAGCCCGAACTATGCAAATTCATATTAAAAAAAAAGCAAAGAAACACGTCCTTGAAAGAAAAGTTAGTTTAACTGAAATTGTTTTCTCTTCACATGACTCGCTTGAGTGAAATATTTTTAGTCAAGAAATGGTGCCCTGGACCAGCACTCCTGACCTCGTCAGCATTGATATTTGATTCCAAATTATCCCCTCTGCTGCTTTTAGGTCCCCATGCCCTCTGCTGCTGGGGCAACAGATTCTGGTCACAACATCTCTGCCTTTGAGTCCTGCTGGCCAAACAGGTGCTGTGCACCCCTGTTCAGCTTGAGGATCTCAGCTAGGGAGAGAACGCCCAGTGCAATTTAGAGACAGAGATTATTTTCTAAACCTGTAGCCAGTTCAGAAATGAGCCCAAGAGAATGAAAGAGCCTCACAGTCCTACGAGAGTTACAGAAACCCTCCCTCCGTTTCTCTCTGTTCATTAGAATTTGGCATTGTCTAGAAGGACTTTTTCAAAATACGTGTAGATTAGGGAGCAGTTTTAAACTAAGCCTGGGGCTAAATCAATTTTCAGGCTCAAATCAGTTTTATCAGTTCCAGGCCCTTCAAGATCTTTCATTTGGCCCTCTACATCAGTTGCAAATTTTTGCCCTGTTGAGTAAGTCTCCGGAGATCAGTGATACTACATGGAATTTTCCACCACACTGGACCAAATCCAGAAAAGGTTATTGAAAATAAACTGTGACCTGGAACTAAACCTGAGACGTTGGTTCAGATCCAGGCAATCTGGAGCAGAACCCTGAGAAGGCACAGGAGAAGGGAAAGTAGTAATCTGAAGCTCTCATTCTGGTCCAAGTCAAACGAGGGCTTAAATTGTCTCCTATTTACACCAAAATAGGTCCAATTAAGTAAAATGAAAGCAGCTGCAGGTATAAAATTAGTGCATATTACGAGGGAAAAGCTTGGGTTTGGCATGCTTAATCATGTTCTTTAGGATTAAAAATCAATTTGAAAATCAGTATTGAGCTGGAGTGGATTGATACCATGAAGATTGTTCACTTATGATTAAAGTATTCAAGTTTTATTACCTGAAAAAACAAGATTATATTCCATATTAGTCCAAGTACCAGAGAGGAATTTCCATCTGCTATTTCTGCTGCATCGATGCTAACAAGCTTTACCTGTAGAAGAGATCATAAATTCACAGCCAAATTCAAAGCAGCAAGGTAAATGCAAAAAATGCACTGGCTTGAACTGAGACTACTGGATATGTCCAGAACACTTCTGCCACAGGCTGGCCAGCCAAAAAGCAAGACTAAAATATTTGTTAATGACAATTTTGCCCTGACCACAACCACCCTGCTCACGGAACTCTTATCTCAAGCCCCCAGTATAGTCTGCAGAACAGAAGTGAGCCTGGTTCTGCATCCTCAGGACCACAAATGTATTTCCTCCCTACAAAAATGGAACAAGATGGTGCCCCCTCCAGTGGACCCCATTCTTAAAAAGTAGACAGTCAATTCTCGTACAAAAATTAAAATTCTAATGAAGATCTGTTTTGCTATGCATCTTCCTTCTCCTTGCTTATCTCACCTTACGCAGCTTGTCACAGAGTTCTGGTTAAATCAGTTAGCATAGGATAGGGTTGCCTAATCCAAGCAAACTCTAAACTTGCCCACACTGTGGTTTCTTCCACCTGATAACACCAGGATGTTATTCTCTTAGACAACACAGACTTGGTTTTGGCAAAGGTCGTGGAGGAGGGAGGAAGCACGGAAGCTGTCAGTACTGCACATGGCACCCAGACCGAGTTAAAGCCCAGCATACAGCCCATTTATCACTGAGAAATCCTGTACGTGATGAGTCACTTAGCAGTGCTTTACCCTGCTGCCCCAGTTCTACAGAAGCATATGCTGATGGGTTCCACCCACTGTGGTTTAATATCTAACCCTGCAGCTCTTGGCAGCCAGGGGATTTTGCCAACACTTTCATCACCACCCTTCACTAACCGGTTTGGTTAAAATGAAAAAAGGAAAGCAAAATAACTTTTTATCTAGTGGTTCATGCAACAGTTTTCAGTCTTAGCAAGAAGACACCTCTAGCTGTCATATTTTAAGGCTCAGATTTCTTGCTAGCTCCAAGGTATTTGGCATGGGAGAACCTTTAGACCTAATATATTTGCATACCAGTTTCTCCAAAATGGGGAGCAAGTGGCATTTATCATTCATAGAATCACAGAATCATAGAATGCTGTGGGTTGGAAGGGACCTTCAGAAGCCATCTAGCCCAACCCCTTTGCAGTGAGCAGGGACATCTTCAACTAGGCCACATTGCTCAGAGCCCCGTCCAACCTGGCCTTGAATGCTTCCAGAGATGGGGCATCCACCACCTCTCTGGTCAACCTGTGCCAGTGTTTCACCGCCCTCACTGTAAAAAATTTCTTCCTTATATCCAGTCTAAGTCTACCCTCCCTTAGTTTAAAACCTTTACTCCTAGTCCTGTCACAACAGACCTTGCTAAAACGATTTTCCCCATCTTTCCTACAGGTCCCCTTTAAGTACTGAAAGGCTGCAATAAGGTCTCTCCGCAGCCTTCTCTTCTCCGGTCTGAACAACTCCAACTGCTCTCGGTGTCAGCTCTGTCCCTTACTGCTGCTGATGTTTGTCACCCAGCCCAGTAGAGTTATCTGGCTGTTTATTCTTAAGGGAACCAGAAATCCATAGAAAATCAGGTGTTTTAGCACCACTAATTAAAAGGCCATCTGTGTCCAAGGCTCATCCCACCTGGCCTTGGTCACTGAGGTTCTAGGTTGTCCTCTGGCGAAGTCCTGGCAACCAGACATGCTTCAGCTGCAGCTCTGCAATGTGTTGATATCAACAGAGCGAAAAAATCTCATCTGCCAGTAGGCCTTAGCTGGATTTGGGTAGAAAGTGTCAACTGGGAAACTGTTAAGAAATCTGAGAACTTGTAAAATGTTTCTTAGCAGTTCTATAGCAGGACATGTAGACATACACATTTAGGGCCAGAGCAGTCCCCACTAGTGGATTTTCCAAAACGACACTGGAACACCTGGAATTTGCTGGACAACTTCTGGACTTTTCACATCCTCTCTTGGGGAAAAAGGCAAAGGAGTTTAAACCTCCCACATCTACCAGGTCGTAAGAGATGCACTAAGGCCTCACATCACGCTCGTTCCTGCGCTGGGATTGCAGTGACTCTTCTGCAGGACTAGCACTGCTGCAGGATCTCTGGAGCAAGAGCTAAGCTCATTGCAGGGAAGCAGCAAAGTGACATCAGTTGCTATTGTGTCATTCCATGCAAGGCAGGGTTTTGTCCCTGTGCACACACCAGATCCCTCCTCACCCCTCCTCTACCCTGTAGAGTACATGCACCCTGGAGTCAATATGATCATCAATTACATTTTTTTCCCAGATGCTATAGTGCAGAAGTTGCAAAACTTTATTTCAGATACTACATAAAAAGATCTTTCAGTGTGGCAAGAATGCTGCAGTCCTTTATAGGACTTGGTCCAGTATCTGTTTTCTGTTTCTGAAAAATCTAGGTATACCATGTATACAAGCTGTTACATGGCTGGGACTTCTCTTCACCCCATTACTTCTCAACATTTTACAAGAGCAGAGAGTTTTCAAGACACAGGCCACATCCATAGGGGTTTGGAATAAAGCCCTAATGGGAGAAATAAAAAAAGGAATGAATCATTTCAAGCTACAGGGTCTGATCTTGCTCGGTAACAACTTTAGGAAATGATGTTGCAGTGTTGCCACACTGTCTATGAGGGAAGTGATATCCTTATAAGGTTTTGATTCCTGGAATTATACATTTATGTCATGTTCCCAGATTAAATTTTCTCCTGCCTTTGACTCATGATCAGCTGCAGCAGCAGTTTACCAGATAAATACATGATTTGTAATACAGAAAGTATTTCTGATGAAAGCAAGTCATCTACCTTCAGTGTAATTGAAGTAATGCCACTAAGACCCAGTTTATAAAGATTATTTGCATTTCTTATTTTCTTTTAATATTGGGTTCCTGATCCTTTAATCCTGTTGAACTTTTACATTATAAAATGAACAAATAATCCCTGTTTTAGACTCTGTAGGTGTTCTCGTTGTGCATGTTTATGTGGCTTTTCAGCCTTGCTGCTAAGGTAAGTCACAGTGCCTTTAAGCGGTACATTCCCCTTATGTACATGCAGCACATTAGACTAGTCACAGTTACAACAATTACAACTTGCAATATACATCAAGAGAAGATATTAAGACCAGCCTTTGAAAATACTCACATTACTGTCCTCCAAGAACTTAAGTGCTTTGGCTATGTTGTTCAAACGAAAAATGCGATGGGTTGAAGATTTGTACTCATGCATCTAGAAAACATAAGAGCCACACAGTTTTTAGAAATGGTGGAATTATACACCACTACATACAAAGCTTAAAAAAACTACAAACACAAAGGCAAAATAAAGCTAAGGAAATCTACCTATATAAAACTATTGCCATCTTCTCTGATCAGTAAGGTGCGTCAACTACATGATCTGCCCTTGATGGAGCAAAACAGGGTTAGCAACCAGTTTTCCTGCTCTCCTGATGCTATCACTCTCTTGGACCTGCCACGCTGATTATTTATGTTATCCCTCCCCCACAGCGTTCAATCACAGAATCAGATTTACCTGAAAATTTGTAACAGTAGATTTGTTTTGTCTTGAATTAAATCATCTTCACTAGCAAGTGTGAGCAGTTTTTGTAGCAGGCACAGGCAGGTGGGAGGCAGAAACCTTAACTTTGGCAGAGATGAAACAGGTTTGTGACAAGCCTCCCTCTCTCCCTGCAATCCCCCTTTAGCACACTGTTTTTATCACATGCAGGAACACCTAACAGCCAGTGCAACACGTTTGGCCAGCTGACCTTACCGCCTTCCTTGCCCTTCTCCCTGACCTCCCGGGGCATAGCCTAGGGATGTGATTCCCCCTGCAACTCCTTTCCAGCCTGGCTCTCAGTGAAGTCTCTCTGAATGCACACAGAGACACTGCTGCTTCTGCTACAGCTCCCCAAACCTGCAAGAATATTGAAAAATAGGTGGTTCTGAATGTGTGACCACAGTGGACATCCATGCTGCAGTATGCAGATGGTTCGGTCACTACAGAGCATCACCAGGTGACTGCAAGCGCATCTGCAGTGGTGAGATGGCTGCAGAGCAGGTCGCTCCTCTTATCCAAGTGTGATACGCACCCAGAAGAGAGTACTTGCTGACAAGATTGATGTAGAAAGAAAACATTCAAATCAACTGTAGCTGGTCATTTATATTTGCGCTGGGTGTTTCCATTTCTGGTATGTGGATCTTTACACAGCTCTTACAAAGAAAGGAGGAGAGAGAAAGATTCTGATAAGTGAAGCTTTGCCCTTCTGATTTAGGCCGTGTCAGTAAGACTAATGAAACCTGAGCCAGGATACCGGAACTAAACTCGCAACTATACCAAGCATCAGCAGACCTATTAAGTGTCATAATGATCTTAGAAAAAATAGAAACAGAATTTATGGATTCAAAAAATAATATAGCAAATACATCTTTTCTTGGTAATGTGACTTAGGTGATCTCTAAATGGAATATGTGAGCATTAATGTATTAAAGCCTTAAAAAACCGGAGTGTTATGAACATTTACAGTGACCACGCTTCGTTTACACCTCATTGTTATATATTTCTTTGAAATCTAAGTTACAACTCAGGACACCATCCTGTAACATAAGGAAATCACAACAAAGCTGCTGAAATTCTTATTACTATACCCAAGACACAGGACCAAATTCACCCTTATTCCTTGGATGTCCATACATTGTTGCTCGTAACATACAGAGCTCCATATCTATGGAGGTTTTTCCCTCTTGTATACATACCAGCTTTTGTCCTGACAGGACTTCCAGTAGCGCCATCAAGATTTTGCCATCTTGTATATCAATAAACAAGTCTCTCACTTTCAGAGGAGGCTTGCACTGTGAAGAAAAGAAACCAGGTACCTTTTAAAGCAGTACTGTTTGGTAAATCACCATGATACCATAGAGTAAGAAGGAGAATTTTACAAGACAGAGATACTAGAAATAAATCTTAGCCTGCAGGAAGAAAGGCTTGTCATCAGTGGCAGTTCTGTCCTAGGAATGTTAGAGCTAAAACTGAGATACAGTACTCATGTAACTGAGATCAGACAAGGACTTACTCCAGATTTCCCATAACAGAATCTCGTCCTTAATAGTCTGCCTAGGAAGTGACAAGCCAAGGGTTGGGTGCTGATCCCTCATACTAAGACAAGTCCAGCAGAAGCGAATCCCACTTTATGTCCCAAATAAGCCCAAGATCCAGCTTGGCCACAATGTTCTGTGTCCTCTGTAAGGTTTCTGGTGGTACCATTCTGTTTCCCAGTATCCCCTAAGTACTTTAAATAGCAGCTTCTTGTATTGTGTCTCTCTTTTCTCAGCAAACTCCTCCAAAGGGAACCATCTCCTCACTTCACCGAGGTGTCTGGTGATGCGTGCACAGTGGGGCACACAGCCAAGTCAGCTCAGCCCTTGGGGGAAGTCTCAGCTGCAGCAATTACGCTGTGTTCAGGTGTCACTCACTCTGTTGTCAGAGCCAAGTCTTTTTATCTTTGGTTGGGCAATGCCCTACTGTTCAATTAAGCACTGCTTCTGGCAAACAGGGACCACACATGTTTGTTACTAGTCTTTAATCTAGCCAAGAGTACTGAACAATGCTCCATACTTAAAGAAAGAAAAGTGTCATTTTTTCAAAATTAAATAACCTATCTGAAAGCCTCAAACCAAAATCTTTTTCATTCTTTCAGTACTTAAGACAAGAACCACCAGAACTCAGAAGATGCAGACTACTCCCAACTATCCCATGACCAGCAGAGCCATCTCCTCTCAAAAGATGACCCAGATGGGATGGTGGGCTCCAAAACGGGACACACCACACCATAAGCTTCCTGAAGAAGTACAAGAACAAGACTTCACTGCTGCCCTTAAAAGAAAGAAGCCACTCTGCAAGAAGTGCTTCTTTGAGGATAAAGGCAGAAGGCGCCTTCCTCAGTGGGTGTCCTCTGGGAATAACCTGTAATTAGAGAGAGCTTTAGCGAAGCTCTCATTATTTATGTGGATATGTTTATTATGCCACTTCCAGGAAAAACATTAATATAGCAGCAGACTTTTGCCCTCTCTTTAGAAAAGCATTTTTTTTTGTTGAATGAGAGAGGAAAAAAATTTGCATGCACTCCAGAGAAAACAGTTCACCTGCCCACAAAGGTTCTAAGACTTCATCTGCTTGGCACAGCAGAATTAACAGTACCCTATAGCCTTTCTCATGATCTAATTCCTTCTGTAAATCAACGACCTTCTCCACAGTCACACATTTGACAACCCTTTTTGACAACTTCCAAAATTGCAGTTAGTTTAAAGCCCTACAGCCTGATTCATGAAGCAATCACATAATACTGTCTTCGTGAGAGACCTTTGGGAACAATTGCTAGTCAAAACATTTCCAACTAGCCTTATTTTGATTCTGCAGCGAGATTTAAGAGGATCCCTTTATTCCTTCATTGACGCTCACCATAGAGTAGTGGACTTAGGCAACTATATATGATGCCTTTCTTCAAAAACTCCTTTGCTTTACTATGTCTGAAACACAATCACGTCCAAGAGCCACAGGAACTAGACTGAGAGTCAGCCTGAAGCCCATACTCAGTCCCAACCTGTACTTTATGAAATTTAGCCACAGATACTAAAAGCACTGTGAAGCTCAAACTTCAGTCCACGTTAGGACTTCATCTAGATCAGGAAGCTGGTCTCAGTCCTTGATCCTGCACTAAGCATTGTTACCATCTCAGTAATGTTAAGATTTTTTTTTCTCTTTTCATCCTCAACAGCATGAAAATCATTCTATGGATGGCAGACTACTCAGGAGAGTTAGTACTTATCTACTAACAATAAGAACAGCAAACTAGGTTTAATAGCTGTATTATGGTGTGATTAGGAAACAATTACATCTTAAAAATACGAAGTGATGTCCAAAAATTAGTTCTCTAATGTAAATAGATATGTAAAGATCCCATCATACACTCCCCTCCCCCAAACAAGACAAACAAGGAATTAACGTTTCCCATCTGCAGATCTGGGATGAAGCCAGGTTCTGAAGAACATCTGTCTTTGGCCATGATGCCTCAGATGTTCAAACTTCCAGTCCAGGGAAGAACACAGTCATCATCACTTGAGAGCATCCTCAACTTTTGATTTTATGTGGGTACGTTCTGTGGGAAAATTCTAGCCTCCTGGTAACAGTCAGTAGCACTAAAGACTTAAATGCACCTGAGATAAACTGAAGGCAGACAAGCATTTGTTGCACCTGAAAAGCAATTATCATTTACCCAGAAACATGCTTTCACCTTCCCCTCATTCTCCTCCAAATGTCCCCTTATGCTCGAAAGTCAACTTTGTTTCCAAATTTCAACTACTTTACAAGGGATTAACTGCAAGCTGTCTATAGCTGGTTCTTTGTATCTCAATATCAAGACTCTTTGTCAGTCTTACCTTTCCCAAATGTAGGTTTATCCATCTGGTAAAGGTCCTCTTCTGTACATTTTCCCGTTCCACTAGAAATATCATAAACAAAAAACAGCACTTAAATTTCCAGAAGAGGGAAAGCTGGTAGGAAATTTCAAAAACTGATGCACAAAAAATTCAGAATTCATGAGAGGCCCATGAATAAAACAAATATATTCCACATCAGGAAGGCCGAGCTATGACGTTTTATTCAATTTCTTTGCCCAGACATGAGCTATACACTTGCAGATGCATTCTAAAGAAGCAGTCTCTCTTAGTTTTGCAATCTTCAGTGTGGCTCTTGAGAGGTAAACATTTATGTGTTGTGCACAGCTCTCCAGTGTTGTTAGCCTCTGAGCAGACAGCTTGACCCTTCTATGTCAATTTATAGGATTATTGCTCCGACACCCTCATGCAAATGGGCTGGCGTGGATTCCAATGTGCTTACTTGCATGCACAAGGAAACAGGGCTGTATTAGCCAACACAACAATTTTGACTTCATTCTCATGAATGAAAAAGCCTCATCAAATCTCATCTTCCCAATCTTCTCCTAACTAGTGCATTTTACATCAAAATTCCAACTCCTGACATTGAAGAATCATTTTATTTAGATTGCAATATGACGAGGAGTACTTGTTCCTTGCCAGAATTGCTGTATGCGAGGTGCTGTACAAATAGCTCTTGGGCCAGCTGAAGAGTTTTTAATCACATCTGCCATTTCCTGAATCCATTTCAATAGTGAACTACAGCAAAAGTGTAAGGGGAGTCGTATTACTGACCAACTTTCATTTACCTTCTAATATAAAAAAGTAAACCATATATTTAATATAAATGAAGTAGACTGACAAAGTAGTATTTCATTTGAGAGACAATTATTCTCAAGTGAGTCTCATATTTCACTTGAATTAAGGAAATCTGGCAATTTATGAACAAAAAACATTAAAACTGGTTATATGCTGTATTTCAATTTACTCATACAGCATATCAAATATATTTTAAAACCATTTTGTGTTTCTTCAGCCCTACAAAAATAGCTAACCTATCTACTGGGAAATCACACTCTGTAAAAGTCTGGTTTGTTTTTATTGGTCAGACTAATTATAGGCTAAGTAGTAGCTTCCGTAAATCAAATTTTAATATTGCTCTTTTGATCATTTTAACTGAAGGGTCAGCAGCCTCTAATCATATGTATAATTGTTTTCCTTATTTTGATGTATTGGAACAGAGCTTTCAGCATGAATTACATGTCAGTGATGGCCATTCAGGCCTTTTAAGTCTCCTTATTCCCATAAAACCTGATTTTATGTAAGACTGGTTAAAAAAGTCATTACCCTTTAAGTGCTCTAGAAAACATGGAAAATGCCAAACTAATTATTGCTGTTGGCTTTTCTTTTAAAATATCTTAGAGGAATGTGCACAGATTTGAAACAGCTCTCTACAAATGAAACTGTAAATTATATGAGGGTTCCAGAATATCTATAAAAAACCCACAGCATTTACCACCTACAAATCTTCAAGTACAATAAGCTAAGAGATGTGTCACATCTTTCCTGGGCTCCCCTTCCTTCAGCACCTCGACCCCAGAACTGGCTTTACTCACACATCCATGGCTGAGCAGCAGAAGCGCTATGTGTCACTCAGGGTGTAACTTCCACAATAGGTCTGTTAAAATTAACTTTTGAGGATGGGTGGAGGTTAATGTTAAGCTAGATCTGTTCCCAGATACACTTTGTTTTGTTTAAACACATGCATTGGTGCAAAGGGGAAGGCAGAACCGGCGTAGGAGCTAGCTGAAGACATGGGGCCACCTCTTGCTTAAGCTTGCCTGAAATGCTCAGGAATGGTCGGATGGGCAGTGCCAGGTTTGGGGGAGCACAGGAGACCTTATCAAATGGGCTGGATATACAGACCTCCAATGTCAACCAAAACCAAAGAGGAAGGGTACACAGAAGCAAAATTAATGTTTTCTGATTTCACTAGAGGCTTGGTTTCTTGGTTTCCGGTCCTATTTTTCACCAGTCACTTTGGCAACCTTCATTTTCAGGGTAAATAAGGATGCAAAAGAGAGCTGTGTTTATTTACAGATCATCCATAAAACTGAGCACACATTGACTCCTAATTTTGCTGCAGAAATTCTGCCACCGATGCAAATTAGAGTTGCACATATGCCTGAAAGGACGGGCGAGCCAAGCTGGTGTTACTGCTTCAGGAAGCTCACACACACACGTCAAAAAAAAAAAGCATATTCAGGAAAGCACTTGCATTTATACACTGGTTTCTGACACCAGTCAGTGAACGTTTCTACAGCAAACAGCCTCTTTCCAGTACGAACAACGACCCCAGAATGGACACTATTTGATTCTGCCATAATCTAAAGCAACAGCAACTGGATGGGGAAGAGGAAAGGGGAGGAAATGTGTTCGTAAGATCCCTACGGCAGACAAAGCCTTAATGCAGTCCATATGCTCGACGGTAGAGTTAATGGGAAAAGTTCAGCACAGGTATTTACCGACGTCTGCCTTTAACTGTTATTCTTCTCCAGCTTTGTGGACCTACCGGTTTCGGTACAGCTCCTCTTCTCTACCATCTTTTCATTTGAGACGACTGTAGAGACTCCATAAATTTTATACAGTTTCTGTAAATTAAACTGAATCTTTTTTTTTCTCCTTTGCACCTACTGCTGTATAAAAGCGAAGAAAATCATTCAAGTTTAAAGTTCCTATGCTTATGTATATAGTTTACTGAAACTGCACTGGGTTTACTGGGCGGCTAGAGAGCAATAACACCATTATAAAATAATAATTACACACACCATATGGCTGGCCTACACAAAAATCCTATGCTGGAAAAGAAGGATGCCTGCTGTGAGGGTTGGATTCAAAGATGTAATGCTGGAAGGTGGTAAAAAGTTAGGAACTGCCATTTTGGTTCAGCTCAGACCTTGACATAAGGGAAAAATTATGAAGAGAAATTTTGACCACCACACAGAAGCTGGGTCCTCCATACTCTTCCAGTAAGCTCAGCTGCAACATGCTTTCACAGTAGGGCCTAAGATATTGCAGAGGCACAGTATTTATATCAAAGTACATAGGTAAGGCACTGAGAGGCATTAGCTGCAATAATTTCAAGGGGAAGAAACCCTTAGAGAAGGCAAAGGCGTACTGGTAGGATGATGAGCCTATTGTACGACCCACACAGCTCTCTGCCCCACAGCTGGTCCTAGAGGACAGCAGAATTTGGCAGAATTTGGCTCAGCCACGGTATCTGCACTCTAGTCAGCTAGCAAATAAATATTCACAAAGGTATATATTCTGGTTTCTCAAATCTCATGACAAAGGCAACTAATCTGTCACAGAGTGAAACTAAGCTAGTTCAAAAACCACTTGGGCAAATTCAAGGCTAAGCTGTAATGGAGAAGAGAGTTTGGCTGCTTCCCTTTGCGGCACTATTTCCTGCCCCACCAGCCTAGAAATTCCTCAGGCACTTACTGCTAAGGCCATTTCTTTCTCCTTCAGATCTCCTCAAAGGTCATTACTGTTGTGATACCTACAAGAAGCCAATCCTCTAACAGACTCTACGCTCCACAGCAAATTAGAGATAGCAAATATTGATTTGCTTTTAAATACTATTTATTGTGTTGTTGTAGAACCAGTTGTAAATAATCCTCTGAGGCACACCACCACGGGGCTGGGCACATGAAGGAACTATGAAACGTGGAAGCTGATCTGAGTGGAGCACTTGTCAGTGTGTAATTATATAGCTTCAGAAAACTGCTTCATTTGCATATATGGAAATTAATCCTAAAGCAAAGCAGAAGGTCACTTGAATTTGTTTCCAAAGCTATTAGCATTTCATCCAGGATATCATCATCAGATGACATTAAAACCTTCACAACAGGCCCAGCTGGCTTTTAGATCCACTTGCAACTTACCTTCAAGACATCTTGCTAACTACCAGTTTTATAACATGCACAAAAGCCAGCTTCCTAGTTTCTACTGCTAGTTACAACCTCTATAGATACAAGATACACCTGTTATTAACATTAAGCAAGTTTTCAAGACAGAACTGGTGGTGTTGGCCACCTGACTGTGAAAGAGGATGCCTTGACTGCTTGTGGCTTCAGAAGCAGTAACTTGCCAGGAGAATCGTCCCATATCTGCTTCACCAGTAACCAGTGGCCACCACAGAACCAGCTGATAACGTGCATGGCTCTGGAGGCATCCGGGCATCTGCCAAAGTCTTAAGATGAGGAGAAAGTGGCATTTCTTATTACAAAACAAAAATATATGCGCAAAAGTATGATATTTAAATACTACAGCCTAACTCCAAAATGAAACCTGTGATTCAGACACCCGACGTCTTGGGAAATGAAAATCCCTTTCCTTCCACCTTCCCCAGTTCAAACCGCCAAGCAATGAATCAGTCTCTAACAAACACAGATTGAGCAATCTACTTTTGAACTACACAAACTCCAGGCCACTAAGTAAAATGCGAACTGGATTTTAAACTGAGGTTCATGGTGTTCCTACACCATGACTCACCCTAGGTATTTCTGATTCCTAGTCATCATGCTATCAGGTCTGAATACTGTTTTCTCTACAAACTTAATGTTCATGAAGGAAGCCAGACTGCTGTCTTAGAAAACGGATTTCACATAAAATTGCTCATTTGCTGCCTGCAATGTTCCAAGCTTGTGCCACGACGTCTCAAACGCTGAAGCGTGCATTTCCAGACATGAAAGCCCATGTTGTTTTTACAGATCATGACAAGGCTGCCAGCAATTCCATTCGCTAAAGGGAACTTCTTAGGTTTTTGTTTTAATTAGGTGGCTGTATCTTTGCATAGACCCAGACCAATGGCACTGAGTAGCCAGGCTGAATTTTGGTGTCAAACCAGCAAAAAGAGGGTGGCGTCTGACTAAGCTCTGCCTCAAGAAGCTTCTGCATAAAGCGCAGTGGGGACACATGAATCCCAGCATGCTCTTCTATCTTTTTTTTGCCTACACAGATGCAAGGAATTGCATACGCCATACGGCCGAATAAAGGCCATGCCATGAGTTACAATAAGCAGTCAGACATTAGATATGGGATGTTGACGTTGGGTGCAGGACATGCACAGCTGTAAGGAAGCACAGATCCTTGTCCAGGAGACCTTTTACTGTTCAAACACAACACGTGGGACAAAGTTCAGATGCAAACACAAAAGACAGGGCACATGCAGGCAACACATCCGACCCGCGAAGCAGGATTAGAGGTGAGGTCTAACAAAAAAAAAGAGGGGGGGTGAGAAAGGGAGGCTGGGCAGGCTTAGTGTCCAACAGCAAAATAAATGGGATGTTTAAGATGAAATGTGTAAAGTAGGGCAGGGGAAAGTGCAATTAAATTTTTTACTTTTGCTTCATCTCAGCACAGAGTTACATTAAACACATTGAACTATGAACCCTCAGAGACTTAATCTCTATTATATATTTTCACAAGAGGCTGAAAAAATAGCTCACAACGTAAGACAACACGTAGGGAAACACATTTCTCTCGTCTATATGGTGCAGTCCAGCTACACTGCTCAGTGTGTACTCAGTACTTACAATAAAATCTCCGTATTTGTAGGAGTGTGAATTTTAATGGCATAATCAAACTATAAGGAATAATTTTATCCAAATTGCCCACAAAATTCATTTTATAAGCTTCTGAGTTCCTGTGAATTGTATATTTTCCTTGAGCTTAAGAAACCCCCAAACAGCTTAGAAGATTAATACAAATTTTCTTTTTGATCTATACAGGGGTTGAAGGCTTTGTTGTGTACCATATGCCAATTTGATGTAATTTGGAGCACATGAAATATTAGATCTTAAAAACACTGGCTTTCTAAAGGAAACATTAACTACACTATATAACACAAGACTGCTCTCAAGCTACCTCCTATGAAATGGGGCCTCTAAGCCTTCCAGATGAAGTTGTTAAGTTAATTGTTTGTTGAAACTGACCCATTTATTAGGGTCCTTATTAAATTTCTATGGTAGGTGTTGAAAGCTTGAGGCTTTTTCATTCCATCAAAGTTGCAGAGTCTGAGTCTTACTGGTTCAAAATTCTTTAAAACTCAGGTCCGTGCTGCAGAACACAAACATCGCAGAATCACAGGCATTATAAATTCATTAGCTGCAGCTCAACAGGTTTCTTTTGGACTTCAGTGTCTGGTTACAGCAAAATATTTGCTGCTGCAATTGGTATATTAGGATTACACACACCAGACAAATATTGCAGGATGAATATGAGATTTCTAAGAAACTCTTAGTGCTTCAGTGCTTACAATGTCTGAGACAGATGTTCCTATTACCAAATCATTAGAAAGATGAATTTTCTTGTGAACTCTAACAGGCTCTGAAAGAGAAATCCTACATAAAATATTACTATTAGAGCTGATCAAAAGAGCTTCCAGTGAGAGGGATTTATTTTTCCCCCTTGAAAAGTAATTTGGTAGTGGCAGATGGTAAAGATTCCCCTCCCTGTACCCTTCTATCACAAAGCAAACATCTTTGTTCTCATGACTTTTTATAACCATGGAAAATGTTATTGAACAGATTAACCAAATTTCTCATTTACATACCAGGAATGTTCTTATGAAACAAAATTGGTCAATTTTAAAAACGAGAAATACAATTCTGTTCTGAACACTTTGAACAAAACAAACACCAGCGTTTACTGGGAAGGTTACTGGACCCAACAAAGTAGTAATTAGGTTAAATTCAATGAGTTTGGAATTGATGTAACAAGTGATTTAAGTGTTGATCCAGCAAGGGGTTTTCAGACTGTGCACACCACCACCTGTGGTATACGACACGCTATACAAGGAGCATAACACCTCCTTCAGTACATGAAAATAAACAGGATTTGCTATCACTAGCAGTGGCCACTAGGAGCCATGCATACTTACAACACTTCGACTCAAGTGTTGCTCCTAGCCCAGGGTTCACTTTGTTCCAGTGCCGTTTGCCGCACTAGTACTGGTATCTACAAAGGGTTCACTTTCTGGAACTGCTGATGTTTCTTGTGGGTATTTAGGGCTTCAGCTCTGCAGTGGGCAAAATGTCCAACCCTTGCTGTTGCCAGAGTGCTGAACTCTGCTTCAAAGGGCAATGCTTAACTTCAATTTCAACCTCTTTCACCTTTTCTACCTACTTGAGTATATCAGGTCTGATTCTCTTCACTTGCCCAAAAGTAAAATCAGGAGTGCCCTTCTGAAACTAAGGAAGTTATAGCCACTGCATTCAGCCAGGTACCAGTTAGCCCTATCTTCTTGTTGGTTAGAGGAATGGCTCTTCAATTGAGTTCACATCAACATGGTTTCACTAGCACTAGCACAGCCCTTTCTCTCCCACATGGAGAAGAATGCCCAGTACCTATACCAATATCTGCACCAGTATCTATATATCACTCCTAACTGCATATCTCGGTGCTTATCCTGTAGCATCCAAGAATCAAAGAACAACATCCTCCAGAAGCCATCCAACCTCAGCCAAGTAAGGGCTAGTCATAAAGCCCAGACCATTTCATCTCCACTGCTCTGCATTTACCCTGATTTGTTGTGGCAAATCTAGAAAGCCTAGACTGTGAAACATTCCTTATTGTTTATGTTTTTTCCTTCTAGAGAGGGAAAAAACATTATTTGGCTGGTTAATTTTGTTGAGACATCAAAAGCTGAAATGCAGTAAGATATTCTGCTTTACATCAGTTCTGACAACAGTGCTAAAGCCTGAATAATTTGAGATCAGCAAAGAAGCCCAACAAAACCCACACTATGTGTCAGGGTTATTTCTTGACATTCAGAGTCAGATGAGAATTATCATGTGCCCAGAGTCCCACCGCTTCCTGTATGCATCAGCTAATGTTAATAGGTTGGTGGTTAACTGTACTTTCATGCATCTGAAACCATTGTAACTGAATTTGTGAGCAGAAGGAAGAAAACGCAGGTGCAGGAGACCGGCAACACATCCACTTCTAACAGAAGTCCTAGGCAGCTCCCTGAGCTCCTTTACAGGAGCCAGTCTTTAACACAGGATTTGAACTCTCGCAATTTGTGACCAGGACCTTAGAAGAACTACAGGATGGTACAGAAGGGCTGAGGAGACAACTGCCAGAGACATATAATCTTTTTTGGAATTTGCCTTCACCTGTGGGAAACCTGCACATAGGAGACAGTAGTTGCATTTTCTAAAATCAAGTAAGGAAAGGAACCACAAAGTGGTGTGACACAGACTACCTTGTATAAGCCATGAAATCACAAAGAATTGCCTGTTGGAGTGCCTGTGGCTTCTAGTTTTCTCTTTTCTGCTTCCCCTGTTCTCCCCAAACAACTCAGGGACATTACCCAGCCAGTACATTATCCAAACCAAGAAATGCCTATGAAGCCTTCTGAGCAGGACACTGCAGCACTAGAAGAGGTTTAGAAGTAAAACTTAATTATACACGTGCAGTACCGCAGAAAAAGTACCAAAAGCCAGAAAGAATAACCCGCTGCATGGACCACCAAAACCTACCACCATGCTCAAGAACGGGAGCAGCCTCAGATCGGTCTCCCTGGTGAAAAATATATAGAATCGCACTGTGTTCTGCCTCTCTCCCACTTCTCCACCCCTTCAGTATCTCTTATCAGAGCCATCAAGCAGCACAGAAGAAATAGAGGGAGAAGCATGGTAACGAGATGGATATTAGAAACATACAGAAATAAATGCAACTCTTAAGAGCAAAAGATTGAGGAGATTTACAGAGATTAATATTAACTAGCACAAAATCCTGTGGCTTTGGAGGAATAACCAGATGCTTTGTCCATTGTGGGCCACACAAGTGATCTGAAGTAGAGGGTGCAAGACCATTCTTGGAGGGATGGAGAGAAAAACAAACCAAAACCACAATGTAAGGGACAGGAGCTATGCTGTAAGATGCTGTGTTGCAGAGCAAGGCAACTGTCATTTAAAAATGGGTGGAGGCAGAGAGCAAACTGCCAAAGTTAGATTAAAATGGCTAAAAAGTTGAACTACAGTAGAGGTCCTTTTTAAGATGCAGTATAAAACACAGGAGTCTAGCAGTGACCAGCGGATACCCCTGAGGAGTTGCCATTTGTCTTAAATGACCTGCTAGGAAGTATGCTTCAACAGAGTTACACCTGCTTTTCTGTGAAAAGGGTAGCTGCTACAGCAGAAGCTACGGGCAGATGAAGGATGGCAAACTTCTGAGGGTTCAGCTAAGTCAATCGTGTAGCCTCCCCCACGAGACTCTGACCCTAACTCTGCCCGCCTCAAACCCTGACACAGCCCTCATTGGCAGCACAGCAGAAAGCCTGGTCTCCTCTGTACGCTGGCGAGCATTGCTTTAGGTGGCACAGAGAACCATAAGTTGGAAGTCCTAGCCATTACTCTGGGTGATGCTATCCAGCTGCCAAAAGTTAGCACAGAAATTATTTTTCTGAAGTCAGTAGCGGTCTTTCTTTTGCTCCAGTAGGCTTTGAAACCAGGCTAAAATGTGTCAAGATCGTTCGGAAATAGCATTGGCACAGCTTACCAATTAATCAAAACTAGAATGTGTCAGACAAAATCTTGGCTTGGGCTTGGACTGAGGCCTGCTGTAACACTCAGTATCCAAGTTCTTCCTAAGAGTCTCCCAGAATGTGGCAATGCAGCCCTCAAGTGACTGACTGAAGCTCTTGAAGGAGCTCCACATTTTTAGCTGTATGCCTGAAGGCAGGTTTCAGCAAATCTGACAGGATGAAAATCCAAGGAAAAGAAATGTGTACACAAGTTCTCTTGTTCTGATGATCCAACACTAAAATAGTAACATTGTACAGCATTAAACCAATGCCACCAAAAGACCTGAGCACAATGAGCTGTAGACACTGCATGCATCTTCAACACTGACACTGTCAAGCCTCCTGACTCTGTCATTAAATAGTTCATTTGTAACCTCCAGGACAACAACCACCTTTCCACTTCTCTATTTTTTGCAACTCTGTTCCAAAATCCAAACGAGAACACCTCACAAACCATGAAAACTCACCATTTCTCCCTCATGGCCCACACCGAACATCCACCCAGAAGAAAAAGAAAACATAAAAGAATTTGGAATTAAGTGCCAAGCAAATATTTGTGTTATCTACGGACATTTCCAGAAACAAAATTCAGCAGAGAGGCATTCTTCATGTACAGTATTCCTCATAGCAAGACAATCTTCTTCCAAGCAAAAACTTGTTACTACATAGTTATACTCTGCGTTTGCACAGTACCTTCAACTTGATGAGCTCTGTGATCCTCGTTATCAAACTTGCACATCCTTGGGGACAAGCCATAGCACTGTCTTCTGTTACAATGGAGACAATGGGAGCACCAAGAACTTTAGGGACTAATTACCATGCAAGCAACAAGCCCTTCCTTAATACACTCAACAACGCTCATATGGCATCTTTCCAAAAGGCAAGTTTAAAAAAAAAGAAAGCTTATGGAAAGAACATGTATTTTGCTGCTTTGAACTGTGCTCAACATGCGTAGCAATCCCTCCTGAGATGGATTTAAGAGATATACTTCAAAATGGGACATAAGCCATTTTATTTGCTATATTAGCTTGCACTCAGAAGAACGGTAATCAGACATTCCAGAGGAAGGTGGACCTTCAAATATATGTCATAGTCTACAGCACAAGGAGAACAAAGGCACTCTGGAAATAGAAGGAGGTTCTGTCAGAGGGTCTGGTATCTACAGCTCTTCAAATCAGTTCTATACTTTTATTTTTCTTTTAATACCAATTAGAATTATTTTTTCCAAGCTTCCTGCTGCTCTTGGCCACTCCCCAAGACTATTAGAGAGATGAAGACCAGGAACCGCTCAGTCACTGCAGCCTGCCTGGTAGGACTTCAAAGCTGCACCATGCAGAAGCGTAGTTTCACATACCTAGTACAGATCCACGCTGCCACTGAAAGGCTTCGCAAACACTTTGGCCAGCACAAGGGAGGCCATCAAACAGCATTTTGGCAACAGAGCCGGCCTGCTGTGTACATCAGCCCTCGGCCTTATGTGCGCTGACATGTCTAAACACTACTACATTAGCTCATTCTTCCCCCCACCACGTTGCTCTTGCACTGCCTTGCATCTCTCACCCCAAGCCCGAACGACAGGATTCTGGTTAATGTATGTTCCTCGCAATTTTTTATCCATTTGCCACATAAAATCATGAATGTTGTGCAATGGGAATAATGCAGGGAAGGAGGACTGTCAGCATTCCTACTGCTGTAGGAGTCAGAAGAGCTCTCATCAGTCAGCTCCTGTTCTGCCTCTTTTTCTCACTCTGCCAGGCGCACCTGCCAATTTCACCGCAGAGGACTGCTGGTATGTGCTGGATATAGTTAATAGGTGATACACCCACCTTCTTTAGGCCTGCAGGTACCTACAGAACTGGAATGTGCATACTCTCCAACAGAAAAATCACTGTTTGGCATCCATTTTTCTTCATCTGTAGGGCATGAGATGGATGGATGAGCAAAGGAAGAGGACAGTGAGGACACTGCTGCTTTCAGAACTACACACTCCAGTTCCTTATGGCAACTCATGAAGTTCAACCAGGCCAAGTGCAAGGTCCTACACATGGGTCGGGGTAATCCAAGGCACAAATATAGGCTGGGCGGAGAATGGACTGAGAGCAGCCCTGCTGAGAAGGACTTGGGGTAGTTGGTTGATGAGAAGCTCAACATGACCCACCAATGCACCCTCACAGCCCAGAAGGCCAACCGTATCCTGAGCTGCATCAAAAGCAGCGTGGCCAGCAGGTCGAGGGAGGGGATTCTGCCCCTCTGCTCCAGTCTGGTGAGACCCCATCTGGAGTCCTGCGTCCAGCTCTGGAGCCCTCAGCACAGGAAAGACATGGACCTGTTGGAGCAGGTCCAGAGGAGGCCACAAAAATGGTCAGAGGGCTGGAACATCTCTCCCATGAGGAAAGGCTGAGAGAGTTGGGGCTGTTCAGCCTGGAGAAGAGAAGGCTGTGGGGAGACCTTATAGCAGCCTTCCAGTACCTGAAAGGGGCCTACAAGAAAGCTGGAGAGGGACTTTTTACAAGGGCATGGAGTGATAGGACAAGGGGTGATGGCTTTAAATTGGAAGAGGGTAGGTTTCGATTAGATATAAAGAAGAAATTCTTTACTATGAGGGTGGTGAGGCACTGGCACAGGTTGCCCAGAGAAGCTGTGGATGCCCCTCCCTGGAAGTGTTCAAGGCCAGGCTGGATGGGGCTTTGAGCAACCTGGTCTAGTGGAAGGTGTCCCTGCCCACGGCAGGTGGTTGGAAGTAGCTTTAAGGTCCCCTCCAACCCAAACCATTCTATGATTCTATGTTTCTAAAACTCAGCTGCACAATCCAGTAAAATGGGGAAAGACACCAAAAGCACCAGGAAGGCTGCACTGCACGCAGCCTCTGATGTCAGCAACACCTTGGCAACCACACTGAGATCAGCTGAGCTAGTACAAGCATGGACGTCGAATTCTAGGTGACAGAGGATGATGAGATGTTCTCTTCACTAAGGCCACGTCTATGCTTAGACCTGGAGACTTCAAAACTGTTCTAGTACTATTTGTACAAGATTCTTATAAAAATACCCATGTATCTCACAGAGCCGTATTAAAGCCATGTCAGAGCCATTCTGTCTTTGCATGGTGTTTTAAGCAGAGAAGGTTTTGCAGATAGTCAAGGTCCTGTGCAGCAATCAACGCCATGCCTTGCTCACACTACTCAGCAACTGCTTCGTTTTGAGAGCCTGGTTTTAAGGTGAGAAGCTGAAGTCTTGTGAACAGTTTCTACTCTTTACAGCTGTATGAAATGACCTAAAGCAAACCCAACATTTCAGGAATATGACACCTGACTCATGGGTTTCGAGAGCCTGAGTCTATATATCCCCAGTGTCTGTCATTTTGAGGTCATGGGAAGACATTATTATGTATTCCAAGGACTCTGGCAGGCTTGAAGTGTGCACGGCAATGAGTTTCATCAAAGCACTCACAGCACACAGGGTACAAGCAAACTCAGACCAGAGAACTGAGTAATCATGACTAAAACATGATCATACAGTCAGTTCCCCTCAGGATTAGAAACACAATGAAATCTTCATAGAGAAAAAAAAAAAAATCAGGAATGTAACTACCTGATTGCAGCCTCCTGCATGGCAACAGGGAAACAGTAAGTCTTTACGCAAAAGATGCTACTTGAACCTGAGGTATCATTACAAAAATATAAAAGGACTCCCATTGCCAAACAGCATTTAGACTCTGCCACAACATATTGCTAGGAAGGTCATGGATACCAGAGTATGACCTCTATTAAAAAACACTGTGTAGAAGATGGCAAGGAGAAGGCTCAAAGTCTTAAAAGTCTGAAGGAATCCCTTTCAGACCTTGGGCAAATTTCCACGATCTCTGTGTTTCTCATGTTTAACAGTGGAATCGTTCATGATTTGAAAGGATCTTGAAAATAAACCCACAAACACAGACTGCAAGGGCAGTCAGGTACTTTGGTGACAACTACACCGTGAAGACCTAAGGTTTAGAAAATGAGCAATTCATGAGATGATTTTTGTGATGCATCTATCTAAAAATATCACAACTGCTGATCAATAACATCACATACACAGCCAAGAAAGGAATGCCAACAGAACTTGATACAACAGCGTGCCACTCTTCTACTAGCTTTGTTTGCACCTGTATAAAGTTTGACCCCGGTGCAGTGAAGTTGCAAAGACAGCAACACCTTTTACCTACTAACCCTATGATACTGGAAGTAGCTGAGGAGGAAAGTTACAACTGAATTTCATCAGCAGACCACTCCTCCCCTGCTCACCAACATTACATTCATAAGCAAGTCACCAGAAGAGCCAGGATGGGAATTTTGTTTGGTGTAACTTCACTTGGAAGAAGACAGTGAAACTTTTCATGCTTATCTGTTAGTTTATTACTCCATTAATAATAATGGCTGCAATTTAGCTGTAAGAAAGGCTTTGAAAATATACCTCCTCTACTTCAATTTATTTCTACAGCTCCACAATTACATTGTTTAACTTTTCTTTCTTAAGTGGATTTCCTTTGGCCTTGGCTCCCATTTAATAAAGTGACGAGTTTACTGAAAACAGCCTTTGCAGTTTCAGTGGATTAGCACTGTAAAGCCTAACTTGATTGAAAAATAACTGCACTCCGTGTTGCTTTACTGCCAGTCAGCTCATGCTATTGACTACAGCTGCGTCTGGCCGCCAGACCAGTTATTTCACTTTTTGTTTGTTTTCAAACGGTCAGCAATAGCAATACCAATAACACGCACACTCTTCATTTTCACGTTCTGTGGTGTGTGCAGAGTAGGTGGGAACCATCTGACTGGAGACAGGTCGTTGGAAGAGGGCTTCTCCTGCTTTGCTGGAGATCAGCAGGTGATAAAAGCAAAGAAAGGAAATACGGACCAAAGACAGCAATATAATGACTTACAGTTCTATGCCAGATGAAACATGTGGGTGGCAATTAAGTAGCAAAAGCTTGTCAGAAATCCCTAAGCACGTAATTTAATCAGGATTTGATGCTATGACACCACAACTTGCTGCACACCTCTTCTAAGGTCTGGAGAGCCTTCATCCCCCACTCATCTCTCATCCTGCAGTGCTCTGCACGCAGCTGTGTCCCGCAGAGAGTCCTCCTTGACAGTGCCCACAGTTAAAGGTAGCCATCAGGATCTAGCCTTTGTTTGTCTGCTAAAACAAACAGATCTAATCCATAGTCCATTTTATTATGACATAAATAATAGTTACTCTGTTCTTTCAGCGTTGAAAAGGTTGAATTTCATAGCTGTTCTACGGAAGTTCATATTAAACCTCACACATGTGAGCAAACAAAGACTCTTTCACACTAACAGTTGAGAAGCAAGGACCATGGGCCTTTCAAACTCCCAAGATAAACTTTATCTGCCTTCTCCTACCTTGGCCAGAAAACTAAAAATGGAGACAAATGCTGACTTTTACAAATGCCAGTATTGGTTTATATGTCTCTGATGGAAAAATAATAACTGATTAATTTACTTCTGTGTCCACTGAATGCTGGATTTTAAAGCTTAATTATATAATTCCTTCCATTTATATACTTCCAGACCACTTCTCCATTTAAAAAAAAAATTAAAAAAATGAAAAAAGATACAATTAGGTATAGTAGTACAATTATATAGCAAAGGACATATTTTTGTCACAGACGACGCGCAGGCAAGAAAAAACTTTGGATTTCTGAATAAGTAAATCACATTTTACAAAATAATGACAAAAAGTACTTAGACAAGTTCATAGTATTTGCCATTTCAACAGAAATCTCCTTGGTGTAAAGAACGTAAGCTTTGCTCACTAAGTGAGAGCCAACAGTCTTCTAGAGAACTTGCCTGTTAAGGAAGCTGCCAAGGGGTTAAGAGATGAAACTTGGTCTGGTTTCAGGAGGAAGGGTTACTGAAAGGAAAAAATTTCAGACAGGATAAACTGGCCCTTTTTCTCTGGATTTCTAGAAGCTTAATACAGTGATCCTTGCCATTTTAGGGGCAAAGGTAAGAAATTGCCCCTACACTGATTTTACAAACAGGTTAGAGTTAGTTGACTTGTCTAATGCCACACAAGAAGCCAAGTTACATCTTGAGCCTCGCTCTTGAAGTCACACTTTGCATGCTATGCAAGGATATGCTTAGAAAGTGCTGATTTGGTTTCAGTTGCTTTGCAAGCGACAGATCTTTAAGCGGCAGCTTGTGTGGGCCCTTTTCTTAATGAAATCCACTGAGATGCTGGACTCTACAGCTAACATAGGTTTTACCATACAGGTCTGAAGCGAATAAATCTGGAGCAGAATGTACTTGCTATAAAAAGTAAGGGGGGGGG